>Ga0163179_10000036_pt1 | contig 116286 bp, 129 predicted proteins | sample AtlANTMetagenome_FD_109643 | JGI IMG/M metagenome (GOLD analysis project Ga0163179, IMG submission 109643) | Marine eukaryotic phytoplankton communities from the Atlantic Ocean - Atlantic ANT 2 Metagenome | ecosystem: Environmental > Aquatic > Marine > Oceanic | place: North Atlantic Ocean...
AAGAGTATTTGGTATCCGAAACAATCAATTACTCCTAATTCTTTGTTACGTTGGATGCAGGAAGATTCTGATGAATCGTGAAAACCAATATCCTATTTACATAGTATCTAAGAATAGACATGAGTCCATGTTTACTTCTAGAAGTCTTGATAAGATGGACACGCAACATTACATTGCGATTGAACCACAAGACTATGATAACTATGTTACCGCGCTAGAAGAGTTTAACATTACTACGGCAACTCTTCTTACACTTCCGTTTAGTAATCATGGTGATGGACCAGGTAGAGCCCGCAATTGGTGTTGGGATCATTCCATGAAAAACGGATTTGATGCCCACTGGGTCTTAGACGATAATATACAATCGTTCTATAGATTCAATGATAACATTAGAATACGTGTTGGCTCCAGTGTGTTCTTTAGAGTAATGGAGGATTTCTTTGACAGATACGATAATCTTTATATTGCTGGTCCTCAGTACCGCTTTTTTATTGCACCCAATCAGAGTTATCCGCCTTTTGTGGCGAACACTCGTATTTACTCTTGCCTTCTTATTAGGAATGATTGTTCTCACAGATGGCGAGGTAGATATAACGAAGATACGGACATCTGCTTGCGAGTCCTTAAAGACGGAGACTGTACAGTCCAATTTAACGCATTCTTACAGGGCAAAGTTGCCACACAAACTGTAAAGGGTGGTAATTCAACTGAGTTCTATCACAAGGAGGGCATGGAAGAAGGACTGAGTGAGGAACAAGTTGCTCAGAAAGTAAAAGAAAAGGGTGAAAGATACAACACTGATGGCACCATAAATAAATCACAAATGCTGGAAGATATGCACCCAGATGTTGCCAGAGTAGTTTGGCGTTACGGAAGGTGGCATCATTATGTTGATTACTCACCATTTAAGAAAAACAAACTTAGGGTAAAACAAGGAGTAAAATTGCCCGAAAACAAAGTAAATAACTATGGTATGAAATTAGTAACCTTGGAAGAGAAAATAACTTAAAAAAAAGGTTGACAATTACTTTTATACCTGTTATAATGTGTATTGTAAGTTGGAAATTTAACTTAACTATTAAACTTTATTATTGAAAAACGGAGATCGTCTATGACAACTCAAACTGTAACAACTAAAACCGCCCGCGTACTGGCAGCCTTCACATCAGGTGAAGAACTCTCAGCGGGTCAATTGAAATCACGCTTTCAAGTGGGCAACCCTACCGCTACGGTATCTAGCCTACGAATGAAAGGTTATCCTATCTATCTTAACACTGGGTCGAAAGACTCGCGCGGTCGCGCTGGTGTATCTAAGTATCGATTAGGCACTCCAAGTCGTGCTGTAATCGCGGCTGGTTATCAGGCTCTAGCGGCACAAGCTAAGTCATAATTTAGCTATAGCACCAACTTACAGCACAAGGGAGCTTCGGCTCCCTTTTTTTATCTTACGGTAATTGTATTGTCTCTAGCATTCGTTGGTACATTATCTGTTACCATAATTCTACCAGCATTGTCTCCTCTACTAGGAGATTTACTATAGATTTTAGGAATGCCCTTTGAGTCTTTTGCTTCTGGATCGAAGACTTGGTCAATTCTTCTTGCACGTAAACGGAAGTATAATCTTTTTTCTTTTGCATACTTCTTTGCTTCAGTCAATTTACCATTTGTAAATTCTAAGCAGTTTGTATTTTTGTCGTATCTGGTCACTGGATCCATTGCACCAATATACATAAAGTCTATAGGTCCACCCATATCTTTATTACCGACTACAATTTTTTCTTTGAACATTCCAGCAACTTCACCATATACATCAGGAACTTTATCACCCGGATCGATCTTCTTTTCTAGATGTTTAAATGCGCCTTTCATAAATCTATCTGCCAGTCCTGGAACTGCTAGATTGATACCTTTCAATCCACCACCAGCAAGTGAAGGTGCAGATGGACCTTTCATAGACAGTCCAATTTTCTTGCCGTCATGTAGTATTAACTGCACATCGATATATGGTTCGGAGCCAGATACTTGTCTACCTTGAAACTTTTCTGCTTTGGTGACATTTTTAATTGTTGTGCCACCTGCCTTAATCTTTATAGCAACCCCATTCTTTTTAACAAGGTTGTTAATAGATGAAACAAATTTGTTTTCTTGTCTTTCCGCACTGGCTCCAGCCATGTTACTTCCCCTGACCTCTATATTTCTTGTGGCTTCTCTTTTTATGTTTGTTCATAGAACTCATTTTAAGATTGCCACGACCTATACTGGTTGATTTGTTTGTTGGCTCTATAGATACATGAGTGCCAATTCCTCTTTGTTTTGCCATATTATTGTCCTGCTAATGGGTTTTCCAATGCGATCTCTATCTGCTCTGTTATCTGTTTGCGGATATCAATCAACTCTTTGCCGGTATCTCTTTCAAGTTCATATAGACGTTTATCTGAATCTCTGATGTCGTTTGTCAAACTATCTTGGTCACCGTCAATTCTATTTATACTTTCCCTCATAACATCTTGATTGGTTTGCATTGATCCTATTTTAGTCTCATATGCTTCAATTATTGTATTCTGACTTTCTACAGTCTCTTCCAAAACCGCAATTGATTGATTGATAGCTGACAGATCAGGAGCAACATACTCTTGTATCTGTTCTTTCATGTCCATGTAATCTTTATAGACCTCAAATCCTCCGTATAGAACACCAACCGCAGATGACAAAGCCATCGCAATTGCTACCATTCTACCGCCTTTAAACTTGACGCCTCCTACTTCTATTTCTGCCATTAGTATTGACTCCTTATTAATTGTTGTAGCGTACCGTGATTCTCTTTTGTCAGGTCATAGATTGTTCTATTGTTATCTGATAGAGTTGTTCCCAAATACACTTGATCTTGTAAATATACCATCTCACGTTCCGTTATTGTATTATTATAATATGCTGTTAAGTCTACGCCAGTCGCTATTGTTTCTAAAGCGGCTGTCTGCCCCATTGCGGCAGGGTTAGACTTTTCTTTCTTTGCTTCTCTGTTGGCTTCAGCCATTCTTTCGGCTAGAGACTTTTCTTGTACTACTTCATTCATAAGCATATCGGTTACTGGTTCAATGATAGCAAATCCTATAGGTGCAGAGTCTCCTAAGGCAACATTTTGTGTTACTTGCTCTACATTCATGCTTATCTGAGTACTGGAATCTCCCTCACCAGCGTCTCCTGCGCTCTCTCCAGTGATTGCAGTGTATATTTGAGCATCACTACCAAATATTGCGGCTGATGTGAAGTCTTGAACACCGATATTACCGGTTTCACTTGCTTGAAACGCACCCGAGCCGTTATTTGAGCCATCTGCGAACTGATTTGAGCCGTTATTTTGTGATCCTGATGATCCACCGCTATTTTGTTGTTGATTTTGATTTAATTGTCCGGAATTTTGTTTCATATCTTGTACATTTCCGCTATTTTGACTATTATATGAAACATTTCCGCTATTTTGATTCGAACTTGAACTGCCATTGCCGTTCCCACCACTAGTTGATGCGCTGTTAGACGATTTTTGCTCTAAATTTGAAATTAACTTACTTGTTGTTGATAAAGATAGTGCTACTGCGCTTCTGTTTCCGCCTTTTCTAGTTTCTTTAGGTGCTTTTGCAATCGTTTCTACTGGTTCTAGGTCTTCAACTATCTCTTCATCAACTTCATCTGGTGTTATTTCATCAATATCTCTATCTAGCTCCAATTCTTCTTCATCTAAAGCACGATCTTCATCGAATTCTTCTTCAAAACTTCTTTCAAAATCTTGAATCTCTTCAAATTGCTCTTCAAAAAATGGCTCTGGTAGTGCTGGTTCATTTGCTGTTGACATTTCTTCATTTACTGGTTCTGATGTATCAGGTAATTCATCTGGTCTTAACATTACCACTGAATAGGTTTCAACTTCTTGAAAGTCTTCTTCGGTTGGTTCAAAATTGGGTGCGGCTTGAAAGTCGAAGTCTTCTTCATCCATTCCGCTTTCTTGAAAGTCTTCTGGTATTTCTCCGTAGATCGATACGTACCCTGTTTCTTCAAAACTTTCTTCTGCATTTCCTCCAAACTGATCTTCGGTCTCGGTACTATAGCCATAAAATTCTTCCTCTGATACTCCGAAATTATCTTCAAATGATGATCCGTCATCCATTCCATCGTCACTACCACTGGAAAATGGATCGCTGTCTTCCATACCTGTATATTGACCATCATCTTGTCCATCATCTGGGGACCATTCGTCATCAAAAAAACTATCGTCAAAATATCCTGGACAAAATTCAGAAGACTGTTGGTCATTAATACATTCTTGTTCAAATACTGCGTCATCATATCCGTCACAACCAGAATCATATAATGGATCATTTGTACATTGTTGGGCATAATATGCGTCTGCATATCCAGTGCATGATGAGTCATTTAATGGATTAGAACAATCTGGTCCTGAAGAGTAACCACCGTCATTGCCGTACCACGCTCTACCACCAGGCACAGTTTCATCATGAAAGTCGATATCGAATTCGTCAAAATTAGCCTGTGATGTGGCGTATGCTAATTGATTTAATTCATCTTTGTCTTGAGTTACGTTTCCAGTAAACCCTACAAAAACACTATGGTTGGTAATATCAACTTCATCATAAATGAAATCAAATGAATTATCAGTATGAAGATTTAATTGAAATGTGTTGGTGTTGTTATTATAATATTCGTGAACATTGTACCACAAGAATGAAGATCCTTGATCACTGGTTTCATAAAAGTAACCAGAATCTGCGCCAATAGTTTTGTCTATTAGATCAGTCCATAATGGAGCAATCATGTAACTAAATGATCCTATATTGTTCCGATTTGCTAAGTCTAACCCGTTACAACACCTACTATTGTTGTAACTATTATTACCTACACCCGTTGTAGGATCATAGAACATTAAAAAACCATTACTGGACATCCAAGTATCAGTAAAAGTTCCACCGTAATATGAAAAGGTGTGACCTAAATTGATATGTACAGTCCTATCGTCAAAAGAAGGACCATCCATAACTTGAGTCATACCATCTGGACTTAATAAGTCGGGTTGTCCTAAAACTGGTGATGCCAGTAAGAGTAATAGACCTACTAAAATACTACTCGCAAACGTCTTCATCAGGATACTCTCTACAGAAATCTTGTTTAGCCCAAACCCTATATTCTATATCTTTGTTTGATGCTATTTTCTTTCCATTCTGTTTGTCGAATACTCCATCTGGCATTCTTTCTGGTGATTGTTGCCATCTTTGTAATGCGGCATCACCAATCTCGCCTTGGAACGGACAAGGAGTACCTGCCATTCTCATTGCTTCCCAAACTCTTTCGTCTTGACACATTAAAGATACTGCGGCTACTTTCATGCCCATGTCATACATTGTTTTGGACAGTTTGATTCTTTCACAATTCATATCTCTAACTGATTTACCAGCCGCCAATCCAAAAATTTGTGTTTGAACTGCGCCACTGACACCAGTAGTACATAAGTCTTGTGAGTATGATGAACCTATACTAGGTGCTATTGCACTGGGTGGAGGAGACTTGATAGTAGTCTCTGACTTGTTGATGTTTTCGTTTCTGTTGTTATTCGTATTCTCACTCTTTACTTCAGATGTTGATTCTGATTTAGAATTGTTGTTGTTAGTGTTAGTGTTGGTATTATTACTTGTACTATCACTATTGACATTTTGATTAACATTAGAGTTTGAGTTAGAGGTAGAATTCGAAGTGGAATTAACTGTACTATTATTTGTATTGTTATTATTCGAAGTACTGTTTACCGTACTATTATTTGTATTAACATTAGTATTGTTATTTGTATTTGTAGAAGTACTGGTATTCGTATTTACGTTAGTATTATTATTTGTATTTACGTTTGTATTATTGGAAGTACTGTTGATAGTACTAGTATTAGTATTCACGTTTGTATTCGTGGAGGTGTTTGTATTATTGTTAGTATTAGTACTGGTGTTTGTACTAGTATTAACATTTGTGTTACTATTGGTATTGGTGTTCGTACCAGTATAATTGGTAGTGTTGTTATTTGTGTTTGTATTGGTAGACGTATTGGTGTTGGTGTTCGTGTTGGTATTATTCGAAGTAACATCCGACGTGGTATCAGTCGTATTGTTAATTGTGGTAGTTGTGTCCTGCGCCAACGACATCGTTGCAACCAACGATAATGATACAGCCAAAATAACGCCTATGTGAACGCGCTTCATGTTCTCTCCTAAAGATAAGTTTGATGACAGTCTTACTGAACTGTGCCATAATGATCAAATCGCTTATAATTAAGAGGTAATTTTCGCTTGACATTCCTATAGTTATGATGTATACTGTTATTTATAATCAATCAATCTGTGAGAGGCTTATATGCGTATAATCCATACATACAACTCTTCAAAACGTAAGAAGACGCCTCGAGGTAAAGGTTGGCGAGAAAGAGAAGAGGCTCATCGCAAACACCTAAAAAAGTTAGGCATCGATCCAGATGCTAAACCCAAAAAGAAAAAGTTCGTTGAATACAAGCCAAAAATTTCTGCAAATCACCAGAGATCGATGGAGCACCGTGATAAATACAAGAGTAAAGATGATGTGGGTGGTTCATGTCATAAGAAAGAACAAATGGTTTACACAGGTACATTGATTAAGGGTATAGCTACAATGCACAAATCTAATGCCGTTCCTGTTATAAGCCAGAAACAAGCAGAAGAGATTTCGCGGATGGGAAAATGAGAAAAGCTGTACTAAAACAAAACAACTCTTGGGCACCTATAACTTTACTTGTAGGACAATTAGTTGCACAACTATCATTGATACCAATGATCATGTATGCTCATGCATGGGAATGGATACCATTTACAATTATGTATTGTGGTATGATGTTAGGCGTCACAATGGGTTATCATAGATATTGGTCACACAATTCTTTTAAGTGTCCTAAATTTATAGAATATATAATGTTATTCTTTGCTCATATTATGATGATTGGTCCAGCAATTACTTGGGCAGCCAATCACAGAGAACATCATAGATATGCTGACACAGAAAAAGATCCTCACTCACCACACTACAGAGGATGGCTTCTTGCATATTTTGGACAAGTTCTAATTAACATCAACTTTAAATATGCAAGAGATTTACTCAAGAAAAAAATAATGAGAGATCAAGTAAAATATTATTGGTATGTTATATTCATTTGGGCAGGAATATTATTTGCAATAGACCCACTTGCCTTAATATATGCATGGTTAGCACCAGCAGGTGCCGCTAAGTTAATTGGCTCTTTTGTCTTTACATATTCACATAGAGGTAAAGAAGCACATAGTGATACTTGGTTAGGTCTCATAACACTCGGTGAAGGATTTCATAAAGCACACCACGATCATGGCAATAGACAAATTCTATGGCATAGATTTGATATCGGAGGACAGTTGATCAGACTTATTGATAAAACTGCGTAGATATGAATTTTAAATATGTACCCTTTGTGGCTGATAGATTTGATTATGATTATTGTATAACACATCCGTATCGCAATCAATTAGAAGCACACCCAATTGCAAATGAAGATGACATGGCTTTGCTCCATGAGCATCTTACGGACTGGGAAAAAGCTATTATCATTGCAGGAAGTTATTACTTTATTTGGGATAGCTATGATCAGAAAAGAATAACAGAGCAATCGGACAAACTAATCAGTATTGAAGACTGTGAATTCTCTTCAGATGTCCATGCAAACTCTGCCACCCTTATTAAAGAGTATGTGGAAACATATCAAGGTACTTTCAGTTTCTTGATGGGTAACAACGACTATAGACCCAAAGCAGATAGCTACTTTAAACACGCACATCAATCCACGGAGATTGACGGTGAAACATACGAAGATACTTTCACGATTATCTATCCGATACATCTAGAAAATGATGTTATAGAAGAATTCAAAATTTTTTATGTGGAAGAAGAAGGAATTTACAAGCTATTAAAAGCACCATTAACTTATCCAGAAGGAGAAGTCAAAAGTATAAAATTTCCTAAAAAAGGTGAAGCACTCTTAATACATTTTAATTCATGTAAGGGTATTCATTGGGTAGATGGTCTTACAAATAATAACTTTATGGCTCACGCATTTGATTCTGTGATAATGAGGAAAGAACTATGTTGAAGAAACGAGATTTGCCTGTTGTTGCTCCTATTCCAGGAATACGATTTAACTTGGATAAGATTAAAGAAGAACTTGCTAAGATAGAACATCTATGGGAAGACATCTATAAAGCTAATCCCGGTATAACAAAATTACATGATCCATCTTTTGTTGATAATGCATATGCAAACTTAAAAGAGATTCCTTTGATGGTAATGTCGCCAGAAAATATGGCAAAAGCTGATGACTTTGAACTTGAAGATTTGGGTGCTACTCTTAGAGAAAGAATTCGCAATAAAAAAGCAAAGGGTGATAACTTACCACCAACTGCAAATGAGATGTTGTGGGATTATCAGACTGATGCTTGTAAGGGTACTTACTTTGAAGAAGCATTATCAGGACACTTTTCTGCGCCAGTTTGCCGCGCTAGACTACACTTTCTTGCGCCGGGTATGAGTTTACAACCACATATTGATTATGATCCCTCATATGGTGTTAGAATAGTTTGTCCTATATCAGGTACAGATGAATGTATTAATCAGTTTTGGGTAAACGGCGAATATAAAGAATATAATTTACCAGCAGATGGTAGAGTTTGGTTCTTGAACACAGGATTTAAACATGGCGTAGTAAATAATGGTACCGAACCACGTATTGCATTATTGGCAACATTGAAGAGTCAGGAAGATATAGAATGTTTGAAATTAGTATCATAGAATATGATGGTTCTAAAAAAGTAAGAGAACAGATAGAGAACTTTAGAGAGTTATCTTTTAAAGAAGGTAATGACAGTTTGGCATATGACAAATATGATCCCGACAAAACTGGTCAGACATTCTTAAATTATGTTGATGACAAATTGGCTTCATTGAGTGTTATAGAACCAAGTCATTATACGAGTGATCCAGATGTAGCCGCTAGAGGTTGCAGACTTCACATTGCTACTGAATTTAGACCAGCTTGGTTAGGATTACTTCATGCACCTAAACAAATTATGTGGGCAGAAAAAAACGGCTTTAAGGTATTTTATTTTACGCATGATATTCGTAACAGGGCGATCAATGCAATGTATCAGAAGCGAAGATTTGGAGCCGCTGTAACTGAGTTACAAAAACAAATGGAATGGATGTGGACTTCAGATTGGTACCAAGATTTGTCTCTTGATACTAGATTGTTGTTTCAAGTTGATGAAAGGTCTGACTTGTTACAATACGTTTACTATTGGACACTTGAAGATGGTTACGTATGGCAACCACCTAGTAATGTTGTTTGGTATGAACATAATGGTAGAATAAAATCCAGTGTATCAGAAAAGGAAATAATAAATGCACATAAGCGATAAAGTTGTAGTAAGTTGGTTCAACTTTCTCAGAGATAATGTAGATAACCCAGAAGTAACTAAAAGATATTACGAATGCTTTTGGGAAAGTCAATTAAAGAGTAAACAAATAGTATTAGATTTAATTGATTCTATGGACATATATCAATGTTATATTTTTGGTGGATGGTATGGTTTGTTAGCCCAGATACTTTCAGATACTAGGCGATCACATCATCCCATAGTATCTGTTGATATAGACCCTAAGTGTGAGATTGTAATTAATCAATACTTTAATCATGATGAAGGTATTGTTGCTAACACGGGTGATATGGCAACATATAAGTACAAGATTCGTCCTGATCTAGTTATCAATACAAGTACAGAACACGTTGATCAAAAAACTTATGATGCTTGGTATAATAATATACCATTAGATACTGAGTATATTGTACAAGGTAACAATCTTGTAATACCAGAACATATAAGACTTGCAGATGATATTAATCATTTTAAAGAAATAAATCGATGCACTAAAGTTATTGAAAAAGTTGTTACAGACTGTCCTGGACCAAATGGCATATTTCAAAGATATACTATTAAGGGCGTTAAAGTATGACCCCAGTGGAATATTATGAAAAGATAAAGAAAGACTATGATAAGATTTCTCCTTCAATGTGTGTATTGAAGTGGGAACACCTAGAGATGCATTTGGGTTCAGCACAAAGTCATTCTTGTTTTCATGTTCCAATGAAACATATAAACGAAGATGAAGACTTTCACAACACAGAACAGAAAAAAGAAGTACGCAATCAAATGCTTGATGGTGTTAAACCATCTGAATGTTCATATTGTTGGAAAGCAGAAGATGCTGGTTCTTGGTCACCAAGAATAACACTAGCACCTATTCATACATTAAAAGATAAAGACATTATAGCAAAGACTGCATCATTACCTAGAAATGCTGATGTATATCCGAAATATCTAGTAATGAGTTTCAATACTAAATGTCAATTAAAATGTTCTTATTGTGGGACTCAAAGTAGTTCTTCTTGGTACGAAGAAATTAAAAATGATGGTCCATGGGATGTAATATCTGATGAAAGTTCTCGTGGATATAATTTAAATGGTAGAGAAACCCTATATACAGGTGATGATAACGCTATGACTAAAAAGTTTTGGAAATGGATAAAAGAAGCAGTGATGCATCTACATACAATTAGACTTACTGGCGGCGAACCTCTGCTAAGTGAGAACACATTTAAACTTGCTAAGTTTATTAGAAATCATCCTAATGGAGAAAATATTGAGTTTAATGTAAATAGTAATCTTTGTGTATCTGATAGACGAGTAGAAAGAATTATTGATACAATGAAAGATATGAAACAACCTAAAGTGTATGCTAGTATAGACAGTTGGGGACCTCAAGCAGAGTATATTAGACATGGATTAAATGTTGATATGTTTGAGCGCAATCTAGAAAAACTAGTAGATGCCAAAATAGACGTTGGTATTATGTCTACTTTCAACTTCATGAGTATTCCAAATTACAAAGAATTGCTTGATGTTATTCTTGACTTTAAAGGACTTTCTTGGATTAAAGGAGACGCAACTTTCTCTTTAGATACACCACACATGGTTTATCCAAAACATTTATCTGCATTGATTACAGACGATAAACAACTTGACAATCTACGTGAATTGGTGTATTATATGAGTACTCATGTAGACGATAATGATATTACTAAATTTAACTCGGGCGAGTATGCCAAGTTTGAAAGAGTACTACAGTGGGTAGAAACAAATCGTTTTACTGGTGACGAATTGATCAAACATAGAAAAGACTTCAAAGCATTTGTTGATGAACACGACAAAAGAAGAGGTACAAATTTTATTGAGACTTTTCCTGAATTGAAGTATTTTTACGAGATGTGTAATGGCTGAAAAAGGAACGAATGAATATTGGATAGATGAATTAAAAGAAAAAAGAATTAAGATAAATGATATAAGCCCCTCTTTTTGTTCTGCTAAATGGTTACAAACTACTCTGATGTTACAGAATGGTTATAATCACTCATGTCACCATCCTTCACCCCATAAAATTCCCGTAGAGGAAGTTTTGGCAAATCCTGCCGCCTTGCATAATAGTCAATATAAGAAAACTCAAAGAGATAAAATGCTCTGTGGTGATAGACCTAAAGAGTGTGACTATTGTTGGAAGATCGAAGACTTAGACAAAGAATACTTTTCTGATAGACATTATAAAACTGCCGATTGGTGGGCATGGGATAAAATAGATGAGATAGCAAATAGTGATCCTTATGATGATGTATATCCTACTTATCTAGAAGTATCATTTAGTAATGCTTGTAATTTTGCCTGTGCATATTGCTCACCTGAAATATCATCTACTTGGATGCAAGATATTCAGAAAGACGGAATATATCCAGTTAAGTTTGGTTCACATGATTTGAATTATTTAAAAGAAGTTGGTAAGTTTCCATTCAAGAATAGTGAACCTAACCCATATGTTGATGCTTTTTGGAAATGGTTCCCCGATGCATTCAAGCATCTAAAAGTATTTCGCATAACTGGTGGCGAACCTACAATGTCAAAAGATTTTTGGCGAACTGTTGATTATATTGTAGAACACCATCATGAAAATCCAGAACTTAAAATAGGAATCAATAGTAACTTAGGAACAGACCCGCGTCTGATTGAAAGACTTATTGCGTCTGTTATAAGACTGGAATCGCATGGTATTGAAGTTGAGATATTCACAAGTGCAGAAAGTACTGGCAACAAAGCAGAATATGCCAGAGACGGTATTGTATATGATGAATGGATAGAAAACATAGAACGTATGTTGACAGAAACCAACTGTCGAGTTGTTATAATGACAACGGTAAATATACTATCAATATCTACAATGCAAGATTTCGTTCAAGACATAATGGACTTACGTATTAAGTTTAATCAAAACTTGGCACATAATAGAATACCTTTGAGTGTAAACTACTTACGTTATCCGCCACATTTACAATGTACTTTATTGTCTTCTGTTTATCGTGAAACAATGGCAAACAAACTAGAAGTATTTTGTGAAGGTTGGTTGAAGTATGACTCGCCAGATAAATTTGCCAGACTCTATCTAGAGGAGTTTGATCAGATAAAACGATTATGTGACTACCTGAGAACGGAGCCAGTTGCTGATAAATACAGAGAAGACTTTGCAAACTTTATACGTGAATATGATCGGCGTAGAGGAAAGAATTTTGAACAAACTTTTCCCGAATTGATTACAGATATGGAGAAATGGTAATGGCAGTAAAATATATTCATGTTAATATGCATAAAATTCGTGCCAATAGAAAGCACGGAACAAATGAACCCGTCTTAACTGTAAAAGAAGGAAGAAAAAATACTTACGGACATAGCGTAAAGATACATGGTCCTAGTGAGGTTATATATGGTGGTAATGATAAGCCATTATTGCCATGTGGTGCTAGAGTTGTTATTAAAACAGAAGCGGATGTGGACATTGACTAAAGATAATGATTTAATTAAATACCGTAAAGATATTCTTGATACAAAATCTAAAAGTTTTTGTGGTGCAAAATGGTATAATGCTACGACTTGGCTAGGCAGTGGTACTACTGCATCTTGCCATCACCCGCCCGCACATAAAATTCCATTAGAAGAGATAACAGTAGATCCATCTGCTATCCATAATACAAAGCACAAGAAAGCCATGCGTAAAATGATGCAACGTGGCGAAAGACCTAGAGAGTGTGAGTATTGTTGGAAAGTTGAAGACATGGAAACTGATGCTGTTAGTGACCGTGTATACAAGTCAATAATCTATACTGAAGATGACTTGAAAAAAGCACATGAAATGGATTACAACGAAAGTGTTGATTTAAAAACATTTGAAATCTCTTTTGATCGTACTTGTCAACTGGCTTGTTCTTATTGTAACTCAAGTTTTAGTACTACTTGGGCAAAAGATATAACCAAGAAAGGTCCTTATCAAAATTTAGTATCTGATGGTGCTGGTGCATTTCAACATGATGGTGCGTGGGCAGAACCATATGGTAAAAGAGAAGAGAACCCATATGTAACTGCATTTTGGGAATGGTGGAATGATGGCTTATCTAAAAGTCTAGAAGAACTGCGTGTTACTGGTGGTGAGCCTTTAATGTCTGATCAAGTTTGGAAACTGTTTGATTGGTTCGGCGAAAACAAAACAGATATGAGATTTGCAATCAATTCAAACTTGATGGCAAAAGATTCGCTTATTGATGAAATGATTAAGAAGACTCAGAAGGTAGATCAGTTTCATCTTTATACTAGTTGTGAAGCGACTGGATTACAAGCAGATTATATTCGTGACGGACTACATTATGACACTTGGAAAAACAATGTCTATAAAATATTGACTCATGGTAAACTTAGTGGTTGTAATATTATGATGACCATTAACAGTTTGTGTTTGTTTAGTATTACTGATTTCCTCGATGATGTATATGATATGAAAATCCACACAGGAATGAAAGCACCTGTTGTTAGTTTAAACTTGTTACGTTTTCCTAGTTTTCAGTCGCCACTTGCTTTACCAGATCATATTAAAGATCATTGTAGAAAGCAACTACAAGATTGGTGGGAAGAAAAGAAAGATTTAAAATTGTGGCATGAATTTGAGAAAGCTAGTATAGAACGTCTTATTGACTATCTTGTTACTGTTGACGCACCACATAGACGTACAAGTGATAAGATGACATTGTGGAGAGACTTTAAAACTTTCTACGCTCAATATGATGAAAGAAGAGGTTTGTCATTATCTGTATTTCCTAAAATACTTACAGACTGGGTAGAAACTATTCCTACTACAGAAACTATTCCATTAAAAGAAATGATTGACGGAGACAGTACACGCCAATATGCTGATGATCCAGACTTAAAGAAAATTGCAGATGAGGAAGGTTGGGTTCTAGAACCAGATAGTAAAAACATTGATAAACCTTTGGCATCATATGACGAAGAATGATTTATCTCCATATTTTTGTGTTGCGCCCTGGACTCATACGTATGTAAGTCCTCAAGGCGAAAGGCGCTTGTGTTGTGCTAGTAGAGAAGATGCTTCTTTTCAAAAACAATATATTGATTCTGGTGATAAAGCTGGTAAGTTTGAACCAGACACATTAAAAGAACATTGGAACAGTGAGTATATGAAAGATATACGTAAGCGTATACTTGCTGGTGAAAAGATATCACAGTGTGAGGTATGTAATAGTCAGTTATTAAATCTTCATACATATAAACAGTACTTTACAGAAACATTGTTTCCACATAAAGTAGAAGATATAATTGCTAAAACTGAACCAGATGGTCATTATAATGATCTACCCGTTTCTTATGATTATCGCATATCCAATCTATGTAACTTTAAGTGTAGAATGTGTGGTGATCAATTGTCTAGTAGTTGGGAAGCAGAAAATAAAAAGAATGGTCGCTTACAAGATCAACCTTGGTTAGAACCAACAACTAGAAAAAATATAGACACATTTCAAAAAGAAGTTTTAGAAGAAGAACTTCAAGCCGCAGTAGATGAAAGACGTATTGAAGAAATCTATTGGGTTGGTGGCGAACCTCTTATGTGGGAACGTCATTGGACTATACTAGAACAATTAGTTTACGATGGTCAAGCAAAAGATGTTACTCTTAGATACAACACAAATTTAAGTAGAGTATCTTATAAGGGTATAGAATTGTTTGATCTTCTTCCTAAATTTAAGCACGTTAATTTATGTGCGAGTATAGATGGAGTAGGAAAAGTTGGGGAATATATTAGAACCGGACTCAAATGGGAAGAGTGGTTGGAAAACTTCAAACGTGGTTTACCGCTTATTAATAATTTTGGTAATGATGCCATGGTCTTTGATGTTACTCTTACTACTCCAGGATTATTTGGTCTTAAAGAACTCTTTGATGTTGTTACTGAACTTAATGTAAAAACGTACTTCAAGTTCACTTTTGCATTTGATCCTAGTGTTGTTATGAGTCCTCTGTGTTTACCTAAAAGCATTTTGGAAGATACCGTACAAGAACTGCTAGAATATATCGAACCCAGAATGACAGATAAGACTCATGTTTATAAAACATCTCTTGTGAATCTGTTGAATAGACAAACTTTTGAGGAGCAGTGGCCAGATACTTATAAGCAAGGAATAAAAAGTGGGAAAGGACATATGGAGTATATTGATAGTATACGAAATGATGACCTAAATTTTAGAGATACACTTTCTAATGATGCAAAAATTTGGTGGGATTCTATATGATGATTGTCATTGCAAATTATAGAACTGGCTCATCTACGCTGATTAAAAAGTTACATGAAGAAACTGGACTCAAGTACTTTTCACAATTTACGGGTGAATGGTGTCATCCTGGAAATGGTGGTTATAAAAAGCCAGATTCTGATATAAAATTATATAAAATAATGCCTGATAGTATTGGTCATAATAGATCGTTATTTAAAAAAGAATATCTTGAATGTGCTGATGATTTAATTTTTTGTTTAAGAAAAGACATAAAAGCCCAAGTTAATTCTATGATGTATTCTGGTGCTTTTGACTGGTGGCATCCAGGAGATAAATTGCGAGACACAAGAAAAACACTTACCGATTATCATATTAAATCGTTAATAAGAACTATTAGTAATAATCTTAAACTTCAAAAAATGTGGTATAAAGAGTTTGGTGGTAAAATTATTTTTCTTGAAGATAGAAAAGATAATCACGAAAAATATGATAAACCAGATTTACTACTGGATATTCCAGACTATGATCTTGAAATAGTAGACGCAGAGAAATATTTTAATGAGTAAAACTTTTTGCCCTTTACCATGGACACATTTAGCAACTCACCCACAAGGTGAATTGACACTTTGCTGTGAAGCAGATCATACACAAGGTATTTCTGAGTCATTTGATACAGATGAATTTAATCAAAGAAAGCCAAAAACACTACACACAACCAAATATGATTTTGACTTAATACAGAACAGTGATTCGTTTAGTAAAGTTAGAAAACAAATGCTTAACGGTGAAGAGCCTGTACAGTGTACGAGATGTTTCGATTTAGAAAAAGTAGGAATAAAATCAAAGAGACAGTATGAATCTGAGCGATTAAACTTTAATGAATTTAGAGCGATAGAGATAACGAATAAAGACGGTACAATAAATGATGTCTCATATGAATTTGTTGAGTTACGTTTGGGCAATCACTGTAACTTAGCGTGTCGCTCTTGCAACCCATTATCAACTAGCCGTTGGATAAAAGATTGGAATACTGTAAATCCAGATAACCCACTTTCTTATGATAAGAATCTTTTTAACTGGCCACTTGATACTGACTTTTGGGAAAAGTTGTTAGAACATTCTGATACTCTTAGATATGTTTACATCAATGGAGGAGAACCTCTTCTCATCGATAAACATAAACAGTTTTTAATTGATCTTGTAGAGACTGGTAGATCGAAAGATATTACGTTAGTATATTCTACTAACTGCACAGTTGTTAATCACACATATGAAGAAGTTTGGAAAAACTTTAAGCACGTACAACTTATGATATCAATCGATTGTTTGGAAGAAAGAAATTCTTTTATTAGACACCCATCAAAGTGGGATGTTATTACACAAACTTTAGAATGGATAAAAAAGATATGTGAAGCAGATAATATTTCATATAACATAATGCAAACGGTATCTACGTACAATATATTATATATGAAAGAGTTTCACGAATACTTTTCTTTTGCTCCATATATTTCTATGAACTTTGTTACTGATCCTTCTTATCTGGATCCTGCATTGTTGCCACAAAAAATAAAAGATGCTGTTGTTGCTAAATTTCCAAATCAAACAGTAATTGATTACTTGACAAAAGGCAAAAGTTCTGATAATATGACAGAGTTTTATCAGAAGACCTTAAAAATGGATGAACTGAGAAACAATAACTTTAAACAAACTTTTCCAGAACTGCATGATATGGTAATTCAATATGTCTGATAAATTTTTCTGTGTAGCGCCATTCGTTCATCTATATGCTCATACGACCGGTGAAGTAAAGACTTGTTGTGTTGGTAATACTACTTATGGCTCTTTAAAAGAAAAGACTATAGAAGAGATATGGCACAGTGACGAATATAAGAAGTTGAGAAGAGACTTTATTGCAGGAGAGATTACACCTGAACTAGCAAAAAATTGTAGTACTTGTATTAATTTTGAAAACTCTAATATTCACTCTTTACGAGAAGGTCTTAATGATGAATTCAAAGCATTTGCTGAAATAGATGAAAATGCAGATGTGAATCTATTGTATATGGATTTTAGATTCAATAATTTTTGTAACTTCAAATGTCGTGGATGTTATCATGAGTACAGTAGTTCGATTCATAATGAAGATAAAGGTTCTTCACAAGACCTTATCTTTGCTGGTAAGACAGAAGAAGATTTGTTTGATCAAGTTTATCCTTATTTACCAGACGCACAAAAGATTTATTTTGCTGGTGGTGAACCACTAATTCAATGGGAACATTGGAAAATATTAGACAGACTAGAAGAATTGAACCGCACTGATATGAAACTTGTATATAATACAAATTTTAGTACCATGAAATATAAACAAAGACATATAACAGAATATTGGAAAAAGTTTAGTGATGTAAAACTTTTGTTAAGTTTAGATGGTATGGAAAAAGGAGCAGAGTATTGGAGAAATGGTACTAAGTGGAATCAATTAGTAAAAAACATTAAGAAAGTTAAGAAAGAAACACCACACGTTTATATGGGAGTAACTTGTACTGTTGGATGGGCTAATCTGTATACTGCAATGGACTTTATAGATTATTGTGCTGATAGTGCGAACCCTAACGATGTAGATGATTTTGAATTCTTAGATCCAGTAAGAATTAACATTAACGTGTTAGAACAACCAATACACTTCTCAACTCAAAGTGTTCCTGATTGGAAAAAAGAAGAACTTGAAAAAAGAATCAGAAAAACCTATGATAAATACATTAGCATGGGATTTGAAGATGATTCTTTGTTGGCTAGAAATCTTGTTGCCTTAATTGATTTTATGTGGGCAAAAGAAGGAGATTCTAGAAGAATAAAAGGTGGTTGGGACCAGATAGTAACTAGAAGAGATGAATTGAGAGGTGAGAATTTCTTTGAGGCATTTCCAGAACATATAAACATGAAAGAGATAATTGAATGAGTGATGATGTAATTTTTCCAATTAAGACTGCAACTTCTTGTCAGTTTAAATGGTCTTGGAGTACAATATTTTTATCAAAGGGTACGTCAACAAGTTGCCATAGATGTAACCACTGGGAATTTGATTTAAGTACCATCAAAGACTTTCACAATCTTCCTGGTAAAGTGGGTGACAGAGAGAAGATGTTAGATGGCTTATGGCCAGGGAATGGTTGTGAGTATTGTAAGAAGATTGAAGATGCGGGTGGCTCCAGTGAGAGAACTGCTTGGATCAATAAGAAAGATTTGATACCACCAGAAATTGTTGCAGGTGATCTTAAAGCAACTAAAGTTACACCACGTTTATTAGAAGTTTACTTTACCAACGTTTGTAATCAAGCGTGTACATATTGTACTCCTCAATTTAGTTCTGTTATCGAAGCAGAATATAAAAAGCATGGACCTATTGCCGCTAACCCTAGTTATATGATACACAAAAGTGTGGATAACTATCCTCTATATCTACAAAAGTTTTGGGAATGGATGGTAGAAAATTCTCATCATCTCTATGAGTTTCAGACACTTGGTGGTGAGCCAATGTATCAAAAAGAATTCGATCAGTGTTTAGACTTCTTTGATAAACATCCTAATCCAAATCTTATTTGGAGAATCTTTAGTAACTTAAAACATGACGAAGAGAAATTTAAAAAGAAGATTCAAAAAGTAAATGATCTGATTGCTAAAAAGAAAATACGAGAGTTTCATATTGTTGCTAGTCAAGATTGTTGGGGACCACAAGCAGAGTATGCAAGATACGGAATGGACTTAAAAAATTGGGAAACAAATTTGAGATATTGTTTATCTCAAGGTGTACCAGTTAATATACACATGACAATCAGTGCAATTACTGTACCCACTTTAGGTGATTTCATCGATAAGATTTATAGTTTACGTCAAGAATATAAAGCTGGATTGTGGATTAGTTCGAATACAATTGTTAGACCAGAATGTTTAGATCCTTATATATTTGGTGATAAAATTGCTTTCTACTTAGAAGAAGCAATCTCTAAAATTACTGATCCTAATGATAAAGAACAAAAAGAATGCTTAGAAGGCATTCTTAAAGGAATGAATACAAGTACTCTTAACGTACCACAAGTAATCGCATTTGAAAAATATTTAGATGCAATTGACTTGCGAAGAAATACAAACTGGAGAAAATTATATCCTGTTATAAGTGATATAGTAAAAGATGTTACGGAGAATATAATTGGCACTGGATGATCCTTCAATATCTTTCGATCAAGGAGAAAAAATAATATCTTTGTTGGAGCATATGATCTGGTTGTTAGAAGATCAGAATTCCACAAAAGAGACTTCTTATAGAGAGTCTGGCACTTTGCCCATGCCCGCTTTTGGTAGATATGAACGTGCTGAATATCCTGAAATTTCTTTTAATGTATTCTTTGATAGATTCAAAGAAAGAATAGAGAATCCAAATGGTAATGGCAATCTTCTTTATCCACCTAATGGTAATGATAGTAAAGTTTTATATGATACTATTGCACCCCTGATGGGTGCCAACAGCGGTACTATTAGAATATATGATATTAAAGACTATGAATCTGCTTCAAAAACTTTTGGCAAAAATGATGTAAACATTTATCCGATAGATTTGTGGTTAGACTTTCCAAAAATGTTTGGTAATAGTATATCAAATATATCTGTTGAAGCAAGAGAGTTAATTGCAGATAAAAAACTTTCCTTGTTCTTACTTCTTATGGGAGAATCTTTTGGTTGTGATGAGCACCATTGGATAAAAAAACTTTCTCAGTCGATTATAGGTCATGGACTTGCTGATAGTAAAATTGCAATTTCTTGTGCTGATTTAAAATTTAACAAAAATTATGAACAATGGTGTGAAGACAATCCTGAACTTACTAAACAGTTTAAATTTAAGAACGTAGTTCCTTTTGAGTATTTTCAATCGTTATACTTACTGCAATATTTGAGCAGAACTGGTAGATGGATGCCAGAAGGTAAACCAGCAAAATATGCAACTGAAGGAACATTAAAACCTTTGTCTGAAGCGGAAGTAATGTTAAATGTTCCTAATTCAGACTCAAAGAAAAAAGATTTTATGTGTATGAATGCTAGAATAAGACCACATAGAATTGCAATTGTATCAGAACTTCATAGATTAGGAATGCACGATAACTTCATTAGTTTACTATTTAGAGGTGAATCAACAGATACTATTTTAGGCAGAGAAAAATTACATACATATATTAAAGAACAATTCTTTGAAAATGAAGAACAAGTTGAATGGTTTCAAACCATGTTTGTGAAAAATAGATTAAAAAGACGTATTATAATGGATGCCCACGAAGAAGTTATTAGCGATGATAGAATACTTAATAAGAAATATTTTGAAGAGTCTTATTTTAGTCTTGTAACCGAAACTAATTTTGGTTTACCTTTTTATGACAACCCAAAATTTGAGACTATGGGTAAGAAATCATATAATAAAACAATGTTTATTACAGAAAAAACTTTTAAGCCTCTTGCATATTTTCATCCAATACTTATGTTAGGATCTCCTGGAACTTTGGCTTTTTTACAAGCCGAAGGTTATGAGACATTTCCAGAAATGTTTGATGAGTCTTATGATTTGATGACAGATGACAAAGAAAGATTTAACGCTGTTGTTAATCAAGCATACACTTGGAGTAAAAAATCAGATGCAGATAAAAGAGAAATCTACGATAGTGTTAAGAAAAAACTACACCACAATCATGAACATTTTATAGGCAAATATAATAACTTGAAAAGAAGACAGACTAATTATTTTAGATATATTGGAGGAGTACTCAGATGAGAATTGGGTTTATTGGTTTTGGTAAATTGGGTCAGCCATGCGGAGAAGTAATTTCAGAAAAAGGACATGATGTAGTTGCATATGATGTAGCCGATATAGACACCACTGTAGAAATGAGAGATTCTATAGAAGAGACTGTTAAAGATAGAAATATTGTATTCATTGCTGTACCTACACCACACGATCCAGCATATGATGGTAGCGCACCAACATATCATTTACCACCAAAAGACTTTTCATATGACATTGTAATTGATGTTATAAAAGAAGCAAACAAACACATGAATAAAGATCAATTATTGGTTCTTATAAGCACTGTGTTGCCGGGTACTGTACGTAGAGAGTTTGTACCATTAGTTACTAACACTAGGTTTGTATATAATCCATATTTGATTGCTATGGGTACAGTGGCGTGGGATATGGTAAATCCAGAAATGGTAATGATAGGAACAGAAACGGGAGAGACAACAAAAGAAGCTGGTGAACTTATTTACTTTTATGCGACTATTATGGAAAATGATCCTCGCTATGTTGTCGGTACTTGGGATGAGTGTGAATGTATTAAAGTATTTTACAATACGTTTATTAGTGCCAAGATCGGTCTTGTAAATATGATACAAGATGTTGCAGAAACACAGGGCAATATTAATGTAGACGTTGTTACTGATGCACTCAAAGATAGTACTCAAAGAATTATGGGTCCGTCTTACATGAAAGCTGGAATGGGAGATGGTGGTGCTTGTCACCCAAGAGATAATATTGCACTAAGATATATGGCAAATGATTTAAATTTGAACTACGATCTTTTTGCAGAAATAATGAAAGCAAGAGATATGCAAGCATCGAATATGGCATCGTCTATACTTAATTTTGGAGATAAGATTTACTTTACTTCAGACAGTTACAAACCAGGTGTTTCATATACTGCGGGTAGTTACAGTCTATTAGTACAAGAGTATGTGAAAGAACTGGAAGGTGAAATAGTAAATGATATTACAGAAGCAGATGTCATTGTTCTTGTACACCCAGAAGAAACTACAGCAGAAGAACTTGGCAAATACCAAGTTATATTTGATCCGTGGAGAAAATTTAAAAGCGATACAAACGAAGTAGTACATTATGGTAATACGAGAATGCAATGACTCTTGAGCAAAAAATAAAAGACTATTGGAATGCTCAACCCTGTAATATCAATCATAGTAAAGAACCTTTCGGTACTGTAGAATACTTTGACAGTGTAACCACTAAACGCTACAAAGCTGAACCACATATATTAGATTTTGCGGGGTTTCATCTGTGGCGAGGCAAACGTGTTTTAGAAGTAGGATGTGGTATTGGAACTGATGCAGAGCAGTTTATGCGACACGGAGCAGAATATACTGGCATTGATATCAGTGACGAAAGTTTGCGTATTTGTGAACAACGGATTAATGTACAAGGATTAAAGGGTAAGTTTATTAATCGAAGTGCTACTGAAAATTTGGAAACCCTTGGCAAGTTTGATTTAGTATATAGCTATGGTGTATTACATCATTATCCAAACATAGAACAATCTATACAAAACATTCATGATGTGATCAATCCTAATGGTGAATTTAGATTTATGGTGTATGCTAAGGACAGTTGGAAATATTCTATGATTCGTAAAGGATTGGATCAGTTTGAAGCCCAAGCAAATTGTCCATATGCTGAAGCATTCACGAAGAATGAAATAGAACTCTTATTGAAAGATGACTCTTGGAAAATTGAAAGGTTGCGTCAAGCACATTGTTTCATGTATAATGTAGAGAAGTACAAAAAAGGAATTTTTGAATTTGAACCATGGTTTGAATCAATGTCTGAAGTTATGCGTGAAGCAGTAAGAGAGTACCTAGGTTGGCACCTTCTTGTTAAAACACGTAGGATTTAAAATGAAAAAAATAATTTTTTGGTATGATAAACAGGATAGAGTTAATTCATGGATTCCCCAATATGATGATTGGTTAAAAGCATCACCTGCCTTTGATGAAGCCTCTTATGATTATTGGCACAAATGTTTGGGTATAGTAGATTACGTTGAGCCTTTAAGTGAACATCTTGATATAGAAACTCGTTTGTTATCAGATTGGGAAGAAAATGATTACTTGAACGTCTATGTACTTTCTATACAGCAACTTATTATCTCTAACTATAACGGTATGGGAACTATCATTGATACTATACCTTATAATACACAGCAACTTTTAAGAGACAAAAAATTAAAGTTGTTGATACTAAATCATAGAGAAGGATGGCCAGCAGAGAAGTTTTTACCTTCAATACAAGTACATCTTGATTATAACAATATGCAAGATATTGATGCTTATGTTTTTACTGCTAACTTAAAAGTAGACGAGAAAATTTGGGCAAGAGATGGTATAAAAAGAATATTTAATGTATCAGAGTTTGAAAACATTTCTTTACGACAAAATGAAACAAACGCAGAACATAAAAATCAAGAAAAACAAAATGATTATATTGCTTTAAATAGGATTGTTAGAACACATCGAATGGCATTATATAGTGAACTTGATAGACTACAACTTCTTGACAAAGGTGCTTTTAGTTTTTTAGGAGAATCTTACTTAAATAAATATCCCAGTGATATTGTAGAAGCAGATAAAGAAGATTATGTTGAAATTAATAAGTTGTTAAATGGTGCTCAGTTAGATTACTTTGATGAATTTGAAATGAAAAAGCGCACAGTTGATTCGGCATATTTCTTTTCAAATGATCCTGTTAATTTATACAACACATCATATATTAACTTAATCACAGAAACTCATTTTATGGAAAACTCTGGGTTTTTAACAGAGAAAATTTTTAAGTCTTTTGTTCACTATAAACCATTTTTATTAATGGGTGAACATGGTAGTTTATCTAGATTGAGAGATATGGGATATCATACCTTTCCTGAATTGTTTGACGAGTCTTATGATAACATCTTAAATCCAGCAGAACGTTTTAATGCGGTAATAAATCAACTCAGAAACTGGTGCGCTAAATCAAAAGACGAAAAAGATGAGTTGATTAACAAAGTCGAAAACAAAGTTATTTACAATCATGATTTATTTTTTAGCGAAAAAAATATAGATGATAAAGTAAAAGAAAACAAATCAATGTTTGAACAAATGGAGAAATAAAATGAAAGCAATCTGGGACAAAATTAGAGCGCCTTATTTGAGATGGAAACTCAAAAGAGAATATAGAAAGCGTATTAAAGAACTACAAGAAAGAGATCCTTTTATATATGACTAATAGAGTTGAATGGGGTATTAGTGCAGGTACGCATGATGCTTCTATTACTGTAATGCGTGGTGATGAAATATTATTTGCATCTCATTCTGAAAGATACAGTAGATTAAAGAACGACAAAGATTTGGATGATAGTCTTATAACGTCGGCACTCAAGTGGGGTAAGCCGGATATTGTTTACTGGTACGAAAATCCATTATTAAAATGGACAAGAAAGAAATGGGCAAAACAACCTAGGGCGTGGTTAAGTCCTACAAAATATTTGAAACAATATGGTATTACTGCTCCTGTAAAATGGGGCAATCATCATAGAAGTCATATGGCAGCCGGATATTATACTAGACCATTTAGTGATTGTGCTACTCTTGTTATAGATGCTATAGGTGAGTGGACTACTACAAGTATTTGGAATAATGAACAGCTAGTTTGGTCTGATAGTTATCCTAAATCTTTTGGACTATTCTATTCTGCATTTACAAGTAGAATAGGACTAAAGCCAAACGAAGACGAATATATTCTTATGGGTATGGCAGCCTATGGTAATCCTATGAGATTTCATTCAGATGTATTAGAAATATGGTATTCTGATATTAACTTACACAAAGGTCTTTCTTGGTGGATGCCAGAACTTAAAGAAGAAGATTATTTCGATGTAGCCGCGGCTGTACAAGCTGTTTATGAATCTCAGTTTAAGATGATGCTACAAAAAGTAAAAAGAATTACAAATCAAAATAAATTGGTGTTTATGGGTGGGTGCGCTTTAAACTGTCTCGCAAATAGGTTTATACCAGATTACTTTAAAGATCACTGGATAATGCCTAATCCAGGAGATGCTGGATCATCACTGGGTGCTATTCTTGCACATAAAAAGAAAGTTGTGCCATTTACTGTTTATACAGGTCACACAATATATGGTAAATACCCAGTAATAAATCTACTCAAAGAATTAAAAGAAACTGGTATTGTTGGTGTTGCACACGGTAAAGCAGAGTTTGGTCCCAGAGCATTGGGTAATAGAAGTTTACTTGCTGACCCAAGAGGCAAAGAAATGCAAGATAAAGTAAATAAGATTAAACAGCGCCAAGAGTTTAGACCATTTGCGCCTATAGTGAAACAAGAAAATGCAAGCAGATGTTTTGATGTAGATACTAGTTTTCATTCTCCTTATATGCAACACGTGGTTAAATGTAAAGATCCTGATAAGTACCCCGCAATTGTGCATAAAGATGGAACTAGTAGAGTGCAGACTGTCACTAAAAAATCTCATAGAGGATTATATGATCTATTGACAAGGTGGGAAAGAGATACTGGTTGCCCATTATTATTGAATACAAGTTTAAATATAAAAGGTATGCCTATTGTAAACTCAAGATCAGATGCAATAGATTTTGAAACTGAATATGATGTACGAGTTTTTTAATGAAAATATTAGTTGCGGGTGACAGTTGGACTCATGGCTGGAATGTAGAACATTCTTGGTGGCATTATTTAGATGAAACTGATATAACTTCTGTTGCCATGTCCGGTGATAGTAACTCAATTATTTCTCAAGAAGTACGTGCGGCTGTTAGACAGTCACACTATGATCTTGTAATTGTAGGATGGTCAAGTATGCTACGAGTTCAAGATAGTCGAGGTGATCCCGCAGTTTGGTGGGCAAAAAATATTGACGAGGATGGTTCTAAAGAATTAGATGATTTATATCGTAACAACTCTTTGGATTATTTTCAAAATAAAATGTATGAACACATTCAACAAGTAGAATCTCTACAAACTAAAGTACTACACTTTTCTGTTTTTGGCGACAATCTTGGTAATGTCAAACATAAAATGAATATGTCTTTTTTAGAATATCTTGCGAATGACAACGGTTATAAATTCATATATAATGTTCCAACTTTTGAATTTGGTTTACTATCACATGAAAGAGAAGAAATATCAAAGATGTTGTTTAGTACAAAAGAAGATGTATATCCAACTTGGGAACTTGCTCTTTTTGAAAGAGACAAAATACAATTAGATTTTCCTAAAACCAATAACTTTCAACACTGTGGTCATCCTAGTGAGAAAGGACATAAATTGTGGGGCGCAGAAATTAACGATGCAATTCGATCATTATAATTTTGTATCATGTATATACAACGATGTTGAAACTATATTTGTTCACAATAAAGAAACTTTGGGTAATCATTATCTAGATGATAGACCAGTAGAAGAACAATATCACTGGCTTGTAGATAATGCTTTTAACTTTCAGAGTGACACTATGATAGTGTACATTAAAGGTTACAAGTATAGCAATGGTCATTCCACTATTGTCAATCACATTAAAAAATGTTCTCCTAAAAAATTAATTGTATTTAATGATGATGCACATACACCATGGCAAGAACTTGATCTTGTTATAGATGAATTAAAAGGTAAGACTCATGAGGGTCTTCTTATTTCATACTTGATTGCAGAATCTTGTATAGAAGATTATCAGATATACGACTGTGAATATGGGGCTTTAAGCTACTACCACAGCAATATAGAAGCCGATAGGTACCATTACTATAATATTTGGACACATTCATATGCACCACACTCTCATAATTTACTTAGAGAGTATAAACCCACTAAAGATATGCTTTACAAACTGTGTTGTTGTAGTAAAAAGCCTGATGTACATAGAGCGTTGGCAGCCATCTGTTTGGTAGATAGAGAAGATGTCAAACTAACTTATTATGAAAAACATAGATTTCAAGAACTAGAGAGAATGATATCTTTTACGAATACTGATAAAGTTTTAAATCCTCCATTACCTACATATAAGACTTTACCAGAAAAATATAAAACTCTTATTCAGAATAACTATAAGAAGTTTTTAGAATCAGATTTAACTTGGGATGTAGGTAATATTAGTGATATAGCAGGACATGAACAAATTAAAACTATTTCTCTTTCTAGAGACTCGTTTCTTACAGTTGTTCCAGAAACTTTATGGGATACTAGTACTAGATTTTGGTCAGAAAAAACTTTAAAGCCTATGTTAATGAAAAGACCATTTGTTCTTTTAGCTCCAGCAAAAACATTGGACAAAGTTAGACGATTGGGATTTCAGACTTTTGGTAATTATTGGGACGAGTCTTATGATGAAGAATTAGATCATGGTAAAAGATTTGCTATGGTAATGGACATAGCAAACGATATATTAAAAAAAGATTGGGACGAATTATTGTTCTTGTTAAATGATATGGAAGGAATACTAGAACATAATAGAAAACAAGTTTGGAATTTATCTAATAGGAAATTAATTTAATGGCTGAAATGTTACATATGAAGACTAGAGTTGTAGACATAGAGACTGTCCATGCTTATGGATGTTCTATGGCAGCTGGTCACGAAATAACACATCCAGCAACTTTGGATAAAAATCATAGAATTATTCAGACTATTGAAGGTCCAGAATTAGAAAAAATAATCAGAGCCGACAAAAAAGAATCTTGGGTTGCTACTGTATGTAATAATCTAGGAGTAGATCATATTAATAATGCTAGGTATGGATTATCAAATGAACACAGTGCTTGGATTCTACTTGAAGATATAATGAAAGGAAGAATAAAGAGAAATCATGCCGTATTCTTTTGTATTACTTTGTTGACCCGAGTGTTGTATTTCGATCCTTTAGATGGTAAACCACTATCAAAACAGTTACACGCATGGGCTGAAGATTCACCGGAAATTTTAGAACATTATAATGATTATAAGATGTTATATAATTATTTTCTTTTGATGCAACAGATAATGCTTATGTGTAAGTCTGTTGGTGCACCACTTTATTTCATACCCAGCTTTGAACATCCTACTTGGAATCTAATGTCAGACTATAGACCTTATAACCCAGATGTTCTTAAAGTGAAGAAAAAGATAAAAAACGACTGGCAGTTTAGAAAAATTATCGATCTTATTGCTAGAGAAATGAATGGAATGTCTTTGTTGGTTCCAGGACCAATACGAAATTCTTCATTTTTGTGGTATACAGAAAGTTTGAATCCTAATCTAGACCATAAAGATTTTCACGCATTAAATAAAAAAGGTATTAAATTAAGAGAAAAAACTCATTCTCCAGGTCGCCATCCTAATAAATACTCACATGACAAGTATGCAGAAGAAATAACAAAGTTGTTAAAACCAGAAAAAAGCTAAATAAAATTATGAGCAATGTTATTCAGTTTCCAAAAATAACTAGATTGCCAGAACATGAACCATCTGGCTATCGCATCAACTTATACACAGAGGATCAAATAGAATTGGTTCTTTTCTGTGTTAATATCTGCGAAGATCAAGATTCCACAAAAAAATACGCAAGAAAGGATCTAAAGAATATGGATCCTGTATTTGTTATGGTCCGAATGAATGTTTGTTTGGACAACAAATTCATTTCAACAAAAGCAAAGGAGGCGATATTTAAAATTGTTAATTCAATCGAAGTAATTCCTATATCATCACTACAATCACACTGACTTATTCATTAACCTAGTAGGATTACAACATATGCCCAGACGAAAATCTAATCTTCAAGTTATATCACAGTACGAAGATGAAGTTCGCCAACCCCAAAAAAATAATCAATGTAAAATCAAGATTGATGACCTTAAAACAATAGGAGCAATGACTGAAACTCAAGGTCAATTCTTTTCACAATACTCTCAAGGTGCCCAAGCCATGTTACTTCATGGTTCAGCCGGTACAGGAAAAACCTTCATAGCCCTCTACAAGGCATTAGAGGAAGTTCTAGATCCATCCACACAATACGAAAAAGTAGTTATTATTCGCTCGGCAGTTGCTAGCCGTGATATCGGTCACTTGCCTGGCGATCAAGATGAGAAAACTGCTGTTTATATGCAACCATACATAGATATGTGTGAAAAACTTATTCCACAAAAGAAAGGTGCATTTAAGCGACTTATCGATACTAAAGCCGTAGAGTGGATGATTACCTCGTTTGTTCGAGGAATAACACTGGATGATTCTATTGTAATTGTAGATGAATGCCAGAACATGAACGATATGGAGTTAAATTCCGTCTTGACAAGGCTGGGAGAAAATAGTAAAATAGTTTTGTGTGGTGATTTTAGACAATCAGACCTATACAAGCATAGAACTGATATGTCTGGATTACAAAAGTTTATGGTAATTGCTGAAGATATGAAATCTTTTAAAATAATCGAATTTACTGCGGATGACATTGTAAGGAGCAAGTTTGTCCGTGAGTATATCATGGCTAGAATGCGCTATGAGGATGTACATGGTAGCTAAGTTATTGATTTTGTTGACTTTAAATATTACGTAAACCGTAAAAAAAGGTTGACATTCGGCTATTGTTTTGCTATAATAGTCTTATGAAAATATTTAATCACTTAGATTTACCAGAACTTCCTAAACTTTCCAGGAAGAATATTGATGGAAAGCGTATGTATTGTACCGACAGTGGTGATAGATTTCCGTCTATCACTACTGTCCTTTCATGTCGTGGCAAGAAAGGCTTGTACGAATGGAGACAGCGTGTTGGGTCTGAACAAGCAGACAAGATAAGTAAGAAAGCATCCACGCGTGGTACCAAAATTCACAAGATATGTGAAGACTATATCAACAACGAACCTTTACCAGAACTGACCCTAGTCGAACAAGAGACTTGGAACACGTTTAGACCTGTTGTAGAGCGTATCGATAACATCCATCATGTAGAACCATTCATGTTTAGTAAGCATCTCGGCATTGCTGGTCAGTGCGATTGTATTGCAGAATTTGATGGTAAGTTGTCTATTATAGACTTCAAAACATCTCGCAGGGTAAAAACACATAAACAGATTTCAAGTTACTTTGCACAGTGTGCCGCATATGCAATCATGTATGAAGAGTTGACTGGTATTCCTATCAACAGAACTGTGATATTGATGTCAGTTGATGACGAACAACCATCAATTTTCATTGAAAAACGTGATAACTATGTCGATTACTTACTAGAAAGTAAGAGAATGTTTGAAGCTGGCGAGATTGACTAATTTAAAAGTGCTAAATAGTACTACAGGATTTGATGAAGCGTATATTAAGAAGTTTGGACGCGGGTGCAACTCCCGCCGCCTCCACCAAATGTACATTATACGAACCATTACAGTGTACATTTGATGGGGGCGAGTTAGGTTCGACAGGCAACTGAAGGTACGTGGAGAATCGGTGCGGAAGCTACCGTAAACGCAACAAAACCTATAAATGCCAACGATGAGGTATTTGCACTAGCCGCATAAGCTAGTCGGGGTATGGGATCCACCTTGTAATCCAACGGTCCCACTTTTATAGCAAGAAAGGATAAACTATATGCTAAAATCAAATTTGCTAACAATTAGCCCTATATTACTCACGATCTTTTATGTAAGTGAGACTCAATTACAGGAAGCAAGGTTATACGATACTGTAGAACCAGTTAAGATTGAAGTTATAGTTCCACAAATTGATACAAAAGAAATTCACTGTATGGCATTGAACATATATCATGAAGCGAGAAACGAGTCGGTAGATGGACAAATTGCGGTTGCAAATGTTACAATGAATCGTGCAAAAGATTCAAGATTTCCTAGTACAATATGTGAAGTTGTCTACCAAGCTAAAATGAGTAGTTGGTGGAAAAAAGAAAGAAACAGAGAAGTGCCTATTAGAAATGCTTGCCAATTTAGTTGGTACTGTGATGGTAAGAGTGACAAAGTTCATGAGATTAATGTGTACAATAAAATCTATGTAATAGCTGAAGAAGTACTTATGGGATTACATAAAGACAACACATATGGTTCAACACACTACCATGCAAACTATGTCGACCCATATTGGGCAAGTAGTCTACGAAAAGTTGCTTATGTAGACAATCATATATTTTATAGTGGATATTAAATGAATTTTATAGTTACTGGTGGCTGCGGATTTATAGGATCACATTTGGTAGAAGCATTAGTGGTCACTGGTAACAATGTCATTGTCGTTGATGATCAACGCGCTGGAAAATTTAAAATTACAGATGATAATGTCCAATACCTAAAACAAGATGTTTGTAGTGCAAGTATTCAAGGTAAATGTGATGGAATTTTTCATCTAGCAAATACTCCAAGAATTCGTCTTGCACAAAAGAAACCACTTCTTGCATTACGTAATGGTATTGATCCAACAATTCACGTTGCTGAAATGGCAAGAAAGTTTAAATGCCCCTTGTATTTTGCCTCAAGTTCTAGTACAATATACTCTAATAAAATATCTAATCCTTATACACTTTCTAAAGCAGTAAGTGAAGATATTCTTGATATGTACTGGGAACTTTATGGAGTTCCTTCGCATATAATGTATTTTTATAATGTTTATGGACCAAGAGAAGCAAATTATGGTGTACATAGTACGGTAATACGATCATTTAAAACTGCTGTACAGACAGGAAATCCATTACGAATTTTTGGTACAGGAAAAAAGACTAGAGATTTTACTCATGTTTATGATGTAGTAGATGGTATGTTAAATTTAATTATGATGGAGAAAAGACCAAGACAAACACATTTTGGCAGAGGTGATCCTTACTCCATAAAAGAAATTGCAGATGCATTTAAGCACCCTGTAGTATATGAGTTTGATAGAAAGGGAGAGGCACAAGATACAATATGTGAAAAACCCTTTATGAAATCAAACTACGATGTTATTGATTACATTAAACACTGGAAAGAAGAGTTTAATGAAGCAAAGAAATATTTTGAAGTTAAAAGTAAATTACAGGAGATAGATAACCGCAATGCCTAAAGCAGTAGATATAAATGATAACCTTCCCATGTCAGATCCATATCTGATAACAAAAGAGTTTAAGTCCTCGAATGAATTCTCACAGCACATTGAGCGACTGGCACATAACTCTGGTAGTTTTATTGATGCTATTGTTGATTATTGTGGTGCTAAAGATATTGATGTTGAAAGTGTGAAGAAATTATTATCTCCTTCACTGAAAGAAAAAATTAAAGCAGAAGCAGAAGATTTGAACTTACTAAAAGGTGGTAACAAGACATACAAGTTACCTATTTAATATGGTAGAACCCTTTGAAGTCTATAAACTTTACCTTGCACTGAAGTTACATTTCACAAAGAAAGACTATGACATTACAAAGACTAAAGGTGCAGTCAAAGTAAAGCAAGAAACATTTCTTAAACGTAAAGACTTAACCGTTATAAGAAAGTTGGCTAGAGACTATAGTAGAAGTGAGATCATAGACTTCTTAGTAGCCAACTTTGTCAGTGGTGAAAAATGGGGTGGGTTGTTTGATGTTGAAGCCAATAGAATATATAAGCAGTGGTCTATTAGAAAATCAAAACGGGAATATACTTTTATACAAGACGTTGATGCCTTGTTACTAGAAATGGAAAAGAATAACATAAAGAATCCTTTTTATGAAAAAAGTTCAAAACACCCCTTGACTTTTAGATTATATTTTGCTAAAATGATCACAATTGAAACTCTTGTAATATTAGATAAGATTTTCAATTTCGTAGATAGCGAAACGGATGATGTTTTTATCAGTGATTTATCATTGATAGTCAAAAAGTATCGACCGTTCGTTAAGGTTACAGACAAAATGAAGTCTGTGGCACAGTCCTTAAAAGTAGTATAAATAGGAGTATACTGTAAGATGGGCAAGAAACGTAATCGCACATCCCAGTGTGGTGACGAAGAAAAACGTGTTCGTAGAGTAGAGAGTGAGGGTAAAACCAAACTCGACAAATACAAGCACTTATTATATGATGATGGATCGTATGATGATGAAGTTTATGATGAACTATGTTACCATACACACAAAATACATCGCAAATTAAGTACATAACGTAAACAGGAGAAATATATGTCTTTTAATTCACTTTCTGACCTCCGCAATTCCCGCGGTAACTTCAACTCTTTGATGAAAGAAGTTGAAAAAATGTCCACTACTACCACAACACAATCCCGTGATGATGGTCGTGAGTGGAAACCCACTGTCGATCAAGCTGGTAATGGTTATGCTGTTATCCGATTTTTGCCTGCACCAAAAGGAGAAGATTTTCCTTGGGCAAGAATTTGGAATCATGGCTTTCAAGGACCAACTGGTAAGTGGTACATCGAAAACTCTCTGACTACTCTTGGTCAACAAGATCCAGTGTCAGAGTTAAATACTGAACTTTGGAACAGCGGAGTAGATGCTGACAAAGAAACTGCACGTAAGCAGAAACGTAGACTGGCTTACTACGCAAACATTGTGGTTGTAAAAGACCCCGGTAATCCTGCAAATGAAGGACAAGTATTCCTTTATAAGTTCGGTAAGAAAATCTTTGATAAGATTTCTGAAGCAATGAAACCAGAGTTTGAAGATGAGACTCCTCTCAACCCTTTCGACTTTTGGGAAGGTGTAAACTTCAAATTGAAGATTCGTCAAGTTGAGGGTTACCGAAACTATGACAAGTCTGAGTTTGAAGCCTCTCCAGTTCCAGTAGCAGATAACGATGAAGGTATCGAAGCTATCTGGGCAAAGCAATACTCTCTAGCCGAGATTGTTGATCCAAAAAACTTCAAATCATATGAAGCACTGCAAACTAAATTGCAACAAGTGCTTGGTGGTAAGTCTGTTCCTGCTCCAGCGGCAAGTGTAGCTGACCAAACTGGTGATGTTGAAGATGATTTGTTCGTAAAGAACAACAAAACACCCGATCTTGCCACAACTGTGGAATCAGCATCTACTGATGATGATGCATTATCCTACTTTTCGAAGTTGGCTGATGAGGACTAAATAGTTCTGTCAAGTGTTTAGGGGGGAGCCTTGCGCTCCCCTTTTTTTTCTTTAGGGTTATTATGCACGGAATAATATTTGGTGGCTTGTTAGAAGATATGGGAATGGACTCCAGTATGGTAAGCATTCGCAGATCATCTGGCGCACATAAAATTGCTACCTTTTTACGAAAACATAATTATGATATTGAGGTTGTTGATTATATTCATCGATGGTCTTTAGATCAATTAAAAGAATTTGCAACAAAGAAAGTTGATAATGAAACTCTTTTCTTTGGCTTTAGTTCTACATTTATGATTAGTACACCAGAATTAGTTGAGTTTGTTCATTGGCTCAAAGAAAGATACCCACATATAAAACAAGTTATTGGCAGTCAGAATCAAACGATGAAAGAATTGCCCTGTGATTGGTATGTTTATGGGTATGGTGAGTACGCTATATTGGCTCTTATAGACCATTTTAGAGGCGGTCCAGAGCCGATACACGAAGGAAATCTCATAAATGCATACACGAACTACAAGGCATTTCCTAAAGAAGACCTTTCTGTTCAGTATACAGAAAGAGATTTTATCCACGACAGAGAAATACTACTATTAGAGATGGCAAGAGGATGTAAGTTTAAATGTTCTTTCTGTAGTTTTCCTATTCTTGGTGTGAAAGATGATCATACAACTTCAGAACAATATTTCTACGATGAGATGTTGAGAAACTATGACAAATGGGGTACGACTCATTACATGGTTCTAGATGAAACATTCAATGATTCTAGTGCAAAGATTGCCAAGTATGCGGCTGCCTGTAGAAAACTTCCATTCAAACCTAAAATGACTGCTTATATTAGAGCAGACTTAATGGTATCTAGAATACAAGATTGGGATAACTTGATAGATATGGGAATCACTTCTCATTTTTATGGTGTTGAATCTATGCACTTGCCTTCAGCGAAATCAATTGGCAAAGGAATGAATAGTGGTAGAATACAAGATGGATTATTAGCAGTAGATTCTTACTTTAGAAAGAATGCTGGCTTTTATAAAGGACATATATCTTTGATTGCTGGCTTACCACACGAAACGTTGGATACACTTAGAGAAACAAAAGACTGGTTAGAAAAGTATTGGCAACAAAATAGTTTTCATTTGAACATATTGATGATTAAAGACTTAGAGAAAAATGGTACATCATTGAATCATAATTCTGCTATGGATAAAGATTGGAAAAGATTTGGATACGAGAAAACTACTTTTCCAGAAGAGTGTGATATTGATTGGAGTAAAAGTTTCAATCCATACTTTAAAAATCTTTATGAGTATGTAGATAACTATGAGTATTATTTAAAATGGAAAAATCCAAATCTAAGTTTATATGATGTTACTAAATTTGCTGTTGAAGAATGGAGCCAAGCTAAACTTAAAAATGGTATCGATCCATTTATGTATGATAAGTTCTTTATAGATCCTACAGTGAAATGGAGTGACTTTGCAGAATTAAATCATTTAGAAAGAAGAACAGAGCATATCAATGCTCAGATAGATTCTTATATAGAAAGAAAATTAGTCTCTTGAAATAAATCTAGCAGAACCTTGACTATCAGGAGCCATAGAATCTCCGAAACTTACATTTACTGATACCTCTGATTTTGGTGCTGGACCAGAATTTCCACTGGAAGTGTCATTAATGACTATAGGCTCTGCTGGCTGTGATTGAAGTTCTTCTACTTCTTCTGTGTTTTGTTGTAACGGAGCAGAATCAACCATTGGTTGTGTGGTAAGAGGTGTTACATTACTTCTGCTTTCAAGTTCTGATGTTATGAGTGCTTTATTCTCATCGCTGATATCGTCATCTTTAATAATCGCTTGTAGTTGTCCTGTGGTCGCATCACCAATCATATCAGCATTTACTTCACTATTGCCAATTATGTCTTTATCAAACAGACCACTATCTTTTGCGGAGTCTAAGTTTGTTTTCTGTACTGCTCTTGCCTTTATTTCGGTTTCTACAAACTCTGTAACTTGTTTAGTTGCTTCTTCAAGAAGTGCTGGCATTCTTTCTTTTACTTTAGGATCACCTTCTGGATATTGTCCATGAACTTCATTATACGCCTCTCTTGCAATTTCATAACCAGCAACACCCAAAGTACCTACAGTACCTACACCAGGAGCAAGTGCAGTAGCGGCTAGTCCTGCACCTACCATATCACCTTCTATAAGTTTTTTCACACCTAATACACCACCAGCAACAGTTCCTAAAAAAGGAATTGCTCTAGAAACAAGACCTGGTCCTTTTGTAGCCACGATTTTTGCAATGACTGGTGATAGATTCTTGCTACCTGGGCCAGTTGCTACATCAAGTACTTTATCCGCAATTTTTGTTTTCTGTAATAGCTTGGCTACTGTACCTGTACCCTCTGATGCATTTAAAGCCACTCGACCAGCTACATCGATACCCGCCTGCGCTGTTTTATTTGCTATAGTTGTAACTGGTTTGCTTGTTAGTACATCTCCGCCGGCTTTAAGTAATCCACCAGTTAGCTTTGAATTGCCTAATACTTTTACTGCTTTGGTTGAATCTAGTACATCAAAGTCTGCTGGTTGTTGTGGTGTTGCATTAACTTCACCAAAATTTACTTCACCAGCATTTGCATTGGATGTCAGCATATTTAATGCAGTCAGACCTGCCAAGCCACCAATGGCACCTTTACCTACATTCTTTGCTTTTTGTGGTATTGCAGGCATAGAAAATCCTGCTTTGATTTCCTCTTCTGTTTTTTCTTTAGTTGTAAAAGTTTCTTTTACTTCTGTATTTTTATTAATATCTTTTAGTTCTTCTTTGATGTCTACCAAAACACTTTCAATGTCTTGTAAGGTATCAGTAGATGATTCTAATACATTTGCATTTACAGTAGTATTTCTTCCGTTGTTATTGGCAACTTCTCCCTGTTGAGATACGTTTGCAGAAGCATTATCTGTTACCGCCCCAGGATTGTTTGATGCTAGATTTGCTCTAGCCATAGAATTAAAAGGAATTACATTGTCACGATTGCCACCTCTTCCAGCTAACATACCTGCACCAAATGTGGCGCCTGTTCTGGCAGCTCCAGCCACTCCGCTTACGAGTGCACCTGCACCTCTTAATATTGGAGTTAATAGTGTAGATAGTGGATTTGGTAGCATTATTGTTTCCTTTGTTTATCTGCTTTCTTTTTTAGATGGTCGATTAGCATACTTACGTATACTTCCCTCTCCCATGGAACCCAACTTTCGATCTCTGTTAAATTATATTTATGCTCTTGCATTAATAGAAAGTTAGTTTTGAAGAAATTCTCCATAGTTTCATGTGAGAGGGCTAGACGAAAAAATCCAAATAGCCATTCATATAAAACGTACTGGTCTTTCCACACTCTTTGTTCTTACAAGTGAATTCAATTTCTCTTTCAAGAACTGGCATAGTAGAAAAGAACTTTTTAAATCCGTCAAACTCTTCAAGAGACAAATTTTCAATAAACTCTACTCTTTCTTCTATGGACAAATCTGAAGCCATTAGAACATCATCTTTAGTATGAATTTCTTCAATACAACTAGCAGACGCATGATAGATATCCATTTCTTGTTCTGCTTTTCCAATTTCCATTAGAACTTCTGCTGTTGGATATCCCATAACTACTGCTGTAGAATCATTAACTTTTATGGGATTGATATGATCTTCTTTCTCTTGAATATCAAAATTTCTCATATCAATTTCTTCTGGCTGAGTCTCATTACAATGTCCACATACAAAGTTTACTTCAAACTTTGGTGAGATTGATTGTGATCTAAGCTCCATAAAAATTTTCTGTAGATCAAAGATTGGTATTTCATCACCTTGAATTTCTCCAAAAGAACAATTCGTAATTACTTGTTGAATTGCTTTTACAAGATCAAGTTGATCATCTGACTGTGTTGCCATTACTAGTATTTTTTCTTCCTTTACTAGAAAAGGTCTGAACTTATACGACTTTCTTCGGGACAGTATGTCAATTTCAAAAAGTCGCTGGTCACTTTGGGGTATGCTCATTATAACTCCTAATTATTAAATATCTAATATATCATCAAACGCATTCGATAAACTGTTTTTTATTTGACTCTCAAGACTACCAAAACGTAAGTTTAGTATTTGTCCAAGAATACTTCTTCTATCACCCTTCTCATATGGTACCCATCTCTTGTATGAGAATGTTACCGTACACCGAGCCGCACCTTCACCACCAGAATGTGATATTGGTGTAAGCGATATAACTCTAGGGAAAGCCTCTTTCAAGCACCATTCGCCTATGATGCCATTAATTCTGTCAAGTGCATAAACAGTTACTTCACCTATCATGTCATTATAAAATGAAACTTCTTTAGAATATGGGTTTACACTATTCATCATCCACTTTTCAAAGTACTCTCTGACTTCCCAATCAGTATCACAGAAGAATGTAAAGGATGCTGTATCACCATAAAATTCTAGATTACTTACACGATTCTCTGTCCAAGATCCAATCTTTACTGGATTGTATACTAATTGTAGTCCTGGAATTGCGGCTTCTTCACATAAGAGAGAAACATCTCTACTCCCAGGAAGACCTGACGGCGCTTGAATATATACAGCAAACCTATTCGCTCGGGCTAAATCATTTCGTCTAACCTTTGTAACCATATCCCGAAGATCAAATACGGGTTTAGGTTTTCTTTTTTCAACCTTTGCTGGTTCAGGAGAATTCGCATCTGGTTGATTATCTGTTGGTGATGTGTCTGCCATGGTTGATAAATATCCTTTAGTATGTTTATTAACAAAAACTATTTATATGACTTATAATAAAGAATTACACCAAGGCAAGTTTATTCCTAAAAACCCCAATAAATATTCGGGTAATGTGAAGAATATTGTCTATCGATCTGGTTATGAAGTAAAATTCATGAACTGGTGTGATATGAATGATGATGTATACGAGTGGTCCTCTGAAGAGGTTGTCATACCATATCGATCTCCATTAGACAAAAGAATACATCGTTACTATATAGATTTTTGTGTCAAGATACGAAATAAGACATATCTGATAGAAGTAAAGCCAGAAAGATTTACTAGAGAACCTTCTATACCAAAAAGAAAAACGAAAAGGTTTCTTAATGAAGTAGCACAGTATGCTGTAAATCAAGCGAAATGGAAATCTGCTAGAGAGTTTTGTGCCGATAGAAATTGGGAGTTTAAGATTATAACTGAAAAAGAACTAGGAATAAAATATTGACCTATAATAACTTTTAACGAGTATAAATACTATATATGCCTAATCCATTTGAACAGATACGAGCCAACTCAAACGATCAGAAGAAAAGTTTCGACTGGTATATGAGACAGGTCCGTGAAGTATCAAAAAGTATTACATCTGCATCATCTACTTTAAATTCTGGTATAGGAGAACTTACGCAGAAGTTAGAAATGGGAAGTATGTATATGTTCAAGTATGATGCTAAACATAAAGATACGTTACCATACTGGGATAGTTTCCCACTGTGTTTGCCTATAGAACCATCTCCTGGTGGATTTTATGGTATGAATTTACATTATCTTCCTTATGGACTTAGGGCTCAATTATTAGGAAAGTTGTTAGAAACTGCTGATAGCAGAACTTTATCTAGCGATTCTCAGATGGGTTATAATTGGGATATGTTAAAAAATGCTTCTAGATTTCCTGAAGTTAAGCCTTGTGTAAAAAGATATCTTACTACACAAATGCAATCTAGATTTTTGAAGATTAATCCACAAGACTGGAAAGCCGCAATATTCTTACCAGTAGAAGACTTCAACAAAGCATCTCGACAAAAGGTGTATAGAGACAGTAGGGAAATGATTTAAATGGCAAAAGAAAAAACAGTAGACGAAAAACTATCTAAAACAAATGAAGGATCATTACTTCTCTCATATCCACATGAAATTGATCAGACGGATAATAAAGAAGATCCTATGTATGTACATTCCGTTATATTCAATATTCTTGTCAGAGAAAAGTCAGCATCTTTTGAAAGAAGTGGTGGCGTGGGAACTCCAGTAGAGAAAGCAACAGGATCTCAGAATATTGCAATTGAAGACGGGTTTATGGGAAATGTTGCTAGTGTAGGAGTAGGAGCCGCTGCCATTGGTACGGCTCTTGCAAATCCTGCCGCGGCTGTTGGAGTTGGCTTGGCAGGTCTGACTGCAAAATTTCTTGGTATTGGTGGTTTAGGTTCAGATGATGGAGCATCTGATATTATTGAATCTACTGCGGAAAAAGTTAGTGAACTTACAAAAAAAGTTGCCGAATATGCAGGAGCTGTTAATCCGATAGTAAGAACAGATAAGATAATTAAGTTATATACACCACAATCTCCACAAGAAGAATATGGTGCCGGTTGGACAGATGTAGAATTTGGATTAGCGGGTGCGATAGCAAATTCTGGACAATCTCTAGTGGATCAAATAAAACAAATTGGATCTGGTGAAGGAGAGGGTAGAGAACGTGCTATAAGACTTCTTACTGGTATGTCTAGTATCACTCAAGCCGCTGGGTTTAATTTTAGACTTCAAGATGCAATTGAATTACAAACAGGTAAAATACCAAATCCATTTAAACAGCAGTTATTTAAAGGAATGAACTTTAGATCATTTGCATACACATTTAAATTTATTCCAAGAAATCAAGCAGAACTTACATCGACATATGAAATCATTTCTACATTTAGAAATCATATGCACCCAGAACAAACAGGCGATTTCTTTATTATGTATCCTTCTACTTTCGAAATTGAATATCAGTATAGAGGCAAAACAAATAAGTGGTTAACAAAAATTGCTGATTGTGCATTGGTCAATATGAAGGTTGACTTTGGTGCAGGTGGAGCACTAACAACTTTTCAAAATACTGGTGGTGCACCAACTGAGATAACTGTAGAAATGCAGTTTAGAGAACTTGCACTTATCACGCGGGAACATTTTGATGATTGGAATCCATTAGATACTTTTAAACCGGAAGGCACAGGTAGCACCGGCGAGTCGGATGAATCGGAAGATAACGCCACAGATCAAACCGTTGCCCAAACCGCCAACATAACATAGGGAAAAAGATAATGTTTTTTAATCAGTTTCCAATAGCGGCTATCGAAATTGAAGGACAATTTATTAATTATCCTGATATTTTTAGAAGAGTTGCAGTAAATAATCTTTTTAAAAATTCTGCTTATATTGATACATATACTGTTCAAGATGGTGAGAGACCAGAACATATCGCGTATAGACTGTATGACAATGCCAAGTATCATTGGATTGTTATTCTAGCAAATAATATCACTAATATACATCACGAATGGCCAAAAAGTCAGGATGATCTTATTTCTATGTGTAAAGATAAGTATGGTGATAATCAAGTTTATGGTATACACCATTATGCATTTAGTGCAGATAGAACAGTACAGACAGACTACGATGAAGCAAAGATAACTTCTGGTGAAATTATTTCTGTGAATAACTACGATTATGAAGCTAGACTAAATGATGATAAAGCAGAAATTCAACTTTTAAAACCAGAATATGTCCAACAGTTTATAGGACAATTTAAACAACTTATAAAGAAATAATTAAATGGCTAAAGAAACTCCAGAAAACGCAGGAGCAATAACAATTGACGAACTATATATTACTCTTGCGGGTAATGTAATTGTTGACTTGCGTGAGTTCTTTTTAAATATAAAAATATACGAAAATATTTTTCAACATTGTTTGTTTGTAGAAATGGCTATTAGTGATTCTGCCAATATATTAGGAAGGCTTGATATATCTGGAAGTAGTACGGTTACAATGAAAGTACGCTCACCTTTTTTGAATGATGCAGAAGCGTATCATAAAACCTTTTCTATATTTGGAGTATCTGATAGACTACTTAAAGACGATAGAAAACAATATTTTGTGTTAAATCTAATATCTATTGAGGGTATGAAAGATTTATCTACTAAATTTTCTCAGAGATTTAAAGGATCTACTGAGTCAATGGCAAAAGATTTATATCAAGATTTTATTCAAGAAAAAAGAATAAGAGATAAAGAAGGTAATTTTAAAGAGACAACTCCTTTAACAATTTTAGGAACACCACACAAATCAAATAATTTTGCTTTCACTGCAACAAATTGGTCTTCATTTGAGTGTATGGAATTTATTGCAAAAAATATTGATCCTGCAGATGTCAATGGTAAACTAGTAATGCCTAATAGTTTGTTCTTTGAAACAAGAACAGAATTTATAATGGGTTCTTTAACTGAACTTATAATAGAACAAAAGAAAAATCAACTGTTGTATGACGAGTACAATTTATTACCTTCTGGTTATGGTAAACATTTAGAAGGCGAAAGAAAAACTTTAGGAGATTTTAAATATACAAGTCCTTTTATATCACCCCAATATTCTACGGTTCTTTCGGCTGATATGAAAGACTATTTTAATGAATTGAACAATCAACAATCTGGATATTATGGTAGCACGACAGTTGGAATTGATATGATCACAAAACAAAACTATCATATGGTATTTGATTATACTTCATCTGAAGAGGGAAGAAATAAGATTCCTAAATCATATGATGACTTTGTACATCTATCAGAAGATAATCCTATAGAAGCAAAGCCAATATTTTCTCCTTCAGCAATAATGAATGTTAGAATAGGAGCATCAAACTTATATGATGATTCTGATTTTGGATATAATTTAAATTATTTTGAAAACTTAACTTATAGAAATACTGCAAGGGCAGAATTGAAACGAATTAGTATGCGTATTCAAGTGCCAGGTAAAACAGATATGAAAGTAGGCAGTCTAATTAGATTTAATTTTCCAAGTGTTGGAGAAAAAACAAAAGGTATGACCAGATCAGAAATTTTTGATCCTAAAATATCTGGCATATGGGCAGTTTCTGGTGTCTTACATGATATTACTCCGTCCGAACACAAGATGACATTAAATATTGTTAGAGATGCATACGGAGATACCAGTGTCAGCTAAAAATAAAAAACAAGCAATATATCCACAGTTTACTTGGTGGCAAGGAATCGTTGAAGATAGATACGATCCTGACAAACTTGGAAGATACAAAGTTCGCATATTCGGCTATCATACAAACGATAAAACTAAAATGTCAACGGAAGATTTGCCGTGGGCTATCCCTATGCAACCAGTTACATCTGCAGGTATATCAGGAGTAGGAACAAATACTTCTGGTCTTGTAGAGGGCAGTGCAGTTATTGGATTTTTTGCTGATGGACCAGATGGACAAATTCCAATTATCATGGGTAGTTGGGGTTCTATGTCATATTTACCAGAAGACGCTGACGGTAAAGTTGTAGAATTTGATAGAAGTAAAACTGGATTCTATGATCCAAACGGTGTATATCCTAGACAAAAAAAGAAAGATGAACTTGGTGAAGAATATGATGAAGGTAAAAATGTATTAAAAGAAGCAGACTCTCCTAGACTTTCTAGGGGTGGGGATGTAGCAGAAGAACATTTCTCATTAAAAGCAAAAAGAGATATTCGTATAGGTTCTGCTGAAGTTGATGATGGTAAAAAGATTGGTAAAGCATTTGCACCAAAAATGACTGTGTATGAAGTAAACGAAAGTTCTTTATCTCATCCTAAAGCAGATGCAACACCAGCACCAAAATATGAACAAGAATTTTGGGAAGAGCCACACCCACAAGGAGTGGAAAAATCAGTTTCAGAATATCCACATAACAAGGTAACTGAGACAGAAACAGGACACATATTTGAAGTTGATGATACTCCTGGTGCAGGAAGAATTCACCAGATGCACAACTCTGGCACATATGAAGAGATACAACCAGATGGTACCAGATCAGTAAGAATTCAATCTGAAGATTACGAAATCATTATCAGTAATAAGCATCTACTTGTTAAGGGAGACTTTAATATTACAGTAGAGGGTGATTATAATCTTAATGTTTTAGGTAACAAATACGAAGATATACAAGGTCACTCTTTTGAAACCGTTCGTGGTAGTAAAGTAAGTAAGACACAGGGAAATAGAGTTGAAGAGACTTTAACTGATAAATCTAGTCTTATTGTAGGTAATCAATGGGAAACTGTACAATGTAATCAAGGACAAGGAGTAGTCTCTAAGAGAATTGCTGGTGAGTATATCAAAGCAATTGGAAGAAAGAACACAACTACTTATGCTTTGGGCACAGATGTTACAGTTAATGGAGATTATAAGATTGCAACGTTACCTTCATTTGGCGTGGATCTCACTGAATCTGGTATAGAACCCGTTATTACATATGGTGATTTCCAAGTACTTACTGCGGGTGATGTAACTCTCGCAACAAAACTAACACCAAACTTTAACGGTACATTCCCGACAGTATCACTACAGTCTGCGTATATTAATACAATGGGTACTATGGGTCACTTAGAAGCGATTGGTATAGTACCTGTTGTTCCACCTTTACCAGGACAGATAGTAGGTAAACGTATTATGAATTCCGTCACTGCATTTGATGGAACGTCATACGATGAGAAAATTATGCTTGGTAATGTGAAGAGGACTGTGGCAGTTGGTAATGTAGTTGAGGCAGTCGCAGTTGGATCATATACGATTAATGCTACATTGTCATTAATTACGATCTCTCCAAACTTTACCACCAACTTGGCAGCCACCGCAATTGTTGCCACCGGAGCCGCTTCAATTGGTGCTGGTACTAGTATTGCACTTACAGCACCAGCAATTACACTTAACTAAGGAACAAGTAAATGGCAGATTGTCAAATAGGAGCATTGGGAGAATTAGCTGATAAGCTAGACGAAGGCTTCTCCATTATACAAGACAAATTGCAACTTGTTCAAAACAAGATCAATTCAATTCCTGGTATCATTGATGCCGAGTTGGCGGCAGTCTATGCGGAAATACAACTACAATTACAGACACAGTTTCCACAACTTACTAGTTTAGCAGATTTAAAAAAGGCTTTACCAGAAGAAATTAAAGACATAGTTTCACTTGCAGGGGATGCCATTGCATTTGCAACTGAAGTAGAAAGACTTAAAGAAAAGTATGAAGATGCTGATTTGGACTTATTAAAAGATCCACAAAACGTATCCAATCTTCTAAGAGATTTACAAGGAGATTTAAACAGACTATGTGATTTAGTTCCTACTTTTAAAGAAGTTACTGATCCAGAAACTGGTGAAAAGAAAACTGAATTGCGTGGTAGAGGCAATTCAGAAATTGAAGTTAGGTCAAGACCCAACATTGAAGCAAAATCTTTGTTATCAAAAGAAGGTAGAAAACTTGCAATTAAACAGATTACAGATAGTCTGGGAAGTATTAGGGCAACAGTTCCAGAAGGTGGTACAGGAAATATATCTAGAGAGGGCGAAAATCGCTATGGATGGTAATTAGGAGTTATAAATAGAACTATGAGAAAAGAACCTGTAAGACTCTACAAAGATATTGATATGAAGTTTACAAAGAACTTTATATCCAAAGACATTGGCAAAAAATATGATGTCCATGCTGTTAGGCAGGCGATGAAAAATATAATTTATACCAATCTGAATGAAAGACCCTTTGAACCTAATTGGGGATCTCAGATACGCCAGTTGATGTTTGAGCCAATAGATGATACTACTGGCAATGCATTACAAAAACTTATAGCACAAGCAATTAACAATCACGAACCTAGAGTTAATCTATCAAGAGTGCAAGTGCTTGCAAATCAAAATGATAATGAATATCGTGTTTACGTATATTATTACATATTAGGTATCAAAGATTTACAAGAAATGGATTTAGTCCTAACGAGATTAAGATAATGCCAGCTGTAGCAATTTCTCCAGGAACAGTAGTAGACACCGCAGGCACAGGCGCAATAACGGCATCTAATGTTACCGTAAAATCTCTTGGTCAAAATATTCTTGTTGTAGGAGATGTTGTTGCGGCACATTCATCGGGTGGTAATACTCACCCAGCAACTACAATTACATCTGGATCTGCTACAGTAAAAATAAATGGAAAGCCAGTTGCATATAGTGGTTCTGTAGCGGGGTGTGCTGGTGCAGTATCAACATCATTTTCCCCAACAGTCAATGTTGGCGCATAAATAAAAATAAAGAGAGAAGAGAAAAAACATGGCAATCAAAAACGTCACAAATTTAGACTTTGAAGAAGTAAAACAAAATCTTAAAACTCATCTTCAATCACAAGAAGAGTTTTCTGATTATAATTTTGATGCTTCCGGGCTGTCTGTTTTGGTCGATCTTCTTGCTTATAATACACATTATAATGCAGTTATGGCTCATATGATTGCGAATGAATCATTTATTGATTCCGCAGTAAAAAGGAATTCAGTTGTTTCTATTGCAAAAACAATGGGATATACTCCTAGATCAGCAAGGTCTGCAAAAGCATATATTGATCTGACTATTACACCAGATCCTACATACACTTCCAATACGCTATTTATTCCAAGATCCACAATATTTACTACATCTGTAAATGGTAAATCATATTCTTTCTTGCCATCAACGGACAGAACAATTACAAAAAGTTTTACTTCTTCTGGTGCTGAACAGTTTGTTACAACAGGGATTGAATTGGTTGAAGGTAGACGTACAACAACATCTGAAATTATTAGTGCCAACAACTTACAGGGTCCAATACTATTACCAAATAATAATGTAGACACTACTACAATTCAAGTAACTGTAAAAGAAAACACAAATAGTAGTGTTACAGATACCTATGCATTTTCAGATACAATTTTAGATGTAACAAGCACATCAAAAGTTTTTTATATCGAAGAAGCAACTTCTGGATTTTATGAAGTATCTTTTGGTGACGGTGTTTTAGGTAAAAAACTAGAAATAGGAAATATTGTAACAGTAGAATATATTGTTTGTAGTGGCGAAGTCGCAAACGGAGCTAGATCATTTAGGAACTCACAAAATTTATCAGGAGCAAACGAAACTATTACTGGAACAGTAACAACAACCGCAAGTGGTGGAGCTGTTAGAGAAGATGTTGAAAGTATTAGATTCACTGCTCCTAGATATAATGCAGTAAAAAATAGAATCGTAACAAGAACAGATTATGAAACTGTTATTAAAGCCGCAAATCCAAACATTAAGTCCGTTACCGCGTGGGGTGGAGAAGACAATGATCCTCCTATTTACGGAAGAGTTTTCGTATCGCTACAACCAGAAGACGGATTTACGATTACAACAGAAGAAAAGAACACTCTCAAGAATGATGTAATTTCTTTAAAACAACCTATTACAATGGATACCCAGTTTGTAGATCCAGAGTTCACTTTTATTGGTTTAAATATTTCAGCAACATATGACCCTAAAGTAACCGCACAATCTCCTTCTGCATTAGAAGCATTAATCATTGCCGAAGTACAAAGTTATTTTGCTGGCACACTAAACGCTCTGAAGAAAAATTTCTATTACTCATTTATAACTAATAGAATTAATAATGTGTCTAAGTCTATTATAGGTAATAATATTGAGTTGCGTATTCAAAAACGCATTGTTCCAGTATTAAATAATAACACTAGATATGAACCTAAATTCAACAATAAAATTTTACCCAATTCTATTAGAACAAATTACTTTGATGTAATTATAAACAACGTAACATATTCTAAAGTTTCAATAGTAGATAAACCTAATGCTGATGTTCTTGCTCCAGTTTATTCTGGTTTAGGAGTTTTAGAACTACGTGACGTTGATTCTTCTACTATTTTGTTAGAAAATTTAGGAACTATTGATTATGATACGGGCGCGCTTGACATAAAATCATTGAATGTATCTTCTGTTAGTGGTGCAGTGAGTGATATAAGAATTAGTGCAACACCACATGAAGGATCTAAAGACATTTCTACTGATATTTTAATTAGAACTTCAGAAGAACAAAAATTTGCAGTTACTCCTTTACCGGCAAGAAATATTATATTGAATTTGGACAAAAGTTCGGTTGATACCATCAATAATATAAGAGCAGGAGTAACTGTTACAATGGTACCGAGAGTAGCTGATTAATGAGTGTATCTCCTAGATTTCAGAAATACTTAAAAAATATTACTGTCACAAACGGTGGCAGTGGTTTTCAGGCTGGCAATTCTAATGTCCTGACTTCTGGAGATCAGCAATATGCTCTTGATTATTTTGGAGAAAATTATGTTCTCTTCTTTGGACAAACTACAACTACACTTGTAGCAGATTTAAAAGTATTAATTGGTGCACCAACAAGTACAATACCAGGTGATGAATTAGCACAAGCAACCGCTACAGTAACTCTAAATTCTTCTGGTGTAGTTACCGCAATTAATATTACAAACATTGGTGATGGATACATTACTGCACCAACTGTAGAACTTATAGGTACTCCCAGTCTATTAACAAATACTTCAACCACTGATATATTAAGAGATAATGGCACTTATAGCGACATTGCAACTACGTCTGACGGAATAGGAACAGGCGTTACAGTTGATATTATAGTAGAAAATGGAGACATTGTTAAGATTCTACCTTCTGGTGGAGAAGATTATAGAATAGGAGAAACTCTTACTGTAAGTGCTATCTCTATAGGTGGTACAGGTGAAGAAGATCCTATCACATTTACAGTTACAAAAATTAATGGTGGTAGTGGATTTACTGCAACTGTAGAATTAGATCAAGTTGGTAAAGAAAATTCTTATTATCCAGAAAAAGTATCTACTACTATAACAAATCAAATACCAGAATTTATTCGTGATGAATATCCTGTATTTGCTACATTTATTAAAAAATACTATGAGTATCTTGAATCCAATACGACATCGTTTGGAATGGCTCCCACAAATGTTATTAATACCATACAAGATAGATTGGATATTGATTTCAGAGATAATTTAGAAGCAACAAGTACTGATTTCTTAGATCAATTTTTTGAAGATTATGGTAAAGATTTTCCTGTTACTATGCAAGCAGATAAAACTCTTCTTGTAAAACACATAACAGATTTCTATACCTCTAAGGGTACTAAAAAAGCAATAGAAAATCTATTCAAGATAATGTACAATGAGAACGTTGAAGTTTTTGTTCCTAATTCTCTTGTTCTAAGACCATCTGATAATAATTGGTCAAGAGAATATGTAGTTAAAGTATATGAAAATATATTCTTACCTTCTACTGGTGGTACAATATATGACCCAGTAGAGTTTGAAGGTAAAGCAGTTGTTATAAGTTACTTTGAATCTGTCGGATCAGTTACTACTAGAAAAGAAAGAGAAACTGTTGTTAAACAGGTTAAGAAACTTTCTTATACTGTACCACAAGCATATGAACTTACTTTAGAGTTGCCAGATGATTTTGTAATTCCAAGTATAGGAACAGGAGCAACTTATACTGCGGTAATTGGTGGTAAAATTGCTACTGTAAATTCTATAGGCGCAACAGATGCCAGCAGAACTGCTGGTACGTATGCTATAGACACCACGGAATATACAACAAACGGTAACGGCACGGGTGCAGAATTTAGTGTATTCGTAGACAATAATGGTCAGGCTACGGTATCTATTACCACAGTAGGAGATAACTATGCTCCGGGTGAGACCATTACTATTCCTGATACAAGATTAGGAAATGGTGGTGCCGCGGCATTAACATTTAATATTGCTACAATTACAGATGGTAAGATATTTTCTGTTACTATCGATAGTGCTGGTGAACAATACTCAGCAAATTATCCTTTAATCGTAACAGCGGATTCAAGCGATACAATTACGCAAGTTGCTGATCCTCTTGTACGAGTTACGAGTGGTAAAGCAACCTCTGTGGTTTTTGTAGATGATGTAAATGGAGTTGGATACAATCATGTTCCTCAATTAAGAGAGGCACTTTATTTCCAAGCCGCTTATATAAGTTTAACAACTGATGATAGAACCGATGTAAATAGTAAACGTGCAATACCAAATAGAATTTTACATAAAGTTTCAGTAAAGTCAACTACTGGAGAAGCAAATGGAGGATTTGCTGTTGGTCAATCTTATATGGTTGACGAAAACGCATCATTAAGTCCATATGCAATAGATTATTTTTCTGAAGATTATACATTAACTGGTATTGCGAATCGCGCATTTGTTAAAGTCGCACAAATTGGAACAGATAATTTTCCAACTGCACTAGACGTAATTGCTATCGGAGCTGGATTCCAATCATCTACATTTGATTTTAATATTGTATCTCCTTTAGGTTATACAACAACTCTTACTTGTACTACAGGATATAATGCAATTTATCCTGGAATCTTTGAAGACACAAGTGGGTTCTTGTCTGATGCAAATAAATTACAAGATAGTAGACTGTATCAAGCATTCTCATATCAAATTAGATCAGAAAGACCTAAAACAGAATGGGGCGAATTTGTAAAACGGGCGGCTCATCCATCTGGTATGGTAGCCTTCTCTGATTTACAAATAAGAAATTCTGTTGATTTTACTACTGTTACTTCTGTAGATACTGATCTATTCTTCTATGTGGTTATGCCAGATATAGAAGAAGTTCTTGTAAGTGAAACCGTTGCCAAAGACATACACTTGCCTTCAGAAGCAGATACATATGCAACATCTGAACCATACTACTCTATGGAACCAGGTCTTAATAAAGTAGAGACTACAGACTTTATTCATACAATTGCTAAAGATATAGAAACTGTATACATTGATACACTTACTCCATTCCATGGATCACTTATATTTGGTGTAGAAGCAGTTTTAATTGACAATAGTATAGTTGATGATAATGCTCCAATACTTGTTATTGAAAGTGTATTGGCAGATACTTATAGCGCAGATGATACTCCTTCACTAGAAGCTGGTAGAATATTATCAGATAGTTACCAATTTGAAGATACTGATTCTGAATACGCAGTAGATTATTTTGCAAATGATTCTGGTAATTATACTGCCGGAGTTCCTCTTGTAGTAATTGATTTTGATAAGCATTTCGATCAGTTGACGTTTGGTCCATATGCATTGGATTACTTTGCAGAAGATTATGTAGACGAAACTTCTGAAGCGAACTCAAACAATGCAGGCGATAGAGTACATTACTCAGACGTACCTTCACTTGAGTGGCAATCAGGAAATATTGTAGATACATTTAGTGTCCAAGATTCTGCTACGGTTACTTTAGTTGTAATCAGAAGTGCGACTGACTCAGTAACAACTGCCGATAGTGTACAATTATTAAATATTGGATTGGGTCCAACAGAAATAGTTTCAACTGCTGACTCAATAAATGTGATGAATGTCACCACGACATATACAGATACTTACACATCACAAGATGTCTTGACAGGAAAAGATGTGGGTATGTTACCTACAGAATCCATAGAAACATCTGAAAATGTGTTGAAATTCCCGAGTATAAATAAAACAGATACATCAAACGCAAATGAATCTGGATCAGTTACAAAATCAGATTTTGTTGATAGTACTGATTACTTCTTAGAAGATTATGTCGCATCTGAAGTAAGAAGCATTGCGTAAGTGTTATAAATAGAATTGTAAAATGTTCGTAAAAACCCATAGGAGATAAAAATGGACAGCAAGTTAAAACTAAACGCTACAGGCAAGTTGCACGTAGCACTTTATGGACCGGATGGTTCTTTGAAAGAAGAGCGTTCGGTTACCAACGTGGTAGTAGACGATGGTCTAGACCACATCGCAAGTAGATTAGGGGCATCCTCTGCACCAACTGCAATGTCACACATGGCAATTGGATCAAGCAGTACTGCCGCAGCCGCCGCGGACTCATCACTTGGAACAGAACTAGGTAGAGTTGCACTAACATCTACGACTGTTACTAATTCATCCGTACAGTACATTGGAGATTTTCCAGCTGGTACTGGTACAGGTGCAGTAGTTGAAGCCGGTGTATTAAATGCATCAAGTGGTGGAACATTATTGTGCCGAACTGTTTTTGCAGTGGTTAACAAAGGTGCCGCGGATACGTTGAAGATTACTTGGACCGTAACTGTAGCTGATTCTTAATATAGTTTAGGTATCTAATAGTGACTTTACTACTTACAAATCAGGCTAGAGTACAGAACGCCAGATCATTCTACAGGGATGTATTCAATAATAAGGACTACTTTTATTTTTATGCAAGTAGACCCTTACCTTGGACAGATGATCTGGTGCCAACTACTCCTGAAGATGCCCAGTCGCAACTTTCTGATGTTAGACGAGATACTCTTTTTGTAAAAAGAGTCCAGGGAGCAGATTGCTGTCTTCTTGCCACACGCAGAGATTGGGTAAGTGGTACGGTTTATGATCAGTATGATGACTCTTATACAGCATCAAATACTGCAACCAGTGGTGCCACATCTTTAGCCACATCATTGTTTTATGTGATGACAAGTGATTTCAATGTATATAAATGTATTGAAAATAATAATGGTGCTCAAAGTACTAGAAAACCAACCAGCACAGGCGCAGAAGTTTTTGAGTTAAATGACGGATACAAATGGAAATTTATGTATCAAGTTGCTGTTGCAGATAGAGGTAAGTTTTTAACGGATGATTATATTCCTGTAAGAAAGGCTTCTGGTTCTGGTCAACCAGCATTTGATGTGAATGGAGAAATTGATACTTTAACCATAACTGCTGGTGGTTCTGGATATACTAGTGCGCCCATTGTTACTATTGAAGGTGATGGAACAGGAGCATCTGCAACTGCTACATTATCTGGTGGAGCAGTATCGGCAATTACTTTAGATACAGAAGGAATGGGATATTCATTCGCTTTTGTTAAGTTTACTGGCGGTGGGGGCACTGGTGCTACCGCTACAGCTACTTTAGGATCAACAGAGACAGATACACTACAGTCAAACGTTGAATCACAAGCAGTTGCAGGAACCCTTGATCGCATTATCGTTACTGCTGCCGGGGTAGATTATACTTCTGGAGATGCACTAATTAGTATTATAGGTGATGGAACAGGCGCAACTGCTACTCCAACTATTAATGCGAGAGGAGAAATTACCGGAATTACCGTAGTATCACCAGGAACAGGATACTCTTTTGCTGATATTACAGTAACACAAACTTTGGGTACTGGTAGTGGAGCAACATTCCGTGCAGTGAGTTCTCCTATTAATGGGCACGGATCTCACGCACAAAAAGAATTGTTTGCAAAAAATGTTGGCGTAAATGTATCGTTCTCAAATGACAATGATGATATTATTGTTGGAGATCCACTCTCATCACCACCTGCAGGTCAAGATTTTAGACAGATAGGTATTATAAAAAATATTACACAGTATGGAAGTAGCACATTGTTTACCAATACAACTGCAACTCCATGTTTTATAATTTCAGTATCAAACACAGGCGAGTATAGTTTAGACGATGTTATAACATCATCCGACGGTGGAAAATTTATTGTAATACAAAAAGTAGATTCTGACAACAACGCCGCATACGATCAAATATACTTACAACGAATATATGGCAATATAACTGCTTCATCAACATTAACAAATGCAACAACATCAACTGGAAATTTGAGTATAAATAGTATTACAAATCCAGAGATTAATGTATTTTCAGGAGATATTCTTTACGTTGACAATAGACGACCTGTTGTCAGAGATGTTGATCAAACAGAAACTATTAAAGTCGTATTTAAATTTTAGGACAAAGAAATGGCACTAGACCTTAACGTATCACCATATTATGACGATTTTGATGCATCAAAACAGTTTGAAAAAGTTCTTTTCAAACCTGGTGTAGCCGTACAGGCGCGAGAATTAACTCAACTTCAGTCATATCTTTCTAACGCTATCAACAATTCTGCTAGGTTTGCTCTTTCAGATGGTCAAAGAGTATTTGGTGGTGAGTCCACAATTTTACGTAAACCATATATTAAAATCAATGATGTTGACGCTTCTGGCACTACCGTTGTAGATGCTGATCTATCAACATATGTAGGAGATACGATTACAGGATCAGTTACTGGAATCACAGCAAAAATTTTATCATCGCAAACTGGTACTGACTCTGATAATAGAGATAAGAAAACTTTTTACCTAGCTTATACTGGTGGTAATCCTACTGGCGCTGGATCTGAGGGTAGTTCGATTCACTTTGACACAGGAGAAACTCTCACTGTATCATCAACTGTAACTGCTAGAAATGGTAAGACATTTGTAGTTGATAATACAGTAAGTAATACTGACGTATCTTTAAACTATTATGGGTATGGATTGTTTTTCGTAATTGCAGATGGTGTATTTTTTGCAAAAAAACAATTTGTAACTCACAACAGACAAGAAATTTTATTAGACAAATATAAAACTAATGGAAGTTTTTACGTAGGTCTTAAAGTAACTGAATCTGTAGTAAATTCTGATTCTGATGCATCTCTACTTGATCCTTCATCTGGTTCATTTAATTACAACGCACCGGGTGCAGATAGATATAAAGTCACAACGACACTTTCTAAGAAATCACTTACAGTCGATAACAATTTCCAGTTAGAAGCCGACGAAGATTTCGTTGCGGTTGACAAAATTATAGATGGTAGTTATTATCAAAAACTTCCAGACGATGCTGGCGCTCTTGCTGAATTGGGTAGAATTCTTGCTGAAAGAACGCATGAAGAATCTGGTAACTACATGGTTCATCCATTTACTTTGCAGGTTCAAGAGCATCTTAAAACTTCTTTTAACAAGGGTAGATTTGCGCCTGACGATCCTGACAGACCAGGAAACTCGCAAAAATTAGCGTGTATTATTGGTAATGGTACTGCATATGTTGGTGGATATAGATATAATTTTCAAACTCCAACAGTAGTAGATATTGATAAAGCAACAACGACCGCAATTCAAGAAGGACAAACAATATCGACAGGATACGGAAACTATTTCATTGTAGATGAATTTGTCGGTGCTTGGAATATTAAAGATGGAGATACAGTAACACTTTATGACACCGCAAAAAATGCGGCATCTGGTGGTGGTTATGGTTCTACAGCCGCACCAACATCTAGTAATATTGTTGGTCAAGCAAAAATTAAAAATCTATATTACGAATCTGGTACTATTGGCACATCAACTTGTAAGTATAGAATATACTTGTATGATATTTCCATAACAAAAGGTAAACTTGAAGACGCTGAAGGAATATACTATTCAAATAGTACTGATAGTGGATTTGCTGATATAGTTCTTGAGGGTAGTCCTGCAATTGCAAAAATTAAAGAACAAACACAAAACAAATTAATCTTTAGGGCTCCATACTCAAATGCAAAAACTCTTGCGGCAGCCGGTGGTGGTAGCTATGATACGCAATATTACTATCAAGAAGAATTTGATGTAACTTTTGCTTCTGATGGTACTACAACCATAAGCACTACAGGAACATCTCAATTCCCATATTCAGGAAGTGTTACCCAAACAATCATCGATCAAAATTTCATATTGGTAGCAACTCAGGCTGCAACTATTAATAGCACTGCAACCCAAGAAGGAAGAGTAATTCCACTAACTCCTTCTATGATTACAAGTGCTAGTACTGGTGCAATCAGTTTCGATTTAGGAACTGTTAGTGGAGCATTTACGGCAAAAATGTTTGTAAAGGTCGTTAATGTTGATGCTCAACCAACACCAAAAATTTTAGTATCTAATGTTTATGTTAAAATCGATACTGCTACAAATTTTGGTGGAGCAAACGGTCCATGGGATTTAGGAATATCTGATGTTTTCCAAATAGATGAAGTTTATGTGGGTTCAACTTATTCAGAAGCAACAAATAATGTACAAGCCAATTTTGTTTTAGATACTGGTCAAACAGACAATGTTTATGGTCACGGTAAATTAGTTAAGAGTGATACAAAACCAATTTCTACTACCAATAAAAAAATAGTTGTAAAATTAAAATGTTTCACACCAAACTATGCGGCTACTGGTGGCACTTATTTTGCAATTGATTCATATCCCGTAGACGATACAGGAAATACTGGTATTTTTTCATATCAGATGCCTACATATAAATCAATAAAAACAGGACCTTATAGATTACAAGACTGTATTGACTTTAGACCTTATGTTGTTAATACTGCGGTTACATCAACAGCAACTTTGGCTGCCGCAACTGAAAATCCAACCAGAAGTAATACTATTAATCCTCCTTCTGACGGACTACAACACCCATCACCCATAAACAATTTTACAACTGATGTAGAATTTTATCTTGCTAGACAAGATGTAGTAACGATTACACCTACAGGAAAATTTAATGTAATTAAAGGTGTTCCTTCTCTTAATCCTCAAGTGCCTATAATTCCGGAATCAGAAGGAATGTCAATTGCAGGTATAGGTATTCCTCCATATCCTAGTGTATCTCCATTTCTCGGAGCTGTTACAGGACATCCAAATGTAGTAGGTAGAAAGCTGACGTTAGCTCGTAGATATTCTATGGCGGACATTAAGAGAATCGAAACAAGAATTGGTCGATTAGAATACTACACTGCACTTTCTCTCATGGAGCAAGAACAACAAAACATGAACATAGAAGATGCAGATGGAAATACTAGATTTAAAAATGGTATTTTTATTAATACCTTTTCGGATCATTCTCTTAGTGATGTAGGAGATCCTGGATTTAAATGTGGTATTGATCCTATATTCAGAAGAGTTGGTCCTGCAAGAGATCAAACCCATATTGGATTACAACTGAATTCTACTACTTCTACTGGAATACAACAATCAGCCGAAATTGTTACTCTTCCTTTTACAAAGACAGTATTTTCAGAAAACAGATTTTCCTCTAAACCAAGAAATTGTGTAGGCGAGTTATTGTTTGATTGGGCAGGAGATTTAGATATTTCGCCTAGAGGCTCTAATTCTGAATTGCCACAAGATGCTGGAACTAGATATGTTGATGACAATAGCCTTAATACATTTGGTCAGATGTTAGCAGATGATATTAACAAGGCTCAAATTATAGCAGACTATGATATATCATTTACAGGGACAGAAAACGACCCAGTAGTACAGCCATTTGAAAAGATCATACCAGAAAACGAAAAAATCACCGGTCTACATCCCAACGGTGGAACCGAGATGTTTCCGCCAGTGGGCATGTCAACAAACGGTGTTTATCAGGAATCCAACACCAGCACTACCATTAATGCTTCGGGGACCGATCAAAGTGGTCGTCTTGTGGTAGATGTTGATACCAAGGGTACTGTGTCTATGGATGCATATATTGGAGCAGACACAACTACTACTACAAGTGCAAAACTTATAGGTGAAACAAAATCAAATAGTACTACCATGACGGCTACTGCAACTAAACAAATGCTTACGGCATCCTCGTCAGTTCATGGTATTCAACAAGTAGACGTAGGTAAAAAATTAATATCGGCTACTTTAGATATGTATATGAGAGAAAAACTGCTCTTCTTTATAGGACAAAGATTAAAACCCAACACTAGAATGTATGGTTTCTTTGACGGAGAAAAACTAGTTGGTAGTGAATTGTGGTCAATAAGAGATGGCAATACGACTATTGGTGGAGTTACAAAATCTTATATTAAACACGTGGTTGATTATAAAAATAATGCAAGCACTCCTAATGATTCTCAAAATTGGTTTGACTATGCTTGGAACATTGGTTCTTTTGGCGGCACTGTACAATCTGGTCATATTTCACATGGTAATGTAAAATCAAATGCTGATGGACTTATAGCTGGATTTTTCGAGCTGAGACCAGGAAGATTTCTTGTTGGTGAAAGAATTTTAAGATTTACCGATGATGTTAGAGATCGTGCTGAATTTGTAACTACTTCTTGTGAAGCGCCATTCAGTTCCAATGGTATTACTACACAAGCACAAAACACCATTATATCTACTGCTGTACCAAAAATTCATTTGGGTAAGACCGCTCCCGCAACTGAACAGGTAGGTGAATGGACACACGTTACTAGTGTTTCTACTACAATTAAAGAATTCGATGTTAGTGTGGAAGTAACGACTGATCCCAAACTGCATATTAATCTTGAGAATGATGTTACCACTCACGTTGAAGTATCTGGAGGATTTGATCCTATTGCACAAACTTTCTTTGTATCAGAGCCAGACGGTGTTTTTGCTACAGAAGTTAAAGTATTCTTTAGAACAAAATCTGCTACTGAAGGTATTACGTGTCAAATTAGAGAAGTTATGAATGGATACCCATCAAGAAGCATTTTACCTTATGGTGAAGTCTTTCTCTCGCCATCTGAAGTTGTAACAACTGTAGAAGAAAATGATGGAACATTAAGATTCTCACCAGTTGGTCAAGAAGATCAGCCATATGTTACAACGTTTACATTCCCTGCACCAGTTCAACTTAAAGGTGCAACAGAGTATTGTTTTGTTCTTCTACCAGCTGGTAATAGTCCTGACTATCAAGTTTGGGTTTCTCAACTTGGAGAAAATAGAGTTGGAGTAGGAGTACAAAATCAACGTATCTTTGCAGAAGATACAAATATTGGAGGTATGTTATTTACATCATCTAACAATAGAACTTGGAATGCTCACCAAGATGAAGATATGACTTATCAAATAACAAAAGCACAATTTGCCACATCTGATGGTACAGTAATGCTTGAAAATCAAAACATTGATTATATGGTAACTACTGATTACACTTCTGGAAGACCAGAAACAAACTCTAGAATTACGGGAGTTGATGCCACTTTGGCAAATGGTGGTTCTGGTCACGTAGCGGGTGATATTATTACTATGGCAGATGTTGTTGATGATGATGGTAATGTCTTGACTGGTATGAAAATAAAAGTTTTAGCTCCAGCATCTGCAGGAACAATTACATCTTTTGAAATTACTGATCCTGGTACTCCTGCTGTAGGATTTAATAAAGTATCTTTAGGAACAATTAATCAATCTAGTACAACTGGTACAGGAACAGGAGCATCTATTAGTGCTAATCTGGTAACGGGTCAATTGAAGTTTATTGATGCCCAAAAGGAGAAAATGGAAGTTAATGTTACTAATGGTTTCTTTAGAAATCAAACTACCGGTGCTTTAATTACTCCACTAAAAGCTATTAAAAACCCGAACACTGGTGATCTTACACAGACCATATTTACTGTTACTGATCTTGAAGATAGAAAATATAATCAAGTTAGAACAACGATGAATCTTGTTGAAAATGATGGTAAAATTGGCTTTGAATATGCACCAACAAAATCAGCAAATGTAAATTCTGCCGGCACAACATATGAACCCCTATCATTAGATACTAGAAAAGTTACTGATAATGAGAAGTCTGTTCGGTCGTATTCTAATGAAGGATACACTCTAAGTGGTGCAGATACCAAATCTCTACATAAAAGAATTAGTCTAAATTCAGGTAGTAATCCAGACTTATCACCAGTCCTCGAAGTTACTGCATTAGGACTATTAACTAGTTCTAATCTAATTAACAATGATAGTACAAATGAAACTTTACCAGCATCTGGTAATGCACTATCAAGATTCATTAATTCACCTGTGCAACTTGCAGACGGAATGGAAGCCCAAGATATTCTTGTTCAATGTGCCCTATTGCAACCACCTGGATCTAGTATCGAAGTTTATGGTAAATTCCAAGCTGCCGCAGATTTTGATGCAGATTTCAATAATGATTTGCCTTGGATAAAACTAGACAGAGATGATAATCATTCACCTTATGGAAATTCTGCGTCTGAAACTGCATTTACAGATTTTGGATTTAAAATTCCTGATGCAAATCTGGTAAACGGATCATTTGCATATACAACTGATAGAGTAACAGAACTGACTCTCACACAAGCTGGAGCAGGATATACATCTGCACCAGAATTATCTTTTAGTACTGGCGAGGCAACTGCGATTGCATTATTATCTGGTAATACTGTTGGTTCAATACAATTAACAAATCCAGGAAGAGATTATGCGGGTGTAACTCCAACAGTTACAGTAGGAACGCAATACGCAAATTCAACATCATATGCTACTGGACAACAAGTTGCAACTGCCGCTGGAAATCTATATACTGTACAAACTGGTGGCACTAGCGCGGCTAGTGGAACTGGTCCATCTGGAACTCAAGCATCGCCACCCGTTCAAGAAACTGATGGAACTGCCGTATTTGTATATGTAGGACCAGCCGCTCAAGTAACAGCAACAGTAAGCACAGTAACTTTTGATGAATATAAAAAGTTTGCTACTAAACTAGTATTCTTGGCTTCTAATACGTCAAACATACCGTATGCAAAACAACTACGTGTAATAAACGTAACTTAAGGAGCATATATATGAGACAAGATAATTTTATTAGAGATGAGGCTTCTGGTGCAATACTTTCGACTGATGTGGTTGGGCTGAGAAACCATAAAAAACGAAGAGCGCAAATGAAGGAAAAGGACAATCAAATACTTGAAATGTCCAATGATATAAATAGTCTAAAAGATGAACTCTCAGAGATTAAATTACTTTTAAAGTCTATAAACCAACGATAAATGGGAAGAGCAAATGGCCACAATCACATTAAGATCAGCTAAGGGTAGTCCCCTTACTAATACTGAGGTAGATAATAACTTTACTAACCTCAATAACGATAAGTATGAAAGTGGTGACAATATCTCCGTAGCTGCCTTAACCGCTAGTGGCGATGTCACCCTAGGAGTCGCAACTGTTACTGCCGCTGGTAGTACACAGGGAGATGCCCAAGCAATTACTAAAACTTACAATATTATTACTAGTGCTTCTGCCAATCAAGGTGTTAAATTACCTGACGCGGCAGCCGGACTAGTTATTAATGTCTACAACACATCTGGTGCAACTATTAAAGTTTATCCCGCTTCTGGTGATACTATTGATGGTGGAAGTGCTGATGCTCCTGTAGATGTTGTTACTGACAATGGCGCAGAATATGTAGGAACTTCTTCTGGCGCATGGAGAGCAGTTGGTTCTGGTGGTAATAACGTACAAGATTTTACTGTTAATGGAACTGCAAGTCTTCTAGGAAATATTAAGTACGGAGTACAAACTGCAACTGCCGCTGGTACTACTCAGGGTGGTGGATTAGCAATTACTGAAACAGTAGTAGTTGTAACTGCAGGTTCTACTGATAACGGAGTTGTACTTCCTACTGCGGCTGCTGGACTTACTATCATTGTTCAAAACGCCACTACAACAGATTTTAAATTATATCCAAACACTTCAGATACCATTGATGGTGGTTCTGTTAATGCGGCAGTGACTTTGCCAGCTAAAACAACAGTTACAGTTACTTGTAAAGACTCAACTGATTGGCAAAGACATAGACCATTAGCAGTATATAATTCATCTGGTACATTGATTAACTAAGAGGATTCACAATGGCTGGCCCAATTACACTAAAAGCAAGTTCGTACCCAGCATCTGCTAGTACAATTCAAGGCGTTAGGGAACTTACGACTGCTGAAATTAGAGATCATATTGCATATGTTATTACTAATAAATTTGCAACCGATACCGATGGGACGGGCACTGCTGAATTACAAGTTATTACGGATGCTTTAGATACCGACTACACTGAAGTAGGAACTTTTACCAATAGAGAAAGAACCGAAGCAGTGGGTACTCACCCAGCTGGTGGTGGCACGACTACTACCACATATAGAATCCAACAGAAAAATGCTGTAATTTCTGAAAGTGTTACCAGACCATTAAGATGGGATGATAAAAATATCGATGAAATGACTGACGGTCTTATCGATACAGAACTCTTAGATGAAGTTATTACTGCTATGGTAACTGAAGATGCCAATACAGTTGGTCAATATCATATTAATACATCAACACCATCTGGTGGAACTTGGGCAGTAAGAGGTACCATTACAGAAACACAAGTTGATGGAACTGATGTAGCATATAATCTGTATCAAAAAACTGCACCAACAACAGCTGCCGCTACCAATATAAACAGATTGTTAAAGAGTGATGGCACGGGTGGTCAAGCAGAAATGACCGATGCTGAAATGGAAACTCTTAACACAGCAATGAGAAATAGAATCATTAGTACTGGTATAGGAACTTATCTATTAAATAATGGTCAACCTTCTGCCGCCGGAACTTGGGCTCAGATGGGTTCAACAATGACCGACCAATTAAAAGATGTTACTTCACAAAACTATTCCGGAGACTATACAGGATCGTACACTGGTTACTATAACAGATTCTTTTCTGGATTTTTAAATGGTGCATATGCTGGTTCATACTCTGGTACATATACTGGAACTTATGCTGGCAACACAGTACAATCATCTAGTTCTACACAAGAAACAAAACAGTTGTTCGTAAGAACTGCTTAAAGAGTCTCTTTAAAGTGATATAAATAATAAGGCAGAGCATACCACTCTGCCTTTATTTTAATTATGAGGATATATAATGTCAGATCAACCTAAGTACAAAAACCCAAAATGGATTAATAAAGAAGTACGCTCTTTAGAGTGTGAGATTCTTATGGGCGAAGAATATCAAAACTGTATTGTCAATGCTGGACCAGTAAAAGATGGATTTGTCAATAAAGACTTTGATGCAATTATGGAACTTATTGGTGAAGAAGAAGTGGATCGTCTTACTGCAATAGAAGACGAAAAGAAACTAGCAGAAGAAGAAAAAAAGAAAGAACAAGCAGAAGTTCATAAAAATAGAATTAAACAAGAAGCCTTGTTTGAAATGAAACTAGAAGCATTTGAAATTCCTATCATCAAAAACTCAAAAAATTCTGAAATGAAAAAGAATATCCGTAGAGCAAAATCTATTGTAGAAGTGCAGGCGTATTCAACGATACTAATTCAAGAAGAATTAACAGATAGTAATTTGAAGGAACTATTATCTAATGACTAAAGGCTACGTTTATGTGGCTTCATTAAATAAAGATTATTATCGTGCCGCAAAGATGTCGGCAGAGTCTCTTAAAGATTTTTATCCAGAAGCAAATATAACACTGTTTACTCACGATGAATGGGTAACAGACGAAGACTATTTAATTTTCAATAACATCATAACCGAAGATGTTCCTGCTAATAACAGAGCAAAGTTATGGGCATTATCACAAACACCATATGATTTGACTATGTATTTAGATTGTGATACGATGATTGAACATGAAGACATATCTACTATATTTGATTATATAGGCAATCATGATATTATCTTTACTAAGAACAGACCATATAATGCAAAAATAACAAAGCTAAATGATACAGAAGAAATGATTTATCATTGTGGTGTGTTTTTATATAAAAAAACTTCCAAAATAAAATCACTAATGGACAATTGGTACAAAGAATATTTGATACAAATTGATCCTGAATATTGTCTTGACCCTTATCCAGAAAAAGTAAGACCGTGGGACACATTTACTATGTGGTGGCTTTTAAATAAAACAAGTTTTAAAGATTTAATTAATGTAGGTGAATTTCCATTACCAGATGCCAGATGGAATTTTTGTATGGGTCAAAGACCAGAAGAATTGAAAGATAAAGATGTTATCATAAGACATTATACATTGAATAGGGTATTTGATTCAAATGAATATTATAGACAACCTTAATCCAGAACTAAAAAAGATGTTAGAAGATTGGCGAAAATGGTTTGATAAGCAAGATGATCATGATACAATCTTACCAGACCCGGGTAGAGATTTTGGACATACTTTACAAACAGCAACGTCTTCTGACTATCTTGAAGAGGTAAGAAAAGAAAGCCATAAAGGCACACCAGAATGTGCCATAGTTACAGACTTTCATGTAAGTCCGGGCTCTCCTAAAAAATATAGAGATTCTTCTTTAGAGTTGTGTACTAATGTTTGTGGTTTTTTAGGAGCAAAGTTTACTGCTGTTCACGCATATTATCCAACAAATGGATTTATGGGATGGCATTGCAATTGGGACACTCCTGGGTATAATATTTTGTTGAGTTATACTAAAAATGGAGAAGGATTCTTTAGACATACTAAAGATTCTAGTATTAAAACGCTACAAGATACTCCTGGTTGGTCAGCAAAAGTTGGATACTTTGGAGGTAAAGATGAAGACTCATCTAAACACGTTTGGCATTGTGCTGGTAGTACAGAACCAAGACATACATTAGGATTTGTTATACCAGATTTTAATATGTGGGAAATGATGTGTCAAGATATAGATGAAGACTGGCGAAGAAGTTTATTTCCTTAAAAGAACCCCTCTCTTTGTCCAATAATCATATAACGATCATAGACTTTTTTGCCATCCCATGAATAATATGTTTGTTGTTTAGTACCCTCATAGCCTACTTCTTCAATACCAACTTGGTCTTTCAATGCTTCTATTGAATTTACACAGTTAATACCATACATCTCTTCAACTACATTACTATTCTGTACAGCTAAAATTGCTTGAGGATTCTTTGTTGTCAATTCTTTTAGTGGATACATCTGTTCTGTACACATACAGATAACTAGATCAACATCAATCTTATTGAGATTTTCAAACTCAAATGGGACATCTAAATTCCAATGACGAATGTTGACAAACTTTTCTTGAGCATAATGTTTGTGAAAAATCTTTGACAATTCAATTGACTCTTCATCAATATCTACAAGGTGTATTTGAGATACATCTATATTTTCACACAACAGAGGAACTATTGGAATACCTAACCAAGAGTTTAATATTAACACTCGCATAGAACCAGTCTTAGTATAATACTCTTCAATATACTCTTTAACTTCTTCTATTAACCACGTACTGGCTTCCATGTTATTACCTTCAAGAGATTGTCTAAAGTCAGCCAGCTTATGTGGCATTCTTTTTTCAATTACTGAAAGTGCTTCACCCCAATTCTTAAAGTTGTTTAGAAAGTTATAATTTAAATTAGAATTTGACATCTTCACTTTTCCCCATTGAGTCAAAAATACATACATATGGTAAGTCTCTATACACATGAGTTTCAGTATCATGTGGATAAACATACCCTTGATTAAAACTATATACCCAACCAATTGGGAATAGTTTTGTCTTTACAATTCTTCTATTATAGAAAAAGTTATCTAGACCACGATAGTACCATAATATTTGATTTTGATATTCATTAAAATATTCGATAATTTCATTACTATTTAGACTGTCATTCCAACGAAGAACTGACGAATTTAAATCAGTAAACTTGTGTGGAACATGGCGAGTGTCTTTATACTGTGTATCTAAATCATGCCACCAAGTCTTAACAAAACATAAGCAGTCTTCTGCATCAAAGTTTGCTATATCATCAATGTTCTTTTGCAGTATGGTATCTAAATCAAAGAACATTTTCTCTCCCCTTTGAGTAACAATAGTCTCATCGAAGAGGTACATTTTATTCCACCACTTCTCCAATTTGTTACCACCAGGCAATGACAGTATTTTAATTTTAGAATTTATATCTTTACTATCTTCAGTTAGACAATGAAATGTAAAATCCATACTCAAGTTTTCAAGACAACTTTCATATAGTTGATTGACATGAGATGCATTGTATTTTGTACCCCATTTTACAGTATAGATATTCATTCGCCTCTCCAGTGTTTCAAGAGTTCTGGATGTGTTAAGTTATCTTGTTTTGTACTGCCTCTACTTGCATCTTCAAACGGAAGTAGATCAATATTGAATACACAGACAATACAGTTTTCTCTATACTTGGCTACATTCAAATCATCTTCTTCCCATGATCTACCCCTGTTCCAAGAGTATGCCATCCAGGATGGGAAATGATCCCACAAGTCTTCTCCGTATCTACCCCATTTCCAGGAGTGATAATTATCAGTACCATCAGTATATGTAAACCAAATCTTTTCTTGATTTGCTAGTACGTCTTCCCATATACATTCACATTGATCATCTGACCACGCTTTACATGAACCATTTGTATACGCTCCATGTGATAGTTTAAATCTTCTTGTTTGCATTGGTCTTGGGTCTTGCCACCAAGACTTCATCTTTGTAGGTCTTTCCATATTGTATGTAATTATAGGAGTTAGATCACCTTGAATAATTACGTCCAAATCGAAAAATATGAAGCGACCGTTAGGTTTGTCAGGAGCAAAATTATGAGTATTAAATACAAAAGTTTTTGCTCTGTCCCAACACCTTGCCATCCCGTACTTGAAATCTTCCGCACCAAACCAATACTTAGGATGAATGTTAGGAATATCAGGAAAATCAATAATAGTAACATCATCATCTATACCTTCTGCGTCATCAGTGTAGCAATAGAAATGAAACTCAAACTGGTCAGGAGTATTTCTTTTTGCCATATCTTTTAGTCTATTCACAAAATGGGGACCATATTTCGTACCCCATTTAGCACATATATAATTTACTCTCATCTACATTTTCCACATTTTTTGGTGCATATATCTAGTGGCTTTCTTTTTAAATGCTCACTGATATTTGCAAAATCATTATTATGTATTACTTCACCTGTAGTAAACCCTGCTAGGTTATTATACTTCATATTGTAAGGATAGTCAATAGGGTGATATGGTAAAAGTTTATTTTCTACCACATCTCTTGCAATGAAGGCGCAAGGAAAAGCATTGCTAGATGAACCAATATAAAAGTATCCACTTTTTCTAGCATCGCACCACACTGGATCTTTTTCTTTCATTTTAGGTTTAGTTGTTCTTATTTCATTTTTCTTTGCAAACTGCTTTAGAGTATGAAAGTCTATTGGTTTATCTTTTGCAATAGTATCTTCAATTTGATTCTCTTGTTCTGACTTTAACTCAGGCAATACTTTTTGTATATGATCAACATATACAAGAGATTCTATATCACTAAATGTCTGTAAAGTTATAGTAATATTTTTGTCTTTTAGATACTTGCATATTTCTTCCAACTCTACACAGTTTACTGGGTCTGTTATCTCACACATAAAAGTTACCCAAGAAACTTTGTAACTATCGAATATATTTTTTATACTTTTTAGAGTGTGTTCATTGCCGTCTACAAAAATGTCATTGAACTCTATGTTCGTATCATTCTGGCGAGTACTTAATTGTATCAGTGCGCCATCTGGTTCTTCATCTTCATATAGACCACGATACAAATCACTGTATTGTTCTCCATGCATTTGAAAATACTTTATGAGTGTATTTGTATCATCATCTTTCTGATTCATGATAGAAAGTAATTCTTCTTTGGGCATGATATTGTATAATCGCTCAAAGACTTTTTCATAATCTTCTTTGTAAAACAATTCTTTTAGATATTCAATATAATATTTTTTATATAGTGATTGTATCTCATCCGAATCAGTGTCCCAAAAGATACACTGAATACCATGATCTACTACATTCTTCATAAAGTCTACTTTAATTGATGGTAAAGTATTTTTATGCCACATTCTTCTATACAATGCGATTGCTTGTAGTCTAGTTATTTTCCAAAAGTATCTTACTGGTCCGTGTACTTTTACTTCTTCTGCTACGACTTTGTGCATCTTAGAAATATATCTTTCTTTGTAGAAATCATATACTTCCATTACAGTCTTGTTCCAGTACAATGATTCGTCACCATTTACGAGTATTGAATCGTCTGGATAATCAGCAATAAATTTCTTGTGCATAGAAATCATATCACCAGTTTCATAGAGTTCTCTTATAGTCTGTAAATGTATTGAATCTATTTGTCTAATAAATGTAGTATCTGATATTTCTCTTTCTAGTTCCGGAAGAGATTTCTTTATATCGTCTACATTACCAGTTAAGTGTGCATCTATCTCCGGAAAATCATTTACGAATTTATTTACAAGAGACTGTAAATCATTGCTCTTTATAAGTGATTCGATATCTTCAACAACTTCTTTATTCATAAAACGATTCTCTAGCATTTCATCTGTCAGAGATTTCATTCCTAACCATTCTTTTAGGGTATTGAAATTCTTTGAGTACTGGTCCCAATCAGACTGTAAGCTAGGTAAATCTTTTGCAAACTTTTTTTCTAGTGTATCGTAGTCTTTATTTGTGAGAAGATTCTCAATCTTAACCGTGTGCTTGTTTCTAGTAAAGAAGTTTTTAGGAAATTTAGGTAACCACAACTTTTCAAATTCATCTTTGCCGTGCCAATGTATGAGTAGATTGTAGTTTTTTAATTCATGTGGCTTTACATTTTTACTTTTTTTATTTACTAAATCTACATTGAATAGACAAAATTTGGCATTTTCTCTGTATAGTTGTTCTGTAGTATCATCGGGATATTGTTTACCTCTATTATAAGAGTACACCCAATCTACTGGTAAGAAACTCCAGTAGTTATCACCCACTACTTGATGTTCTCTGTAGGGATAGTAATTATCTGTGCCTTTGTAGAATGTTTTAAATACAACATCTTTGTGTTGCATAACATCGTTATAAATCTTTTCTCCTTGATCAGTACACCATAACATTACACTTGAGTTATACAGTGACCCTCTTATATCTAAGAATCTTCTATCAGAAGTTACTTCTGGATTTTCCCAGTTAGAATATATCATGTGAGGAGATTTGGCTAGCTGTTCTATATCATCTATGTTGTTTTGAATCACAACATCTAAATCTAAGTAGCAGAAGGGTCCTTTAGTTTTTAGCCATATATGAGAATTGAGCATGAGAAACTTGGCTCTATCCCAGCAATAATTTTCTTTACCAAACCAATATCTTGGATGAAGTGGGTCAACATTAGGAATAGGTCGAGTAGTAATACCCTTGTTTATACCTTCTGGCTCATCTGTATAGCAGATAAATTTAAAACGCTTGGAGTAATTGCGCTTAACCATTCCATGAAGGTTGTTTACATAATCCGAGGTGTATTTGTTACCCCATTTTATGCATAGAAAATGCATCATAATATTTCTGTCTCAAATTTACTTTTGTTTCATTTTGTCCATTCAACAATACAATAGGATATTCTGGTTTTATTTGAAATTCTCTTGGTGAAGTATCAGTGTCTTGATCCACTCCACATAGGAAAGAATATATCATACCTTTAGGAAAAGTATGCTGTATTAACTTTTCATGATACAGAAACCAATCATCATTGTCGTTATATTTAGTCATGTAGTAATACGGATTTTCTATCCAGTGATCAAATATGTATTTACAATCTTTTGAATTCCATGTCATAACAGAAGAATTAAACTCACTACCAAAATCTTTCCAATATGTTTTACATATCGTGGGGTGCTTACAATATTTAAAAAATATATCTACATCAGATTGTAACACAATATCTAGGTCTAAGTAAAGAACTTTACCAATATTTGTTAGACTAAATAGTTGTATCTTTTTCCAATGACTTTCGATATCTTTATTAATGAACTTAACATCTATTTCAGGTCGAAGTAGATGGGCATGATCTTTATCGGTTAAACAAACATAGTTATATTTGCCACCAGTGGCATCATATATTCTGTGAACATCATCTACGGTGTACTTATTTCCGTAAAGAAGCGTAAGAATAGTCTTCAAGTCTAAACTCCATGTTATATAAATAGATTACAGAACAGAGGAACTGCAATATATGGCAACGGTAAATAATATCGTGATTGATCAGGGCACTACCTTTTCATTTACGGTCAATCTTACGAATGACGATGGCACTAAGAAAGATTTGACGAATTATACCGTCACTTCTCAGATGCGTAAAAGTTATTATACTACTACTTATACGTCATTTACCACAGCTAAAATAGCACTAGAGGGGCAGATTACCATATCTTTGACCGCCGCTCAATCATCTGCTATAAAGGCTGGCAGATATGTTTATGATATTGAGATTGCTAGTTCAACTGAAACATTAAGAATTATGGAAGGAATCGTGACTGTAACTCCTGAGGTTACCAAGTAATGGCAGTAAAAGTAAACATACCATCAAACTCAAGTACTACTAAGGTTAGTATACCATCAACGAGTACTATTGCTACAGTTACGACTACACAATCTCAGGCAATTACAAATGCAAAGTTACAAAATTTAGCCAATATTGATACCGCAACTAATGGTTTATTGGATGGACACACTTTGGTTTATGATGAAGAAACGGGCAACTTTGTTGCTCAAGCATTAACTGCTTCCGTTGATATTGATTCATTGAATCTAACATCATTGGATGGCGGAACTTATTAGTGACTTTTTATTTCGTTATGAACAAAGATTTCAATAAACCTAGAATGAGGAAACATTAAATGGCAACAACAATTCAAATAAAGCGATCCACTGCTTCAGCCGCACCCGGAACAGGTGACTTAGCAGAAGCGGAACTCGCGTATAGCCAAGATAAAAGTAACGATGGCGCAGGTGCCATACTTTATATTGAATCCGTAAATAACGATAGTAGCCAAGTAATTCATAAACTTGGTGGTAAATTTTACACTGATATCGTTGACGGCGCAACCAATGCAAATACTGCAAATAAACTTGTAAAAAGAGATGCTAGTGGCAACTTTGCGGCTGGTACTATTACGTTTGGCAGTCTTACTGATGGTACAATCACAGCAACTGGCTTTGTTGACGAAGATAATATGGCATCTAATAGTGCTACACTTATCCCAACTCAACAATCAGTTAAAGCATACGTAGATTCTAAAGATTTCTATGTAGACCTTGGTATAGCTGGCGATTCTGGTACTGGAGCAATTACAGATGCAGAAACACTTACTCTTACTGGTGGAACAGGTATCACAACAGCGGTATCTGGTAACGCAGTTACCCACACACTAGATAACACCGCTGTATCAGCAGGTAGTTATGGTAGTGCTACTGCTATTCCTACTTTTACAGTAGACGCACAAGGTAGATTGACAGCCGCAGGCACTGCTTCAGTTTCAACTTCATTTACTATTGCTGGTGATAGTGGTACTTCAAATGATATTGATGGTGGAGAAACTCTTACTTTTAATGGTACAACAAATGAAATAGAAACCGCAGTATCAGCAAATGCAGTTACTATTGGTCTTCCTACTAATCCAACTATTGGTGGTAATCTTACTGTTTCTGGTAACTTAACAGTATCAGGTACAACTACAACAGTTGATTCACAGAACTTGTCAGTAGTTGATCCTTTGTTTGCACTCGCATCAGGTAACAATTCATCAGATGCAGTTGACATTGGTTTTTACGGACTGTATGACACTTCTGGTTCACAAGACTTATATTCAGGTTTCTTTAGAGATGCAAATGACGGTAAGTGGAAACTGTTTAAAGATACACAAACCGTACCGACAACAGTTGTTGATACCACTGCTACTGGTTATACTGTAGCAACTTTGGTAGCAACTCTGGAAGGTAACGTAACTGGTAATGTTACTGGTACAGTTTCAAGTATTGCAAACCACGATACAGACTCATTGAGTGAAGGATCAAGTAATCTTTACTACACATCCGCACGTTTCAATAGTGCATTTGATACTAGACTTGACGCCTCAACTATAGACGGTGGTACTTACTAATAATTAATTATTTTTTGGAGATGTTACATGGATGAGAAATTAGTGAATCAATATATTCAAACTATGGCGGAAGAAATTAATCGCCTAACACAAGAAAATATTGTTTTGAAATCAAAGTTAGTGGTTGCTACACAATCATTGAATGCTCAGAATGAAGAAACAAAAGAAGAGGACTAAATGGCTACAGTAATACGATTAAAGCGATCTGAAACAGCAAGTGATGCACCAAGCACATCAGACTTAGCTGTGGGTGAAATTGCCATAAATATGGCAGATCGTTTACTGTACTCTAAGAAAACCGACGGAAGCATAATTTCTATAGGCGATGCAAGATTACCAGAATCTTTTACTTGGTCAAACGATTTAGATTTTGGTACCTTAGCTACTGCGACTGGAGATGCTTACGATTGGGGTGACCTCACAACTGCTTCAACTGCATATGATATGGGCGCTGTAGTAACAATAACTAATATTCATTCAGATGCGCCTGCCAGTGCAACTGCAAGTGGAACAAAAGGGGATTTAACTTTCGACTCGGACTATATGTACGTCTGTGTCGCTACTAATACCTGGAAACGTGTTGCACTTTCAAGTTGGTAAGCTAATATATATTTATAGAGAGTAAAGAGATAAACTATGCCAACAAAATTACAATTACGAAGAGGAACTACGTCAGATCATTCTAGTTTTACTGGAGCGGTTGGAGAAGTAACTGTCGATACCACACTAGATACTCTGGTAGTCCACGATGGATCAACTGCCGGTGGATTTACTCTTGCTAAACTTTCAAATATAAGTGTAACAGATTCGGGTGGTGATGGATCTCTTTCTTACAACAGTTCAACTGGAGTACTTACTTATACTGGACCAAGTGCATCAGAAGTTAGAGCGCACATTACTGCTGGTGCTGGTATTTCAGTCTCAAGTGGTGTTGTTACATTAGATATACTTGACGAAGACAATATGGCAACAGACAGTGCCACAAAAGCACCGTCACAACAATCAGTAAAAGCATATGTAGCGAGTCAAATAGCCACAAAAGATAATACAGATGAGATGACTGAGGGGTCAACTAATCTTTATTTTACAAATGCAAGAGCAGATGCTAGAATTTCAAATGCTTTAATTGACGAAGATAATATGGCAAGTGACAGTGCCACTAAACTTCCAAGTCAACAATCAGTAAAAGCATATGTTGATGCACAGACAACAGATGAAACTGCGGAAGGTTCATCTAATTTATATTACACTAATGCCCGAGTTAATTCACAAGTAGATTCATATCTCAATGCAGGAACTGGTATAACTCTTGCTGGTAGTGGCTCTATTGCTGTTAATACCACTGTTATACCAACAGTAACCGCAATGAACACTGCTATCTCAACCGCAACCGATGCGCTAGTTGACTCAGCACCAGGTGCATTGGACACATTAAACGAATTAGCGGCTGCTTTAGGCGATGACGCAAACTTTAGCACAACAGTAACAAACAGTATAGCAACAAAAGCACCACTTGCTAGTGCGGCTCTTACGGGTACACCAACAGCACCAACAGCTAGTACGGGTACAGATACCACACAATTGGCTACTACTGCATTTGTGAAACAAGAAATTGATGCACTCAAGGCACTCTTGTATGCATATGATCAATCATAAGGCGGTTTTAAATGGCATTATCAAGTAGACAAGGACTTATAGACTATTGTTTAAGACGCTTAGGTTTTCCTGTAATCGAAATTAATATTGACGATGATCAGATAGAAGACCGAGTGGATGATGCTTTACAATTATTTCAAGAATATCACTTTGATGGTGTAGAAAGAACTTATGTAAAGCATCAAGTTACAGGTTCTACATTAAATATATCTACTTCAATTGCAAGCAACTTTAGTAATGGAGAAACTTTAACTGGTGCAACTAGTGGAGCAAAAGCAATTTTAGTTAGTGGAACTGGTACTGCTTTTACTATAGATAATATTGTAGGCACATTTACTGCTGGAGAAGTTGTTAATGGTTCAGTAAGTGGATTATCTGCCACACTAACATCTTCTGGTCATTACACCGCAGGCGATATGGAAAATGGATATATTCCTATAGGCAATGAGATTTTAAGCATACAAAGATTATTCCCAGTTGGACAAAATGATGCTACAACTGGCACAAATAATATGTTTGATCTTATGTATCAATTTAGATTAAATGATATGTATAGTCTGCTAAGTGCTGACCTGACGTATTACACCATGGTACAAAGTCATTTAACAACACTGGATCAAATGTTTGTCAATCAAAGACAGATACGTTGGAACAGAAAAACTAATAGACTTTATATAGATACTGATTGGGATATAACGTTTGATGTAGGAGATTACGTTATTGCAGAAGCATATGCAATCTTAGATCCAGAAACATATACAGAAGTATATGATGATATGTTCTTAAAGAAGTATCTCACTGCATTGTTGAAAAGACAATGGGGAGAAAACATGAAAAAATTTGGTGGAATACAATTACCGGGTGGAGTAACTTTAAACGGAGCAGAACTTTTTCAAGAGGCAGTCGCTGAAATCGCACAGATAGAAGACGAAATGCAAATGAAATATGAATTGCCACCGTCATTTATGGTGGGATAAATAGAGCATGGCTACTAACTTTTATTTCCAAAATGGCGACACTTCAGGAACAACTTCAGAACAAAGGCTAGTAGAAAGCCTTGTTGTAGAAAGTCTGAAGATTTACGGTCATGATATTTTCTATTTACCTAGAACTTTGGTAAACAGAGATACTATCTTTGATGAAGATGCGCTATCTAAATTCACACAATCTTATCCTCTAGAGATGTATCTTGAGAATGTGGAGGGGTTTGAGGGTGAAGGAGATATATTCCAAAAGTTTGGTATTGAGATAAGAGATTCTGCGACATTTGTTTTAGCCAAAAAACGTTGGGATGATCTAGTAGACACTTCGGGTGGTACATTCCAATTAGAAGCAAGACCAGCAGAAGGAGACTTGTTGTATTTTGCTAAGACAGGATCATTATTTGAAATTAAATTTGTAGAGTTTCAAAATCCATTCTATCAACTAGGAAAAATATACGTATTTAGATTACAGTGTGAGTTGTTCGAATACAGTTCAGAAGCACTTGACACTGGTAATACAGAAATAGATGCAATCGAAGATGGTAATTCACTAGACACATTCTTGTATCAATTGAAGACTGAAACAGGTGATAATCTATTAACAGAAACTAGGGATGCACTTATCAAGGAAGATTTTGCAACTAATAAAACTAATGCAAACACAGATAATGCAGACTTCATGAACTTTAGTGATATACTTGACTTTACTGAAGTAAACCCATTTGGTGAGGTAGGCTAATGTTTAAAGATAAACAATTTTATCACTCTACTACAAAGAAAGCCATTATTGCATTTGGTACAATCTTTAGTAACATACAGATCGAAAGAAAAAACTCTGCTGGTGAAGTAGCACAGTCAATAAGAGTACCTCTTGCGTACTCACCAAAACAGAAATTTCTGTCTAGAATTGCGGCTATACCAGATATAGAATCTAGAGGCGAAGTTGCAATAACATTACCTAGAATTGGGTTTGAAATTACTGGTATCGCATACGATCCTAATAGAAAAATTTCTCCAATCAATAAGAATGTTGCATTACATACAGACAGCACTCTTACTGCTAGAACTAGTTTTGTATCAACACCATATGATTTAAATATAACTCTGTACTCTTTTGCAAAGAATCAAGAAGATGCTTTACAAATTGCAGAACAGATAATGCCACATTTTAATCCAGATTTTAATGTAACTGTAAATGATTTACCTGAAATGGGTATTAAAAGAGATATTAAAATTATATTGGACAGCATTACATACGAAGATCAATACGAAGGTTCGTATTCCGGTGATAGACAAAGTATTATATGGTCTTTTAATTTTACTATGAAATTAAATTATTATGGCTATGTAGGCACACAAGGAATGATTCGTAAAGTTATTGCATCTACTTGGCAAAATCCCGAACTATTGGGCGAATATGTAAAGCAAACTTATTCTGTAGAAAATGTAAAAGCAACAGCAACTGCCACAATTTCTGGTGATGCAGTCAATGCTGTTAATATAGTGTATAGTGGTGATCAATACACTTACGCACCAAATGTTACGTTCTCAGCTGGTAATGCTAGAGCGACAGCCGTATTAGGAACAGATGGCAAAATAAAATCTATAACAGTAACCGATGGTGGTTCTGGTTATAGTACTGCTCCCACAGTAGATATTGAAGCACCAGAAGGATATCAAGAGTTCCCTGGACCAGCAGATGCATATAGATTTGTGGAAGAGTTTGAACAGGAATTTAAATAATGACAAATAAAGTATTCGATGCTCTGGATAAAACTTTTCAAGTTAGTCAGACTAAAACAGATGAACCAAAAACTCCTGCTATTGTTATAGACTCAGAAGATAGTGTTGAGGGTGACTTTGAAGAAGCTAGGCAAGCACTTAAAAGATCAATGTCTTACAACGAAGAAGCTATACAAGGCATTTTAGGTATAGCACAGAACAGTGACAATCCTAGAGCATTTGAAGTTGCGGGTCAACTTATCAAATCTATGGCTGAAGGTGCTAAAGATATTATGGAAGTACAAGAAAAGAAACAAAAGATTGACAAAGTAAATGGCAATATAGATCCAAGCAATGTCACTAATAATAATCTTTTTGTTGGTAGTACTTCTGATCTTCTTAAAATGATTAATAAACAGCAAGAGAAAACGGTAGAGAATGACACAGATTGAAACCTCATATCACGGTAATCCAAATCTAAAACCGGTAGGGTATCAACACGATTTTACTCAAGAACAAATTGAAGAGTATTTGAAATGTAAAGATGATGTGATCTATTTCATCGAAACTTACTGTCAAATAGTAACTTTGGACCAAGGCTTACAGCCATTTAAACTTTACGATTGTCAAAAAAGAAAAGTAGAGTTTATCATGAAAGAGCGCAAAGCGATTCTCATGGAAGGCAGACAGCAAGGTAAAACAATTACAGCCGCAGCCTGTATATTACACTATAGTATATTTAACGATAGTAAAACTATTGCTATTATGGCAAACAAGACTGCCGCTGCCCGAGAAGTTCTATCTCGTTATCAGATTATGTATGAACATCTACCTATATGGATGCAACAGGGTGTTAAGACTTGGAATAAAGGTAACGTAGACCTAGAAAATGGATCAGTAATATTTACTGCGGCAACAACAGCCTCTGGTATTCGTGGTAAATCTGTAAACTGGTTGTACATTGATGAGGCTGCCATCATACCAAACAACGTAGCAGATGAATTTTTTACTTCAGTATATCCTACAATTTCTGCTGGTGACACTACAAAAATTCTACTTACTTCTACGCCACTTGGATATAACCATTTTTGGAAATTCTGGAATGAATCTAAAAAAGGATTAAATGGATTTGAGAATATGTTTATACCATATTCAGAAATTCCAGGAAGAGATGAGCAGTGGGCAGAAGAGCAATTCAAACTTTTAGGAGAATTAAAGTTTAACCAAGAAGTTCTTTGTGACTTTCTTGGTTCATCTAACACATTAATAAGTGGTAAAGCATTGGGAATGATGTCTTCATATGACCCAATATACACAAAAGATGGATTAGATATATATGAAGAACCAAAAGAAAATAAATACTATGTTGTGGTAGTAGACACCTCTAGAGGTATTGGTGGAGACTATTCGGCATTTACATTATTAGATATAACTGAGATGCCTTTTAAGGTAGTGGGTAAGTATAGAAACAATAAAATTTCACCACTACTTTATCCAAATATTATTGGTAAAGTTGCATCTGATTACAACAATGCATATGTTTTGATAGAAACAAATGATATTGGACAACAAGTATCAGATATACTTCATCAAGAATTAGAATATGAAAATATATTTAGTACAGTTTCGGAGAATAACAAACAATATGTTTCTCCTGGATTTGGTAAGAAGAGTACTTTAGGTGTAAGAACATCAAAAGCAGTAAAACGACAAGGATGTTTTGCTCTAAAAGCACTTATTGAAGAACAAAAGTTACTACTTTTCGATGCCGACTGTATTAGTGAGATGTCTACCTTTGTAGAAAAAAGTGGTACCTTTGTAGCAGATGAAGGTTATCACGATGATTTAGCCATGACCTTAGTGTTATTTGCGTGGCTTAGTACGAATACATTTTTTAAAGACTTAACTAATGTTGATATTAGAGAAAATCTTTATAACTCTGAGATGAGAACAATAGAAAAAGATTTGACTCCATTCGGTATTATAGATGATGGTCAGAAAGAAGAAGTGTTTGTAGCAAGTGGTGATGTGTGGATGTGGGCAGACGAGAAAGAGAAATATGGATTATTATAAATAATTCAAGGAACATTACACGATAACCGTAATTTAACATCGAGGAGAATAACATGGCTTTTCAGCTATCACCAGGAGTTCAGGTCAGAGAACAAGACTTGACTAATGTTGTTCCCGCAGTTGCAACCACAATTGGTGCGATTGTTGGAGACTTTAGTTGGGGTCCTGCCCATCAGATACAAAACGTAGACTCTGAAAATAATTTAGTAAGTTTGTTCGGTAAACCGACAACAAGTAATTTCTTAGATTTCATGACTGCCTCTTCATTTTTGGCATATGGATCTAATTGTTTAACAGTAAGAGAAGTTGGAACAGCCGCAAGAAATGCGACTGCCGATGGAACAGGTATCTTAATTAAAAATAGAGATATTTATGAAGCATCATATGGAAATAATGAAGGTAGTGTAGGAGTTTGGGCTGCCAAATATCCTGGTACACTAGGCAACTCACTTAAAGTCTCAATGGCAGACTTAACATCTTTTTCATCAACTTCAGTTGCAAGCATTGCAGTTACCGCTGGTGGATCAGGATATACTTCAGTACCAACTGTTACTATTGCAAACCCAGACACCGGCACTACGATTGCAACAGCAACCGCAACAATTTCCGGTGATGCAGTCAATGCAATTGTAGTTGTTTTTGGTGGAGTAGGATATACTTCAGCACCAACTGTTACAATTTCTGGCGGTGGTGGTTCTGGTGCAACAGCAACAGCAACCCTATCTACTGCTTGGACTTATGCTGGTCAGTTTGATAGTACACCAATTACTACTTCATGGGGAACCTCAACAGGAACTTCTGTAGACGAACTTCATATCATCGTAATCGATGAAGATGGTGCTATTACTGGTATTGCAGGAACTGTTCTTGAAAAATTCCCAGGAGTATCTAAAGCATCTGACGCTAAAGATGACGTTAACCAGTCTAACTATTGGAAAAATGTTATTAACCAGAGATCAAAGTATGTTTGGGTAATGGATAATCCAACTGGTGGTACAGATTGGGGTACAGTTGGTGCCGGCAATGCTGGTTACGATACATTAACTGCGGCAGATGAGAGTTCACTTTCTGGTGCAGTAGATGCCGCACCCGCTAGTGCTGACTTACAAGCTGGTTATCTAATGTTTGATAACGATGAGTTGCTTGATGTTTCATTAATCATGACTTCAGGACACCCACTTACGGTATCAGATTATGTAATCGATAACGTTGCAGAAATCAGAAAAGACTGTATGGTATTTGTATCTCCAGAAAGAGATTCAGTTGTAAATAATGCTGGATCAGAAGTAACCGCAATTGTTACTGATAGAGGTTCTTTAACTAGAAGTTCTTTTGCAGTGATGGATAGTGGTTGGAAATATATGTACGACAAGTACAATGATCAGTATGTCTATGTGCCATTAAATGGTGACGTAGCTGGTGCTTGTGTTGTCGCAGATAATCAAAACGATCCTTGGTTCTCACCTGCTGGTTATAATCGCGGTGTAATCAAGAATGCTGTTAAACTCGCATTCTCTCCTAAAAAGTCTGAAAGAGATGAATTGTATCGTCAAGGTATCAACCCAATTGTTGGATTCCCTGGTAACGGCATCGTTCTCTTCGGAGATAAAACTTTGTTAGACAAGCCTTCTGCATTTAATAGGATTAATGTACGTAGATTGTTTATTGTCCTTGAAAAGGCAGTAGCAACAGCCGCTAAGTTTCAACTCTTTGACTTCAATGACGCTTTCACAAGAGCGCAATTTAGGTCATTAGTAGAACCGTTCTTGCGTGATGTACAAGGCAGAAGAGGTATCTATGACTTCAGAGTAGTTTGTGACGAAACAAACAATACTGCTGAGACAATAGATGCAAATGAATTCAGAGCAGATATCTTTGTCAAGCCCGCAAAGTCTATCAACTTTATTACGTTGACCTTTGTTGCTACTCGTACAGGTATCTCTTTTGAAGAACTTGGTGCCTAACCCATTATAAATAATCATATTCAACTAGGAGATAAATTAAATGAATATTGAAGAATTTAAAGCGAGGCTAGGCGCTGGTGGAGCTAGACCAAACCAGTTTCGGGTTTCTCTTGCTTTTCCAAGCTATGTACCAGGAGTTGATCCATCATATAGCTTACTGGTAACAGGCGCCGCATTGCCCGCATCAAACGTAAACCCCGCGATCATTCAGTACAGAGGTCGTGAAATTAAAATGGCTGGTGAAAGAATCTTTGATCCATGGACAATTACAGTTGTTAATGATTCAAACTTCTCTCTACGTAAACCATTTGAAATATGGATGAACGGTCTTAATGATCGTGAAACAAACGAAGGTGTACTTACTCCAAGAGACTATCAGTCCGACTTGGTTGTTGAACATCTTGACAGAAATGACGAAGTATTAACTGGTGGTACTTATACGCTACGAAATGCTTTCCCAATACAGATGTCAGAAATTGCATTACAATATGCACAGAATGATATTTTTGAAGAATTTACAGTGACGTTCCAATATATGCATTATGATGTAAGCTAATTGGACATAGGATTATTATAACATGGAATTATTTGGATTTGAGATTAACAGGAAAAAGGCGCCTAAGACAGAGAAATCTTTCGTAGCGCCAGATTCTGATGGAGCCCTGGAAAGTATTCAGGCAGGTGGTTATTTTGGTACATACTTTGATGTAGAAGGTGTAGCAAACAATGAAGCGGAACTTATTAAAAGATACCGCGATATATCAATGATGGCAGATGTTGATTCTGCTATTGAAGATATTATTAATGATAGTATTTCTAATATGGATGACGAAAAGCCCTTGACATTAAATGTCGATTCGCTTAAACAGTCTGCCGCAGTGAAGAAAGCTATCCAAGCTGAGTTTGATAACATCGTTTCATTGATGGACTTCAACGACAAGGCACAAGATTATTTTAGACGTTGGTATGTTGACGGAAGAATTTACTTTCATAAAGTAATTGATACTGCAAAAGCAAAAGAAGGTATCAAAGATGTAAGATACATTGATCCCAGAAAGATCAAGAAAGTAAGGAAAGTAAAGAAAGAAAAAGATGCAAATGGTGTTGCAGTTATTACGGACATCGATGAACATTTTATATTTGATGATAAAGGACTAGCCACTAAGTCTGGACAGTATAAAGCAGGCAATGCTCAAGACAAAGCAGTAAAGATTGCCAAAGATGCTATTACATATTGTACTTCGGGTTTGATGGATCAGGATAAACAAATCCCAATATCGTATATGCACAAAGCAATACGACCAGCAAACCAACTTAGAATGATGGAAAACGCTGTAGTAATTTATCGTATTACTAGAGCGCCAGAAAGGCGAATCTTTTATATAGATGTTGGTAATTTACCTACTGGTAAAGCAGAACAATATCTAAAAGACATTATGGAAAGATATCGTAATAAACTAGTATACGATGCTGGCACAGGTGAGATCAGAGATGATAAAAAATTTATGTCAATGCTTGAAGATTTCTGGCTACCAAGAAAAGAAGGTGGCAGAGGGACAGAGATTCAAACATTGCCTGGTGGTGCAAATTTAGGACAAATTGAAGATGTTGAGTATTTTCAACGTAAACTATATCAAGCACTAAATGTACCACTATCTAGATTAGAACAACAAGCTGGACTAAATTTTGGTAGATCAGCAGAGATTACAAGAGATGAACTTAAATTTACTAAGTTTATTTCTAAGTTAAGAAGAAGATTCTCAGGAATTTTCCATGACTTATTGAAGACACAACTTGTTCTTAAAGGTATTATAAATGAACAAGATTGGTTAGAGATTAAAGAAGACTTGCACTATGAATTTGCAAGTGATGTCTACTACACAGAATCTAAAGAACAAGAGATTCTCCGTAGTAGAATTGAAGTTCTTAACGGTGTTGCACCATTTATGGGACAACTATACAGTAAGAGATATGTGCAGAAAAATATTCTGCGTCTTACTGACGAAGAAATTTCTGAGATTGACGCAGAAATTCAAGGTGCTGATAAAGATGATCACCTTGTTGGTGACGCCGCAGAGGCAGAAAGAGATCGACAACATCAAATTGCAATGTCGCAAGGTAACGATGATGCCGATGAAGAACAAACAGATGGAGAATAATTATGTCAGATATTGAACTTGAAGTGAATGATCAAACAGATGCACAAGATATTGTTCGTGCAATGATGGACAAGATGGCATCTGGCGACACAACAGGTGCCGCAGATGATTTTAATGTTGCAATGGGACAGCGAGTGGGTAATGTACTCGCAGATCGAAAAGCTGAAATTGCAAATGGTGTATTCAATAATAGTGAAATGCAAAAAATGGGACTTGAAGCAGAGCCTGAAGTAGAAGTAGAAGAGCCAGCAGAAGAGTCCGAAGAAGAAAACGGAGAAACAAATGAAGACGTTTAGGCAATTTAAAGAAGAAGCACTGGCAGTAAAGAAGCCCAGTAAAGAAAAGCCTACTGCAAACCATCCAGCAGAAGATGGCGTAGAAGGTGATAAGTTACCTCCTAAACAGGGTTCTTCAGAAGATCCTAAAGTTACACATAATTGCGCGATGAAAGTATTGCACAAAGAACATGGTGAAGGGCGCCCACTTCACTCAGAACACGCTATTCCAGATGCTGACGGCAACGTTGCTTGGTACAAAGTGATGTTTGAACACGGAATTGAAACTTGTGATACCATAGACCTTGATGTTTTATTAACAGAGGCGCATTCCAATCACAAGAAAAAAGGTTATTAGGAGAAAGTAAATGGCAGTCGTAGTAGACGTTTTAAAACTAACCCAAGTACAAGGGGTTGTCGCCGTTCGGGGAACATCTGCGACTGGCTCAATTGCACTTGCAACTACATTAAAAAAATCAACAGAAACTCAATCATCACCAAAAGCCAATATCAGAGCGATTCATTGGACTTTGGGCGCGTCTGGTGCCGCTGTTATCTCTAGAGACAGTAACGTTTTATATGATTTAACAGAATCTGGTTCAATTGAATTCAATGGGTTCTCAGACAATCAGCATAATGATCAAAACGTTGATGTTGCAATTTCTGGTGCATCTGGTACAGTAATCATTGAACTTACTAAAGTTGATGGTTATGGTTCACAACAGCACCAAGGTGCAGATGGGAGTCTAGGATAATGAAACTTATTACTGAAACAGTAGATGATGTCAAGTACATCGTAGAAGAGAAAGACGGCAAGAAATCAATGTATATTGAAGGTGTCTTTCTTCAATCAGATTTAAAAAACAGAAACGGTAGAATGTACCCAAAAGAAATTATGCAACGGGAAGTTGCTAGGTACACTAAAGAGAACATCGATACTAAGAGAGCAATGGGCGAACTTGGTCATCCCGATGGACCTACTGTTAATCTTGACCGTGTATCACATCTTATCACTTCACTAAAAGAAGATGGTAATAACTACATAGGTAAAGCAAAAATTCTTGATACTCCAATGGGAAACATCGCTAGAAATCTTATTGAAGAGGGTGCTCAACTAGGAGTTAGTTCACGTGGACTAGGTTCTCTTAAAGAGCGTAATGGTATCAATGAAGTGCAGGACGATTTCATGCTATCAACTGCCGCGGACATAGTTTCTGATCCTTCAGCACCTGATGCATTCGTAAGAGGTATTATGGAGAACAGAGAGTGGATTCTAGAGAATGGCATCTGGCAAGAAAGAGAAGTTGATATGGCAAAGACTTATATTAGTAAGACTTCTGCCCGTGAACTGGAAGAAGCAAAATTAGTAGTCTTTGAATCCTTCATGAAAAGGTTGTCAGAAATCTAATTTTTTATAAATAATTATCAGAAACATAATCCTAAAAGGAGATCAGTAACATGAGTGTAGAAAACAAGATTAGAGAGTTTCTTGCTAAGGGCCGAGAAGTTGGTCAACTTAGTGAAGAACTCCAAGAACTGGACGAGAAGGCAGACAACCTTTCGCCCAATAGTAAACCAGGTGATTCATCTGCCCCTACTCAGGGAAGTTCAGATGCTAATCCTGAACAGGACGATTTAAGTGGAAAGGGCAACAAAGAAGGTGGTCTAACATCTGAAGTTGGTAAAGCCGCATCTGCTAAAGCGAAAAAAGATGGAACATTGCCTAAAGGTAATGGTGCTAAAGAAGCTCCTTCTAATTTCGAAAATGAAGCAAACACTGAAGACTCAGTAAACAATGCAACTTCTCAAGGCGTAGTAGCTAAAGAAGAAGCAGTATCTGAGGAAGAAGAAGTTATTTCTGAAGAAGAAGGCACCGAAGAAGAATTAGAAGTCGTTGCTGAAGATGAAGAAGTCGTTGCAGAAGAAGATCAAGAAGTTGTTTCAGAAGAAGAAGAAACTCTTTTCGGTCAAGATATTAAAGGTCTGTTTGAATCAGAAGAACAACTTTCTGAAGAATTCAAGACTAAGGCAGCTGGTATTTTTGAAGCCGTTGTCACTGCACGTATTGCAAACGAAATGGAAACAATCGAAGCAGAACTAAAAGAAGAAGCACAGTTACAGCAAGAAACATTCAAGGAAGAAATGGTAGAAAAACTAGATTCGTTCCTTTCCTATGTTGCTGAGAACTGGATGAAAGAAAATGAACTTGCCATAGAGCGAGGTCTACGTGCTGAGATCACTGAAGACTTCATTTCTGGTATGAAAACCCTATTCGCTGAACACTACATCCAAGTACCCGAAGAAAAGTATGATGTACTGGGCGAAATGCAGGACAAAATTGACTCTTTGGAAACAAAGTTAAATGAGTCCCTTGAAGAAAAGATCGAAGTTGTTGCAGAAAAGCAAAATCTTCAGAAGCAAGCAATCATCAAAGAAGCCAGTGACGATTTAACACTGACTGAAGCTGAAAAATTTGCGAAACTTGTTGAAGACATTGATTTTGGTAGCACTGAAATCTTTACCGAAAAAGTTGCAGTAGTTAAGGAAAACTATTTTCCAAAGCAAGGGCAACAAGATTCCGAAGATAAGTTGGAAGACACTGTAGAAGGGTTAGCCCAAGATGACAGTTATATTTCCAGATATGCTCAGGCAATCTCTCAATCAGCAAAGTTCTAAAATATTTTATTTTATAAATAATAGTACTAAAACCCCAATAGGAGAAACGAAAAATGTATCTTTCTGAACAAATTCAAGAGAAGTGGGCTCCAGTTCTGGACCACGAAGCTCTTGGCGAAATCAAAGACCCATACAAGAAAGCAGTTACCGCTGTTATTCTTGAAAACCAAGAGAAGGCTTGTCGTGAAGAACGCCTTGCTCTTAACGAAGTCGCGGCCAATAGTAATACTGGCGGCGGAATCGACAACTATGACCCAATTCTCATCAGTCTTGTAAGACGGGCACTGCCTAATCTTATGGCTTATGACGTAGCTGGTGTTCAACCAATGACTGGACCTACTGGTCTTATCTTTGCAATGAAGTCACACTTTACTAGTCAATCTGGTACAGAGGCTTTATTCAACGAAGCAGACACAGACTTTTCTGGTACTGGTACTCATGCTGGCTCAAACCCAGTTGACGGTACTTTTACTACTGGTACAGCAATTGCCACTAACACTGGTGAAGCACTTGGCGATGCAGGTGGAACAGACTTCAATGAAATGGCTTTCTCAATTGAGAAAACAACCGTTACTGCGAAGACTCGCGCACTTAAAGCTGAGTACACAGTAGAATTGGCTCAAGACCTTAAAGCTATCCATGGTTTGGATGCTGAAGGCGAGTTGTCAAACATTCTTTCACAAGAAATTCTTGCTGAAATTAACCGTGAAGTTATTAGAACAATCTACAAAGTCGCTAAGCCTGGTTCTGCATCTACTGCAACAGCTGGTACTTTCGACCTTGACGTTGATTCAAATGGCAGATGGTCAGTTGAGCGATTCAAAGGTCTTCTCTTCAACATTGAAAGAGATGCTAACGTAATCGCGCAAGACACACGTAGAGGGAAAGGTAACTTCATCATCACATCTGCTGATGTTGCGGCTGCTCTCTCAATGGCAGGTGTTCTTGACACTGGTTCAGCATTACAAGGTGCAGGCCCTCTTAACGTTGACGATACTGGTAATACATTTGCTGGTGTTCTTAACGGTCGTTACAAAGTATATGTTGATCCATATTCAGCAAATACTGGAGCCGCTTCACAGTTCTACGTAGTTGGTTATAAAGGATCTAGTGCATATGACGCTGGTATCTTCTACTGCCCATACGTACCTCTGCAAATGGTTAGAGCGATTGACCCAGGTAATTTCCAGCCTAAGATTGGCTTCAAGACACGATATGGCATGATTGCAAACCCATACGTGACTCAAGCTAACGGTACTACTGACGGTGCAACATTTACTGCTGACCGTAACCAGTACTACAGACTGTCTAAAGTTACTAACCTTATGTAATATAAAAAGAATCTCATTAGAGACACTTTTAAGGGAGCTTTCGGGCTCCCTTTTTTTGTGCGTATAAATAGTAGTACTTCTAACAGTACAGGAGATACTGAAGTGGCATATAGCGATAAAGTTATAGATCACTATGAAAATCCTCGAAACGTAGGCAAATGGGATCCAGACACAGATGGTATTGGCACCGGCATGGTAGGTGCACCCGCGTGTGGAGATGTTATGAGACTACAGATTAAAGTCGAAGATGATGTGATCACAGATGCAAAATTTAAAACATACGGATGCGGTTCTGCAATCGCTTCCAGTTCATTACTAACAGAGTGGGTAAAGAACAAGACCCTAGAAGAAGCAGGTCAGATAAAGAATACAGAACTTGCTGAAGAATTGGCTCTTCCACCTGTAAAAATACATTGCAGTGTACTAGCAGAGGATGCTATTAAGGCTGCCATTGAAGACTACAAGGAAAAATATGCCTAAAATAATGATATTTGGTGATAGTTATGCGGCAGATTATGAAATCGCAAAATCTTGGACTCGGAGTGTAGCAGAAGAATTTCCTGAGTATACATTTCAAAATCTTGCTGTGGCTGCTTCTAGTTTAGATTATCTTTACTTCACATATGAAAAATGGAGAGCGCACCTTAAGGCAAATGATATTGTTATTATGTCTCTGACAGCCATGGAAAGATTATTTTTAAGAGATCCTACAATATCTGGTCGTCCAAGATTTATGACTACTCATCAAATAACACCTGCGAAAAATGATCGTACTCCAGCACCAGATGACCATAAACTTCAAGAGTTTTTTGCAGGAGATATGTTCAATCCGGATGCACATGGTGCCATAATGAATATTTTCTTAAACGCTTTACAATATGATGCAATAACAAAAGATATAACAGTAGTTGTAATACCTATAGGTGGTGATAACTATATAAACAGAGAAGATAAAGAACATATTGAAATAGCAATGTGCGGAGAAGATCCAGGTTCGGCTGAAGCTGGCTTGACAGGAGTTACAAAAAGACAGATGGAAGCCATGTTTGATTTAAAAGGTAAATTCTGGCATGAAAGAAAAGAATGTTGGGAACAAGATTTTAAACACGCAAACCATCTTACTCCAAGAAACAATAAAGTATTAGCAAATAAAGTTATACGAAACATTCGTACAAAAGAACCTATAGATTTGAGAACAGAATGGGTGTATAAATAGTAGCATGATACAAATTTCAGCAGATGCAAAGAAATACTGGACCGAACTATTAGAGTCTTCGGGACAAAAGTATGTGCGACTATCTCTTAAAGGTGGTGGTTGTGCTGGATTCGCTTACACATGGGATTATACAGAAGATGATTCGAATGGTACACTTGTAGATAACATCATTGTAGTAGATGATGTATGCACAGATATTATGTCAGGTTCTATAATTAATTTTGTTACCAGTATGACTGGTTCTGAAATACAGATCATAAATCCCAATGAAGCAAGTTCATGTGGTTGTGGTGAAAGTATTCAGTTTAGTGTTTAACGGAGAGACAAATGGCTTTTAATAATATATCATCGGTAACAGAAGGAACTTTTGATGGAGCAAATCCGTCAGAACTAGATTATCTGCGCCCAAATGGTTTCAAGTTTCAAGTACATAATATGCCAAACGTATCTTTCTTTTGTCAAGCAGCCAATATCCCAGAAATTTCTATGGGATTTCCGGAACAGGTAACACCACTTGTAGACATTGCATACCCCGGAGACAAGTTAAGATTTGGGGAATTGATGATCAGATTTCTTATTCAAGAAGACATGAGTAACTATAAAGAGTTATACTCTTGGCTACGTGGTCTCGGCTTCCCTGAGAACCACCAAGAGTTTACAGACTACATCAAAAGTCAAGAATATAGGACAGCAACATCAAATAAGGGTGTGAAAGAAGGTATAGCACAAGTAAGTGACGCTACACTGTTTGTATTAGACTCAAACAATAATCCTAATGTTAAGGTTACATTCAAAGATTCTTTTCCTATATCACTATCAGGATTAGATTTTGATATCACAAATGGTGCTGGTGATTATTTCATTGGTATTGCCGCATTTAAATATAGAACATACTCAATTGATGCTATCACATAGCATATAAATAGTATTATATTATGGAGATATATTATGATTTCGTTAAAAGACCTACAAGTTATGTGGGTCGAAGATTGCAAAATTGATGAATTGAACTTAGGCAAAGAGAGTACCAAAACTCCAGAACTTCATGCCAAATATCTGAATCATCTTTCTACCGCAAAACTACAATATAGAAAAGCAGAGACTAGTCTAATTAAACTGAAAAGAATTAAGTCTCAGTATTTTCGTGGCGAGTTATCCAGACAAGAATTGGAAGCATTGGGTTGGGATCAGTATTTAGGTAATAAACCACTGAAGTCTGATATGCATGAGTATCTTGATTCTGATGAGGACATTATTCAACAGACTGATAAACTAGAGTACATTGGGACTGTAGTTGACTACCTAGAAAGAGTGCTACGAGCAGTACAGGGTAGAGGCTGGGACATCAAAAACAGTATAGAATGGACAAAATTTACCAACGGATTAATGTAAATGATTACTGTCACTAAGAAAGATGAAGTACATCTTTTAATAGACACTGATCCAAGTACCGCAAAAGAAATAGTAGAGTTCTTTACATTTGAGGTACCTGGCGCAAAATTTATGCCTGCCTACAGAAATAGAATGTGGGATGGCAAAGCACGAATGTTTAATATGTACACAAGAGAACTATACGTTGGTCTTTTAGATTACCTTATAGAATTCTGTGAGCAGTTAGAATATAAAGTAGAAATCAAACTTGACGAGATTGGAGAAGATGGCACACTTGATCAAGTAACAAAATTCACAAAGTCTTTAAATCTACATAGTCAAGATAAGCCTATTGATATTAGAGACTATCAACTAGAGGCAATAACTCATGCGATTAACAATGGTCGATCTCTTCTTCTATCTCCTACTGCTAGTGGTAAGTCTCTTATCATTTACAGCCTTCTACGTTATCACCAAGCACACGGACGTAAACAGCTTATCATCGTGCCAACGACTTCCCTCGTTGAGCAAATGTGGGGAGATTTTAATGACTACGCATCAAAAGATGAATGGCAAGCAAACAAATATTGTCATAGAATCTACAGTGGCAAAGACAAATCAAACAAAGCCGCAGTTGTAATATCAACTTGGCAATCAATATACAAATTTCCTAAATCTTGGTTTGATGAATTCGATGTAATCTATGGTGATGAAGCACACAACTTCAAAGCAAAATCTTTAACTACATTGATGGATAAACTTACCAACGCAAAATATAGAATAGGTACAACCGGTACACTTGATGGTACAAAAACGCATAGACTTGTTTTAGAAGGAGTTTTTGGTAGAGTCTACAAAGTAACTACTACAAAGAAGTTAATGGATAATAAGCAACTGGCTGAGTTGAAGATTGTTTGTTTACTTTTAGAATACTCTGAAACAGAAAGAAAACTAGTAAGTAAAATGCCATATCAAGAAGAAATGAATTGGTTAGTAACCAACCCAAAAAGAAATGCAGTCATAACAAATTTATCTATTGCACAAACTGGCAACACATTAGTACTCTATCAATTTGTTGAAAAACATGGAGCAGTACTACATAAAATGATAAGCGAAAAGGTAAAAGATGGTAGAAAAGTATTCTTTGTCCATGGAGGTACAGATACAGAACAAAGAGAAGAAATTCGCCACTTGACAGAGCAAGAAAAAGATGCTATAATCATTGCTTCATATGGTACTTTTTCTACGGGTATAAATATTAGAAACTTACATAATGTTGTTTTTGCTTCACCAAGTAAGTCTCGTATTAGAAATCTACAATCAATTGGTAGAGGACTTAGAAAAGGTAATCAAAAAGAAGCGTGTAACTTATTTGATGTTGGAGATGATCTCTCTTGGAAATCAAAGAAAAATTTTACACTTAACCATATGTTAGAACGAATTAAAATTTACAACGAAGAATCTTTTAATTATAAGATAGCAAAGGTAGAAATTAAATGAACGAACTAGAACCTAAAGTAATTACTCTAACAAACGAGACTCAGCTGGTTGCGTCTGTTGAAGAAATTTCTGAGGATCAAGTAAAACTCCATACGCCTTTGAAAATCACAAGACATTATTCTGAAGGCCCTAGGGGAATGCAAGAGTCTTTCGCTCTTATGGGATGGATCCCTTTCTCTGATGATTTAGAATATTTTATGAGTAGAAATATAATTGCAAACATATCGACCTTAGGGCGGGCGTATGTACAAGATTACTATGCTATAGTAGAAAAGACTTTTTATCCCGAACAGGACTCAGGGCATGAAGATCCAGACGAAACACTTGCTGATCTATTTGCTTACGCTCAAGCAGTTGAAGATGATCAAGTACATTAGTATTCTTTCTGAAAGGGACACGCCCTATTATACACAGTATTTTAGGAATGTCAAGTCTTTTTTTACATTATGAGGAAATAAAATGAAAAAAACTACACCGAAACAACATTACGTTGATAACAAAGAATTTTTGGTAGCAATCACTGCATACCGAGAACTAAGATTGGCAGCCGAAGCCGCTGGCGATCCTAAACCAAGAGTAACAGACTATCTAGGAGAATGTTTTGTCAAGATTGCAAATCATTTAGCCTACAAATCAAACTTTGTCAACTATACATTTCGTGATGAGATGATTCTAGACGGGATCGAAAATTGCATAACGTATATTGATAACTTCAATCCAGAAAAATCTAAGAACCCCTTTGCTTACTTTACACAGATCACATACTATGCTTTCATACGTAGGATCAAAAAAGAAAAAAAGCATATTGACATTAAGATGAAGATGATTACCAATATGGACTTCACTGAAATGTTTGCCGAGGGTGAAGATACTGTCGGAAGCGAATACTTGGACTATATGAAGAATCAAATAGATCAAGCAAATAAGCACAACGAAGATCATAAAGAAACTAATTCTAAGATTCCTAAACGTAAGCCCAAATACCTGAGCGATAGGGAAGCCGTAGACTTAGCTAAAGAAAAGATCGAAGCACTAAAATAATTTAAAAAACCACTTGACATTTGGTAGCACATGACATATACTGTGTGTTACTTGGAGAACTGTATCTATGAAAGACGATAACGTAATACAGGTAGATTTCACAAACAAAAAACAAAAATATGACTTAAACGATGCCTATGCTATAACACCAGAAGGCACCGTAACGTTTACATTTGGTGATGGAGAAGAATTTGTCACTGAGTTGCCTGAACTTAGCAAGCAAGATTGGGTTAAATTTTTTCAACTGCAATCTCAAGGAATATTTGATATAGAGATAGAGGATAAATAATGGCATCACCAACTGACCCCAAGCAAGTTCACATTATGGTGGACTTAGAAACTTTAAGTACTCGCGCCAATTCTACAATTGTATCTATTGGTGCAACTAAATTTAGGTTAGATGGCAAACCAGAAGAAGAATTCTATATTAATGTTGATGCAAAGTCTTGCAAAGATAGAGGCTTACATATTGATAAGAAGACTGTAGAATGGTGGCAAAAACAAAAACCAGAAGCACTCAAAGCACTTATGGTTGATCCAGTAGATATTGAAGATGCGCTAGAAGCATTCACTCAATTTATTGGCAACGATCAAGTAATGATTTGGGGTAATGGTGCATCTTTTGATGTTACTATTCTAGAAGAAGCCTATGAAGCCTGTGGTATATCAGACTACCCATGGAAACATTGGAACATTATGTGTTTTAGAACTGTGATGAATCTGATGGGTATAAGAAACGCTGATATTCGTGCCGCGGATAATGATCTGCACCATCACGCATTAGATGATGCAAAAAGCCAAGCTAATACACTGAGAAAAATTCTAACTACATGAAAATAGCTACTATTAATGATACCCACTTCGGAGCAAGAAGTGATTCATTACAATTCGATGCATTCTTTAAAAAGTTTTATGATGATTTCTTTTTTCCTACTCTAGTAGAAAGAGAGATCAAAACTGTTATGCATTTAGGAGATGTATTTGATAGAAGAAAGTATATCAATTACAACACTCTCCGCAATTGTAAAGAATACTTCTTTGACAAGGCTGCCAGTCTAGATATTGATATCCATATGATACCTGGTAACCATGATACATACTTTAAGAACACCAATGATGTAAACTCTCCGGAACTTTTATTGAGAGAATATAAAAATGTTAAAATTTATCCTACAATCCAAGAACTGGAATTTGATGGTAGAAAAATTCTATTTGTACCTTGGATTTGTTCAGAAAATTACGATGACAGCATGGCAAAAATCAAAAGTACTGACGCCAAAGTTTGTTTTGGACACTTTGAGTTTGCTGGGTTCCAAATGTATAAGGGTATGCCAAACGACCATGGAATGGGTATTGACAATTTTAGTGAGTTCGATTTGGTATGCAGTGGGCATTATCATCATCGTTCTAAGTCTAGTAACATTTTGTATCTTGGTAATCCTTATGAAATTACATGGTCTGATTACGATGATCCAAGGGGATTTAATATATATGACACCCATACGAATGATGTCGAATTTTTACAAAACCCGTTTACAATTTTTCATAAATTCCATTATGACGATACCAGTGACGATTTTAGAGACCGCCTTGATTCTTTCGACTTTACTTCTATTCAAGGCACTTGCATAAAATTAATTGTAGTCAAGAAAAATGACTTTCAATACTTTGATTCTTTTGTTGAAAAATTATACCAATGTAATCTTACTGAATTAAAAATCATTGAAGACTTTTCAGAGTTCGAAGATGATGCGGTAGGTGATGTAGAGGTAAACTTAGATGACACTATGACATTGCTTAATGATTATGTAGACAGTACCAACACGGATCTTGATAAAGATAAATTAAAAACTGTTCTACGTACATTGTATGTAGAGGCACAGAGTATTGATTAACAAGATAGTATCAAGTGGTTGTTCTTTTACACACCCATTTATTGGTAATACTTGGGCAGAGTATCTAGCAAAACATCTAGATGTTGAATTGATTAGCACCGCTTCTTCTTCTCAAGGAAACAATCTTATTGCTAGAAGAGTTATTCATGCAGTAGAAGAATGTCGCCAATCAGATGAACTGTTGGTTGCTGTACAATGGTCAGCACAAAATAGATTTGCAAGATTTCTATCTGAGCCACAGATTGAATTGTGGGAAATAGAAAATAAACATCACACTATGATAGCACAAAATACAGGAAACCCGATTAAGATATTTAAAGATGACGGATCAGGTTCTTGGTTGTTATCAAACTACAACTGGCCCGATTCTGTATCTGAAAACCATATGCAGTTTTCTGATCCAATAGATGAATTAATACGAACATATGAAGACATTCTTCGGGTTGAAAATTATTTGAAAAGACATAAAATAAATTACTTTATGTTTTTGGGATGGGATGATTGTTTAAGTAAACAACATTTACAAAATAAAAATGTTAAATATTTACATGATATGGTAGATCATACTAAATGGGTTGATTCAGAGTATCAATGGTGCTCAGATAATACTGGGCTAGATTTCTGTGAAGGGTTACCTCCAAAATCGACAACATCTCAACACCCAACACCAACGCAACATAAGATGTACACTGAGGGTGCTATCATTCCTCACTTGAAGTCTAGAGGACTTATATGATTATATTTGAAAAGTTACGATGGAAGAATTTTCTTTCTACTGGTAACGCATTTACCGAAATTGATTTTACACGTAGTCCAAATACACTTATTGTAGGTGAAAATGGCAGTGGTAAATCTACCATGCTTGATGCTTTATGTTTTGGACTATTCAATAAACCATTCAGATCAATTAGTAAAGGACAACTACTAAACTCAGTCAATGGTAAAGGGTTATCTGTAGAAGTAGAATTTAAAATAGGAACAAAAGAATATAAAGTAATTCGTGGTGTAAAACCAAACTTGTTTGAAATTCATTGTGATGGTTCATTGATAGATCAAGATGCATCATTAAGAGATACACAGAAGTATCTAGAAGACTCTGTACTCAAACTAAATTTCAAGTCATTTACTCAAATTGTTATATTGGGTAGTGCTTCTTTCACACCATTTATGCAATTACCATTAGGTAGTAGAAGAGAAATCATTGAGGACATTCTAGACATACAAATTTTTACCACAATGAATCAAGTCTTGAAAGACAAAGTAAACAAGATGAAAGAAACCATTCGTGATATAGAAGCGAATGTAGAAGTTTCTAAACAGAAAGCAATACTTCAAAAACAGTACATTGAAAATCTTGAGAACGACAAGAAAATAAAAATTGCTGAAATAGAAAAACAAATAGAAGATATTCATGCATCTATAGAAGAGCATGAAAAACAGATTGTAGAAAAAGAAACAGAAAAAAATTCTTTGGGTAATCCAAAAGATAGAATGAAGAAACTCAATGTATTCAAAGAAAAATTCAGTAGTCAGATCACTAAGGTAAATAAAGAGTTGGATTTTTACCACAATCATGATGACTGCCCTACTTGTAAACAGGGCATACCACATGACTTCAAAGAAGAAATTAAGAACGAAAGACAAAAAAAGATTGAAGAACTTACCAATGCATCTGAACAGATTGATACTGAGTTTGAAACTTTAAATAAATCTATGGAAAAGTTTATTGATATTACTGATAGTATTGCAGATATCAATAGCGAGATCATTACCAGTCAAAAATATCTAACTAGATTACAGTCTGATATATCTACAGCAAAATCAAATGTAGCAGACATTGATGAAGAGAAAAAGAAGTTAAAAGATTTGGCTAAAATAGTGGTCCAACATGAGGCAGAACGCACAGAGAAGAGCGAGGAGAGCCATTATCTGTCAGTTGCTAGTAACTTACTCAAAGATACTGGTATAAAAACAAGAATCATTCGCCAATACTTGCCTGCCATCAATAAACTGGTAAATAAATTTCTAGCATCAATGGACTTTTTTGTTCAGTTTGATTTGGATGAGAAGTTTAACGAAACAATTAAATCTCGCCACAGAGATAAGTTTAGTTATGCTTCATTTAGTGAAGGTGAAAAACAGCGTATTGATTTAGCCCTGTTGTTTACATGGAGAACAATTGCTAAGATGAAGAACAGTGCCGCAACTAACCTACTGATACTTGATGAAGTATTTGACAGTAGTTTGGACAATAATGGTACAGACTATGTGATGACCTTACTAAATACTATAGGAGAAGAAGCAAATGTATTTGTAATTTCACATAAAGGTGATCAACTGTTCGACAAGTTTAGATCAGTAATTAAATTTGAGAAAAAACAAAATTATTCGGTGATAGTATAAATGGAATTAGTAGCATTAGACAACCCACTTCTGAAAAAAGTACCAGAAGTATTTGACTTTGAAAATGATAACGCAAAAGAATTTGCAACCGATCTTATGAAAAAGATGATTGAGTTAAAAGGCATTGGGTTGTCTGCAAATCAAGTTGGCGAAGACAAAAGAGTATTTTGTATGGGTGTAAAGAATCCTAATACAGGAGAAGAATTCAATCGTACTCTTTTTAACCCCTTGTTGATTGGTGTGAATGATGAAACAAGTCTAGCAGAAGAAGGTTGTTTGAGTATGCCAGGCTTTAGACTTCATATTTCTCGACCCACAGAATGTACTATAAAATATTTTGATTTAAATAACAAAGAAACTACCGAAACTTTTTTAGGTCTAGCCGCAAGAGTTGCACTACACGAATATGATCATATGTTAGGAATCAACTTTACTAGTAGAGCATCTAAGTTGAAATTGAATAGGGCAATAAAAGCATTAGATAAAAAAGTAAGAAGGTTCAATAGAAGGAAAAAGGAAAATGACAGATAACACATATGATTTTGGATTCACTGCGGTAGATGAAGCACCTACTGGAACAGCACCCACAGCACCAGTAAGAGCAGAACTCCCAGCCGAAGCAATGGACTCTGTTATGGAAAAATTGTACGACATTGAAGCAAAACTAATCTCAATGGACAACAGTACACTTATAAGTGAACATAAAGATTTAGTAGCAGGTGATGTACAGCAGAAATTAAAAACATTAGAAGATATGATAATGCCACTTTTGCAGAATCTAAAGAAAAATCCAGAAAAAGAATACATTCACTGGCCAAATAGAACTGCAATCATCGACAAACAAATAGAGAAAATTAGGGCGGTAACTCAATTTTATGAATAGTTTTAAACTTGAAGATTTAAATGGAATAGGTACAACAAATGTTTTTGAAAGGTCAATCGCAAAAACATATGACTTGTATCTACACGATACTATAGAAAGTCCTGACAAGTATATTGAGTGGAATCAATTATTCAGAAGAGCTGGACCAAACGATGTAATATATGTCCACATCAACTCTCATGGTGGACAGATCAATACAGCAGTCCAAATGATGCGAGCCATGAGAGAAACGGAAGCCACGTTAGTAACCTCTATTGAGGGTGCTTGCCTATCAGCCGCAACAATGATTTTCTTATGTGGAGATGTTTGTGAAGTTTCTGATCATAGCCAGTTTATGGTTCACACATACTCTGGCGGATCATGGGGTAAAGGATCAGAAATGATTTCTCAGGTAACTCATGATGCAGATTGGATTTCTGAATTGATGCACGATGTATATGCTGGGTTCTTTACAAAGAAAGAGATTGATGATATAATCTCAGGTGTTGATATGTGGATCAAACCAGATGAAGTGGTTGTCAGATTGAACAAGAGAGGTGAATACCTTGAGAAGATGAAAAAACAAGCAGAAAAGCCTGTCCCAACACCAAAAACTACCCGTAAAAAAGGACCCAAATCAAAATAATTTAACAACCTCTTATATATCAATGACTTAGAACCAAAGAAAAAGGTTGACTTTTGCCGTAACACCTGTCATAATGTATATATAAATGAGAGAGGTTGTTTATGGAAATTAATCAGAAATCAAATTTGGCTAAATTACTAGCCACTGAGAATCTGTCAGTAGAGCATCAAAATGTCTCTACTGCGGCTTTCGATTTGAAAGCACGTAAAGTTATCTTACCTAGATGGGTCGAGATGGCTCCAGAACTCTATGATCTATTTATTGGTCATGAAGTTAGTCACGGTCTAGAAACACCGCCTGAAGGGTGGCATACTGCCACTTGTAATCGAGGTGGTGGTTTCAAATCATTCCTCAATGTTATTGAAGATGCACGTATTGAAAAATTAATCAAGTTACGTTACCCTGGCATAGTAAAATCTTTTGCTAAGGGTTATGATATCTTACTGAAGAAAGATTTCTTCGGATTGAAAAATACAGAAATCTCTGAACTCCCTCTTATCGATAGAATCAACCTTCACTTCAAGGGCGGCTCAATGTTGGCTGTTCCTTTTAGTGCTGAAGAAATGCCTTTTGTAGATGCAGTTGCTAAATGTAATACTTGGGATGAAGTTGTCGAACTAGCCAACTCTCTCTTTGAACATTCTAAAACTGAAGAAGCAATGCAAAATCAGATGCAACCAGATGATGATCTTTTTGGTGATGATTCTGATGATGATTATGAATATGATTCTGAGTATGGTGAGTCAGATGTTAGTGAGCCTTGGGATGATCCAGAATCTGGTGAAGAATCGGATGATTCAGATGGCGATTCTTCTGATGACAGTGATGACAGTGAAGATGGTGAAGATAGCGAGTCTTCCGAAGAGACTGACACTTCTAATGCTACCACTGGTGAAGAGTCTGAAGAGACTGAAGAAACCAACGAGACTTCTACTGAAAAAACTTCAGACGGCGATATCAACAAAGGTTCTAGCGATGGTTCATTAGAACCTGAAGCAATGACTGATACAAATTTTCGTGAGAGAGAAAAAGAACTGATCAAAAGTGATGGTCTTGAAACTCTCAATGTGACGTGGCCTAAACTGATTACTAAAAAGTTAGTTATGCCTTGTGCTGAAGTTTGGAACTTTGAGACTACCTACAATGAATGGAATGGACCAAAGTATACCCCGGCAGAAGCAGAAAATATTCTTCTGAAAAAATTCCAAACAAAACATAAGACAACTATTAATCAGTTGGTTCAGCAATTCGAAATGAAAAGAAAAGCTACCGCGATCAAAAAACAACGTATCAATAGCACTGGTAAGTTGAATGAAGATAAATTGTGGGCATACAAACTGACTGACGATTTATTCTTATCATCAACCACTGTACCCGATGGACAAAACCACGGTATGCTAATGTTGTTAGATATGTCTGGGTCAATGTACCAACAGATGAGATCAACATTAGAACAATTAATGATCCAAGTTGCTTTCTGTAAAAAAGTAAATATCCCATTCAAAGTTTATGGTTTCAGTAGTTGTACAAATAGCTACCAGACTCGGTGGTCAGATTTGATCAGAGATCCTAAAGTTGGTGATATTCATTGGGACGATGTTCAAGTTGGTTTGGTAGAATTAATTACTTCCGATCTCGGTGCCGCACAGTATACAAAAGTTTTCAAAAAACTTCTGGGTTACTCCACAGTATTTGGTAATTACTACCGCGGCGATGATGATTTGTATGTTGAGATGGACAGACATTGTGCTCCTAGACACCTTAACTTGGGTATGACTCCTCTTGCTGAGGGTATTATGATTCTCCGTGACATTGCAATTGAGTTCAAAGAATCAAAATCTCTTGAAGTATTGAATACTATTATTCTCACTGATGGTGATAACTCCACTACATTGGAAACGATTGGTGAAATAAAAGAGTTTGATAGTGGTAGCAGTTATGCTAGTCCAGAAAGATACTACGGAAGAAAGTTTTCCGATGTCTTTATCAAAGAAGGTCCTATCACTACCGCAATCAAGAGTGAAAGTGGTTACGGTGCACCTGCTCCTCGATACAATCATTTTTCAAATGCAATGATGAAACACTATCAAGCCACTACTGGTTCTAGAATGATTGGTTTCAGATTGGTCGAGCCTACAATAAGAAAAGCCCGCGATCAATTCATGAACGCTATTGACGGCTGGGATTATGATGCATTCGACAAAGCCAAAAAGACTTGGACTCCAGATAGATTTATTGAAGTACCAAATGCTACCGCGTATGATGCACTCTACCTTATCAAAGGTGGTAGAGGACTTGAGGTTGAAGATGGTGAACTTGAGGTCAAATCTACCAGCAAGGGTGATTTAAGACGTGGTTTTAAGAAGTTTGCCATGAATAAATCATCAAGCCGAGTGTTTTTAAATCGCTTCATTGAGAAAGTTGCGTGAAATCAATAGCTTGGAGCCAAAAATAATTGAAGAAAAAGGTTGACATATGCCTTGGCTCCAGCTATAATGTATGTATAAATTGAGTTAACCCTTTTGAGAGAGGTCTATTATGATGAATCAACTAACTACCCAAATGTTTGCTAATGACAAACAAGAACAAGAAGTCGGATCAATTATTTCCGCACTTCAACAAACTGACAATCCTAGTGGTGTTTTTACCCGAAGTGATTTGAATCAGATTGCAGATCAACTTGGAATTTCTAAGCAAGGTTCTGCACTCGGTTACATCGTGGAAAATTATGCCGTGTCGCGAGGTAAATATACTTTTGGTGACAACGGTCCAATCGCTCAGATTGTCCCACAATCTGCGGCTCCGGTTGCAGTTATTGAGACTAAAGCCCCGGAGAGTAAAATTTTGACCCAAGCTAAATTGTCAATTGAGATTGATAATCTTATTCCTGAGAAAGATTCTACCTACGTTCCTTTTGGATTCTACAAAGATTTATCCAGTATTGTAAAATCTGGTGTGTTCTATCCAACTTTCATCTGCGGTCTGTCCGGTAACGGTAAGACTATGATGGTCGAGCAAGTATGTGCCAAACTTAAAAAAGAAGCGATCCGAGTCAATATCTCCATCGAAACTGATGAAGATGATCTGATTGGTGGTAATACACTGGTTGATGGTAATGTGGTCTATCGTGAAGGTCCTGTACTGACTGCTATGAAGCGAGGTGCGATCCTCATTCTAGATGAAATCGATAGAGGCTCTAACAAGTTGATGTGTCTGCAAGCGATACTTGAAGGCAAACCATACTTTAACAAGAAAACTGGTGAGGTAGTTACACCTCAATCTGGTTTCAATGTTATCGCTACTGCTAATACAAAGGGTCGAGGCTCTGATGATGGCAAGTTTATGGGTGCCCAAGTTCTTGATGAAGCATTCCTCGAGAGATTTGCAATTACTGTTGAGCAAGAATACCCTTCAGCGGCTCAAGAGAAAAAAATTGTTCTCAACAAAATGGCTGTTCAAGGTTGTGTTGATGATGAGTTTGCCGACAAGTTAGTTACTTGGGCTGACGTTATCAGAAAGACTTTCTATGACGGTGCGATTGATGAGTTGATCTCAACCAGAAGGCTAGAACACATTGTCAAAGCATTTGCTATGTTCAATGATAGACTCAAAGCCATTCAGTTATGCGTCAACAGATTTGATGTGGACACCAAGTCTGCTTTCATCGACCTCTACACCAAAGTAGATGCCGGTGTGAGTATGGAAACCTCTGAAGAAGTTGTAGAGACAACTGAAGTATCGGAGGACTTTTAATGCCTAAACCAGACTACAAGTTTAGGGAAGATGAACTGTTAGAGGAGTTCAAAACCTACATAGATAAGACCTATCAGGGTCACTATGGTCAGGGTGGACTCCAATCTTCCGAAGTGATTGTAGATCGTGGTCATGGTATGGGGTTCTTCCTTGGTAATGTCGATAAGTATAATGGTCGATACGGCAAGAAAGGAACTCCTGAAGATCATAGAAAAGATATTGTTAAGATTATCCATTATGGTTTCTTGGCATTGTATGAACATGATAGGAAAAATTCAAAGTGAATCGGTTAGCTATCACAGGAATAGGATTAGTGGACAATCTTGGGAATAACCCAATGGATTGTTTTACTGAATATCAAACTGGTCCCATTCCCATTCCTGTTGATGGTAGTTTTTCTGCACAAAAAGATAATTTAATTGAAGTAAAGGCTCCTATTTACAATCGCCTATTAGATGTGAATAAGATATCATTACATACTGTAGCCGATGCATTGAAAACAATACCATATTCGGATAATGTATTTACTTTATTCTCTACACTCACTGCTGGTAATACCACGTTTCAGGACTACGGTACCGACTTGTCTGATGGTAAGAATAGAGTTAAGCCACGACAGTTGCTACAGGGTTGTAGAGACTTCACCGCGGGTCTCATAGCGCAATCGTTTGGATTTACAGGTGGTGCTACCAGTTTTAATTCTGCTTGTGCTACAAGTCTCTACCAATTGGACTATGCGTTTCATTTGGCAAAACGATATGACTACATAGTATGTGGTGCTGGTGACTCAGCAAATAATTTATGGGACTCTACCTTTTTTGATAAGCTAGGTGTCCTAGGTTCTAAGTCTGCTCCATTTGATGATGATCGTGATGGAATAACTACTGGTGAAGGAGCAGGCTGTTTAATTTTGATGGATGTCCACAAAGCAATTGAGAAAAATATTCCAATCATTGGGTACATCTATCAGCCAGGTATAGCTAGTGATGGTGTAGAAGGAGACTTTGTTAACCCATCTGCATTTGGATTGAAAAAAGCCATGGAGCAAGCCACACAAGGTATCGATAAGAATGATATTGGATTTGTATCTGCCCATGCTACAGGTACTTCACTGGGTGATGAATCTGAGTACAATGCAATTCAAGATATGTTTCCTTACATAGATGTTGTAGGACTCAAATCTAAACTAGGACACACCATGGCAGGTAATGGAATAATCGAATTAATATACTCGTTAATGGCATTAAAACGTAATATTATACCGAAAACTTTTATAAATAACACCGAATATAGATACGTTACTACGAAGACCCGCGCAACTGATTGTAAATATGCGCTAAAGAATAGTCTTGGCTTTGGAGGGAAAGCCGCCTCGGTCTTAATCGAAGTAACTTAACCAGTTCCCCTAGTGGGCTCAGACTGTCACTTTCGTGACCTCTCTCTCCTCTCATAAATGGAAGTGACAGTCTGAGATTTTATAAATAGTAGTATACTAGTCAAATTTTTGGAGTAAAAAATGGCATACAAATACGCAATTACATATTCAAGACCTACCACAGATGACAATTGGTATGTAATGGATACCGATGTAGTATATACCGCAGAAGAAACTGCTAGACAAACAGTCCTTAGCGATTGGATTGAAGCTAGAAAGGCTGACGGAGATATTACGGTAAGTTGGGAGTTCAGTGACGATCAGTTGGACTTTTCATATATTCTAACATATGAAGATGAAGCAAAATACAACGAACTAAGAGCCGCATGGGAAGTAGTTAGAGATGCCCAGTGCGATGGTATTGAACCAGAAACAGAAGCAAAGTTTGTTCAATGGAACACAGACAACAACTCTACTTTTGCAATTACTAAAGAAACTGTTTAAAAAACTACTTGACTTTTGGTAGTCTACCCTATATAATGATTTTAATTTACAACGTGATGAGGTTACATAATGAAAATATCCAAGAAAACCCTAGAGGTTCTCAAAAACTTTGCTAGTATCAATCCTAATCTTTTGATTAGACCTGGCAATGTTTTGAATACAATTCCAGCAGATGTTGGAATCTTTGCCCGAGCAGAAGTATCAGAAACTTTTGATAGGGAAATTGGCATCTACGATCTGAATACTTTGTTGGCACTTCTATCTATGATGGATGATACTGATGTTGAGTTTGGTGATGATAGTTTGTCAATCAAAAAAGACTCAGCAGAATTCAAATACTACTATGCCGACAAGAATATCTTAGTTGCGGCACCAGATAAGATTATCGAAGTAGATTCTGAATTTGCTTTCAAATTATCCACTAAAACAATTGATACTATCAAGCAAGCCGCTTCTATTGTTTCGGCTTCAATGCTTAGTGTCATTGCCAAAAATGGTAAAGTGGTACTCTCAGTTGGTGACCCAGGTTCTCCAAGATCAAATACATACACCATGGAAATTGGTGAGTATCAAGGTGAATTCGATTGTCGTATTCCAATGGAAAACTTCAAGGTAATTTCTACTGACTACGATGTAGTTCTTAGTAAGAAAAAGTTCATGCACTTGCATGGCGGAAGTATGCAATACTGGATCGCTCTAGATCAATCTTCAAAAATATAAGGAGCGACTATGAAAAATAGTGGCGTTATCGAAGTCGGAACTAAAATTCCAACTTTGAGTTTCCAGACCCGTGTACTGGATGAGAATATCACGGAAGGTAATCCATATGTTTGGCAAGAAGTAACAACAGACCAGTTGTTTTCTGACAAAAGAGTAGTTCTTTTCAGTCTACCTGGTGCTTTTACTCCTACTTGTTCTACATATCAACTTCCTGGTTTTGAAAAGATGTACAATGAGTTTCGTGAAGTTGGTATTGATGAAATTTATTGTGTATCAGTAAACGATTCTTTTGTTATGAACCAGTGGGGCAAGTGGGCAAACTTAAAAAATGTAAAACTTATTCCAGATGGTTCTGCTCTGTTGACTATGAGTATGAATATGCTTGTGTCAAAAGACAATCTTGGTTTTGGTCAAAGATCGTGGAGATATGCTGTAGTTCTAAATGATGGTGTTGTTGAAAAGTCATTCATCGAACCTGGTATCAGTGATAATTGTGAGACTGATCCATACAGTGAGACTAGTCCAGAAAATATATTTAATTATATTATTTTTGATAGTCCAGTAAAAGCAAAGCCACGTGATCTTCAACTTGAATTGTTTGATGGAGGTTCTACAGTCGAATCTTTTGGTTAATTATATTATGAGGAGAATTAAGTGAGAAAAAAGAATGTGAATGAAAGACGCAAAGTTGCGTTACGAAATCTTGAGAATGCAAAGTTCTTTCCGAAGCAGATCAAATCTGGTAAGAAAATGGTTGATCGATCTGAAGAAACTTGGAACGACAATCGTGATGACATGATTGAAACTTTGAACAAAAGGATCACATCATGAGTGAACGCAATGAATTTTTATTTGTGGAGAAGTACAGACCACAAACTATCGATGATTGCGTTTTACCAGATTCAGTCAAAGAAACATTTAAACAATTTGTAGTAAAGGGTGAGATACCCAATCTACTACTGTGTGGTACTGCCGGTACTGGTAAGACAACAGTTGCTAGAGCCTTGTGTAATGAATTAGATTGTGATGTAATCATGATCAATGGTTCTGAAGAATCTGGTATCGATGTATTACGTACCAAAATCAAAAAGTTTGCAAGTACTATGAGTTTTGAAAACAAAACCAAAGTAGTAATCTTAGATGAAGCAGACTATCTAAATCCAAATTCTACTCAGCCCGCACTACGGGCATTCATTGAAGAGTTTTCTGCCAACTGTAGATTTATCTTCACTTGTAATTTCAAAAACAGAATCATTGAACCTTTGCATAGTAGAACTACTGTGGTCGAGTTCCGTTTGGACAAAGCTGACAAGCCAAAGATGGCAATGCAGTTTCACAAACGCATGAAAGATATTCTGGATATTGAAGAGATTAAATACTCTGAAAAAGTTCTTGCTGAATTACTCAAGAAACATTTTCCAGATTATCGTAGAGTTCTAAATGAATTGCAACGATATAGTATTGGTGGTGTGATTGATGAGGGCATACTCAGCAATCTGGCTGAAATGAATGTCAAGGGTCTTGTTGATGCGCTCAAAGATAAAGACTTCAAGAAGATGCGACAATGGGTAGCCAACAACGTTGACACAGATCCACAGGGCATCTATCGTAAAGTTTACGATGCATTGATTGACAAAGTAAAACAAGTACCACATTTGGTACTATTGATTGCTGACTATCAATACAAAGCGGCATTCGTAGCAGATCAAGAAATTAATCTTACTGCCTGCCTAACAGATATCATGGCGTCTGTTGATATAAAATGACACGCATAGTTGCAATAGACTATGAAATCTCAAGTACGTGCCAAGCAAGATGCCCAATGTGTGTTCGACAAGATGGTGGGAAACTAAAAGATTTTGTACAGACACAAAGAACCCTTGATGAAACTAAGCGCATCTTAAATGGTGTAGCTAGTGGATTAAAGTTTGTAAAGTTATGTGGTAATTGGGGTGACCCAATGGGGTGTGATGAAATTGCAGATATATGTGAATGGTTTATATCAGAAAGTCCTAAAGTTAGAATTGATATTTCAACTAACGGCGCAATAGGAAAGCCAAAAACATATCAAAGATTGGGTAAAATGGGAGTCAATATTGTATTTGGATTAGATGGATCAGATCAAGAATCCAATCAGTTGTATAGAAGAAATGTTAAGTGGTCAGATGCAATGGATAATTTAAAAGCATATAGTTCTGAATGCACTGCAAAAGATTCTTCTTGGCAATATTTACTCTTCAATGAAAATAAAAATCATTTAGAGAGTGCAATAAAAATTGCAATAGAAAATAAAATTAAATTCTTCACTATTATAGAAAGACCAACTCCATTTGCCTCAGGTAGGCATGAGTCTATAGATAAGTTATCTGGAAACCAGTGGGGAAAGCATGAGATAATACAGCGCGAAGGACAACAACTACCCGTATATTTTGGTGCAGGTGACTACAACGATGTAGAATATATATTGACGCCTGCTTTTGATATGACAGAAAAAGTAAAAGAACTAAAGGAAAAATATGCTCCAGACTTGCATTTCATATAATTGGTCAGAAGATCATTCACGCATTGCAGATTTTTCAGAAAAGAATCTGAACGTTTTTATTTCTTTTGATGATAAAGTTTATCCTTGTTGTATGACTGCCAATCAATTACCAGAAAGAGGTGTTGCTATGAATGGTAGAAACTTACAAGAAGTTGTTGACAGTGGCGAACTTAATGATTTATACTATGACGATCTAAAGAATAATACACCAATAAAATTTTGTGTGGAGACGTGTGGTAAATGAGATTAGTTGAAGGTAATCTAGCAACCGTAAGTGATGGTTCTGCTCATGCAATAGCAGAAGAAGTTCTTGAGAATATGATTGTAGTAATTAGAAATCAAGAACATATGACAATGGAAGATGAAGTACGTTTCTGTGAGATGATTGGTGAGTGCCAGAGATATGATCTACAACCAGACAGAACAAAACATATTGCTTGCCACAAAAATATTCTCAGAGTGACTGGAGAAAAAGATGACGATGGTGAAGAAGGATTATTTGGACATACAAGTGCATTAGATTGGCACGCCAATCAAGCATCTAATCCAGATAGGTCACCACTCATATGGTTAAAGTCAATAAAAGGTTCACGTGGCAGTCGTACTAGCTGGATTGATATGATCAAAGCGTATGATGATTTACCAGAGCAAGCCAAGATAGACTTTAAAGATTTACAGATTACTCTTGGGCATGAACATGGTAAATATTCTACTAGTCCATTCTTTAATGAACATCATTCGCTTGACAAGCCAATGAATTTGGTGTATACTAATGCTATTGGTAAAACTGGATTATACTTTCCATTCTTACAGACATTTGGTATGATAGGAAAAACTGATGAAGAGTTTAAAGAAATTCATGAGTACCTAGTCAATCATGTTAAGCAAGAAAAATTTATGTATCATCATGATTGGAAAGATGGTGATGTAGTTATCAGTGAACAGTGGTTGAGCGTACACAAAAGATGGCCATTTAAGAAAATGGACAAACGTGTATTGCATAGAATCGCTTTTGATTATTCAAAGTTGGATTTATTTCGTTGAAGAACGAATTAGTAATTGTAGTTGACGCTTGGAAAAATCCTGGTGAACGTATGGATTTGTCTAGTGAGACCAAAGCATTTGGTGTATGGTTAAATTATAATCTAATGCAAATACGTAAAGACTTTACTATCATGCACGTTGCAGACGGTAAACCTATTATGGATGAAATAGATACTTGTACTGATCTTGTTGAAGACTATATGTGTAACATACCCAACGACTATGATAAGTATTATATATGTGGAATGCATCTAGGAAGATGTACGCACACAAAAGCTATAGAACTAAAAGAGCGTGTAAAAAAAGATAAAATAGGTATAGTATTCAATCTTAGTTTGCTATATCCTGAAGACGATTATAATATTATGCGTCCAGAATGGTTTACTATGTATAACTATGTCCGTAGTATGAAAGATTTTACAAAAGATTGTGCACCAATTAACTAAAAGGATTATAAATGCAAGATATTCAAAGAGATGTTGAAAGATTCATGTTGGCGGCAGATCAGCCAGTAAGTCGTGTACCTAAAATTTCTCAATCAGATCAAGAGAATTTGTATATGGATTTGATTGCAGAAGAGTATGCAGAGTTAGTTACGGCAATGTCCAACAAAGACATTATTGAAAGTGCTGATGCTATTGCAGATTTAATTTGGGTAGCAATTGGTCTTGCTTCAACCATAGGAATACCATTCGATCAAGTTTGGAACGAAGTAAAGAGATCAAACGATAGTAAAACTGTTGATGGTACTTTAATGAAAAATCCAGAAACAGGAAAAGTTATGAAGCCACCTACATTTTCGGAACCGGATTTAAGTCCGATATTATTTCCATGAGTTTAAGTGATTTAATTGGTGTAGCACCAAAAGAAGAAATTGATGTTGAAGACTTCAAAGTAAAGAAGAAGGCTATTAGTCCATTCGACTTTGCTAACAGCATCAACTACACCAAAGAAAATCTTATAGTAGATGATTGGTCTGAGAAACAGTATAGTCCATTCATTGTCAATAAATCTTTGTCGTATTCAAGCGATACAGTTAAGTTGGCAAATGAAATGAATGCTAGACCTCATATCGATGGTAAACTACAATACGATTTTCTAAAAGATATGGTGAGAAAAAAGAAGCGGTTTAACAAATGGCTAAAACCTGAGAAAGAAGATAGCCTTGAGTTGGTAAAAGAGTATTTTGGTTACAATAACACCAAAGCGCAAGAAGCATTGAGAATTTTAAGTAAAGATGATCTTCAAGAGATGGAACGCCTGATGTTTAAGGGTGGTAAAATCTAAATTTTATAAATAAAGTTATACATTAACATGATTTTATTTTATAGGTATAACTGAAATGAGTGAAGACTTCTTTGCTATTGATTTCCCTGGATATGAACCCCTTGAAATCAAACTAAAAAAATCCGATGACTTCTTAAAGGTAAGAGAAACACTTTCCCGTATTGGAGTTGCTTCCAAAAAAGATAAAGTTATATACCAGTCTTGTCATATTTTGCACAAGCAGGGTAGATACTTTATCACACACTTTAAGGAGCTTTTTGCTTTAGATGGCAAAGATGCAGACTTCACAGAAAACGACATACAGCGAAGAAATACTATTGCTAAGTTGTTGTCTGATTGGGAACTTGTAGAAGTGATCGAATCAGAAAAGTTTTTTGAAGACTGCGCTCCCCTTTCCCAAATCAAAGTTCTCTCTTTCAAAGAGAAAGATCAATGGTCATTAGTAACCAAATATAACATAGGTAAGAAGAGATAATCTCTCGGTGATTTTCTATGTGCCTTCACGTGAGGGACACATTCAAAACTATCAAGGAGATTATCAATGAAGTACTTGCTTTTATTTTTAGCAGTAGTATCGGTTGGTGCCTCGGCACAGACTGTAATTAATTATGAAGATGGATCTACATATACATTAGAAAATGGACAAAATATTTTCGTAACTAGTAATCAGAATCTTTGGTTGCGTCAATTGTATTCTAAAGGCGATGTTTATTTTAGAAAACAAGTTCCATGGCCCAAGCGTGATTACGTTCCTGGACCAAATGATGGAGTTGACGATATCGCTCCTGTTGGTTCTCATGAATGGTGTAAAGCATACGTTCCATGGGGCGAAGGACTTACTTTTAGTATGGTTGCATGGCAAAGATTCTGCGATACTAACAAGGACAATAAGTATGGATGCGGTGACGATACATACGATGCGTCTAGTGATGGAGCCGCTTGCCCTAGTAGCTAATATGTCGCAGGGAAATATTGTAAAATGTTTATGACATTTTGTTATAAAGGTTATTCATAGTATCTTACCGTTATATATAGTAGTGATATATAAAATTATTGTATTGATATTGTAAATACATAGTATTGTATATCACTTTTTTAAACTAGGGTCGCTAGTAGTTTTAGGGCCCGCTTATAACTCGCTGAAAAGGAGAAAACAATGGTACGTAAGTATACCCATGCCGATGTCGGCAAAATCTTTAATGAATGGAATTCCTACTCTGTAGGATTTGACAGACTGTTTGATAATTTTGCAAACGTGCAAGAAATTGCAAGCAATTATCCACCCTACAACATTGTAAAAACCGATAACGATGATGGATTTATTATCGAAATCGCAGCCGCAGGTTTTACTGAGGATGAATTTAACATCCATGTAGTACCTGAAGGCAATAAGCTAGTTGTTCAAGGCGTACAGGATAGGGGTGAAGACAAACAAGAATACTATCATAAAGGTATTGCCGCAAGAAACTTTACAAGGACTTTCGCACTGGCAGAAAGAGTCAACGTGCAAGGTGCTAAATTTGTAAACGGAATGCTACTTATTGAACTACAAAGAATAGTCCCCGAAGAACTTAAACCAATTGAAATCAAAGTAGTAAAAGGAGAGAAATGAAAACCCTCAAGCAATACATTAAAGATTGCGACGGTAGATTCTGTGAGTCAGTAATGGAATTCGCATTAGCGTGTTCGGTTCTGTCAATCATGGTATTTTCACTAGCACAACTTTAATCAACAACTAAATTATGGAGTCCATCATGAGTGACAAAGAAAAAACAACTGAGCAACAACTAGCAGAACCACATCTTTGTGGAATTACCCTTACTAGTGGAGAAGATATTTTGTGTATTATGGCACACGATATAAATGATAGTATCTATCATGTGTCGAATCCCGCACTAGTTTTAATGAAGCAGTCCGAAACTGAAGAGGGAAAGTTTCAGATAGTTTTCAGTCCGTATGTTCCCGTGGCTCATGGTGGACAATGTAAGATAAACAAATCTTCAGTAGTGTCTCTATACAGACCCGATGATACTTTAGCCGAACAGTATAGAGAAATATATAGGCATCCGGGATTTGAAAAACTGCTTAAAGCGGAAGAAGAAGCCAAAGAAGCACAAGTTAAAAAAGAGTTAGCAGAACAAGGTATAGACGCCAGCGAAGTAAAATTTGAAGGATAAAAAGGGTTGACATTTGGTCAACTCTGTAGTATACTATCCTCTAAATGATTATATGGTGAACTCATGCCTCAATTCTATTCATACGCTTGGCAGTATGGCAACAAAATACTTACCCGCGGTATCCGTGATGGTAAACCCTTCTTAGAAAAACAACCATTCAAGCCTACTCTTTATGTTCGCAACGATAAAGACTCTCAATACAAAGGTCTTTATGGTGAAAATCTAAAACCTATAGAGTTTGGTGACAATCGTGATTGTAAAGAGTTTGTTGAAAAGTACTCTAAGATTGAAAACTATCCCATCTATGGTCAGACTGATCTGACATATCAATATCTATCTTCCACATATCCAAATACCATTGAGTTTGATCTGAGTCAATTGAGCATTCAGACTATCGACATTGAGACCACAACTGAAAATGGTTTTCCAAATGTAGATAGTCCTATTGAAGAAGTTCTATTGATTTCATTGGTCGACAATGCTACCAAGAAAGTTATGACTTGGGGTGCTGGCGAATGGAAACCACAATCACCTGAAATTGAAGACATTGATGTTGAGTACATCGTTTGTGCTGACGAATATGATTTACTTGAAAAGTTTATGTCTTGGTGGGTAAACAACTATCCAGATATCATTACTGGTTGGAACAGCAAGTTCTTTGACATTGCATATCTAGTCAGCCGTATCGATAGAATTTTTGGCAACGATGCTAAGAACTCTCTCAGTCCATTTGGTATGACCAGATCACGTACAACTACAATTAATAATATTGAACAATTATCTTATGAGATCAAAGGCATTGCCCAGTTAGATTATCTTGATCTGTTTAAGAAGTTCACATACGGTGCCCAAGAATCATACAAACTAGACTACATTGCTGAACAAGAACTTGGTCACAAGAAACTAGAAAACAATTTTGATACCTTTAAAGAATTCTATGTCAATGATTGGAATCGTTTCATTGATTATAATATCATTGATGCCAAATTGGTAGATGAACTTGATGACAAGATGAAGTTGTTAGAGTTAATTGCCACTATGGCATATGACTGTAAGTGTAACTTTGAAGATATCTTTTCTTCAGTTAGAACGTGGGATTGCCTATTGTTCAATCACTTACTAGAAAAAAACATAATGATACCACAGAAACAAGATAAAGCCAGTCGTGGTATCAAGGGTGGTTACGTACAAGAACCTGTCCCTGGTAAGTATAAGTGGGTTGTATCAGTCGATGCTACTTCTCTATACCCGTCTATCATTATGCAACACAATCTATCACCAGAGATGTTCCTAGATATCAAGCCACTTGACTGTACTGTAGATGGTCTACTAGAAAAACGTTATGACACCAGTGGTCTTGTTTCTAGAAATGCTTCTATGGCAGCCAATGGCTTTTGTTTTGACAGAAAAAGTCAAGGTCTATTCCCTGAGATAACTCAAAAGTTTTTTGATGATCGACAACGATATAAGAAGTTGATGAAAGAAGCGGAGAAAGAATACGAAAAGACCAAGAACAAAGACCTTCTTGCTGATATCTCTAAGTACAATAATTTTCAGATGGCTAGAAAGATTCAATTGAACTCTCTGTTTGGTGCTATGGGTAATAAGTATTTTAGATACTTTGATGAGCGTATTGCAGAGGGTATCACTCTTACTGGTCAGTATATCATTCGTGAAACTGCTCGGGCGGTAAATGAATATCTAAACAAGTTTTGTGGTACTGAAGATGTTGAGTATAGTTTTTATACTGACACAGACTCTTGTTATATTACCCTTGATGTTTTGGTAGAGAAATTTTTAAAAGATAAATCTCACGATCAGATTATCACAGCACTTGATAAGATTACTGAAGACAAGATTGAACCCTGCATCAACAAAGCCATGTCCAATCTTTCCAAATATACAAATGCTTTCGAAGACAAGATATTTTTCAAACGTGAAGCTATTGCTGATACTGGCATCTTTGTCGCAAAGAAAAGATATGCACTCAATGTATATGACAACGAAGGTGTTCGATACTCTGAACCAAAACTAAAAGTTATGGGTCTTGAGATTGTAAGATCATCTACACCAGCACCAGTTAGGCAGTCTTTACGTGACGCTGTAGCACTATGTCTCAGTGAAGACGAACAAGCACTACAAGATTTTGTAGAGAATCATTGGCAAGAATTTAAAAATATGGAACCTGAAAAGATTGCATTCCCACGTGGGTGTAACAATCTTGCCAAGTACACCAGTTCCAGCAGTATCTATTCAAAGGGTACGCCCATTGCTGTTCGTGGTGCGTTGATGTATAATCATCAACTCAAGGGTTCTAAGTTGACCAATCGGTATGAATTGATCAAAGAAGGTGACAAGGTAAAGTTTTTGTACTTGAAAGAACCAAACTTAATCAGAGAGAATGTTATATCATTCATGGGTAAGTTGCCACCAGAATTTGATCTACATCAATATGTTGATTATGAGATGATGTTTGAAAAGGCGTTTGTCGAACCACTCAATACGATTACTAAATCTTTGAAGTGGAATACCAGACCAGTTGCATCACTACAACATTTACTTTTTGAATAAAAATAACTTGACAAATGGTTTGATAATAGATATAATGTTCGACAGGAGAATATAATGCAAAAGAAAATTCGTAGATTCAGAGTAGAACCTATGTATAAAAAGTCTGTAGTTGAATCAGAGTTTTTTACACATTCAGAAGAGAAAGGTGCTATTGAAGTCACTGTAGTTTGGCGAGGTGGCGAATACTTTATTGATATTGAAGATGATAATATTAATGAACTTACTGAGATTGATCTAGCAATGAAAAATCCAGAAGAAGCATTCGAAGTATCATCGTTTGAAAATTGGGAACTAGATTCTACTTGGGATGGATGTTCGGAAGACATTTATTTCCATGGAACAGAACTTGATGAAGAAACATTTGAAGAAGCCTATAGTGAAACCGGATGGGAATATCTTGTTGATGAACAAGGTTGGCAGCCAGATGACTGCGAAGTTTGGATTCAGAATGGCGTGAAAATAACAGAGGAAGAAATAAATGAGCCTACTTGAAAAAATTAAAAAGAATTCTACAATAAAAGAAACTAGTGTCTTAACAGACTCTAAGTTTTTTAACACAAAAGATTTAGTACAGACAACAGTACCCGCATTGAATGTGGCACTGTCTGGTAAACTAGATGGTGGTTTATCACCTGGTCTTACTGTCTTTGCTGGACCAAGTAAGCACTTTAAAACTGCATTCGCATTGCTATTGGCAAAATCATATCTTGACAAGTATGATGATTCTGTGATACTATTCTATGATTCAGAGTTTGGATCACCGCAAGGTTATTTCAAGTCTTTTGGTATTGATACTGATAGAGTTATGCATACTCCTATCACAGATATTGAGCAATTAAAGCATGATGTTATGTCTCAACTAAATGATTTCACACCAAATGATCACGTTTTAATTATCGTTGACTCTGTTGGTAATCTGGCAAGTAAGAAAGAAGTTGATGATGCACTTGACGGTAAATCTGTTGCTGATATGACTAGAGCCAAACAGATGAAGTCTCTGTTTCGTATGATCACACCACATCTGACAATGAAAGATATTCCAGCAGTTGTAGTAAATCATACTTACAAAGAGATTGGTATGTTCCCGAAAGATATTGTATCTGGTGGTACTGGAATTTATTACTCAGCAGATAACATTTTCATTATTGGTCGTCAACAAGAAAAACAAGGTGCTGATCTAACTGGTTACAACTTTATTATCAACGTTGAAAAGTCCAGATATGTCAGAGAGAAATCTAAAATTCCTCTTGAAGTTTCTTTTGAAGGTGGCATCAGTAAATGGTCTGGTCTTCTAGATATGGCAATGGAATCTGGTCATGTAATCAAACCAAAAGTTGGTTGGTACAAAGTAGCATCCGATGGCGAAGATGGAAAAAGTTATCGTGCAAAAGAAACTTACACAAAAGATTTCTGGTTACCAATCTTGACAGACCAATCATTTATTAATTGGATTGAAAAGAGATATTTGATTTCAAGTGAATCGATTATGAATGAAGAAGTAAATGCTGACGATATTGCACAAGCATATGGTGAAACTAGTGCCGAAGTGTGATAGATGTGGCAACTCTATAAATGAAGAAACAGACGAAGCAATATGCTTTGAGGGTGATAACGGTAAGTTATATCTGTGTTCACCATGTGTAAGTGAAATTGAGAAGGAAGTAATGAATGGATAATATTGAGCAAATTATAATTGCACACTTATGTCATGATGAAGATTATTTAAGAAAAGTAATTCCATTTGTAAAAGAAGATTATTTTACAGAGCCAGATACTAGGCAAGTATTCATTGCCATTGGTGACTTTGTTGTAAAGTACAATAGTTTGCCTTCTAAATCTGCATTGTTGCTAAGTCTACAAGAAAATAGAGCAGTCACAGAAGACTTATACCATAGATGCGAAACTATCATCAATGGTCTTCAAATTACAGACAACCCATCACAGTGGTTGATCGATGAGACAGAAAACTTCTGTAAACAAAAAGCATTGTACAATGCCATCATGCAGTCAATACAAATTATTGATGGCAATGATAGTATGTACAGTAAAGATGCCTTGCCAGATATTTTATCTACTGCATTGGGTGTAGGGTTTGATACTAACATCGGTCATGATTACGTAGAGAATGCTGATGAACGTTATGACTTTTACCATAGAGAAGAAGAAAAGATTCCATTTGATCTAGATTATTTCAACAAGATTACTGAAGGTGGTCTCTTGAATAAGACATTGAATGTTGCTCTTGCT
>Ga0163179_10000037_pt1 | contig 111356 bp, 79 predicted proteins | sample AtlANTMetagenome_FD_109643 | JGI IMG/M metagenome (GOLD analysis project Ga0163179, IMG submission 109643) | Marine eukaryotic phytoplankton communities from the Atlantic Ocean - Atlantic ANT 2 Metagenome | ecosystem: Environmental > Aquatic > Marine > Oceanic | place: North Atlantic Ocean...
ACTACGAACTCGCCGGCTTCTTCAACAGCCTCGTGGGCCGGGGCAACACCAAGGGTGCCACCGCACCGACCCTCCGACTTCTCTCCGCCGCCCGGGAGGAGCGCCTCGCCGCAATTAACACGGAACTGCGTGCCATCGAGAAAACGCTGCAGGATACCCCGGCCCGCCTGACCGCGGACTTTGAGAAGTGGAACACCGAGATCGAGGAACCCGTTACCTGGACAACTCCCCGGGTGATCTCTGGCAACCTTGCGGACATTTCCGCGAACAACGCACAAGCCCCGCCCCCGGAGCAGTCCGGAGTTCGAGGCCGTTTCATTCGTATCGCCCTCAATCCAGGCTCCTCCGGCTTTCTCACAATATCAGAGGTGGAGGTCTACTCTGGCGGTCGAAATGTAGCTCGGGCCGGGAAGGCGAGCCAGTCAAGCGACTACGGCGGAAACAATCTCGCCTCCAAGGCTATCGCTGGCACTCCAGACGGGGCCTTCGGTTCCTGCTCCTGCACCAAGGAGGAGGCAGACGCCTGGTGGGAGGTCGACCTGGGGACCGAGTTCCCCATCGACCACATCCTCATCTACAACCGCAGCGACTGTTGCCCGGAGCGCCTGGACAACGTCTCCGTCACCGTGCTCGATGCCGCCCGCAAGAAGACCCGGGGTGAACAGATCGGGGACGCGCCGTTCAAATCCCTGATCACGCTCAACCCCGGGGCACCCGCCCCCGCGCCGTCACCTGAGGAGAAGCGCTACGAACTGGTCCTCGATCCCTCCAGTCTGCCAGGCGCCCTCACCGCCCTCCGGGTCACTGGAGCCCGCTCAGGCCTCATCGAGAAACTGCAGGCGCACGTCGTAGGTGGTGATCGCCGGGAACTGAAGCTTCAGGGAGCCGACAAGATCGTGGTCGGTCCCGCCAAGGATCCTCATCTCGTCGGCCTGACGACACCTGCGTCCTTCGAAAGCGGCCGTACCCTGAAGCTGACCATTACCGGCAGGACCCCGCTTGATATCGAATTCACCACCGTGGCGACCGCCTTTGTTCGAACCACCCTGCCCGCGCAGCGCGACAAACGTCTCGCCCATTTTCGGGCAACGTGGCCGGGCTTTGCCGGGGCCCGCAAGACCCGGGACGCCCTGAACAGCGAGAAGGGGCAAATAGAAAAGTCAGGCGTGCTTACCATGATCGCCGGGGATGAAGGAACCTCCCGCAAGACTCATGTCCTCATGCGAGGCGAGTACGACAAGCCCGGAGAAACCGTGGAACCCTCTGCTCCCGGGAGTATTCTTCCGTTTCCTCAGGAATTCCCCCGCACCCGTCTGGGTCTCGCGCGGTGGATGAGTGCTCCGGACAACCCGCTCACTGCCCGCGTAGCCGTAAACCGTTACTGGCAGATGCTCTTCGGAGCTGGTATCGTGATCACCTCCGAGGACTTCGGAACACAGGGAGACCGGCCCAGCCATCAGGCTCTCCTCGACCACCTCGCGGTCGAATTCATGAACTCCGGGTGGGACGTGAAGGCCCTCCTCCGCCAGATCGTGACCTCCGCCACGTATCGCCAGTCCAGCGTGCGCAGAGCCCGGCTGGCCGAACTCGATCCGGAAAACCGCCTCCTCGGCCGGGCCCCCCGTCAGCGCCTGCAGGCCGAATTCATCAGGGATCACGCGTTGGCAGTCGGAGGTCTCCTTGTAAACAAGCGGGGAGGCCCCGGGGTTCACCCTTACCAGCCAGCCGAACTCTTTGGCCGCAATGCGATCGGCTCCGCCGGCGCATCCTTCAAGCAGGGATCAGGCGAAGATCTTTACCGGCGCAGCCTCTACACCTACTGGAAAAGACAGATTCCGGCAGCCAACATGCGTATCCTTGGGGCCGACGGCCGGACCGCCTGCCGCACCCGCAGGGAGCGGACCAATACACCCCTTCAGGCCCTTGTCCTCCTCAATGACCCGCAGTTCGTGGAGGCTGCCCGCGCACTCGCGGAACGCGCCCTGAGGGAAGGCGGTGACGATATGCGTGAACGCATCGCCTACGCCTTTCGTCTCGCAACCTCCCGCCATCCCGGCCAGGCGGAACTGGGTATTCTCCACGCCGAATTCAAGGACCGCCTCAAGGGGTTCACCGCTGACCCCGAGCGCGCAAGGGACTACCTCAACGGAGGTGGAGAGCGAAAACCGGATCCCGGCCTCAACCAGGCCGAACTGGCGGCATTCGCAGCCGTCGCATCCCTCATTCTCAATCTCGACGAGTCGATCTCCCGCAGCTGAGCAGGCTGGGATCCTACTCCTTGTGGAACCAGGCCTCTGCGGGGATGACCGCTTGCGGTATGTCCGGCCCCTCCCACGACACTTCAAGTTTCTCTCCTCCACCCTGCTCGAAAAAGGATACCTCCACCCGATGAAGACCCTCTTTTAATCGGATCAGGCCTCCTTTCCTCAGCACGGCGTGCAGGCCGTCGTTATCAACAACGACCTGATCCGCAATCGAAAGCCTGCTCCCGTCGTCGGAACTGGTGTAAAATGTGTAGAGCCCCTCTCTGGGCACTTTCAGGAAGCCGCGGAATCGCAGACCGTAATTCTCGCCATTTTCCGACTGGTAGGCTGACTCGGTCGGCAGGTCTGCCTGACCCGTGGTCACAGCCTCCAACTGCGCAAAGTCCGGAAGGGCATCCCACCGCCCGTTATAGCCCTCGAAGCTCAGCCCGTTTTTCATACCCTTGTCGGCTACCGGTTCGGACAAGTCCAGCTCTCCCAATATCAGGTCCGCGGATACTTCCTCCTCCCCCCGCCGGACGACAACCTTGATCTCCTCGCCCGCTTTCCGGTCCACAAATGCCAGCTGAAAATCAAAACCCTGTCTTATTTTCTTCCCGTCCACCGACAGCACGACATCTCCCTCCCTGAGTTCCGCCCTTTCCGCAGGAGACCCCTTCTTGACGAGGGTCACCCTGGCCAGCGGTTCATACATATCCACCTCCAACCCCAACCGGAAGGAGTAACGCAACTCCGTCGAAAGAAGAACCGGGAACACCTCCCGCACGCGGTCAACCGCGATTGCAAAGCTGATGTTCTCCCCATCCAGCTTCTTGGAGGTCACTACCCCGATCTGGTAGCCCAGCGCATTGATCAGGGGGCCTCCCGAATTGCCGCCGCTGACCGCTGCGCTGGTCTGGATCATCATCGGCAGAAAGGTTCCCCCTACCGCAGTGGATCGGTTCAGACCACTCACGATTCCCGTGGATACCGAGTGCGTGAGCCCACCGGGGTTTCCAATCGTGAGGACCGGCTCCCCCAGCATCAGGTCATCACTCCGCCCCAGCTGGATTGCCTTGAGAGGCTCTCCGGCATCCACCTTTATCAGCGCCAGGTCCTCTGAATTCATCCTCGCAACAACCCGGAACCCCAACGGCGGACGGCCCGGAAGAAGAACCTGCCCCTGCCGCATCCTGACCAGAACATGCTCATTGGTCAGGAGATAGCCGTCCTCATGAATGACCGAGGCACTTCCCACGCCCATCTGGAAGGACCCCGGACCGGTCTCCTGAAAGGTCTGGATGGAGGCCGCCGAGGGCAGGCTCTCTTCAATCAACCTGACCGTCGGGGTGTAACGGGCAAGCGCCACCGAAGGACTCCCCGAGGGGTTGCCGGGGTCCTGTGCACAGGCCAGCACCCCGGCTGCCGTGAAGATCAGGGTGAAAAGGAGGGAAGCGCGATTCATAAGCTCCGGATGGGGTCGTGCCCGGGGGCAGGAGCACCCATAGCGTCATTTTTGTCCCATCCCAACCTCCAATCTCGTCGCCCCTCTTGACAGCGCAGGCGGAAGGAGAACAATAGACACCATCAGCGAGATACAGAAACACCTCTACGTCATCACGTGGCCGAACTACGCCCTGGTGGCCTCCAACCTCAGTCCCGAGGAATTTGGCAGACATTATACCGTGGGCAGCTCGCGCTACTACAACGGACAGGTCATCTTCGCCCAGATTCAGGACGATTACCGCCACGAATACTTCCAGATTGACGAATTGCTCAAGGATGTTGTCCCCAACAAGGCCGGGCGCCCCAAGCGCACCAAGTTCATCTCCTGCTACCGTGTTCTCGAGCATATCGACCTGTCGGCCTTCATGGATCTCTACATCACATCCGTGTCCGGTAAGGTCCTCCGTCTCGAGCAGGCCCCCTACGAACGCACCCACGAACCTGGGTTCATCCGCACCTATCAGGAAATCTGCCCCTTCAGCGCCATCGTCCTGAGCCACATGCCTCCACCCGAGTTCGGAAAGTACATCACCGACCTTTCCCTGCCCAAGAGCGCCCCGGAGGTCATGTTCACGCAGATCCACTTCGTGATTGATGACTTCCTCAATGCGATCGAAACCAACCCGTTTCATACATCGCCGATTCCCAACGTACATCCCCACAAGCTCAAGGAACAGATCCTCGAGATCCGGGGCAATCCGGAGAAGTCCACCAAGGCCATCAGCCTCGACTCCGTTCTCGGGAAAATCTCCTTCCTCCAGCTGAGAACCGGATTCTGGATCGCGGCTCAGGACCGGGAGATCTTCTATCCCATCCCGGAGCGCTCCGTCCTTGAAAACGAGCACCCGGAGTTCTTCCGGTCGATCATCTCGTGACCACCCGCCGAGGCACAAGGGGCTACCATCGGCTCTCCCGGCGCTCTTCGTCAGTGAGCCTCCGCTCTGGCCCCTTTTGGCTGCCCTATCTGTCCGAGCATCTCCTCAAACCATGAGGCATCAATATCAAAGGGCTTCCCTCCCTTGATGCGAGGGAACTCGATGCATGCCATCTCCCCTCCGTTGTCCTCGTCCAACCCGGCAACTCCGCTGCGTCCGTCGAGAGCGAACTCCGCCCCGGCAAAGGCACTGCGCTTGATAAGGTCCAAATCGCGCTCGTTAGGGGCGGCGGACCGACCAAAGTATCCGCTCTTCTGCACCAGCACCTTGTCGGCATTGAGCTTCTCCTTAAGCTTCGAGGCGAACCACTTCCCCGGATTGAGCTCGTCCAGGCGGGCATGCCCAAAGGCATCACGCCGCACCTCCTCGCCAGCCGCCTCCTTCTCGCGGATAATCGCGTCCATCCCGGCACCTTCGCTCAGGAACAGGTTGACGCAGTCATGCTCCGCCATCGCCCGGTTCAGACGCTCAACCTCAGCCTCAAGGTCCAGTTCCATCTCGGGAACCCAGACCGCGTGCACGTCCCAGCAGCCGCGCGCAAGCCTCATGCCGGGAAGGAATTCCCAATCGTCGAGTCGGCGGCGATAGGCTTCCGCGGTTGCACCCGTGAGCCATCCGCAGTGGCGACCCATCACTTCATGAATGATCAGGTGGCGGGTGCTGGTCGTATTCTCATTGGCGATATTCTCGAAGAAAACCGCCCCCTGCTCGGCCGCGGTCCAGGCCCCGAGGGTCTGCTCGATCGGAAAGACATCATTGTCGACCGTCTTCGGGAGTCCTACCACCGTCAGGTCGTATCCGTTGTCATGCAGGTATCTAGCAAGATCCGCGGCCGTGGTATTGGTGTCATCTCCACCGATAGTGTGCAGAATATCAATGTCATCCTTCTGCAACTGTTCGGCCGCAACCTTGAGAGGATCCTGCCCTGACTCCACCAGCCCACGTTTCTCACAGTCCTCCACGTTTGTGAGTTTTACCCGGCTGTTCCCGATCGGGCTTCCGCCAAACCCGTAGAGGGCCGCATATTTCTCCTTCACCTCCGCCGGGAAGAACATTCTCCGCCCCATCAGGAGCCCTTGGTAGCCATTGAGATAACCACTCAATTCCGCATCAGGCGCAATCTCGTTATATCTCTCAATCAGCCCGCCAATAGAGGAGGAAAGACAGGGAGCCAGACCCCCTGCGGTCAAAAATGCAATCTTCTTCGGCATGAGGCTGCGCAATCTGCAGTTCCCCCTGCGGACCTGTCAATCGCAACCGTGACACACCACGGCCCTTTGCCTCTCCACCGGCAGCCTCTTCGCCTCACTGTCCCTTTTTCGAGGCCAGGAAGGCCACCAGGGACGCAAACTCGTCGATACTCAGGGCATCTGCCAATCCGGCCGGCATCATGGAGATTTCCAGATCCTTCCGACCGGAAATATCACTGCCCTTGATCCTGTTCGCCTTGCCCGCAATGTCACGAATCTCAATCGAGTCCGCACTCTGGGCAGTCACGAAGCCCACGTAGGTCTTTTTGTCCTTGGTGTCGACCTGCACCGTTGCAAATCCCTGCGATATGGAGGCATTGGGCTTGAGAATTGACTCCGCAATCTGCTCCGGACTGAGGATTGCCCCGACCTGCCCCATGAAGGGCCCCTTCAGGGGCTGTCCTTTCTCAGTGGTGTGACACACCGAACACCCCTGCCGGGCAAAGACTTCCCTGCCCTTGGCCGGGTCTCCCTTGGCCTTCTTCAGGGTCAACATGACATCCTCGATCGACATCTTGCCGATCTGGCCCTTCTTGGCTGCGATCGAGGCCAGGTCAACCGTCGGATCAGCCGGCTTGATCGGGATTCTGGCTGCCACCGCATCATTGATTCCCTTGAACCCGACCCGGTGCCTGCCCACCTCTCTCACGATGGAAGCACGAAGGGAGCGATCTGCACTGCGAAAAGCCTCATGCACGAACTGCCTGATCCTGTCCGATTCTTCCCAAGGGCCATACTTGTAGTAGGGACCGTGCGTATCGGGACGCGTCCCCCACCACCAGGATCCGTCGTAGGGCTTCTCCTTGTGAAAGAGACGGATGAGGGCGGTCACGATTCCCAGGCGAACCTCGTTGCTGGGGGCGGAACTGTATTTATCCATCATTCCCTGAACCGCCCGGGGATCGTGCATCAACCGCAGGGCCCAGAGCGCACTTTCACTCTGCGCGGTCCCCACCGCCGCAACACACGCCTCTGCCGCCCTCAAATCGACCAGGGCCTTCACCGCCACATGAGAGAGCAGGATGCCCGGATTCGGGGAAGCGTGGGGGCCCTCATTCCCACCGCCCGCCTTCATGGCAGGCAGACTGTCACTGACGATGAACTGCACCGTTCCCTTCTGCGAGGTCGACGCCAGACCTCCCCTCGCCTGAAAGCGTGTTGCTCCTCTGGGCACCGCATAGACGATCACAGAGTCAGCATGCGTCCCGAGCCCCTTGGGAGCAGGCTTCCCGCCACGGGTCTTGAGAACCTCCCCGGTCGCGCTCAGCCCGAAACCGATCCGACCCCATTCACTCTTGGCTGATTTCCACTTGAGGGTCTTGAGGTCCACCTTCTTGCCTGCCGCATTCACGAAGACAGGATCAAACCAGGCCGCATGATCTGTACTCGTCCCGTTTCCGCCATCGGTAACGACGAGATAGAGCTCCTTGAATTTCGAGACGTCGACATCAATGGACACCGATCCGTTCTTATCGATCACCTTGCTTTCGAACGCCGGAGGCCCGGGCGCGACAGCCGGCTCTCCCCCTTTTCCAGTTGTCGCGGCTGCCAGGAGATCCTTCGCGACCGAAGGGTCACCCAGTCGTCCCAGTCCCACCGCAGCAGCAACCTGAACCCTCGGGTTCGCATCCCTCAGAGCTTCCACCAGCACCTTCTTGCCGACTCCCTCCATCTGGGACTTTCTGTCGGTCAGCGAGCGCAGGACCCACTCTCTTACCTCCGGATCACCTGCCAACCCGGTCAATGCGGCATTCGCCTCCGCACCTGCCATCTGCTTGTAGGTAAATATGGCGGCCACCCGGGATGCGAGGGAGGCCTTTCGTTCGAGGGCCACTCCGAAAACCGCATTCGCAAGCACCGGTCGATTGAGCAATTCCTGAGAGGCCGCCGTGCGCGCGGTCGCGCTGCCCGAACGCAGTAGACTCACAAGAGCCTTGTCCTGCAGACCGGCCGGGGCCGGGAAGGGCCGGTAACTCCATCCCTTCGGCACGTAGCGCTGCACGTATCCCTTCTTGGGGTTGCCCGAATAGCCTGCCCCATCCCAGGCCGCTCCATATAGACGCCCGGAAGCATCCACATCCACATCCGCGATCTGGGAGAGCCGGATAAACTTCTCGGGCTTCTGCGTAAAGCTCGCGCCATCCGGGGTGACCCGGTGAATGATCAATTGACTACGCCCCCAGTCACACATCAGGGGTACGTTGTTGTACTTTTCCGGCCAGGTCGGCTCCTGCAGGAACAGCGCTCCTGTTCCCGACCCCCCGCCCAGGTCCGCAAGGGCCGGCACAATCTCATTCGTGAAGTGCTTGAACAGCATGGGGTAGCCATACTGTCCCGTCTGAATCTGATGAATGAACCGGATGTTCCACCCCCCTCCGTCATTCGTATTCCCCCTTGTGAACATGTTCATGAACGGGTCGATCGCAACATCATAGATGTTCCGCAGGCCATGCGTGTAAACCTCCATCTCACTTCCATCGGGGCGCACGCGGACAACTCCGCCGCCCAGCATGGTCAACTCCGTCCCATCCGTTCCCTTCGCTCCAACGATTCCAAAGTCTCCCACCGCGATGTAGATCCAACCATCGATCCCAAGGCGAATTCCGTTGGTGGTGTGATCAGCACCCCGGGCTTGGTTATGCTTGGGGGGGCTCACATTGGAAACGAGGATCTTTCCCTCGCCATCCGCAACCCCGTTCCAGTCCCTGTCCTCAAACACTGAGAGATGCATCGCCTCCAGCTTACCCGTCGAGGCAGGAATAACGGTGTGTAATACGTAAAGCTTCCTTCCAATCGCGATCAACCCCCTTGGGTTGTCGACCTTCGCAAAAACCGTACTCTCTTCGGGTTTTCCATCCCCATTGGAATCGACCAACCGGACGACCTTTCCCTTTCCGGGCCCCTTTCCAAGGGATCCCAGCATGTCCACCCCGACAAAGATTTCTCCGGTAGGAGCCGCACAGAGGCAGGCCGGGCAGGGAGTGACGTCCGGGCCCGAGAAACGGAGGGTATCCAGTTCTTCGGGAATTTGCGCGATACCCGGAGTGGACGGGAGAATGAGAGCCGCAGAGATCAGGCTGCCAAAAAGTGATTTCAGTTGATACATGGTAAAAGGTGCTTGTTTTCAGGATTCACCGGATGCCGCCGACGTCGCCCGGGAGGTTCACCGGTCTTTGCTGCGAGAGCCTATCCTCCGGGAAGAAGAGGTGCTCGTCGCTAGTTCAATTGATCCCCCATCCCGGGAATGCGCACGACACAACGTCAGGAAGGCTCCCTCCTGCATTGTTTCATTACGGTGAGCCAGTGTCGTGCTGAAAATCCGTTCCCCGGTAACCAGGAGAGCCTTCGACGCTCTGGCCTCACCCCGTGGATCCTGCTTTTCCACACCCCCTGTCCCTCCAAAAAGGAATGCGAGAGCCGCACCGACGAGCGGCACGAACAGGATTACCATTTTTCTCAGCGAGCACATGCTGACCGTCTAGGCCTTGAGGTTTAGGCAAGCAAGCTGCATTCCGGGCCCCCGGCAATTCATCACCCCTTCATGTCAATCCCCCGCCTTTGCAGGAGCGGGCGAGCGGAGCGGTTTCATCTGCCACCGTTCGTCACCAAGGCGGCGGGCGAACGAAAAGGGGTTCTGGGGATCCGTGGTCACAGTGACCTGTACCGGCGGGAACTCCGCATTCACGACATCCAGCTGCACATGCACGATATTTGGAGCCCACTCCCCGGACCGGACAAACCACTTGTGCCCGTCCGCATGCAGATAGAGCACCGGCTTCCTGAAGGACAAGGCGTGCTTCCGGAATTCGGGTAGAAACCTGGGAGCCTTCCGGTCGGCCGATGCCTGCGCAAAAACAACTGCGGAGCGCACCTTGTCCCCGTGGGCTGCAAACTGTCGACCAATCCACCGGGAGTTGTGATGATGACGGGTCTTCCACTCTGCCGCGTCGTGAACCCGGCCTCCCACGTGATTGATCCCGATGAAAAGGACCTCGTTCAGCACGAACGCAAAATTCTCCTCCCGCTCCTTCTGTCGTTCCGTTTTCCCGCCCCCCGGAGCCGCCCAGCTCGAGTCAAATCTGAGGAAGTGCCTGACCCAGTATTCCCAGTGCAGATCCGGATCAGCCTGGTCGTTCCACTCGTTATCTCCAGGAACGATGAACGTCGGAATTCTGTTTCCTCTCCTGAGGAGGCTGGCAACATTTGAATAACGTTCCTCCGGCCAGTTCTTGTTCCTGCTCGTCACGATGTCCCCGCAATGCACCAGAAAAGAACTCGCAGGTTGTTCCTTGTTTTCCAGCGCAACATAGCGGGCGAGGGCCCTCTCTGCCTCCAAGGTGTAGGGCCCACATCCCATCGCCGAAAAGACCACCTTCTTCGCCTTCTGCTCTTCTCCCTGTGCGAGCGGCACAAGTGCGAGATGCACAAGAATTGCTATCACCTTTTTCATGACAAAGTCTCTCCTATCCGGAAAGAGCGCAAAGGCAAGACCTCCTCAACCGAGCAGCCCCCGCACCACCTTGGCCTCTTCCACACCGGTGAGGCGCGCATTAAGTCCCTGAAACTTGAAGGTGAACCTCTCATGGTCAATTCCAAGGCAATGGAGGATCGTGGCGTTCATGTCATTGATATGAACTGGATCGGTTACTACGTTATAGCAGTAATCATCGGTACCACCGTGCACATGACCACCTTTCACCCCTCCCCCGGCCAGCCAGATACTGAAGCACCGCCCATGATGGTCTCGCCCATTGCCAAGGCCGCCCTGGGCGTAGGACGTCCGCCCGAACTCGCCCCCCCAGATCACAAGCGTCTCCTCAAGGAGGCCGCGCTGCTCGAGATCGCGCACTAGGGCCGCTGAACCCTGATCCGTGTCTCTGCACTGGGCTCCCAAGTGAGCCTTGAGGGATCCATGCTGGTCCCAGCCCCGGTGAAACAGCTGAATAAACCGGACATCGCGCTCAGCCAGCCTGCGCGCGAGGAGGCAGTTGTAGGAGAACGTTCCCGGCTCCCGGGCATTCTCTCCATAGAGCTTGAAAGTACTCTCCGGTTCACTGGAAAGATCCACAATCTCCGGAGCGGCCACCTGCATGCGGAAAGCCATTTCATACTGGGCGATACGAGTTTCGATCTCAGGATCTGAAAAACGCGCGTAACTCTCCCTGTTCAGGGTGGCGAGATCATCCAGCATCTGGCGCCGGGTTCCACGATCCAGGCCCGGTGGGTCATTGAGATAGAGAAGCGGGTTGTCGCCGCTCCGCAGCAATACCCCCTGATGCCGGGAGGGCAGGAACCCGCTTCCCCAGAGCCGGGAGAAAATTGGTTGCCCCGGATTCTTGCCATTGCCCTGGGACAACATCACCACGTAGGCGGGCATGTTGGAATTTGCGCTGCCTAATCCGTAACTCGCCCACGATCCCACACTCGGCCGACCGGGAATCTGGGATCCGGTATTAATGAGGGTAATACCGGGATCATGGTTGATCGCCTCCGTGAACATGGAGTTCACCATCGTGATCTTGTCCGCCACACCTGCGGTGTAGGGCACAAGATCACTCATCCAGGTCCCGCACTCCCCCCGCTGCTTCATCGGAGAAATCGGCCCGCTGACCAGAAACTTTTTCATGCCAGCTGTCATCCCGGTCAGCCGCTGCCCCTGGCGCACGCTGTCCGGCAGGTCCGTCCCATGCAGTTTTCCAATTTCCGGGGAGTGATCAAAGAGGTCGATGTGGGACGGTCCACCCGACTGGAAGAGATAGATCACCCGCTTTGCTTTCCCCGGGAAGTGGGGAAGATCTCCACGCCCCTCGTTGCTCCCAGCCCGGACGGACCCGCTCAACAGGGCCGTAGCCGCCATGCTTCCCAGCCCCATCCCGGTTTGTCCGAGAAATCCTCTCCGGGAGATTGCATCTCCCAGCGCGTGTCCCTTGACCTCCTTCATTGCCTCGTCATCGCCTCGTCCATATTCAGCAAGGTGCTTGCTACCAGAGTCCAGGAGGCTAATTCCACGATCTTTTCAGAAGAGCCCGCCTGCCACTCTCCGGCGGAAAGAAGATCCTCTGCATCACCCCTCCGACCTTTAAAGGCCTTCCGGTAGCGTGCCTGTGCCGCAGCGAGCACCTTGGCCTCGGTCGCGGTAGGATACCGCCCCAGGACCCGCAGGACGCCCTCTTCGACTCCCTCTCCGGGCGACCCTTGCTCCGCCATCACCGCACCAAGGGCCCTGGCCGCTTCGAGGAACTGAGGATCATTCTGGAGCACCAGAGCCTGCAGGGGCGTATTCGTGCTCAGCCTCCGCACCGTACAGGTCTCCCTGTTGGGCGCATCAAAAATGGTCATTGTCGGTGGTGGCGAAGTCCGTTTCCAGGCCGTATACATGCTACGCCGATAATTGGCCCGTCCACTCCCCGGGAGGTACTTCTGGGAGGTAAAACCAGCCGGATAGCCGTAGTGGCTTACCTCCGCCCACAGGCCATCCGGTTGATAGGGATGCACACTGGGGCCCCCCAGATCCCGATTCAGCAACCCACTGGCCGACAAAGCACTGTCGCGTACAAACTCCGCAGCCAGCCGGTAGCGCGGAGCCCTCGCCAAAAGCCGGTTGTAAGGATCCCTCTCAAGCAATCCCGGCGTCGCCGCGGAGGTTTGCTGATACGTCTCAGACATCACGATCTGCTTCAGGAGGCGACGGACATTCCATCCGTGTTGCACAAAATCGTGCGCCAGCCAGTCCAGCAAGTCCGGGTGCGAGGGAAATTCGCCCTGCGCACCAAAATCCTCCACCGTCTTCACGATCCCGGTTCCGAAGATCATCTGCCAGTAACGATTCACAATAACCCGCGCGGTCAGGGGGTGCGCCGGATCAACCAGCCACCTTGCCAGATCGAGGCGGCTCCGCTCTTTTCCATTTTCTCCCGCCAGCGGAGGGAGAATGCGCGGCCCCCCCGCTTTCACTTCATCCCCATGCTGATCGTAGGCCCCGCGGATGAGGATATGGGTTTTGCGCGGCTTGTAATCCATCACCATGACCGACCCCCTCCCTGTCTCCGCCGACTTGCCAATCACCTTTTCCTCCAGGTTCAACTGATTGATGTAGATCTTGAATCTGTTCTCCTCCGCGGCAAAGGCATCGTTGATCGTCTTCCAGTCTGCGTCGCTGCGGGTGACCTTCGGTTTCGCCAGAGCCGCATGGAGGACACCGCCTGCCGGGGCCTTCCCACCATCAACACGACCCCACGGCGCATCACCATGCCTGCCCACCGCAGCCGCGGTCTTCCACTGCTTTCCTGGCAGCCGCGCCTGCCACTTCTCATCTGTAAGGACATGGCGTACTTCCCCGTTCACCCGGAAGGCGAGGCTCATGAGCAAACCCGCCGGACTCGCCGCCGTGTTCTTCCCCACCACTTCCAGGACATTTTTGCCGCTCCGTAGCGCGACCGGAAATGTTCGGGGCGTATTCCAGTGCCCGGACTTCTCACCCACTGCCTTTCCATTGAGCGATACCGTGCACCCGTCGTCGCAGGTTACCCAGATTTGCGCAGACTTGATCGCGCTACCTACCTCGAACTCCCGCCGGAAGTCCACCCGCTCCGCCTGCTTGTCCTCGGAAGCCCAGATCCATTTCGCAGCCGGCTTTTCCGGCAGAACGGGCAGCGCTCCCCCAACATCTCCCTTCTCGACAGGTTGCAGCGTGGGCAGCAATTTCCGTTCCCAGGCGTCCCGCAGATCAGCCATTGCGGGCTCAGGGGTCCGACGCATCTGCTGCAACTCGGCAAGTCGATAGCCTACGTCTCGTTTCACCCGCTGGGGATCACAAATCAAGGAACCTGCTTCCATCAGAGGCCGGGTATTCGCATTAACTGCGCCCCCTCCCGGTTCGCTGGACGCATTAAAGAAGGCGAAGAGCTGGTAGTATTCCTTCTGTGTTATCGGGTCATACTTATGATCGTGACACTGCGCGCATTTCATCGTCAGGCCCATGAAGACCGTTGAAACCGTATCGACCTTGTCAGCCGTGTAGGTGACCCGGTATTCCTCCGCAATCGTACCTCCCTCATGAGTGTTCATGCTGTTGCGCAGGAAACCGGTGGCCACCCGCTGCTGCTCGGTCGCCTGGGGCAGAAGATCACCCGCCAGTTGCTCGACCGTGAATTCATCAAACCGTTTATTGTGAAGGAACGCATGGATGACCCAGTCGCGCCAGATCCACATCTCCCGATGATCATCGATGGAGTAGCCGTTGGTGTCGGCGTAACGCGCGCCGTCGAGCCAATCGAGCGCAAGCCGCTCGGCGTGGGCAGGTGACTCCAAAAGACGGTCCACGGCCCGCTCGTAAGCTCCCGCGTCATCATCCCCGAGGAAGGAGAGGACTTCGGAAGCCACCGGAGAGAACCCGGTGAGGTCCTGCGTCAGGCGTCTCAGTAAAGTCGCCCTGTCGGCCTGCGGCGACAGATCCAACCCTTCCTTTCTCAACCGGTTCCGGACATAGGCATCAATGGATCCCCCTGCGTTTTCCTCCACCGGTTCGAACGCCCAGTGCCCCTCGTATTCCGCCCCCTCATCGATCCACTGACCAAGCAGGCCGATCTCCTGCCTGGTCAGAACGAGGTGGGAGTCCCCGGGCGGCATCCGGTCTTCCGGATCAGTCGCGGTTATACGCTTCCAAAGCTCGCTCTGCCGTCGCTTACCCGGCACGACCGCATGGCGATCCCTGTCTCTACCCAGGGGAGCGGTGGCCAGAGCCCGCTCGTGTAATTGCAGTCCTGCCTCCGCCTTGCTGGCATCCGGCCCGTGACAGGCAAAACAATTATCAGAAAGAATGGGACGGACGTCCCTATTGTAGCGCAGTTCCGCACCCGGGCACAGGCCGGAAGCGAGAGCGAGAAGCAGCACCGAGCGCATCAACTCCTTCTTTCCTCCCTTCGATCTACTCCGGCTACTTTTTCTCCTTCTTACTTCCGCTCACGGGGTTTTTCTTGGACGAGACCCCCTTCTCCGGAACGTCTACCCCGGCCGTCCAGGTGATCGCGTTGAGAACGAGAGTCCGCCAGTTATCATCGTCCCAGGTAGCGTGGTAATGGCCCCCGGTCGTTCCGAATCCGCGACCCTTTCCATTCGGTCGCTCAAAGGCCCAGCCAATGTGCTGAATCTCCCCAGCCGCCATAGATTTCCGGACGTGGGGATTGTTCGAGTGCGGACCATCAGGGCGCTTCATGGTCTCCTTGGGAGGGTGGGCCGAGAGAATGGGAGTCACGCCCTTCATGTCGGGAGCAAAACGCATGTGATAATACCATTCGTCATTCTGTACGAACGGCGTTACCCCACGCGTGATGGGGTGCTTTGGAAGCTTCTCGATGGTTGCCACCCAGTGCGGGTTGACCGACCAGTGCGTCTCGAAATAACCACCCATCCCCTTGAGCATGATATCGCCGGCCTTGCCCTTGGGAACCTCCACCCCGTAGTGGAGGCAGACGAGCCCCACGCCGCTGTCAACGAGCCCTTCAAACTGCTCGAGGTGCTTCATGACGAGATGCCCTCCGCCCCCGTTGCAGAAGATCACGATACAATCAGCTCCCTCGAAGGCATTGGCTTCCTTGGGCCACCCCGTAAACTGGGCAGTCTCAAAACCCAGCCCGCTGCCTTCCAGGGCCGCCGCGAGCACGGCGTTTCCTTCCACGTGATTGTGAAGTTTGCTGTTTTTCCCGCCGTCAGCGAGGAACACCACCCTTTTCTTATCGGCAAGCGCCGAACCAGTGAGGAAAGCAACAAGCAGGGAAACCAGACAGGGTAGGGAAGAGAGGAAACGCTTCATGGTGGGACAAGCTTCCCGAAGCACCATGGCTTGGCAAGCTGAATGAACACCCATTCCCGGGCACCGCCCCCAGACCTGGTCCTGCTCTCAATTGCCCATTGCCTCCCGGAAGGTTTGAGGCTCAACTACGGGCCGCCCCATGAAGAGACTCTTTCTGCTCCTTTCCATTGTCCTCCTTCCCCCGGTGATCGTGGCTGGGCCCCGGGTTCTTCCCGAGGGAACCCTTCCCAAAGACCAGCGTCTCTCTCCTCTGAAGGACCTTAATGGCTACTTTCCCTTTGACCCCCCGGGCTCAAGGGAAGCATGGGGGCGTCAATCTGCCAGCATCCGGCACAACCTCCGGGTAGCAGTAGGGCTCTTTCCCGAGCCAAGGCGCAATCCACTCAATGCCGTCATCCACGGCCGGATCGACGGCGGTGATTTCACTGTCGAGAAGGTCTACTTTGAAACCCGGCCCGGCTATCTGCTTACCGGGTCACTCTACCGCCCCAAGAACATCAAGGGCAAGGTTCCCGGCGTGCTCTGCCCGCACGGTCACTGGAGCGAGGCCCGCTTCTACGACTGTGGTGAAGCCGAGGCCAGGAAACTTGTCGAACAGGGCGCGGAGGTCCACGTCGAAAGCGCACGGAACCACATTCAGTCGCGCTGTGTCGGCCTCGCTCGCCTCGGCTGCACCGTCCTGCAGTATGACATGATCGGCTACTGTGACAACGATCAGCTTTCCCATCACCTCGCCCACCGACACGCCAAGCAACGCCCTGACATGATCGGCGAAAAGAACTGGGGACTCTACAGCCCGCAGGCTGAATCGCACCTGCAGAGCATCATGATGCTGCAAACCTGGAATTCGGTCCGGGCCATCGACTTTCTCCAGAGCCTTCCCGAGGTGGACCCCGGACGGATCGCAGTGACCGGCGCGAGCGGAGGGGGCACACAGAGTTTCGCGATCTCCGCCCTCGATCCCCGCATCAAGGTATCGATGCCTGCCGTCATGGTGAGCACTGCCATGCAGGGTGGGTGCACCTGTGAAAATTCCACCCTGATGCGCATCAACGAGGGCAACGTTGCCTTTGCCGCCCTTTTTGCCCCAAAGCCCCTCGGCCTTACGACTGCCAACGACTGGACCAAGGAAATGGCCACCAAGGGCTTCCCGGAAATCAGGAAGACCTACGAATTACTCGGAGCACCCGATCAGGTGATGCTTCATGACCGCATCGAATTTGGTCACAACTATAACCTGCCTTCCCGGCAGGCCATGTACCGGTGGTTCAACCAGCACCTCGCCCTCGGCGCCACAAATCCCGGACAGGAGCGACCGCACAGGCGCCTGACCGAAGACGAGCTGACCGTTTTTGATGAGAAGCACCCCCAACCGCCCGGCGGAGACGACTTTGAGCGCAAACTCCTTGCGGAACTTGCCGCAGAGTCCGATGCCGCAGTCGCCGCCGACCCTGAAATTGCCAGACGGGGCTGGCACGCCATCCTCGGCTCCTCCCTCGAGAACGCTGGTGAGGTTGAATGGCACCTGGTCGCCAAAATGGACCGGGGAACCTATCTCGAAATGCCGGGGCTCCATAAAAACACAACCTACCAGCAGCAGGTTCCCGTGGTCTGGCTCTACCCAAAGAACTGGAAGAACCGCGCCACCATCTTCCTCAGCCCGGACGGCAAGGCGGGCATTTATGGACCGGATGGCAACCCGAGACCCGAGGTCGCCGCTCTTCTCAGGTCCGGAGTCTCGGTCTGCGGGATCGACCTCTTCATGCAGGGAGAATTCCTTCCGGACGGCAAGCCTCTCACGCAGACCCGCCGGGTCAGCAATACCCGCGAAGCGGCCTGCTACACCCTTGGCTACAATCGCCCTCTCTTCGCTCACCGGGTACACGACATTCTCAGTGCAATCCGGATGATCCAGACCAACCTGCATGCCGCACAGAAAATTGACCTTGTGGGTCTCCGCGGTGCCGGCCATTGGGCAGCCGCTGCCAACTTCGCCGCCGGCAAGACGCTCAACCGGGTGGCTGTCGAGACCGGCGGATTCAGATTTATTCAGGTCGCCGACATACGGCACCCTGACCTCATGCCCGGTGCCGCAAAATACGGGGACATCGAAACGCTCCTCCGTCTCGCCTCCAACAAGGCGTGGAGCGTGGATGACAGGGGGCTTCCTGCCTGGCTCCGGTAACGCTGCTCACTTCACCATCACCGGACTGCTTCCGATCATCCCCCGCTCATCCTCTACTTCAATATACCACGCGGTGGCATTCCCCGGTGCCGCTAAACCGCTCACCCCTTGACCATCCAGGTTCAGCTTCCGGCTGGTCCACGCCCTTTCACGGTTGTTCTCGTGCGAACCCGTCGTGAAGTGAAGACGCGCTGAACTCAGGTTTGTTACCGATTCCACCTCCGCCCGGAGCATTCCTCCCACCACCCGCGGAGGGCCCACGACGTGAAGCGGAGGGCGGGCCTTCAGAAAGTGGTCCGCCAACACGAAGAATTCCTTGAAGTCGAAAATGTGTCCGTGCCTCATGTTCAGCTGGATGCTGTAGGTCTTCTCCGTCCGGACCAGCGCACACGACCTGGCGTAACTGTCCATCGGATAGGCAAAGTCGTTCGTTCCGTTCAGGAAGGCCATTGGGATCCGCACTGATCCGAGGTAGCTGGCCGGGTCCCACAACCTGTGCCACTTGTCCGCCTGCTCCGGGGTCATCCTGTCGAACTCGGACTTGGCCCAGACGCTGTTGTCCCGCAGGTAGCCGCACCCGTAGACCGGCATTGCAAACTGAAACCGGGAATCCAGGGCCGCTGCGATACAGGTCAGATAGCCTCCCCAACTGATCCCGGTCAGCCCGATCTTGTCTGCATCCACGCCCTCAAAACTCCGCAGGAGCGAATGGGCCAGAATCACGTTGGCAACCGCATGGTAACTCCACTGGTTCTCGACCGGCTCGTCGATGGTTGCAAATTTCTCACGGTGCCCCTGCCCCGGCCCCCCGTCGGGCAGGCGCCTCTTTCCCCCCGACGCCTTGCCGGCGAGGTCCATTGCGATAGCCGCGTAGCCTCGCCTGGCCCAGAGTTCCACCCACTCCTCAAACGCACGACCGCCGCCACCGTGGACCAGCACCATGCCCGGGTAGCTTCCACTCACTCCGGCCGTCTTCCCGAAATCCGCGGGGCTGGCATAATAAGCGAAGACGCTGGTTGGCTTTCCGCGGTAATGCAATCCCCGGTAGGTCAGCGCCTTGACCGGCTTGTTCTCTTCGCTCCACTTCAGCTCCGGAACCCTTCTCAAGACACCAAGGTCCCACGGCGTCCACTCCGGAAGCGGCCGTGGCTCCCCCGCAGCAAAGACCGCAGGGCTCATCAGAAAAACAAGGACGATCCGCCAATTGTTAGACACTCCGACAGTATTGCTCCTCCCCATCTCTCAGGCAACCACCTCGTGGATAACCTTTCCGAAGACATCCGTCAGACGGAGATCCCGGCTATTATGCCGATAGGTAAGCTGCTCGTGATCAAGCCCGAGGAGATGGAGAATGGTCGCATGCACGTCATGCACGTGGACTGCATCCTCGACGGCATGCATGCCAAATTCGTCCGTGGATCCAAACCCGAGCCCCCCTTTGATTCCGCCGCCTGCCATCCAGAGGGTGAATCCCTTGTGATGATGACCCCGCCCCAGCTTGACCTCGCGATTGGCTTCCTCAAAGGGCGTCCTCCCGAACTCGGTAGCCCAGATCACCAGGGTTTCTTCAAGAAGTCCGCGTGCCTTGAGATCAAGAATGAGCGCGGTCATCCCCTGGTCCGTGCGCCCTGCGTTGTTACGGTGATTGTCAACGAGTCCGCCCCGGTTTCCATGCGCATCCCACTTGCGCCCCGTGGCCCCATCGAGGATCTCCACGAAACGAACGCCTCTCTCCACCAGGCGACGTGCCGTCAGGCAGTGACGGGAAAACTGGTTATCACCATAGAACGCATGCATCCGCGGGGACTCCCCCGAAAGATCAAAAGCCGCGCTTGCCGATTGCTGGAGACCAATAGCCATTTCGAGCGCTTCAATCCGGCCCGTCAGTTCCGGCTGGGTGGGATGCCGGTCCCGATGTCGGCGATTGAGCGCATTCAGCACTTCCAACTGTTCACGTTGCCGCTGCGGGCTCATTCCGGGTGGGAGGTCGAGATGGGGAAACGGCGGTTTCCCATGTTCCACCCTGGCAACCGCAGCCTGGTGCCGACCCGGCAGCATGCCCTGTTGAAAAACGACATCACCCGCCGTCGAAATACCGTCCTTCATCACCACGTAGGAAGGAAGGTCTGCCGTCTCGCTTCCCAGCCCGTAGGTGACCCAGGACCCCATGCTCGGGAACCCTGCACGCACGTGACCAGTGTGCCACATCGTTTCTCCCACCGAGTGAATCGCGGAATCCGTGTGAACCGCCTTCAGGAAGGCGATCTCATCCACCACCTGGCCGAGGCGCGGGTAGATTTCGCTCACCCAGGCCCCCGATTGACCATGCTGCTTGAAGTCGAATACCGGGGGGAGGATCTTACAGCCTTCCACCGTCTTCTCGGGGTTGAACCCCTGCAATTCCGCTTCACTGAAGATCTCATCTGCCCGCTTCCCCGCCCATTTCCGGAGCTGGGGCTTGTAATCGAACGTCTCTAGATGACTCGCCCCCCCGCACATGAAGAGCAGGATCACATTCTTCGCACGAGGGCGGTAATGAGCTGGCCGGGCCGGCAAGGCCGCATACCCCTGCGGGGACACTGCCGCCGCCATGGCTGCCCCGCCAAGACTGAGCTGCCCCAGGAAGCGCCGACGTCCCGGCAAGGAGTCCCTAGTTGACGTAGATGAATTCATTCAGGCTAAAGAGCAGGTGACAGAAGTCTCTGAGAAGAGACTCCTCGCCTGCCCCGAGGAAATCCATTGCAGTTTTCAGCTCTTCCCTGTCTGGCGGACGGGAGAGAGTCAACAGGTAGGCCCGCTCGATTTGTTTCCGGCGATCCGCTCCCACCTCGTCCTCGACACGCTCGGCCAGGCGTTCCGCCAGGTCCCACCCCAGCTTCGAATTCAGGGCAAAGAGTGCTCCAACAGGATCCGCTCCGGTGGTGCGCGCTCCGACACTGCGCTTGCTGTCGGCCGGGTTGAAGAGACTCAGGGTCGGGTGCTTTGCCGAGCGGTGCGCCTGCAGGTAGATTGACCGCCGCCAACTCTCCGGCTCATCCCTCACCTCGGTCTTGTAATTCCCGATCGAAATGCTCGGACCATACATCTCGGCACGGAGAACCCCCGCAACCATGAGCAACTGGTCACGGATTCCCTCCGCTTCCAGGCGCTGGGGCCGACGATGCCACAGCAGGATGTTTTCCGCATCCCGGGCTGCAAACGCGGCCTCGGAGGAAGACGATTGTCGGTAGGTTGCGCTCGTTACAATCAGTCTCTGGATCTTCTTCAGTCGCCACTCGCTCGCAATGAGTTCTCTCGCAAGGTAGTCGAGGAGATCAGGATGGCTGGGAGGCTCGCCGAGAGCCCCGAAGTCATTGGGGGTGCGCACCAGCCCCTGTCCAAAGTGATGGTGCCAGAGCCGATTCACGATGACCCGGGCCAGCAATTCACCCGCCCCGGCCCCGGAGTCCGTGAGCCACGCTCCCAGGGCCTCCAGTTCACTTCGCCCTTCCCGGCGCCAATGCCGGCCTCTTTTCTCCATGAGAATCTGCAGGAAACCGGGATCCACACGCTTTCCTGGAGACTTCCAGCTCCCCTTGAGCAGAACGCGCGGCTCCCTGATACGCAGCTCAATCCGTTTTCTCGAGGCCTTCGGAGCCTCCCTGAACTGATCGAAGTAGAAGGCGGTGAACTGATAATACTCCTCCGTGCTCATCGGGTCGACCGGGTGATCGTGGCAGCGTGCACACCCGAAGGTGATTCCCAGAAAAGCCGTTCCAGTGGTTGAAACCATATCGTCCAACCGGTGAAACTGCTTGTCGTTCGGGTCGGAGTTGTTCTGCAGTCGCGTTCCCAGGTGCATGAACTGCCTGAGCTCCTGAAACCGTCCGTGCCCGGGATCCTCCTCGCCCGGCTGGCTCAGGTGAAAACGCACAAAGTCATCAAATGGCAGATCATCATTGAAGGCACGGATCACCGCATCACGGAACTTGAAAGCCTCGCCCCGGACCTTGTCCTCGTTCACCGTCAACACTCCATCACTCTCACCGAAACGCACCACATCCAGCCAGTGCCTCCCCCAGCGCTCTCCATAATGAGGACTCTCAAGCAGTCGGCCCACCAGCAGATCATATGCATCTTCCGACGTGTCACTGACGAATCGCTCAATCTCTTCAACGGAGGGCGGCAAACCGGTCAATCCGAAACTGAGCCGCCGAATGAGAGTATGACGATCCGCCTCCTTCCGCGTCGGATGCATTTTGTTCTCAAGCAGCCTTGCCCAGACAAATCGGTCGATCGGATTCCTGACCCAGGCCTCGTTGTCGATCCAGGGAACCGCTACCGGAGAAGGCAGCGGCTGCACACTCCAGAGATCCGTTTCACGTAACCGTTCGGCAGACACACTGCAGAGGGATAACCCGGTCCCGCAACAGAAGATCAGGAGATGGCTGGCGTTCCTCAAGGCCTCGGGAGGCTACTCCTGCCCCGTTCAGGCGTCAATCCTCCCAAGAGATTGCCCGGACCCTGCGGAATCCTGTCCCCGGATACGCATGCAGTTCAGGCAACCGGGTATACCCGGTCCTCGACAACCTTTCCCCTCACAGCGGGAAGGAATCCTTCGCATGGACGACTCGAAATGCTTGGGAATCCAACCCGCTATACTATATCGACGCTCCCGGCACGCCATCCATGAAGCCTTCTCTTCAAGACTCCAAAAACGGCGCTTCAGAGCAGAACCCATCGACCAGCATGCTCGGGATCAGCATACGCATCGTCCTTCCCATAGCCCTCCTCGTCCTCGGCGTATTTGGTTATGGCAGGCTCTCGGTCACGGAACCCGAGCCGGCTTCCGATCGGCCCGAGCCCAAGCCGATCGAAGCACGTGTGCTCGAGTTGAACCGGCAGGACTACCAGGTTCTCGTGCCCTCTCAGGGACTCATCCGGGCACACAGCCAGGTAACCTTCACAGCCCAAGTCTCAGGCCGCATCAGGGATATTAATGCAACCTTCGAGGAAGGGGCCTTTTTCAAGAAGGGTGACATTCTCCTCGAGCTCGACCCGGTCGATTTCGAAGTCACGCTGATTTCAGCCCATGCTCAGGTTGCCAGCGCCCAGCTCAACCTCGATCAGGAGGAAGCACAGGCGGAACAGGCCCGGCTCGACTGGCAGGACCTCGGATACAAGGACGAGCCCAGTGCCCTCGTACGCCGTGAACCCCAACTCAAGGCCGCCCGGCAGGCCCTTGCCCTCGCCAAGGCACAGGAGGCCAGTGCCCAGCGCAACCTGGAGCGCTCCAGGGTCGCCGCCCCATTCGATGGCAGGGTTCTCACCCGTGCGGTGGGAGTCGGCCAGACTATCGGGGCGGCCACACCCCTCGGCGAAATCTTCGCAACCGACTACAGCGAAGTACGCCTTCCCGTCTCCACTCGCCGCCTCGCCGACATCACCCTCCCGGAGGACACCAACGACCCTCCCCTCACCGTCACCCTCCGGGATGGACTGGTCGAGAACTCCAGCAACGAGTGGACGGCCCGCATCCTGCGTACAGAGGGCGCCCTCGACGCCAACACCCTCGAACTCTTCGCCATCGCGCGTATTGAAGACCCCTTTGGCCTGCGGAGCGAAAAGGCACCCCTTCGTGTCGGCCAACCCGTAAGCGCCCACATCCCCGGCCGGATCCTGGAGGATGTCTTCGTCATTCCTCGAGACGCCGTCTCCCGCCTCAGCCGTATCCGGATCGTCGACCCCGAGACCATGAAGCTGGGAACCCAGTATATTCTTCCCCTCCATTCAGATGATGAGAACATTGTGTTCCAGAGCAGCTCTCTCAAGAACGGCGCCCTTCTCGTCCTCACCAGGCTGGTCTACGCCCCGGACGGGGGCGAAGTCCTGGTGGTGAGAGACGATATTCCCGCGGGCGAAATGAGAGGAGACCCCGGGCAGGGAAAGAGCGCCCGGGCGGACACCGGGAAGAACGCACAATCTGAGAAGGAGGATAAATGATCTCCTGGTTTGCGAGAAACGGCATCGCCGCCAACCTTCTCATGGCCGGCATCCTGCTGGGGGGAATCTACGTCGCCTTTTTCAGGATCACGCTCGAGATGGAGCCAAGCGAACCCTACGGAAGTGTCTCCATCAGCAAACAATATCCCGGCGCCACGCCTACTGACGTCCAGCGGGACATCCTCATCCCCGTGGAAAATGCCCTCGAGTCCCTCGATGGCGTCAAACAACTGAACACCGATGCCCACCGGGGCAGAGCCCAGATCTACGTGGAGGCACGCAAGGGCAAGGACCTCAGGGAGTTGAAGGAGGACATTGACTCCCTGCTCAAGACCATAAGCAACATTCCCGCTCCGGAGGAACCATTCCGCGTGAGCATTCCCAGCAAGAGCGACTATCGCTCCGTCATCTGGGTTGTCGTCACCGGAGACCTCCCCCGGGACGAGCTTCACAGCGCGGCCAAACGCGTCCGGGATGATCTTCTCGCCATTAAGGGCATCAGCCGCGTGCGGGCCGACGGCCCCGGGGAACGCCGGATCGCCATCGAGCTCAATACTGAAAAACTGGAAGCCTACAACCTCACCCCGGACGCAATTGCAGGTGCGATTCGCCAGTCCTCCATCAATCTTCCAGCCGGTGCCATTGACGGTCCCAGTGGGCGTCTGGACATCCGCACCCGAGGTCAGGCCTACACCCTGGAGGAGTTCGCCGCCATCCCCGTGCGATCCTCCAAAGGTGCCCAGCTCACGCTGGGAGAGGTCGCCACCACCATCAGCGATGCCAACAACGAGGAAAAGGTAGCTTCAGAATACAACCGGCGACCCGCCATCCGCATCGAGGTGGGCCGGACTGGCAAGGAGAATGCGCTCAACATCGCAAAGAAGGTGCATGCGTATGTCGACAACTCGCAGGAACGCTTCCCCGAGGGCATCGTCCTGGGCACCCACATGGATCGCGCAATCGGACTGCAATCCCGACTGGAAACGATGGCCAGCTCCCTGCTGCTCGGCGCCCTTCTTGTCATGATCGTCCTGGGGCTTTTCCTGCGCCCGCAACTGGCCTTCTGGGTAGTGGTCGGGATCCCTGTTAGCTTTGCGGGGGGGATCGTGGTCATGCACTTCTTCGGAATCTCCGCCAACATGATGAGTCTTTTCGGGTTCATCATCGTGGTCGGAGTGGTCGTGGACGATGCCATCGTGACCGGGGAAAGTGTATACACCCGACTGCAGCGCGGAGCCGACCCACTGGAAGCGGCCATCGAGGGCACCCGGGCGGTGACCGTCCCGGTTACCTTTGGAATCCTCACCACGATTGTCGCCTTCCTGCCTCTGCTCTTCTTCGAAGGAATGACCGGAGACTTCGCCCGCCAGATACCGTTCGTGGTCGCCCCCGTCCTCCTCTTCTCCCTGGTGGAATCCAAGCTTATCCTTCCCACACACCTCAAGCACCTCAAGGTGAGCAGCGCCCGGGTGCGCAGTCCCATCCGGAAAGTCCAGCGTGTTGCCGCCTCCGGCCTGCAGGCCTTCATCGACCGGGTCTATGCACCCGCCTTGAAACACGTGGTCGCTCATAGGTTGACCGCAATTGCCTTCTTCCTCTGCATGGGCCTCCTCATGCTGGGGTATTTTTCCGGAGGGCGTCTTGGCTATGTCTCCATCCCCTCGGTGGAGCGCCCGGAGATTTACGCCAGCCTGAAGCTTCCCGAGCACGTCTCAATCGACACGACCAGGACCTACATGGACCGCATCACTGATGCTGCGGAACAGATGCGTTCCGAGTTTGTCGACCCGGTCGAGGGGCCGATCGTCACCAACCACTGGCGCTTGATCGGAACCGAGGCTCCGCGGCGCCGCTACAACAAGGCCCATTCCATCATCTACCTCCAGCTCATGCCGCCTGGTCTCCGCAGCGAGACGGGACCCACCAACGACGAGGTCATTGCACGCTGGCGAGAACTCATCGGTGAACTTCCTGAAAACTCCACTCTCAAGATCCGCACCCAGAAAACACGCGGGGACGATGGAGAGCGGGAAGCCGACCCGCTCGAAATGGAACTGCGGGGCCCTGCCTCACCGGCCAAGCAGGAACTGGCGAGGGAAATCGAACGCATGCTGGACGGTTACGATGGCATCGCCAAGGCGTGGGCCCATCAACGGCGACCCCAGACGGAGGTGGAACTGAGCCTGACCTCACGCGCGTCCGAGCTGGGGGTCACCCAGCAATCCCTCGCTTACCAGGTCCGAAGAGCCTTCTATGGAGAAGAGGCCCAGCGCGTGCTGCGTGGACACGACGAATACCGGGTCATGGTTCGCCTTCCCAAGAAGCAGCGCGAGACCTTCAACACTCTGGAGAAAATGAAGATCCGTACCCCCGCCGGCGCGGAGGTCCCTCTGTTTACAGTCGCCAAGACTGAATTCGTCCAGGCCCCTGTCTTTATCGAGCGTAACGACAAGGCGGAAGTGACCCGGATCGGCGCCGAACCTAAAGACCGGAGTGTGGACCTCGTCCGTATCGCTAATTCCATCAAGCCGGATATCGAGAAACTGCTGCGTGACCACGAGGATCTGCATGTCGTATTCACCGGATCAGTGGCCGATGCCGAAGAAACCAAGAGGCGGCTCCTGATCGGCAGCCTCGCCCTCATGTTCGGACTCTTTGCCCTCCTCGCCATCCCCTTCCAGTCGGTCCTGCAACCCCTCTACATCCTGGCGGTCGTCCCCTTCGGTGTGATTGGTGCGCTTCTCGGCCACATCATCATGGATGTCACCCCCTCGGACCTTTCTCTCTTCGGCATTCTCGCCATGGCCGGTGTCGTCGTCAACGACTCCCTCGTCATGGTGGACGACATCAACAGACGCGTCCGAACAGGAACCTCCCTGCGATCCGCGGTGCAACAGTCAGGACGCCGGCGGTTCCGCCCCATCTTCCTTACCTCTGTAACCACCTTCGTCGGACTCGTTCCACTCATGTTCGACACTTCCCTGCAGGCCCAGTTCCTCATCCCCATGGCTGTCTCTCTCGCCTTCGGGGTCCTTTTCGCTACCGGCATCACCCTCTTCCTGATCCCGTGCGTTCTCATGGTCGCTGACGACATCGGGCGGTTCAGCAGGAATCTCTCCGGTTGGTACTGCCGCCCCTTTCGGAGGGCCGACCAAGATTCGCTCTCCTGAACCTCGTGCCCCCACAGGGAGAGGACCATCGGGAGGTCCCGCGCAGGATGAGGACTGACAGGCCTTCGCCATAGTGATTGCCATTGCAGCGCCGCCCCGGCCATGAAACGCTGACACCGCTTTTCGTGAACTCTCTGCCAATTCATTCCGTGCGCCCAGCCCTCCGCGAGGACGCCGCCATCATTGCCGAGATTCATGTCGCCGCCTGGAAGATTGCCTACCGGGGGCAACTGCCCGACGAATTCCTTGACGAGCTGCAGGTAGAGGAACGCGCCAAGGCGTGGAACGATCTTCTTGAGGGCCCTGGCTCCACTCTCCTGGCCGAGGACGAAAGTCTTACCGTCACGGGATTCTGCCAGATCCTTCAGTCCCGCGACCAGGACGCTGACCACACAGTAGCGGAGGTTCCCTTTATTTATGTCCGTCCCTCCTCGTGGCGGATTGGAGTAGGCCGCAGCCTCTGTGAAAGCGCCCTCAAGCTGGCCGAGCAGGCTGGGTTCGAGATAGTCACTCTCTGGGTCCTCGAGTCCAACAAGGGGGCCCGCCGCTTCTACGAATCCATGGGCTTTCATCTGGATGGCGCGAGCAGGAGCGAGGACCGGCCGGGGTTCCGGATGAACGAATTGCGCTACCGGCACGCCCTCGATTGAGCCCAACACCGACCCGATGACGCCAAGCCCTCCTCTTCATTCCCCGGCGCTCTCCTGAATTCTCATGCCTGTACAAGACCTGTGCCTGCTCTTCGACCTCGACGGAACCCTCGTTGACAGCGAAGGAATCTGTCAGCAAGGCTACCTCGACCTCGTTCCTGAACTCAGCGAAAGCGTCGAGGACATGGTCTCCCGTTACCGGGGCGTCAACCTTGAGGAAATCATGGTCGACCTGGAACGGCGTATTGGCCGCAAACTGGAAGAGGATTTTGAATCCCGCTACCGCTCCCGGGTGGCCGAGTTACTGGCGAGCCAGCTACAGCCCATGCCTGGCGTCCATGACATGCTGGACCAGCTCACCGCCTCCGGTTTTCCCATCTGCATTGCTTCAAACGGGCCAATGCACAAGATGCTCCTCTCGTTGGAAACCTGCGGCCTTCTCCGCTACTTCGAGGAACAACTCTTCAGCGCCCATGAAATTCAAGCCTGGAAACCGGATCCCGCCCTCTTCCTGCACGCCGCGCGTCAACTCGGCTACCCGCCCGAACAGTGCGTGGTCGTTGAAGATAGCCCGGTGGGCATCGAGGCAGCCCTCGCTGCAGGCATGATTGCCTGCTACTACGCTCACGCGGCCGCCCCGCCGGAGGAACTTGCACCCCGCGTGCTGCATCTCCAGACCATGTCTGATCTTCCCGAGCTCATCGCAAATATCGCCACCTACAAGCGGCGCTGGAGCTGATCACCAAGAATCCTGATTAACAGACTCCTCTGCGGAAAACGGCTCCTTTCCAAGCCTGCTTTCATCGCCTGGCCGAACCTCTCCTTCCACCCTCATGAAACTCGTGATCACCCTCGCCCTCCTCGCCGTGCTCCCCGTATCCGGCGATGCCTCCAAACGTCCCAACATCATCCTCTGCATGACCGATGACCAGGGCTGGGGAGACACCGGATACAACGGCCACCCCATTCTCAAGACCCCCAGCCTTGACCAGATGGCACAGGAGGGAGTGACCTTCACCCGGTTCTATTCCGCCGCTGCGATGTGCTCTCCCACCCGGGGCAGCGTGTATACCGGTCGCAATCCATACCGATACGGCATCACCTTCGCAATGAAGGGCCGTCTTGAAGACCGTGAAATCACCCTCACGCAGGTCCTCAAACAGAAGGGATACACCACCGGTCACTTCGGCAAATGGCACCTTGGAACCCTCTCCCGTAAAAGCGGAGACCAGAAGCGCTGGGGCGCGTTTCAGGAGCGCCCGGAGCGCTACTTCTGCCCGCCGTGGCTCCGCCACGTCGATCGCTGCTTCGTTACCGAATCCAAGGTCCCCACCTGGAACCCCCTCCTCGACCCGGGCAGGATCAAGAAAAAGAGCACTCCTGCCTCCACCAAGCCATACGGCAACGACTACTTCACAGGTCCCGGACAGGTGGACACCGAAAACGCCACGGGTGACGATTCGCGCGTCCTCATGGACCGGGCCCTTCCATTCATCCGCTCGGCCGTCAAGAAAGGGCAGCCCTTCCTTGCCGTGATCTGGTTCCACACGCCCCACTCTCCGGTGGTCGGCGGCCCCCACTACCTCGCCCGCTACCAGGGACAACCTGAGCACGCCCGTCATTACTACGCCTGTCTCACAGCCATGGATGACCAGGTGGGGCGCCTGCGCAGGGAGCTCAGAAAAATGAAGGCGTCCTCCAACACGATGCTCTGGTTCTGCTCAGATAATGGACCTGCCCGCCAGGGCTCTCCCCGACACGTCGGATCCACCGGCGGCCTCTCCGGCTTCAAGCTCTCCCTCCGGGAAGGAGGCATCCGTGTCCCCGGTCTTCTCGTCTGGCCGGATCAAATTACCAAACCAAAAACCATCTCCGCGCCCTGCGTGACCAGCGACTACTTTCCCACCATCCTCGACTATCTGGGCATTCCCCTTCCTCATGATCGCACATACGACGGAATCAGCCTCCGCCCCCTCCTCAGCGGCCAACGAAATTCACGCAAGCGAGCGATTGGCTTCCTCAACAAGAACGGGGGCGAAACAGCCTGGATGGAGGATCAATACAAGCTGGTCACGTCCGGCAAGAAGACCGTCCTCTTCGATATCCCCGCGGATCCTGGAGAGCAGCGCGATCTGAGCAACGCTCTTCCCGAGCAGGTCACCCGGCTACAGGCCGCCAGCAGCACCTGGAGGCGTGAAGTCCTCGCGGAACTGGAATCCGTGCCAAAGTAAACCCCACACAAGCTCCTCCCGACCTCCCTCTTCCCTGACTGTCACACCACATGAAAACCCTGCCCTTCCTTCTTGCCCTGACCCTTCTGACCTGCCCGGCGGGAACCTCTGCCAACGAACGCCCCCCGAACGTCGTTCTCATCATGGCCGACGACCTCGGCTATCACGACCTTTCCGGATACGGCCACCCCAGCATCAAAACCCCCGTCCTTGATCGCCTCGCCGCGGAGGGCGTCAAACTCACCAGCTTCTACGCCGGCGCAACGGTATGCACACCTTCCCGGATGGCGCTCCTCACCGGCGCTTACCCCGCTCGACTCGGCTGGACTCGCGGGGTCGTCGGCTACATGATGAAACAGGGAGAAGGGCTCAGCCCTGAAGCTCTCACCATGGCCGAGGTCTTCAAGGCGGCGGGCTATTCCACCGGCATTTTTGGAAAATGGCATCTTGGGGACAACCCGGGCATGCGCCCGCACGAACAGGGATTCGATACCACCTACTACATCAACAAGAGCAACAACCAGACCAAGGATCTCTGGAAGGACGACAAGGTCGTCACCAGCCCGTTCAACAATCGCCTGCTCACCGAAAAATTCACCACCCAGGCAATCGAGTTCATTAACACAAGGCGCGAGAAACCATTTTTTCTCTACCTGCCCTATACCGCTCCGCACTTTCCCCTCGAAGCCCACCCCGACTGGAAAGGCCGCTCTCAGTTCGGAGTCTACGGTGACGTCGTCGAAGAGATGGATCACCGCATCGGCCAGTTACTCAAGGCTCTCGACCAGCACCGTCTCCGCCAGAACACCATCGTGATCTTCCTCTCCGACAACGGGCCCGAGCCCATGACAAGAGAGTCAAAGGCCGACCCCTTCCGTGGCAGGAAATGGTCCGCACTCGAAGGAGGGACGAGAGTGCCCTGCTTCATCCGCTACCCGGGAACGATCGGGAAAAACCGGGAAAGTGATGCCCTCATCGCAGCCATCGATCTGCTTCCTACTCTCGCACAGGCCTGCGGCATCGATCTCAGCAAACTGAGCCGGGGGACTCCCGTAATCGACGGCGTTAACGTCTGGCCCACTCTCGCAGACAGCAAGGATTCTCCACACCCTCGCGAAGACCTGCTCTTCTGGCACGGAGGGGATGGATTTCAGGCCATCCGCGTGGGAAAGTGGAAGTTCTTTCCGAACCGGCGCCACGCAGGACTGAAAGACTCCGCGGGAGCTGCCCTCTTCGACCTCGAGAGCGATCCCGGGGAGAAAGTCGACCTCAGCGCCAGGCACCCGGACCGAGTCAACGCCATGCGCCGTCTCGCTGAACACCGCCTGGTCGAGATCAAAAAGAACATGGTCGCCCTCGGGAAGGCGAAGTGACACACTGCCCCGGTCCTTTTTATTACATGATGCCAAGATTCACCATCCTGCTCGTTGCCTCCGGCTCCTTTGCAATCGGCATCGCCACGGATCGCCTCCTTTTCCAAAGGCCCGGACAAGGCGCCGGGGAGACTGAACTGGCTCCGTCGTCCTCCATCCGCAAGAGCGGGACCCAGCGCGGGGCTGGTTCCGCACGAACCCAGGAACGCAACCAACGGGAATCAGGGAACCGCTCCGGGGAGGAACACGATACCCTTCCTGAATCCGTCCACGCCATTATCGACAATCTCAACCGTGGCCGTCCCATCGAGTTCGCCGCCGCTGCAAAAACCATCCTCGACCTGCCTCCGGGCCAGCAACGCCGTGAAGCCATCCATCGCTTGGCTTCTCACTGGGGACGCCGCAACCCTGAGGCAGCTCTCCGCTGGTCGGAATCCCTCACCGGCCGCGACCGTTTTGCGGCAGTGGAAAACATCCTGCGCGAGTGGTCCGACCGCGATCCCGGGGCCGCCGCTGCCTATGCGGTCCAACTGCCCGGTTCCGAGCAAACCATGCACCTCGTCCACGACTTAAGTCGCCGCTGGGCTGAAAGCGACCACCCTGCCGCCCTTGAGTGGAGCACCGCTCTGACCGACCCCGCCCTGCGGGCGCGGGCCCTTCGAGGCACGCTATCATCCTGGGCGGAACGTAATCCCGCGGAGGCTGCCAGCTACGCCCTGAATGAATTGTCGGACCGAAATGTCCGCCACCATGTGCTCGAGGGTGTAGCCCGCAGGTGGGCCGAACGTGACCTTGAACAGGCCCTTCAGTGGGCCCGTCAACTTCCGAAGGAGGACTTTTCGAGGGCGACCCGCTCCGTTCTCCGGAGCGTTGCCGAACACGACCCGCACCACGCCGCGGCAATGCTACAGCAAATCACTGATGATTTACCCCCTGCCGGGGCCGTCGGACGGGAATACCGCCACATGGCCGAGGAAGTGGCCTCTATCTGGTCGTCCTCAAATCCTGTCGAGGCAGCCGAGTGGGCGCTCACCCTCCCGGAGCGCGGATCCATCCGGCACGGTGCAATCGGTGACGTCGCCGAGCGGTGGATGCGCCTCGACGGCAACGCGGCACGTGAGTGGATCAGCGGACTCCCCGCCGACCGGAACCGTGATGGCGCCACCGAACGGGTGGTCCACATGACCGTGGGAACGGACCCTGCCGAAGCCTTCGCGTGGGCGCAGTCCATGACGGATCAGGATCACCGCCGTGGCCTCATGCACCACACCCTGACCCGCTGGCGCGAAGTCGATCTCCCGGCCGCCCGTCAGGCCTTGAGCACGGCGGAGCTGGCACCCGATGTAAGGCGCCGTTTCGGAGAAGAGCTCGGGCTCACCCCGGCCCCCAGCCCTCAAAGCCCTCCCAACGAGGAGTAGGTGAGTGGCCGACCCCGCCGCGCATGCATCAGGCGCGCCCAAAGCGTCCTCTCCCCGGAAATACTGAGGAAAGAAAGAAAGCCATGAACTCGCTCACCGATCAAGAAGTCGCACACTACCGCAAACACGGTTATGTCATCCCCTCTTTTCGACTTTCGCCCGCCCGAGTCATCAAACTCCGCAGAGCCCTCGATGCCGTTATTGCCGCCAACCCCGGAGTCCGGCCGGAGCGTCTGGTGAGCATCCATACAAGGGAAAGAGGCTCCGAGGGTGTGGAAGGCAATGAAATCTTCTTCGAACTCGCCCGGGACGAAGCCATCCTCAACCTCGTCGAGCAATTGATCGGACCCGACATCATTATGTGGGGCTGCCAGGCCTTCTGCAAACCACCGGGGAACGGGATGGAAGTTCCCTGGCATCAGGATGGGCACTACTGGCCCATTGTGCCGCTCTCAACGGTCACTGCCTGGATCGCCATCGACGACAGCATGGTAGAGAATGGCTGTCTCCGTGTCATTCCTGACTCTCACTGCAACCAGCAGCTGCAGTCTCACCTCAAGGAGGACCGCAACGACATCGTTCTGAATCAACGCGTAGGGGAAGATCAATTCGACCCGGATACGGCGGTGGATGTGGAACTCGAGGCCGGACAGCTCTCCCTCCATGACGTGTTTCTGATTCACGGATCAAACCCCAATCGCTCACCCCTCCGGAGAGCCGGACTCGCCATCCGCTACATGCCGGCCACCTCCTATCTGGACCGAGAGCAAGGGGGAACAGGAGCCAGCGCCGGCTACATGGTCGACTTTTCAACCCGGCCCCTCTGGCTCCTCCGCGGATCGGACCGCACCGGGAAAAACGACTTCCGGGTAGGACATCGTGAACCTCAATGAGCTGCTCCCGGGAAGGTCATGAGGTGCCTGGCCGACTTCGTCCGAGAAGCAGCAACCACTCACGCCGGCAGCCGATGAGCACCCTTCACCCTCACCTCGTCATGGGCGGTCTGGCCCTGACGCTTGTCGGTTGCATGTCGCATGAACCAGGCCCCATTCACGCCCTCACCTTCGAAAAGGACCTCAAGCCCCTCTTTCTCAGGCACTGCCTCGAATGTCACGGGGTCGAGACCAAGGAGGCGGGCCTCGATATGAGCACCGTGGCCAACATGCTCACCGGTGGCGAAAGTGGGCCCGCACTGGTTCAAGGCGCTCCGGAAGAAAGCATCCTGCTGCACCTGATCGAGGATGGTCACATGCCCCCGGATGGCGAGCCGCTCTCCCGGGATGAAACAGCTCTCGTCAGGCGCTGGATCGCGGAAGGAGCGAACTGACGAGCCCGGGTCCGCTCATTGTGTCGTACTCCCAAGCTTGACCTGAAACCGGGCAACACAGATTCTGCCTCATCATGAAAGATTCTCACGCGGAGGCCATCTTCACCACCCGGCGCGACTTCGGCAGGCGCTCGATCCAGACGCTCCTCACCGTATCCCTCCTCGAGCATCTTTGCTCCGGCCACCTTCTCGCGGGGGAAGCGCGCCTCTCCACCGAGAAGTGGCTCAGCGAGGTCAACGAGATCGGGCTGGCAGTCAAGGGCCAGAAACTTTCGCAAACCGCCTGGCAGGAGCAGGTCGAGGATCTCCTGGCGAATCAGATCGATCTCCCCGAACTCCTCAAACTTATCGACTTCGAGGCCACCGCCGGAAATCCCAGACTTACTGACATCGGGGCGCGAAGCCACCGGCCCAGAATGCCCAGACTGCAGGGCGGCCCGGAACGCTACGTCTTCGGTCAGCAGATCTTCGCACTCAGGAAGGGCCGCTCCGTCGTTCCTCACGGTCACAACAACATGGCAACCGCCTTTCTGATCCTGAAGGGCAACTTCCACGGTCGCCATTATGACCGCGTCACCGATGAAAAGGACCACATGATCATCAGGCCAACCATAGACTCCAAATTCGGCCCCGGCCAGTCCTCCAGCATCAGCGATGAGAAGGACAACGTCCACTGGTTCAAGGCGGAGGATGAACCGGCGTTCATCTTCAACATTCATGTTTTTGGCGTTTCCCCAAAGAACGAGAAGCGCACCAGCCGCGTCTACCTCGACCCCTTCGGCGAGAAACTGGATGACGGCCTGATCCGGGCCCGGCTCATCGGCCATGATGAGGCCCACAGAAAATTCGGGTAACCCACCCACTCACTGCACCGACGCAGCAGCCTTGCTCAGGGCTCCGTAGCCGACTCCGCAATCCACGTCGCGATGTAGTTCTGGTCCGCCTCGCTCAGGGAACTGAGGCTGACCGTGAAGGTCCTCCCGTCCTTCCTCGCAATGGTGACCTTCCTTCCCTCGCTGCTTACGAGCCGCGCTTCGATCTTGCGTCCAGCCTTGTTCGTGAAAATCCGGAGAGGCTCCTGGTTCCCCCCGCCGGCCTCTCCCCGTTCAAGGGAGTGCTGGTCGAAGAAGTCAAAAATCTCAGCCATCAAGCGGGGATTCCGATAAAATGTCGTTCCATGATTACCTCCGGGGATCTCCTTGTAAATGTGCTCCACCTCCATCGTCTTCATCTTTTTGGCAAACGGCCGAACCATGCTCACCGGAACGACCGTATCCTTGTCACCAGTCACAACCATCATCGGTGCCTTGATATCATTCAGGATATCGTGACTGCCCATGTAGGCGGGTGACATGGGCGCAAGAGCGGCCCAGATCCCCGAATGAGCACCGCCCAGGTAGATCGTTCCCCCTCCGCCCATCGAGTGTCCCGCGAGGTAAATCCTGGCAGGATCGATGTTGAATTCCTCCCGGACGATTCCCAGGACATTCAGGACATCCTTCTCGCTCAGCTCCCCAAGGTTTTCCGGGTCATCCGGCCGTCCCCCGAGAAAGCCGCCCTTCCCCTTTCCCTGACTCCCATACCAGCCTCGCTCGTTGTAGCCATAGGGAGCAACCACAAGGTAGCCTCGTTTCTCCGCTTCCGCCGTGATGCCCTCGTAACGGATCACCTGCTGGGGATTACTGCCCAGTCCGTGCAAGAGCACCAGCAGCGGAGCCTTCCTGCCCTTCTGGTAACCCCGCGGGACATAAAGCGCATACTCCATCTCCTTCCCCGCCTCCTTGAAATCATATCGGCGCGTCTCCACCACGCCGGGCCGCGGCGGCGCCGCCAGACCGACCGCCAATGCACAGACCTGCAGAGCAACCGCTACCTTCCAACTTGAGACCCTCATCTCATTCGTCCCCGCCCCCTTCACGCTCTCCTCCGAAACCCGATTCCATGAACCCAAGACCCTGTGAAAGCCCCTGCAGGGTCTGGGACCGGTTCGTGTTGAAGACTTCCACCTGCTCGGCGGAAAGAAGCTGCGAAAGATCATTGCTCATCGCAGTCTGCTCCGCGTTGAAATCAGCCTCGAGACGATCGACGATGCCTGGCTGCGCAACCTGGTCAAGGACCCCCCGTCCCTCCCACCGCTCTACAGTTCCACCCTCGATCCTCGCCTGATGCATGATTTCCACCAGCTGCGTCTCCTGCTCGGAACTAAGCGGAACACCCGCTCCTTCCATCGCTCCCCGAATGCCATTCATCTGCTGGTAGACCGGCACGCGGGCCTCGTAATCCTGGTAGCGCCGCCAGTCATCCTCGTTATTGAGGAATGCCTGCATATCCTTCTTCCGCTGCTCCGTGGCTGCCTCCCACTCCTGCACAATCTCCTCCCGGTCGCCTTCCTTGGCGAACATCATCCTGCCCCAGAGTGATTCGTCCGATCCCACGTCCCCTCCCGAGATCTCAAGAAAAGCCTCTTCCTCCTGCTCCGAAAACCCGAACTCCTCAAGAAGGGGAGCAAAGACTGACCGCGCACGCCGGGCGTTCTGGGCTCGTTGCATGCGCTGGCCGGCATCACTCTCCGAGAACGCCTTGATGAGCTCCCCGATCAACTCCTCCGGGTTCTCCTCGGCACGCTCAACGAGTGCCTCTACCCGGGACTCCTCTTTCTCATCCTCTTCCCGGCCACTCTTGCTCGGCTCATCCCCGCGGGAAGAGAGGGGACGCGTGGCCCGCGCGCCGGTCCCGATCGCGGTCCGTCCCGCGTTGCTCTTCGCCGGCTCGGCCTTCTTGAGCTCCGCCATCTCCTTCTTCAAGTCGGAGATCTGTCCCATTCCCATGACCGCCACTACCGCTAGGCCCACGGCCACCAGTGTCGAAATTAAAAATCCAGTTTTCATGATTTCAGTTGGCTTCCAATTAGCACCCGGCATGCCAATTCACAACCCACAATACCGCGGGTTTCAGCCCATCCCGGCCGTCAGCCTGTACTCTTGCTCTCATGCGCATTCCGTGATCACCCTCCGCACGAAAAGCCGCACAATCGCCCTTCCACCCTCCGGTGACCGCTTCCGGAAAGACTTCGCCCCCCCTCTGTGCATACCGTATCTGCCGAATTCCCCGTTATCCCATGCACATCTCCCCCTGGCTCGGTCTCGCCCTCGTTCTCGTTTCTGCCCTGCTGTCCCACGGCAGGGAGCCGGAATTTCCGGAGGATCTTGCACACCTGCCACCTTCCCCGGGCCTCCCCGACCTGCTCACCCTGAATGACGGCAGCATGGTCACGAACAAGGCCACATGGCCCCGTCGACGTTCCGAACTCATTCCACCCCTCCTCCATTATCAATACGGGCACCTGCCCCCTCAACCGGACCGCGTCACCGCCCGTGTGGACCGCGTCCGCGAACACCGAAGTGGACTCGGTAGGGAGGAGTGGATCACCCTTGTCATCGGGAGCGAGAGGAACCTTGAAATGCGAATCCTCGCCTACGTCCCGAAAACCCGGGGTCCGCACCCCGTGATCATCGAGGAGAAGGGTTCGCTCGGGCGGAGCAAGTCCGCCCCTCTTTTCCTTGAGAACAACTACCTCTTCATCGAGTATGCGCGCGGGGATCTCGCTCCCGACAAACGGGGGCATCTAGGCCCGGCACAGAAAGCCTATCCCGGGTTCGACTGGGCCATGCTGGCGGTCTGGGCGTGGGGCGGCATGCGGGTCGTCGACTACCTCGAAGAGCGCCCCGATGTCGATCACGACCGGATCGCCATCACAGGGCACTCCCGGGGCGGCAAAGCCGCTCTCCTGGCCGGGGCGCTCGATGAACGGATTGACCTCGTGGCTCCCTGTCAGTCAGGTGCCGGCGGAGCCGGGTCGTCGCGCATACTCGGACCCGGCGCGGAATCCATCGGAATGAACGATAAACCCAACTGGTATCACCCCCGCATTCTCCTCTTTGCAGAAAACGAAGCTCATCTCCCCTTCGACCAGCACTTCCTGAAAGCGTTGGTCGCTCCCCGCGCCCTCCTATGCCTCGAGTCGTCCGACGACCTTTTCGCCAACCCGGTGGGCACCCGGGCTACAAGCGAGGCCGCCATGCCGGTATTTCAACTGCATGGCCGCAGGCATCACAACGGCCTCATCTTCCGCCGGGGCGGACATTCCTATTCCGATGAGGACTGGCAAACTCTTCTGGAGTTTGCCGAGCTCGTCTTTTTTAAACGCCCTCCACCAGCCGGCAGATCCTTCTGGCAATCAACCGCACCCCTGCTCCCCAAGGAGCGCAAAAAGCGCGAATCTTCCTTCGTAACCGTCGGAGCCCCCGGGAATCCGCCGGACGAGCACCGGCCCCGGGTCGGGGCTCACGGCGCCGTGGGACACACGTTTGAAATCTCCAAGCACCAGGTGAGTAATGCGGAATACAGCGAATTCCTTAATGCCGTCGTTCGCCGCTCGGATCCTCACGGGCTTTACAATCCCCGCATGCGGATCAGGCGCCTGCCCTCTCCCTCCGGGACCAACGGCTTTGAGTATGCCCCGGATCCCGAAACCTCGCACCTCGCCGTGACATGCCTCACATGGTTCGATGCAATTCGTTACTGCAACTGGCTGCATGGCGGTGACACCGAGCGGGGAGCTTACGAAATTTCACCTTCCGGCAAGGTCGGTCCCCGTCACAGGGACGCCAGGTATTTCCTCCCGTCCGAGAACGAATGGTACAAAGCTGCCTACTATGACCCTGGGAAAAAAAATTATGCGCGATTCCATCGGAACGTGGGCGGGCTCCTCTCCCTCTCCACCAGCAAACTTCGCAGCGAAAAATGGCACAACAGCCCGTGGGGCATGGCAGGCATCGACCACCCGGTCTGGGACTGGACCGAATCCCACGCCGGCACCCAGTTCCGCTGCGTGCGATCAAATTCCTGGTTCCAAGGAAACAACCGGCAGGCCGCCGGACGCTTCTACAGCAACCCGGAACTGGAGTTGGGGAACCTCGGTTTCCGTGTCGCCCGTACTCTCATCGAATCACGATGACCACTTGCGCTTGACCGCACGGGAACCGTGAAGAGTTATACCTCTCTACCTGTGGAATCCCGATCCCGTAAATTCACCCGTTCTCTCTCCTGCCTCGTATGCCTCATCGGGTTTCTCGGACCGCTTCAGGCCGGAGCACAGGTCGAGTTTGCTCGTGAGATCCGGCCCATCCTGTCCGATGCCTGCTTCAAATGCCATGGGGTGGACTCCTCCAAGCGCAAGGGAAAGCTCCGCCTCGACCAGAAGGAGCACTGGTTCGCCGCGCGAGACGGACACGCCCTCATCGTGCCCGGGAAACCCCGGGAGAGCACCCTCTTCCAACGCATCACTCACACAGACCATGACGAGCTGATGCCTCCCCCGGACGAGGTGCGCCGCCTCACTCCGGATGAAATCTCCACAATCCGAACCTGGATTGCACAGGGCGCTCAGTGGCAACCCCACTGGTCGTTCGTTCCCCTGCAGCCCCCCGCCATCCCCCGGCTCGAAGAGTCTTCCTGGCCCCTTACTCCGCTTGACCACTACATCCTCCGGCGCCTGCAGGACTCCGGCCTCACTCCCTCTCCGGCTGCTGATAAGCCCTCTCTGCTGCGCCGGGTGACCCTCGACCTCAGCGGCCTCCCTCCCACCCCGGAAGAGCTGGATGCATTCCTCGCCGACACCTCCCCCGGCGCATACGGAAAGGCTGTGGACCGGCTTCTCGCCTCTTCCCGCTACGGCGAGCACATGGCCGTCCATTGGATGGACCTTGCCCGCTATGCGGATACCGACGGATATCAAGATGACGAACCACGGACCATGTGGCGCTGGCGGGAATGGCTGATCAACGTCCTCAACGACAACATGCCTTTCGATCAGTTCACCACCGAACAGCTGGCGGGAGACCTCCTCCAGAAGGCAACCCCCGAGCAACGACTCGCCACCGGTTTCCTCCGGAACAACCGCGTCAATGGCGAGGGGGGCTCGATCGCCGAGGAATTCAGGGTCGAGTATATCGTAGATCGCGTGGAAACCGTCTCCACCGTCTGGATGGGGCTCACCACCGGCTGCGCCCGCTGCCATGATCACAAATACGACCCGATCTCCCAACGGGAATTCTTCTCGCTCTTCGCCTTCTTCAATCAGACTCCGGAGCCCGGCAATTATCGCCGCAACGCCAAGCCGTTCATCAAGGTCCCGACCCGGCGCAACCAGGCCCGGATAGAAACCCTTAACGGCCGGATCCAGAAATCCCAGGGCGAAAAGCGCAATGAACTGGAGCGGGAACGGCAGCAGATCCTGGACCTCACCCCGGCGACCATGGTCATGGAGGACTCCCAGAAAAGGGACACCTTCCTCCTCGCCCGGGGCCAGTACGACCAACCCCGGGACAAAGTCCTTCCCGGGGTTCCCGCCAGCCTGCCGCAGATGCAGCGCAACTCCGAGCATGACCGCCTCTCCCTCGCCCGCTGGCTTCTCGATCCCCACCATCCGCTCACCGCCCGGGTGACCGTCAACCGCATCTGGCAACACTACTTTGGAACCGGCCTCGTTGAGACCGCAGAGGACTTCGGGGCACAGGGAACTTTTCCCAGTCACCCGGACTTGCTCGACTGGCTTGCCACCGAGTTGATCCGCCTCAAGTGGGACACCAAGGCTCTCACCCGGCTCATTGTCACCAGCGCAACGTATCGTCAGACTGCACGTCCATCCCCGCGAGCCCTCAGGATAGACCCTCGAAACCAGCTTCTCTCCCACTCCCCACGCCTGCGGCTTTCCGGGGAGGTCATTCGGGACCAGGCTCTCTTCGTCAGCGGATTGCTGGTGGAGCGCATCGGGGGGCCTTCGGTCAAACCCTACCAACCGGCCAACCTCTGGAACGAGATCGCAGGCCCAACCACTACCGCCTACGAGAAGGGCTATCAGCAGGACACGGGGGAAGCCCTCTATCGCCGCAGCCTCTACACCTTCTGGCGCCGGGCCATTCCTCCACCTGCACTCCAGATTTTTGACGGCGCCACGAGGGAGGTTTGCACCACCAGACGCGAACGCACCAATACTCCGCTCCAGGCCCTCGCCCTCATGAACGACGTCACCTTCGTGGAGGCGGCCCGCGGACTGGCTACCCGCATGATCAGCGAAGGCGGAAACGACCCGGAGGCCCGTCTGCGCTTCGCGTTCCGACTCCTCACCGGACGCTCACCTGCGGAGTCGGAGAGCACTCTCCTCCGGGAAGCCCTGCAGGTTCACCTCAAAACCTATCGAGAGGACAGGGCCGCCGCCCTTCAACTGCTGCAGGTAGGCGAATCAGCACCTCCTCCCCAGTTACCTGTCAGCGAACTTGCGGCCTACACCGCCCTCGCCAACACCCTGTTAAATCTCCACGAAACCATCACCCGGCCGTAGCGAAATGAATCTCGACCCCTTTACTCGCCGCCTCTTTTTCCAGCGCTCCGGGATCGCGCTCGGTTCCGTGGCCCTCGCCAGCTTGTTGAAAGAAGAGGTCGCCGCGGCCAGCGCACCACCTCCTCTTCCCCACTTCCCAGCCCGGGCGAAGCGAGTGATCTACCTCTGCCAGTCAGGCGGGCCATCCCAGATGGACCTGTTCGACCACAAGCCCGGGCTGACTGAACGCTTCGACGAGGAACTTCCCCCATCAGTCATCAAGGGACAGCGCCTGACCACCATGACCTCCGGTCAGAAACGCTTTCCGGTCGCGCCACCCGCTTTCGATTTCCGGCAGCACGGCCAGTCCGGAGCCTGGGTCAGCGAACTCATGCCCCACACCGCCGCCATTGCGGACCGTCTCTGCTTCGTCAAGTCGATGCACACCGATGCCATCAACCATGATCCCGCGATCACCTTCCTCCAGACCGGATCGGAGCGCTCGGGCCGACCCAGCCTTGGAGCCTGGCTTTCCTACGGACTCGGATCACTCAACGAAAACCTCCCGGCCTTCGTGGTGATGACATCTGCCACAATCAACAACGGGCAGCCGCTCTACAAACGCCTCTGGGGGAGCGGATTTCTCCCTACCGAGCATCAGGGCGTGCGCCTGCGAGGATCGGGATCCCCGGTCCTCTATCTCAACGATCCACCCGGCATGTCGCGGACCACCCGGCGCCGCATTCTCAACGACCTTTCCAAGCTCAATCATCTACGCAACGAACAGTCTCCGGACCCCGAGCTCCAGACGCGCATTACGCAATATGAACTCGCCTTTCGCATGCAGGAATCGGTCCCCGAAATCACCACTACCAGCGACGAGCCCGAGCGGACTTGGAAACTCTATGGGGAAGCCGCCCGTCAACGCGGCACCTATGCGGCCCACTGCCTGCAGGCCCGGCGCCTCGTCGAGCGGGGCGTACGGTTCGTGCAGCTCTTCCATCGGGGCTGGGACCAGCACGAAGACCTTCCCCGTCTTCACCGGAGGCAGTGCGAGGATACCGATCAGGCCACTGCGGGTCTCATTATCGACCTGGAAGAGCGGGGAATGCTGGATGACACCCTCGTCATCTGGGGTGGCGAATTCGGGCGTACGATCTACTGCCAGGGAAAGTTGACGAGGGAGAATTACGGCCGGGACCATCACCCTCGCTGTTTCACCATGTGGTTGGCCGGAGGAGGCGTGGCCGCCGGCACCACATATGGCGCAACCGACGACTTCAGCTATAACGTGTCTGAAAACCCCGTACACGTCCACGACCTGAATGCCACCATCCTGCACCTTCTGGGAATCGACCACCTCCGACTCACGCACCGGTTCCAGGGCCGCAATCATCGCCTCACCGACGTCCACGGCGAAGTCGTCAAGCCACTCCTCGCCTGATCCCGGCTCACCGGAAAACCGCGACTGCCCCGCGACTACCCGGCGTCGAGTTCGTAAACCACCTCCGCCAGCCGCTTCGTTCCTTCCAGCAATCCCGGTGCGAGACTCGGCTGAGGCCCCTTCTTTCCCCCGGCATACCACTTGAGGATTTCACGCCGGTATTTCGCAGCCTTCCCGGCAACCTCAGCGGACACCATCCTTACCTGAATCACCTGCAACCCCTGATCCGTCCCTTCGTGATAGATCTTCTCCGAGAAGGAGCGATTTCCCTTGAGCTCTTCGCTCAGGGGGAACAGGAAGCCGGATTCCCCAATCGGACGAAAGAGCATCACCACCTGTCCCTCCGGTATATTGCTCGATCGTCCCTTCGCAGTAAACTCGTAGTCCATTTTCGCATCCGTCCTGGGCGTCCGGATACGCGCACCAGGCTCGGCCCCGGCCTGTGCCGGAAGCAGCCCCAACGCGACCATGAAAATGCAGGAGAGCACCGGAAATCTCATGCCGATACTGTCGCCCTTTCCAGTCGCCGGCGCAAGCACGCAACACTTGCCGGCCATCCCTCCGCTGTCACACTGCGAGGATTCCGGAAACATGAGCACCCGCACCGAACCTCTCACCCGCCTCCATCACCTCACCGTCGCGACCCGGGATGTCATTGCCTCCCGCATGTTCTTTCTCAATACGCTCGGCTGGAACCAGATTTCCCGTCCGGGCAATATCGACATTCAAGCCGCCTGGCTCGACATCGGAGACGGCCAGCAATTGCACCTTCTTCATACCGAAGGCTTCGAAGCTTCGCCCTTTGAAGCGGAATTCGGACGCCACTTCGCATTCGACTATCCCCTCGCAGAATTTGACGGACTCAAGCAACGGCTTCTTGCCCACGGAGCCGAACTCATCGATCCCATCCGCGAGACCCCCTTCGAACGATTTTTTTTCAAGGAACCCAACGGTTACATCTTCGAGGTAATCGATGCCGACCGGGAGCCTGAGGCCTGACCTTCACCTTTCCTCAAGCCCCGGAATGGGCGCTTCCGCGGGAATCGCACGCCCCTCCCACATCGGCGTACCGTCCTGCAGTTCCAGAATGCGTCCGCCGCTTCCCGCGACTGGAGGCGCAAAGATTCTCGAGAGGCGCTTGCGGTGCTGTTCCATGAGCGGTCTCATTTCCTCCCGGTGCGCCAGATTCACCCACTCCTGGGGATCCTCTTGCAAATCGTAAAACTCTTCGCTCCCGTCGGCATAACGAATGAAGCGGAACCTCTCGCTACGGACGGCCTGACTCCCAGGCCCCGCCGTCGTCCTTGCAACCCGCGCTGGCAGGGCATTACCACCTTCCAGCACCGTCCGCAGGCTGACCCCTTCCAGGCACACCGGCCGGACCGGGAGATCGCAGAGATCCAAGAGCGTTGGGTAGATGTCGAGCAACTCGACCGGCTCGGCATGGTGGACTCCCCGCACCACCCCGGGACCGGCAAAGACCAGCGGCACGCGGGTGGACTCTTCCCAAAGGGTATTCTTGCCGGTGATCCCCTTCTCCCCAAGGTGCCAGCCATGGTCCGACCAGAGCACCACAACCGTGTTCTTCTCCAATCCACTCTCGCGCAGCGCCTGCAGGATCCGACCGACCTGGGCATCAAGAAAACTGACACATGCCAGGTAAGCTCGCACCTGACTCTGCCACTGCCCTGCGCGCTCCAGAAACACTCTCCTGTGCTCAGGGAGCCGCCAATGCAGGTACCACGAGAAGCGTGGCGTGTCATCGCGATCATCACGTGTGATGAGAGGCAGGACCGACTCGTCGTCGGGATAGAGATTGAACCACTGCTGCGTCGCAAAGAGGGGCACATGTGGCAAACGGATTCCCACCGAGAGAAAGAACGGTTCCTGCGGAAGACCCTGCAAGCGCTCCGCGGCCCAGCTCGCGATCTTCCAGTCACCCCGTTCCTCGTCCCGCCCTCCGATGACGCCCCAGTCGTTACCCCGGCTCTGTTTCCCCGGGAGGCTGGCGACCCGTCGGGGCGGATACGGCCCGTCATCATATCCGGGACCGATCACGTCAAACTCGCGATCCTCCTCCCGCAATCCGAAGCGCCCGTGAAAAATCTTGCCGGTTGCCAGCGTCCGATAGCCATTGCCGGAAAAACACTGGGGAAGACTTATGAGATCCCCCAGCCCGGGCACATCACGGAACCATGGCTGCAATCCGTAGACTCCCGTCGTTTCCGGCCTCTTGCCCAACAGCACGCTGGTCCGCGAAGGATTGCATAACGGGGCCTGACAATGGGCATTCCTGAAGACGATGCCGCGCTGCGCGAGGGCATCGATGTGAGGAGTTTTAACGAGGGGATGCCCACCAAGACAGTCCACCCAGTCATTGAGGTCATCGACCACGATGAACAACACGTTTGGGCGCTCCGAGGCCGTCACAACGCCCACGCCGAACACCCCGGCCAGAAAGAGGATCGTCATCGCTGCCCTGATTCGCATCTTCATATTCTCCCGTCCATTCGACCCGAAAAGAATGGATTACGACGGAACCGGAATTACTCTCCGACAGCAATGAGAATTGTTGCCGCCCTTAGCCTGGCACTGATCCCCTCCCTCACCTCCCTGGGGGACACCGCATTCACCCACCCGCTCCCTTCCTACGCCCACTACAGTGATCTCGAGATAGCCGCCCTTGCGGACGAGGTGAGGCGAAGCAATCCCACCATTCACCGAGGCGGCTGGGAATGGGACCGCCTGCTCTGCCGCTATGTGGACGGTGGCCGGAAAGAGCAAAACGCACTCCCCATCCTCAAAGGCTACTTCATGAGCATTCTCGATCGCTACGACGCGGCGATTGACCGTGGAGAATCCTTTACCCTCTTCCACAACCACAAGTCCTGGGGCAGCGGCGGGCGCATGCGCATCTTTGCCGAATTGGTGCGGCAGGGCGTCATCAACGAGGAGGAGCAGGAAAAATTCAAGACCCTCGTCACCGAGAGCCTCCGCCTCGACTTTCCCGATTACTCCGCGCTCGAACGGGGCGTCAACAACCGACCCTATGGCATTAACGGCGGTCCCGCCCTCGCAGTGAAGATGTTTCCCGAACATCCCCAATGCAAACGGCACAAGCCGTGGCTGGATGCTCTCTGGCGTGAACTCGTGGAGTATGGAGACACCACCGAGACCAATTACTATCCCTACGGCCCCCTCTACCTCCAGGGACTCTACGACATGGCTGAGGGAATGGGAAAATTCGAGAGCGAGAGGGACTTTCTTCATCAGCATCTCCGTCGCTACCTTTCCTACGTTCACGGGGGTGGGCTACGCGGCAATCCAAACTCGGGTGTGCGCATCAATCACCAGGAGGGTGCCCGCGCCCGCATCTATGCCGATCCATGGAATTCCCGCTACATCCTCGACGAGGCAGGCGGAATGGACGCTCAGATCTGGTACCTCTTCGCCAGGGAGTTCAGGGATCCCGAGTTTCTCTGGGCCTCTGAACAGGCTTGTCTCGGTGGACGCCCCCCGGCCGGACAACCCGTTCCCAGAGCCTATCTGGAAGCCTACCAGCGTCGATATCACTGGTTCATCTCACGCGGCATTGAACCGAGGGTGCCCGCGGGCGGATCGTCCATCGGATACTACAGCGCCCACAAGCATCGCAAGCCGGAGCGACTCTTTCTCGGACCCGGGCGTCAAAGTGGCCAGCCCTTCGTCTCCTTCTACATTTACGACCGCAACAACAACTACATGCATTATTGCGACGACTCCGACGGGAAGCTCTATGAGTACTGCGCTCAGGGCGCCAAGTTTCTCCATACCAGCGGGAAATATAGCAGCGGGAGAGCAGGAGTCGGCGAAAGCGCCTACGACATGCTCTCCGTCCTCCCCCCCGACATGGCGTTCCCCATCAACAAAGGGGGTGGCATGGACACTCCAACCGGCAAGGCCTGGAAAATGGCATCTCTTTCAGTCAAACTGGCCCTTCCCAGCCGCGAAGGCCCCGACTCCCGGAACTGGTTTTTCGATGAATCGATCGGGAAGTTCCGCCGGCGTGACCAACCTGCGCTGGGGTTTTCCCACGGAAACATGGATGGTTACTGGCACCTCAATGACGACTACCACCTCACCACGCTCCGTATCGGCTCCTTCCCGGCAGGAACGCGCATCCAGAACATTCGCCTGGCCGGGCCGAAGGGGGAAAAGATCCTCGCCCCTCTCGACACCCTCCCGCCCAACTTGAAGATCGAGCTACGCCGCGGCGAGGACACGGTACAATTACAGGACGCCCTCCGCCAATCCGCCTGCCGTTTCGTCAAGCCGGGACGGCGGGAGGGATCCTGCCTCGAGGTGGCCGACCTCGGGAGCGACGCGTCCATAGACCTCATCCTTGAAAACCTGGACGAAACGTTCAACGGCCAGACTGATTACACCCGCATCTCCTACGACTTTCAGGGCCCCAGCAGAGGATCCATTATCCCCAACCTTCGTACCAAGCCTCGCTACTTCACCCCCCTCTGGCACCGAGGAGCGATCCTCGAAGGAGACGCCCTCCGGGCCGAAAACCGGGGTGGAGACTCCTTCGGCCGTTTCACCATGCGCAATTACTACGGTGCGCGCAGCCGATGGACCCGTGAAAGCGTGCTGACTGCCGAGGGCTACCTGATCGTGCGCGACAGCTACCTGCCCTGCTCCGATGTGGACGGCTACCAGGCCTCCCCCTGCTGGCTCATCTCCGCCGGGAAAAGCAACCAGAGGGGGAACAACTGGTTCGATGCGCCCGCCCGTGATCATTCGTGGTGGCAAAAACAAAAAAAGCGCGTCCTGCTCTACCTCCACCCGGAAGATGACCAGTTCATCGGACAGGTTGAACACCGCACCTCACAGGACATCGGCAAAGACGACGTCCGGAACACCTTCGCCCGTACTACCCTGCAGGCAGGCTTGCAGAAAAACTGGCTCAGCATCTTCCACCCCTTCAACGAGAACGAAAGCGCCCGGGAGATCGCAGCCCGGATTCAAACCACGATGAAAAGGGATGGAGCCGTGCGCGCCCGGATCGGGACCGTCCTCGTTCAACTCACCGCGGATGGGCAATGGAACGTTTCTCGACCGTAAAAGGGATCAACCCTGCTACGGTTACTTGCCCACCTCCTCGAGCACTATCCTGCGGAAGGATACCGGGTCCCCATGATTCTGCACTCCGATCAACCCGGTCCTGCGTTTCAATCCAGGCACCTTCTTCCCGTGCTCGTTCGCCAGTTTGTCGAGATCCGCATTCACCACCTGCTCGCCATTGACCCAGACCGCACACATCCGTCCCACGCACCGGATGCGCAATGACTGCCACTCACCCGCCTTCTTGGTGGCCCGTTTGGATGGAGCGAGAGCTGCATAGATCGCCCCCGTGAACTGGTCCGGCTTCAGGTTCTTCCACTTCGGACCGTAGTCGTCGAGTAACTGAATCTCCATCCCTGCCACCCAGGGAGCTCCCTGCCTCGGAGCTCGGATAAAGACCCCGCTGTTTCCATTGGCAGGAAGACTGAACTCCAGACTGAGATCAAAATCCCCATACTCTCTGCTGGTAGCCAGCCACTGCGCACCCTTGCCTCCGGTGCAGGTCAGGTTGCCCTCCTTTACAGCCCAGTTGTCTGGAGACCCTCCCATTCCCTGCCACCCGGCAAGGTCCTTGCCGTTGAAAAGCGAGACCGGTTCTCCCCCGAACCCAGAGACACTACAGAGCAGGAATACCGAAAGTCCAACCCTCTGACAGCGATGAAAGTTCATGATCCAAGGATCGGGATTTCCGGTGTGTGGGCAACCCGAAAGCCTGATCTCCTGCCAATGGCTCATTACCCGTTTTGGGCATGTATTTTTAGACAAAAATTTGACAAAGGGCCCTTTGTCTAGTTTATGTCTATGTTGGACGTGGTCATGAAGACCACATCCGGCCTCCCAACTACAATGAAAAAGAAATACGACACGGCCCGCACCCTTTTCAGCGGGCTCCTCGCCTTCTGCCTGTGGAATACCGCCCGGGCGGACAATATCGTGGAAGCTCTGGCGGATCGTCCCGAGTTTTCAACCTTGGTGACCGCGGTTACCGAGGCCGGTCTCGCTGATGCCCTCGCCGAAGCAGAAGACATTACCGTCTTCGCCCCAAGCAACGAAGCCTTTGCCGCGATTCCAGAGGATGCTCTTACCGCCCTTCTCTCGGACAAGGAGGCCCTGACTGCGCTCCTCCTCTACCACGTGGCGCCCGGAGCGACCAATTACCGGGATTTCGAAACCGGCGGACTCGACACCCTCCTCGAAGGGTCCCAGCTGGAAATCACATCCAAGAGCTATTACTGGGGTTGGTATCGAATCGTCTCTGTAGACGAGGCCCGTATCACCCAAGCCAATCTCCGTGCCTCCAATGGCATCATTCACCGGATCAACGCGGTCCTCGACCCGGGATACGAACCGGTTCCGTCTATTCTCGACATCGCCGCGGGCAATCCGGATTTCTCCATCCTCGCCGAACTACTCGGGCAGGCGGGATTCGCGCGGTCGCTCGGTAGTGACCATGTCAATCTCACTGTCTTTGCCCCTACCAATGCCGCCTTTGAGGCGCTCGGTGCAGAGACTCTCGAAACCGTGGCGGGAGACGTTCATTTGCTCCGAAGCATTCTAAAGAACCACATCGCCCGGGGATCGCTCGACAGTGCCACACTTGGAGAGGCTGGCAGCGTACGAACGCTCCTGCGCCTCAACCTTCCCATCGGTTCCAATGACACCTCCGCAACCGGGCTGGGAGTGGATGGTAAGCCCATCGACGCCGCGGACATTCAGGCAAGCAATGGCATCGTCCACGTGGTTGGCGAGGTCCTCGTTCCTCCCATGCCCGAGTCACTGGTGGACGTCGCAGTTGCCCGGGAGGATCTCTCGACCTTCGTCACCGCAGTGACCGCAGCCGAACTGGTCGACACCTTCGACAGCATCAGGAAGTGGCCTGCCTACACTATCTTTGCCCCCAATAACGCGGCCTTCGGGGCCCTTCCGGAGGGAACCCTCGAGACCCTTCTCGCGGATCCAACCGGTGCCCTCGCAGAGGTTCTCCAGCTCCACGTGGTCCGGGGTCGCTTCCCATCCCGGAATCTCTCCGATGGGCAGGTGCTTCACAGTCTCTCAGGTGAGCAACTGACCGTATCCATCAGTAACGGCGAAGTCCGGATCAACGGCGCCCTCGTGGCCGAGACTGACCTCAACGCCGAGAATGGCATTCTCCACATCATGGGAGGAGTCATTACGGCGGAGCCCTTCACGGTTGCAGATCTAGTGGCCAGCAAATCCTACCTCAGCACCTTGGCCGCAGCTCTGGATGCCGCCGACCTCACGGGTGCCCTCGACGACCCGGAGGCCGACATCACCGTCTTTGCCCCGATCAACTATGCATTTTCTCGCCTGCCTGAGGGCACGGTGGAATCCCTTCTGGAAGACCCCTCCGGAGCGCTCACTCAAATCCTCCTCTACCATGTGGTGGGCGAGAACCTGCAAGCCGGCGACCTGGTCGAGACGGGCAGCGCAACGACCCTGCAGGGCGCCGATGTCGAAATCACCTCGAAGAGCTACCGCTTCTGGGGATGGCGGACGCCCTTCCAAATCATCCGGGTCAACGGCCAGCGCGTGATCGCTGCCAACGTGGAAACGGACAACGGGACCGTCCATCTTCTCTCTGGCGTTCTTCTTCCCCCCGAGGAATAGGAGCCGGCAACGGTTCCGCCCCTCCTCCCAAGGGTGCCCCGGTGTCAGACGTGACATCGGGGCATTCCCGGACAATTCACCAGATGAAAGCCCTGGTCTTCCTAGTTGCCCTCATCCTGACTCTGCTCGTCGCTTGCGAGCCTCCCGACGGGAGTCATCAGTCCGGCGCGGACTCGATTTCCCGCAAGTCCGGAACCGCATCCCACCAGACCGCAATGGCAACCGCAGCGCAGGCCTCTCCCCCTTCTCCATCCTCTCCGGAGGCCCTCTCCAACCTGATTTACCTCCGCTCCGAGCCCGAGCTCCTTTCCCTCGTGGAATCCATCTGCGATCAACCGCCTTCACCGGCCAAGAATCTGCAGTTCACAACCATTTACGACGAAACCCAGCTTCGCCCCGATCTTACCCGCCTGCCCCTCCTGCTGCACCTCGTTCGACAGCCGGACCTCCCCATGGGATTGCGGGAAACCATCCGTGGCGAGCTCCGGGCGACCCTGCAGACAGACCACGGGGACTCATGGGCCGACTGGTCCCTTGCCCTCGATGAGCATCTCGCACGGGAGCATGGCCTTCTCCGGGCAGGGGATTGAGCGGAGACGGGGCTCTGGCGGCCACAGGGTCCAACCTGTGTCTCCGGCACTGGTCCATGCCGATCCTGAAGACAGGGATTATGGCGCATGAGTGCTTTAATCCTTCAAACGACGGTTCCGCGCTGCCACAAGAGGGAGAAATAAAACTTCCGCGAATGCTCCGGGTCGTCCTCCTGTCCTCAATCCTTTCCACGCTCTCTACGGGCCTGACCGCCGAGCGCCTCCCGGTAGCGCTCCCCTCCGAAGTCGGCATGTCCGCCGGTGCCCTCCAGAAAATCGACGAAGTCGTAACCCGCCGGTTCATTGAGGGAAAACAACTGGCCGGCGCCTCGGTGCTCGTTGCCCGCAAGGGAAAGGTCGTCCACTTCGGCACCTACGGACTCCGGGATCTGCACTCCGGGAAACCGATGGAGCCAGACACTCTCGTCCGCATTTACTCAATGACCAAGGCCATCGTCAGCGTGGCCGCCATGATTCTGGTTGAGGAGGGAAAACTGGAGCTGGATGCCCCGATCTCCAAGTATGTGCCCGCGGTAAATGCCATGAGGGTCGGCTCCCTCCCTGCCAAGAACGAGATGACCATAAGGGACATCCTTCGACATACCGCCGGCTTTCCCAACAATGTCACGGTCGATCGGCTTTACCGGCAGGCCGGGCTCCCTTCCCTCGCTGACAGCACACTCCGGGAAATGACGGAACGACTCAATCATATCCCACTGCGTTCCGAACCGGGGAGCCGTTGGCACTACAGCTTCGGAACGGACGCCCTCGCCCACCTCGTGGAGGTGGGCTCCGGCCAAACCATTGATACCTTCCTGACAGAGCGCATCTTCAAGCCTCTTCTCATGGTGGACACCGCTTTCCACTGCCCCGCCGAAAAGCGGGAGCGCTTTTCCCTCGTCTACGGTCGGGACCTCCAACCCGTCCCCGCCCCCCAGCCAGGCACCACAGGCCCCTTCACCTTCGAAAAACCACCCCGATTTCTCTCCGGCGGCGGTGGTCTCGTTTCCACCGGGATCGACTACATGCGCTTCTGCCTCATGCTGTCCGGTCTCGGAGAGCTCGGGGGGACCCGGATCCTGAAGAGGGAAACAATACGGGAAATGACCCGCAACCAGCTCCCACCTTCCGCCTACCCCATCAATCGACCTCCCGGAGGCCGCGGTTTCGGCCTCGGTTTCGCCGTCCGCGTGGAGAAGATCGATTCCGAACCATCATCCATCGGTGAATACGAATGGCTCGGAGGCGCCGGCACGGAATTCTGGATTTCCCCCCGGGATGAACTAGCCGTCGTTACCCTTTCCCAGGCCCTTCCCATGCGGGACCTTGGGGCGACCGTCAAGCCGCTCGTCTATGCTGCGCTTGCAGAATGAAGCGACAAGGGGACGCCTCAGCCCTCGCCTCCGGGGCTCTTTCGCCCCATTTTGCGATCTCATGGAACGCGACTCCCCGCAGGCAGACCAGGCCGTGGGCCGCCCCCTACCCGAGGAAATCACGAATGCGGTCCTTGGGACGACCAATGATCGCTTTCCGACCCTTTACGAGGACGGGCCGCTGCAGAAGTTGCTTGTGCTTCAGGAGAATCTCAATCACGGCCTCCGGGTTGCCCACATAATCTGCAGGATCGAGTTCAAGTTTCCTGAATTTGGAATCCTTCCGCACGAGGTCCTCGACCGGGTCTTCCAGCCCATTCACTATTTTCTGAAGGGCCGCGCGATCCGGCGGCGTCTTGATGTAGAGGATGACCTCGTGCTCCACTCCCAGTTCCTCGGCGACCGCCAAGGCATTTACAGAGGACCCTCAGTGGGGATTATGGTAGATACGGACCTTTGGCACAACGCTCACTTAAGTCCTCCCTGCCCTTTCGTCAATCCTCACCCGTATCCCCCCATCAGGCCCAGCGGGAGGATCGACAAGCGGTCCTCCGTATCAGAGCCTTGCCCGAACCAGCCATGAATCGAACGCTCCTCCACGCCTTCTTCCTCGCCGGACTCAGCATGACTCCGCTCTCCGCTGCCAAGGTCAAAGCGGTCACCGCCTCTTCCGAGCAACAGGGCAATGAGGCAAGCCACGCCTTTGACCAGGATGCCGGAACCCGGTGGGCATCCCAGGGCCGGGGCGCCTGGATCCAGTGCGAACTGGACCAGGAAGTCGACCTTGCCGAGATCGGGGTCGGGTTCCAGTCGTCCGAGCGCGACTACGCGTTTGAACTCGCAACCTCCCGGGACGGAGAGAACTGGACTGCCACCGGACGACTTCAGAGCAAGGGCCGTAGCGGCATGATCCCTCACCGGTTTCCGAAAACCAAAGCCCGCTGGATCCGGCTCACTGTGTTCGGAAGCAACGCCAACGACTGGGCCAATGTGCACACCATTCATCTTCCCGGAGTCACCCCCGGACCGTCCCCCTCCCCCTCCAAGCCTGAATACGTGGTCACCGAATGGGCCACCGATCCCTCCATCGCAAATAGCGTCGCAATCTCCCTCGACGACCACGGCCGTGCCTACGTGACCGTTGCCAGACGCCGCAAGCAGAGCAGCCTGGACATTCGTCACCACCAGAACCTCGTCAAAAAAGATCTGAGCCTGACAACCGTCGAGGAACGCCGCGCCTGGTATCGCGAATACCTCACCGGGAAGACCTGGCTGCCCGACCGGAACAACGACGGTGTCCGGGACTGGCGGGACCTGACCGTGCAAAAAGACAGTGTGGTGCAGGTCGTCGACAAGGATGGCGACGGGACCGGCGAGGCCATGCGTATCCTCGGCGAGTACAACACCGAGGTCACCGGAATCGCGGCCGGTGTGCTCGCGGCCGGCTCCGACGTCTTTGTTGCCGTGGAGCCGGATTTTCTCCGCTACCAGGACGAGGATGGAGACGGCTTCCCCGAAAAGCACGAGGTGGTCGCTACCGGATTCCAGGTCCACATGGGGCAGGGAGGGCACAACCTGAGCGGTGTCGCTCTCGGTCCTGATGGTCGCGTTTACTGGTCCCTGGGAGACAAGGGGCACCATGTGAAAACTGCTGAAGGCAAGCTCTACCACCGCCCCAACAGTGGTGGAACCTTCCGCTGTGAACTGGATGGCACACGGGTGGAGCGCTACTCGTCCGGAGAACGCAATGCGCAGGAACTGGCCTTTGATGCCCACGGCAATCTCTTCAGCATGGACAATGATGGAGACTACCCTGGCGAGAAGGAACGAGCTCTCTACATCACGGAGGGAAGCGAGCACGGCTGGCGTCTGAACTGGCAATGGCTGGGCAAACAGGACTTCACGAAGATCAGTGGACTACGGCCCTACAATCCCTGGATGGATGAAGGGCTCTTCCTGCCTGACCGGGACGACCTCGCAGCCTACCTCACACCCACCATCGGCAACTTTGGACCGGGTCCCTGCGGATTCACGGCGAACCCCGGCACCGCTCTCTCGCCCGAGCTCGCGGATTGCTTCTTCATGACAAACCAGCAGGGACAGATCCGCGTCTTCCGGTTCACCGAAAAGGGGGCTCACTTCGAATTCAAGGAGCAGTCCGCCATCAAGGGAGGGCGAAGCAATACCGGACTCGCGGTGGGACCCGACGGGGCTCTCTACTCAGCCTGCTATGGCGGTGGCAGGGGATCCATCTTCCGCTTTGATGTCACCGCCGAACACCAGCACCCAGCGCGCAGGGAAACACAGGACATTCTGTCCCGGTCATCCGGGAAGGCCAACACGGACACACTCCGGTCGTGGCTCTCTCATCCCGACCAGCGGGTTCGCATGAAGGGGCAGTTCGAAATCGTCCGGCGAAATCTTCCCTCGATCTTCCTCGATGTTCTCGGTGATCCCGGAGCCACCCGACTTTCCCGCCTCCACGCGATCTGGGGCATCGGCCAGACTTCCAGAAAGGATCCCCGCGCCCTTTCCAGTCTCGAACCCGCGTGGCGGAGCGAGGACGCGGAGGTTCTTGCCCAATGCGCCAAGGTTGCGGGGGACATCCCGGGACACCTCGCCGAGGCCAAGCGGCTAAAGCACCATCTTCTGGCGGCTCTCCGGCACCCTTCTCCCCGCACACAGTTTTTCGCCGCGATTTCTCTCGGCAAGCACAGGGTCCAGGATGCCGCGCCGGACCTGATCAAACTGCTTGCGGAAGGAGGAGCGCGGGATCCTTACCTCCGGCATGCCGCCATGATGGGGCTGAAGGGAGCTCTCTCCCCCGCGGAAATTGCCAGCCTTCATGACCATGAGAACCGCACTGTCCGGCTCGGCGCAATCGTGGCCCTCCGTAACCTCAAGTCTCCGGAAATCACGGCCTTCCTGAAGGACGACGACGAACTCGTCCTGCTTGAGGCGGCTCGTGCCATTCACGACGACCAATCCATCCCAGCGGCCCTCCCGGCCCTTGCCGGACTCCTTGAGCGCCCTGGGCTCACCAATGAGGCCCTCATGCGCCGCGTCATCAACGCCGCCTTCCGGGTGGGCACCTATCCCGCGCTGCTCCGTCTCGAGGCCTTTCTCAAGCGGGGAGAGAGTTCATCCGCCCTGAAGCGGACTGCACTTGCCTCCCTCCTCTGGTGGTCGACGCCCCCCGTGCTCGATGCGGTGGAAGGTCGCTATCGCAAACATGAACCTCGCGATTCGAAGCCCGTCAATGAAGCCATCGCGCGCCTCAAGCCAATCATCATGAAAGACGATGAATTACGCGCAGTTCTGCTCAATGGCGTCTCGGTGCGGGGCGAGGCGAGCTGGCTGGAAGGAACGAGCGAACACTTTGCCGAGCTTTCCTCCGCCCTCCAGCTCAAAGTTCTCGATGGACTCGCCAGCACCAAGTCTCCGGACCTCAGGGAGTTCGTCCAGGCAGCCCTTTCCTCCTCCGACCCCAAGGTCCAGGAGAAAGCGCGCACCTACGCCAGACAGGCCGGCGTGCCACTTCTCGATCTCCTTCTTGGCATTCTGGAAAAGGAGACCCCGGCAGGTCAGGGCAAGGCCATAAAGCAACTTGCTGAACTTGATGACCCACGGGCCACAAGTAAATTCACCTCTCTCGTCCAGCAGTACCGTAAAGGCAAGGCCAACCCCCATTGGAAGCTCGAGCTGTGGCAAGCGGCCCGGGCGCGGGGCATCGAGCTCCTCGAGACCCCCGACCGCCTCGAGTACGGTGGCGACGCGAAACGGGGACGGGATCTTGTCCGGACCCATGCCGCCGCCCAATGCATCCGGTGCCACAAAGTGGGCAAAGAAGGAGGAACACCTTCAAAGGACCTCACCATCGGTCCGAAGTTGGACGGAATCGGATCCAAGCGTGATCGCAAACACCTTGTCGCCTCTCTCCTGACGCCGAGCTCGGAAGTCTCCGACGGATTCGGAACCGTGGTCCTGAAAACAAAGGAAGGGGAGGAAATCTCCGGAATCCTGAGCAAGAAGACGGATACCTTCTGGACGATCACCCTCGCCGACGGCAGGAAGCGTAACCTGCGCCCCGACGAGGTCTCCAGTCATGTCCTCAGTTCAGCCATGCCCCCCATGGGAGCTCTCATGAACATGGAGGACATCCGGGACGTCGTGGAATACCTTGCGAGCCTGAGGTGAAGGTCGACCGGGACGGAATCCTACCCCAGTTCCCACCGCGCCTGCCTCAACACCGCCCGCGGAGTATTCGCCATTTTTTCGTACCAGACGGTCACGAGAACGCCGTCCTCTCTCTCCACCGTGGAAGGATAGCCGAGGTCACCCCCCGGTCCATCATCCGAGATGACAAAAGGCTTTGACCACGTCTTCCCTGCGTCCTCGCTCACGCGCGCCTGGTTCCCGAATGGCTTGCGGCGGTGCCCGTAGCTCATGACAAGTCGATCGTCCCTCAGGCGGAGAAGATGGGACGGCAATCCCCAGACTCCGATTGAATGTGGAGTGGTCCAGGTCTGCCCGCCATCACTCGATTCACACTGCAGGGTTTCCCGCGAATTCACCTTGTTGTGGTTGCGAATGTGCACCACCAGATTGCCACCCGCTGCCTCCACCGCATGCAACTCGTGGTAATCATGGTGGTCATCCCCGGGCCTGGCCTGGATCTCCGCCAGCCATCTCCAGGTCCTCCCATCATCCTCTGATTCGCAGACCCCCACCTTTTCCTCCCCGGTCCAGAGGGCCTTCCCCGCATAAAGGAGACGGCCATCGCTCAGCTGCACCGGACCGTGTGGACTGTTCAGAGGAACCCGATAGCGGCCTGAGAAGGTCACCCCCCCATCCGTAGAGCGAGTCATCCAGGTTCCAAGCGCCTTCTGACGTCCCTCCCCCGTCGTGCGATTGTGGGCCGCCTGCCAGCGTTCCCCCTTGCGCTTCAACTGGGCTTCGTATGCGAGCGAGGTGAAGTTGGTAATGAGAATACTCCCCTTTGCCGTCTCAAGGACTCCGGCATCCCGATCATCGATCGGCCCATCCATCACGACTCTTGGAAAGCTCCAACTCTCTCCCCCGTCACCCGAGCGCATCAAGTCCGTCCGCCCGAAGGGGCAGACATGCTCTTCGCGTCCTCCCGAGCACACGAGGAGAAGCTCCCCGTTGCGACGCCGGGCAAGGGTTGGCCAACCATGATACAGATCTGGCAGGTGACTGACCACTTTCCTGTCCAGGGTCTTCACGGGCGGGGCCGCCCTGCTGGAGGCCGCTGCGAAGAATGCCGCCCCGCCGGCGGACGTGGAAATCAAGAAGTCTCGACGCTTCATCACATCCAGAAAACGGCAGGAGAAGTGCGAAATCGAATCATTTCTGCAACGCGACCAGCAAGGCTCCGATAATGGCAAGGCCAACCCCGAGGGCCTTGCGCAGCGTCAGGCGTTCCTTGAGCACCACAACCGCAAGCGCGATGATGAACACCGTGGCCATCTGGTTGAAAATGGCCGCTCGCCCGGCGGTTGTGTACTTGAAACCTGCGGTCCAGAACATCGTTCCCATGAATGGACCAAGAAAGCTCATCGGGATCATGATTCTCCAGATGTCGCGCCTTCGAAATGCCACAAAAACCTCTCCCACAGGCCAACGCAGGGACGCAAAGGAGGCCAGGGCGATGGTCGCTACGAAAAACCGAAAGGCCGAGACCCACACCACCGAGTGCTCACGAATGACATCCCTTACCATGAGTATGCCCACCGCCATGATCACGTGCGCACCGGCGGCCAGAAGCACGCCGATCAGGAGTTCACGATTGCTGCGGACATCCTCCGTCTTCCGCATCCCCACGGCCACCCCGGCCACCACGAGGGCCCCACCCAGCATTTCCCAGTGACCCAGCATTTCCCCGAAAAGCAAAAATCCAATCGCGACCATTGATGGCGAGTAGATGCAATCCGCAAGGGCCTGCAGGCTTGCTCCAAGCCGGTTCAGGGCAGCCGCAAAGAGGGTGTCCGCAATGGTAATGCCCAGGATCGCGCTGATCACCAGGAGCAGATAATTCCCTCCCGACAGATCGGGAAGAAACGGCGCCCCAACCAGAGGGAGTGCCAGGAGAAAGAAAACCGTGGCGAAACTCCCCTTGAAAACCGTCAGGGCCACCGGCGGGATCTGAAACCCCGAGATGCGCATCAGTATCACGCAGAAAGACCAGACCAGGGCCGCCAGGACCGCGAAGATGTCACCCTCGTTCATCGCATCAGAAATCGCGCGGGGGGGAACCTGCGACCTGAACCGGACTCTGGCAAGCGCCACAATCCAACCACACTGATTTATCGCGCCCTCTCGGGAACAGATTGTCCTCGAATGCAATCAGCTGCAAACTCGCCTCCTCATGAGAACGCTCATCGTGGCCGCCTGGACGGTCCTTTTCGTGACTACCTCATCCGCGGAACCGCCCAAAAAGGCGCTTCCCCTCCCGGGCGAGACCTTCGTGGTGGAAGGCCGCACCGCCTTCCTGATCCTCCCCCCCCCGGCCAAGCGCAGGACCGGCCCCATGCCGTGGGTCTGGTATGCCCCTACCCTCCCCAACCTCCCCGGTAAAGAGGAACGGTGGATGTTTGAACGCTGGCTCGCCGAGGGAATCGCCATTGCCGGTATCGATGTCGGAGAATCCTACGGAAGCCCGCCCGGGAGAACACTCTACTCGTCCTTCTACACGTATCTTGTGACCCAGCGCGGGCTCTTGCCCCGTGCCTGCCTGCTTGGACGCAGCCGCGGCGGCCTGATGCATTACAACTGGGCCTCCGAAAACCCCGACAAGGTTGCCTGCATCGCCGGAATCTATCCCGTGTGCAACCTCTCCAGCTGGCCCGGGCTCGCGCGTGCGTGCGGTGCTTACGGACTGAGCGCAACCGAACTCAAGGCCGTCCTCGGGAAGCACAATCCCATCTCGCGCCTCTCCCCCTTGGCCAAGGCAAAGGTGCCAATCTTCCATATTCATGGCGACCAGGACCGCGTCGTCCCACTGGAGGCCAACTCCAGGATCGTCGCCGAGCGTTATGGGAAGGAGAACGGCCCGGTGACCCTGAAGGTGATCAGAAATCAGGGCCACAACATGTGGCCGGGCTGGTTTCAGGACCGGGACCTCGTTGATTTTGTCATCAGGCACGCTGTCAGCGTGAGGAAGTAACCTTGCCAGCGCTCCGGTTCCGCCGATACTTGAACAATGGCGCGTCTCTTCTCCTCCCTGATCCTCCTCGCCTTACTCTGGCCGTCCTCCACGTCGGCCACCGATCCCTGCGCCAGAATAAAACCTCCGGACCCTGAAGAAGGAATTGCGGCTCTTGGGGGACAGGTCTTCAGGAGCCCCGGGACGGGGAAGGTCATTGAAGTCAAGCTGAATGGCTCTGCCCGCCTCCGCGATGAGGATCTCGCCCTCGTAAGCAGTTACACATCTCTCACGGACCTCTCCCTGGAGCACACTGCGATCACGGGCGCCGGCCTCATCCATCTTCGGAGGCTCTGCAAGATAGAGTGGCTCAACCTGTGGCAGACCACGATTGGAGACGACGGACTTGCCCATCTCTCTATGCTCCACTCCCTCCAATACCTCCCGGTAGGCGGCACCCGGATAACCGACGCAGGCCTCGAGCACCTCAGGGACCTCCCCGCTCTTCTCTACCTGGGACTGCGCGATACGGACATTAGCGACGCAGGGGTGTCCAAACTCACCAGGCTGCCCGTCCTGAAGGAAATCAATCTTCGAGGAACGAAGGTCACCGACCAGTGCATTGAATCTCTCTGCAGAATCCCGACCTTGCGGAAAGTCTGGCTCGGCAAGACCGGGATCTCCGCCCGCGGCCACGCCCGGTTGAAGGCCGGGCTGCCCATGTGTGTGATCGATCTGACCGCGGACTGAACATCATGATGTTGCGCGAGACATCTGTCCCTCGGCCTGTTTTCATGAGGGCACCCGACAGGCTTTAAACGGCCTGCTGACGAGGCGGGCATTCGAGGCTAAGGAGGGCCGCTTCCCCTACATGTATTCGTAGTCCCAGCTCGTCAGCACCTCCGGACCCCCGGCAGGTGCGCGCCTCTTCCACCTGCGCTCTCGATTCCGTGTCAGAGGATCGCTGGCAAAAATCTCCGGGATGGAGGAGTGCGAATTCCCCCGGGCAGGAAGCTGGTCTCCCATGATGCCGGAAAACTTTTCGCAAGCCCCGACCGGAACCAGGATCCCTCACCGCAGAAAGTATCCCGCCAGCTCCCCCAGGCGCGTGATCCGCAAATCGGGCTCATGGTCCCCGGGCTTTGCCTCAAACCTTTCGTAAGGCAAATGTTCCGTGGTGAGAATGGCGTTCATCCCCATCCTCTTTGCCCCCTGCACATCTGCCAGCCAGTTGTCACCGATATAGACACAGTCCTCAGCGCCAATCCCCAATCCCTCAAGGAGAAGCTCATAGGGCCGTGGATGAGGCTTCACGAAACCCACCTCGCCCGAGATGACGATCACCTCGAAAAACCTCCCCAGAGAGAGCCTTGACAGGCCATCCCGGATCGAACGTCCACAGGGATAATTCGATAACAGCGCGAGACGGTAACGGCCGGCAAGGTTTCCCAGCAATTCAAGCACCTCCTCCGTAACACGAATTCCATCGACGAAAGCACGGTATCGCGCTTCCACCATGCGTTCGACCTGCCAGTGCTTCGGTTCCACCGAGCACACTTCCCGGATCAACTGGGCCGCCAGGGCTGACATCTCACCTTCATGAAAACCATTCGAGTAGGGCTCGACGATCTGTCGATTGCGGACGGCGCGCAGCTTCTCTGCATCGCACTCCCCGAACATGTCCTCCAGTGACTCCCTGAGAGCCTCCAGCTGATGAGCAATCTGGCGCGGCCCGAATTCGATCAGGGTATTGCCCAGGTCGAAGCACAACGCCCTCACTTTTTCCAGTGGCACTCTGGTTACGTCCTCCATTGGCCCCAGACAATGGCATGGCCTGTTCGATGAGCCCAGCGACGAGTTCGTTCACATCACCCTTCCAGTCGATCCTCCTTTACCGGTCGAACCAAGCATCCGGCGTCCCGCTCCTTCAATCCTTCCCGAGGGCGTCGCGCAGGACCTGCACGGTGTGCCGGACCCTGACCGAGGACCCAAGATTCCTGAGGTGCAGGGAGAGCTGGGTCAGGCATCCGATGTTTCCACTAGCAACCACCGTCGCCCCGCTCTCCAGCACGGCCCGCGCTTTTGCCTCACCCAGCGCTGCCGCTACCTTGGGCTGGTCAATGTTGTAGGTTCCAGCCGATCCGCAACAGAGGTGCGCATCCCGCAGTTCCACCACCTGTGCTCCGGGAATGCGCTGCAGCAGCCGGCGCGGATCACTCCGGACCCCCTGCCCATTTGAGAGATGACAGGCATCATGATAGGCGATTACGAGCTTACCGTCACGGCCGGGAAAATCCCTCAACCCTCCCACCTGTTCGAGATAGACGCTCACATCCACGACCCGGGCGGCCAGTTCGGCCGCCCGCTCCTCATCTTCAGTGCCCTTGAGAATAAGAGGATATTCGTGCATGCCCGACCCACACCCCGCCGCATTCGTGATGACCGCGTCCACCTCCGGGAAAGCCTCGATGTTACGCCGGGCAAACTCCTTGGCGGCACGATGATCCCCCACATGCCACGAGAGCGCACCACAACAGCCCTGCCCTCCCGGGATCAGAACCTCCACCCCGCTGCGGGTGAGCAAATCGATCGTGGCCAGGTTGATGTCGGGATCGAGCACCTGCTGGGCACAACCGGTGAGAAGTGCCACGGTTCCCTGTCGCTCTCCCTGCGCCTCATAGCGCTCTTTCAACCGCCGGGATGGCGAAACCGCGGAGGGCAGGAGATCCATCATGGAACGGAAGGACCCCGGTAGCAGGGAAGCAAAGGGCTTGGCCAGCCTGCCCAATGCGGCCGCCACGCGAAAACGCCGAGGATAAGGCAAAGTCAGCGAGACCAGGCGCCGCCTGACCTTCTCTGCCAGCGGGCGGGAGCGCTCCTGCTCCGCCAGGGCCCGGAAAGGACTGATCAGGTTACGATATTCCACCCCCGAGGGACAAGCCGGTTCACAGGCAAGGCACCCCAGGCAGGCGTCGAGGTGAGGCAGAGCCTCCTCCATCTCCAGCCCTCCTTCCAGCACCTCCTTCATCAGAACGATACGACCCCGGGGAGTATCGAGTTCCTGTCCCAGCTCGCTGTAGGTCGGGCAGGCGGCAAGGCAAAACCCGCAGTGAACGCAACTACGCACAGCCTCCTCCATCGGCTTGCCGAAGGGGCCGATCTTCTCTGCATCAATCTCGTGCAACATGACTACTCGTCGATCAACATTCAGATGGGCGGAAATCTTCCACCCGGGTCAATAGCCTCCTTGACTGCATGCCTGATCACCCCTCCCCGGCTCGCTCCCAGCCAGGGCCCTTCACAGGTCTTCCCTCTTACTACCAGGGCTTCCAGACCTTCTCCCTCGAGAACCTTGCTCACCGCGGACAACTCTCCTCCATCGCAGGACAGCCACGCTACATTACCCCCCGAGGAGCACCAGCACTGCACCCTGCTGCCATAATCTTCCAACCTCTCGATCAGACTCGCCATTCGAGAGGGTGTCATGACTGTTTTGACAAGGAATTCTCCCTCCGCCCAGCGGGCCTCCCGCGCATCGCTCCAAACCTGCTCACCTTCCATCTGTTTCACGTCTCCCGGCCACTGCGCGGAGATTTCCCCGCACAGGTCAACGAGCGCCTTGCCCGGACCGCCCAACCGGACATGCAGCGTCTTCCGGGCAGGATCGTAGTCCAAGGCATCCGGCTCCCACCTCGAGGAGGCCATGGAGGTCATCCGCTCCACTGCAACGACATGGTCCGGACAAAGCACCGCAAGGGTGGCAACCTCAAAGGGTGCGGGGAAAACCTTGAAACTGAGCTCCGTCATAAGCCCATACCGGCCCAGACTTCCCACCAGGAACTTCGGCAGGTCAAACCCCGCAGCGTTCTTCACGACCTTCCCTCCGGAACGCACGAGCGCTCCATGACCATCCACGAATTGCACTCCGATCAGAAAGTCCCGCAAACCGCCAAATCTGAACCTTCCCGGGCCGGACACCCCGGAGGCCACAGTCCCTCCCAAGGTGGCTCCTGCTTCCACGAAAAGGGGATCAAAGGGAAGATACTGCCCCTTCTTGCCCAAGACCTCTTCAACCTCCGCCACCGGCGTGCCCGCCAAGGCCGTAAACGTGTACTCCGAGGATTCATACTCAGTGACGCCAGTTAGCCCCCCGAACTCAATCTTCTCCCCTTCCCCGATGAGGCCCGACTTGGTTCCCGCTCCCACCGCACAGACGTGCGCACTGGACTGAACCAATTCCGCAACCTCCTCCGCACTGACTGGTTTGACCACCATTACTCCCTGGATATAACTCCAGCCGCTTCAAGCGGGTGGAGCCCATGCTGCGAAAGGGCGGGCGCCTCGGATCCAGGAAACATTTTTCCCGGATTGGCTACTTCCTTCGGGTCAAAGGCCGCCCGTATCCGCTTCATGACCTCGATGTCATAATCCGAGAACATTCCGGGGAGATAATCGCGCTTCTCCATTCCGACCCCGTGCTCACCAGTGATGGACCCGCCCATCTCCACACACATCTCGAGGATCCGCCCGGCCAGCTGTTCCGCTCCTTCCAGATCTCCTGCAACCCGGCCATCATAGAGGATGAGCGGATGCAGATTTCCATCGCCGGCGTGAAACACATTGGCTACCCGGAAACCTGTTTCCTCGGACATCTCACCGATCCTCCGCAACGCCTCCCCGAGCCGTGTCCGTGGAACCACTCCGTCCTGAACAATAAAGTCCGGACTCAAACGGCCCACTGCCGAAAACGCGCTCTTGCGCCCCCTCCAGATCGTCATGCGCTCCGCGCTGTCGGCCGCGATCCTGGTTTCGAACGCATTGGTCTGCCTCAGAATCCCATGCAATTGCCTCCGTTCCTGCTCGACCTTCTCGACCGGACCTTCCAGCTCCACGATCAGGACGGCCGCGGCCCCTTCCGGGTAGCCACAGGCCACCGCCGCTTCCGCGGCCTCGATCGCGAGGGCATCCATGATCTCAAGCGCCCCCGGCAACAGCCCCGAGTCGATCACCGCGGCTACGGCGTTGCCAGCCTCCTCGAGAGAGCGGTAGCCTGCCAGCACGGTATGAAAACACTCCGCCTTCGGAAGCAGGCGCAGGGTGAATTCGAGCCCGACCCCAAAGAGCCCCTCCGACCCGCAGAACAACCCGGTAAAATCCGGGCCAGCCTGTTCCCGGCTCCGCCCCCCGAACGTCACCACTTCCCCGGTTGCCAGGACGGCCTTCATCCCGAGAATGTGATTGGCAGTCATCCCATATTTAAGGCAATGCGCTCCCCCCGAATTGAAGGCCACGTTGCCTCCGATGGTGCATATCGTCTGGCTCGAGGGATCCGGCGCAAAATGCAGTCCGTGAGGATCAGCCGCGCGACTCACGTCCAGGTTGATCACGCCCGGTTCCACCACCGCTACCCGGTCGATGGGGTCAACCTCCAGAATACGATTAAGCCGGTTGAGCGTAATGACAATTCCTTCCTTCACCGGAAGGGACCCCCCGGAAAGTGATGTACCGCTCCCGCGCGCAACGAAGGGCACGGCATGGCGATGACACCACCGCACGACCTCGATTACCTCCTCCCCGGTCTCCGGCACCACTACCGCCCGGGGCTTCGTCTTGAAGGCTGTCAGTCCATCTGACTCATAGGCTGCAAGATGAACATCCTCCGCAAGGACTCGCTCTTCAGGCAGCAGTGCTTTGAGCGAGTCGATCATCCCATCACCTCTTCCAGAGCTGCAAGCAGGAGGTCCACATTCCGGCGGGTGGCAGCATGCCCCATCAACCCGATCCGCCACGCCTTACCGGCAAACGGCCCAAGGCCAGCGCCAATCTCAATCGAGTATTCCTGCAGCAGGCGGCTCCGCACGTCAGCGTCCACCACCCCCGCCGGAATCGAGACGCAGTTCAGGGTATGAAGGGAATGCCGGGGAATATACGAGATACCCCGCGCCTCAAGACCGGTGCGCAGACGATCGTGAACAACACGGTGCCGCTCGAAGCGTGCTTCCAACCCTTCTTCCAGCACGATTGCAAGAGCTTCCCGCAACGCGTAGACCATGTTGACGGGTGCGGTGTGGTGATAGGCCCTTGCCCCACTCCCGGAGTAATAGGCCCGCAGCATTGATACATCGAAATACCAGCTTCGCACCTTGCTGCTGCGGGCATCCATCACCTCGAGCGCACGCTCAGAAAACGAAACCGGGGAAAGCCCGGGCGGACAGGAAAGACACTTTTGAGTGCCGGAAAAAATCGCATCAATCTCCCACTCGTCGACCTTTACCGGATGCCCGCCCAGTGAGGTGACGGCATCGACAACGAGAAGCATCCCTGCCCCGTGGACAATCTTCGAGATTTCCTCCAGCGGTTGGAGCACGCCGGTCGAAGTTTCCGCATGTACGATGGTCAGAAGCTTGGCTCTCGGGTGGGCCTCCACGGCCTGTGCAACCGCTTCCTCGGTAATGATGTCGCCCCACTCGGCCTCGACCGTGTGTACGTCCGCACCGCAGCGCTCCATGATGTCCATCATGCGACCGCCAAAGACACCATTGATTCCCACAATCACTTCATCTCCCTGCTCCACCAGGTTGCTTGCAATTGCCTCCATGCCCGCCATTCCCGTGGCCGAAACCGGGAAAGTCAGGGGATTACTGGTTTGAAAAACCTGCCGCAACATGGCGCAACACTCGTCCATGAGCTCGATATAGTCCGGATCGAGATGACCCAGGGTTGGAGACCCCAGTGCCCTGAGAACCCGGGATGGGACAGTGGAGGGGCCGGGACCCATCAGGACCCGCTCGGCGGGGTTCAGTTTTGCGAACTCACTCATGAAGCCCCGCCATCCTCTTCCTGCCGCCGCCCTTGCCAACCAGAAAACGTCAGTCCTCCTTCAATCCTCGCCATGAGAGCGATCCGCCTGCTATCTTCCACTAACACTATTTTAAATCCATCTGCCGCCATGGCCAGTAACCCGGCTCCGCCAGAGTTCCCCCAGCCGCCAACCCCTCCACCACCGGAGAATGTTTCGCCCGCTTATTACCCTCCGCCCCCCCTTCGGCCCATCCCCTCCTCGCAGCCAGGAGCCCTGCCCTCGCCCTACCATCCCAATCCGGACGAACGCAGTAACGGAATGCTCATGCACCTCCTGGGCCTCCTCACAGGCTTCCTCGGCCCGCTGATTCTCTGGCTTGTGCGCAAGGACAGCTCCCCCTTTCTCGATCATCAGGGGAAGGAGGCTCTCAATTTCCAGATTACCATCCTGCTCGTGTTCTTCGCCTTCACGATCATCGGCATCGGACTCGCATTCCTCACCCTCGGACTTGCAACCCTCCCCCTGACAGGCCTTTTCCTCATCTATCTCGTCCTCATAATGGTGTGGGAAATCACGGGCTGCATCCGTGCCAACCGGGGCGAGTGGTATACCTACCCAGTGAGTATCCGGATTATCCGCTGAACACGACCACGGCTGCTTCTCCCGAGCGTCCACCGCGGTGGCACTTTGACTCTTCAATCATTGCTCGAGGCAGACTGCTGCGTGAAGCCTGCCCCTACCTCTGCTGCGAAGGCACCGACGAAATCACGCCCAGCTCCCGCAACTCCTGCGTCGTCCAACGATACTGGGCACGATACTCATCGTTCTCCTCATCGATTGCCAGAAGCGCTTCCCAGGTCTCCACCGACTCACGCAGGTAGAGGACCGCATCGTCCTCCTTGCGGGCATCGTGCGCCGCCCGGCCCAGGTCGCCGGTGAGGTAGGCCAGAGAGCGCTTGATTTCGCGCTGGCTCGGGTGGCTCACCCCCTGAGCGATCAAGTCGATGAAGGTCTGGCGCGCCTTGATCCCGAGGGGCAGGCCTTCGCCGAATTTCCCATCCGCACTCAGCAATCCACACTGCTGCCAGGAAAGGATCGCCAGCCGAAAACGCGTAATAGGGTCCTTGGGGTCACGCTGCAGGGCCGCCTCAGCATGAGCCTGACCCTCCCGCACCAGGCGCAGGGCATCCTTCGAGTAACCCGTCCCCGCCCGGCAGGCTGCCAGCACGCTTTTCAGGGCCGCAAGTTGGTTCAGAGCCCCTTCCCTCTCCTCGGGATTGGAAACGGCCGTTTCCAGAAGCTCGAGGGACCGGGCTGCGAGGTCTTCCGCCCTGTCGAGTTCGCCCTCTTCCAGGGCGGATTGCGCGATCGCCCCAAGAGCCTGGGAGAGCTCGACCTGAACATCCGCCCTGTTCGGCTGCACCTCGAGCAGCTCCATCAACTCGACCGCGGCCTGCTCGCGCAGCAGGATCGCCGCGTCGACCTCGCCCGCACCGCTCGCCGCCTGAGCCGCCGAGGCATATCCCCGTGCCCTCCAGATCCGGAGTGGGGACAGTGAGGGCTGCTCCTCACAAAGGCGGGTCATCTCGGCAAAGGCATTGCGATAGGTATCGAGCGCCGCCGCCGTGTCACCATTGCGAAACTGCATGCGCGCTTCCGCCATCCGGAGCGCGGACTTGAGACGCCGCGTCTGACGCTCTTCTTCGGGCAGGGAGGCCAGAGCCGTTTCGGTCTCCGCCAGTTCCCCGGGAGTCACCTCCGTATCGGAATCCTCCGATCCGAGCAGACACACAAGCACGCGGGTGCGCGCAAGGCGCTTCTGAATCTCGGGATCAGTGACCGCAGCCTCGCCCAGGACCTCTTTCATCTTCTCGCGGGCCAGCTTGGGCCGATCCCCTGCAAGGGCTACCTCCGCTAGGGCCAGCTTCAGGCGCCAGGAATTCTTCTGAAACTCTTCCGGAAGCTCTTCAATCACTTCCAACTGGTGCTCCAGCTTGTCCTGCAGCGAGGAAAGCCGCCCGATACGTCCCTCCAGAGTGGGAAGCTGCTCAGCGCCCCGCTCGATCGACCACGACAGGAGCTGATCACTGAGCTTGTGCGCCTCCATGAGATCCCCCGCCATCTCACGCACCTGCGCTTCCTGCTCCTTGGTAACGGTCTCAAGCTGGTTTCGATCAGCCAGCATATCGAGAAACTTTCGGTGTTGCCTCCGTAGCTCCTCGGTATCGACCTCTGGTTCCACCTCCACCGGCTCCCTGACCTTCACCTCGACGATCTCGGGCTCGGGATCCTCCTGAGTGACAATCCGGTGAATGAGCACCGCACCGAGAGTGACACACGCTGCAATTCCCACAGAGGCGGTCGCCCGCCAGCTCTTCTTCCTGCGCTCGATCATCTCAACGCGGTCATCCTCCGCTTCTGCCGCAAGACGCTGTTGACGGGAGCTGGCAATGGCCTCCAACGCCCGCAACACCTCCCGCATGTCGCCAAACCGCTTCCAGGGATCGAGCTGAAGACAACGCTCGATGACCTGTCGTCCCTCCTCTTCCTCCCTGGTGGGCGCTGCACCCCTCCAATCAATCAGAGCACTCTTCTCCAGCTTGACCGCGATCCGCTCACAATCAGCCTCCACTCCCCGCCGCCGTTGTTCACCCATCGCAGGCGCCACCTTCTCAAACGTGTCATTGCAGCGCGGGAAGACGCCATTGAGCAGGCGAAATGCCAGCGTCCCGAAGGCATAGACATCCCACCCGTAACCAGCACCCTCCAGATAGCCATCCGGGTTCATCAGCTGCTCAGGCGGCGCATAGAGCAGGGCGTCCGTGTATGAGAGCTCGGAAAGTCCAGGCATGAGGCCCTGCGCGTAATCGGACAGCAACACCTCGCTGTCCGAATCGAGAAAGATATTGCCGGGTTTGAGATTACCGTGCGCCACCCGGCGACGATGGAACTCCGCCAGAACCTGAGCGAGGCGCCGGATCAGCATCCAGGAAGAACGCTTTCCCATGTGGTCTTCCAGCTGCAACTGCAGGGTCCTGGGAACGAATCGCTCCCCAACGCCCTGAGCAACGCGATCCGCCATCAGCCCCCCAACCAGAAGAAAAGGCTCTTTTTCGAGCGAATGAGCGATCAACGGGACGGTAGCCCTCGGCGGACTAGTTCGATAAAGGCGGTTTACGCGGTTGCATAAAAGCTCTGCGTTGATGCAATTGGGATCCAGAATCTTAACCGCAACAAGGCTTCCCGAGTCGTGCCTCGCAGTATAGACCGTTCCGCAAGCTCCCTTCCCGATCAGGGTGCCAATCCGATATCCAGGTATGTCTGGCAGACTCATGGAAAATGGGGAGAAATCGACTTTTGGGGGGTGGACCCGGGCGTTTCCGGGGTGTCTTGCCCTGAAAGGGGGTTCCTGACGGGTTCGTAAAGCGGAAAGTGCCTGACTTTCTGAATTTAATCTCTTAAGAAGCTTAACATCTCCTGCGTAAGACGACCATGAAAAATATACCGTGTCCTGGAAACCCGCTCGCGCGCGATTACTCCCGACGTGAATTCCTGTATGTCGGCATGCTCGGCAGTCTGGGCCTGACCCTTCCCCAGTTGCTCAAGATGGAGGCCCAAGGGGCCCAGAAATTCTACGAAACCCGCGAAGGAGTCGCGAAATCAGTAATCAACATCTTCCTGCCAGGGGGTGCTGCCCATCAGGAGACCTTTGATCCCAAGTATCTTGCTCCCACCGAATACCGTGGGCCCCTTGGCACCGTGGGGACCGCCATCAAGGGAGAGCGCTTCAGCCAGCACCTCGACCACCTGGCCAAAGTAGCCGACAAATTCACAGTCATCCGCTCCATGGCTCACGGGGAAGCGGCACACGAGCGCGGCACACACAACATGTTCACCGGTTACCGACCCTCCCCGGCCATCGAGTATCCCTCAATTGGATCGGTCATTTCCCACGAACTGGGCCCGCGCAATAACCTTCCTCCCTATGTATGCATTCCCAGCGTTCCGAACTCTTTTGCCAATTCCGGCTACCTCTCTTCCGCCTACGGACCGTTCGCGCTTGGAAACGATCCAAGCCGCAAGGATTTCAAGGTTCGAGATCTCAACCTGCCCTCCGGGGTCGACGAGAAGCGGTTCGACCGTCGACGGTCCCTCCTCGAGACGGTAGACTACCATTTCAAATCGCTTGAGGAATCAGACGCCCTCGCCTCCATGGACGCGTTCTATCAGCACGCCTACGCCATGATCTCCTCCCAGAAAGCCCGTGAAGCCTTTAACCTGAACGCGGAAGACCAGAAGATGAAAGAGCGCTACGGGGTCAACGCCCCGGGACAGCGCATGCTCCTCGCCCGTCGCCTCGTCGAAGCCGGCGTGCGCTTCGTTTCCCTTACTGCCGGTGGCTGGGATCACCATGGCAATATCAAGGGATCCATTGAAAGCAACCTGCCCCCGGTGGATCAGGCCGTGGCCGCTCTCATCAGCGACCTCGACGAACGGGGACTGCTCGACTCCACGATGGTTATGCTGACTTCCGAGTTTGGGCGTACGCCCAAGATCAACAACACCGCCGGCCGAGACCACTGGCCCCGTGTCTTCTCCGTCATGATGGCAGGAGGCGGAGTCAAACGCGGCATGATCTATGGATCATCCGATGCCCTCGGCGGCGAACCTGAGGAAGACCGCGTGGGCGTGGAAGATCTTGCCCAGACTGTTTACAACCAGCTCGGCATCACCGGCGACAAGGAACTGATGGCCCCCGGGGGCAGACCCATGGAGATTGTCGATGGCGGACGCGTGCTGGACGAGATCCTCGAAAAGAAGGCCTAACGCCTTCCCAGGCACCTGATTCCAACCTCATCCATACCACCAAAGCCGGCCCGGAGCCTCAATAACCCGACCCCTGCCGGGGTCCGGTCCGGCAAAAAGAGTACTCAAGGTCCACCATGGACCATTGCGTCAACCTCACTCATCCAATGATTGCCAGCTACCGTAGCCGATTCCTCTGGGGCCTTCTCTGCACCTTGCTTGCGCACTCGGCATCCGCCTTTACCCCAACCATCGGCACCATCCAGCCGCGCGGGGGACAGCGCGGAACCGAGATGACTATTCGCCTCAATGGGGACCGGCTCTACGAGCCGCAGGAAATCCTCCTCTACCAGACCGGAATCACCGTGACCAAGCTCGAGAAGGTCGGAGATCAGAACAAGGCAGTCAGTGCCTCCATCACGATCGCCCCTGATGCCCCGCTCGGCGAACACCTCCTCCGCCTGCGCTGCAAGGGGGGCGTCACCTACCAGCGCTCATTCTGGGTGGGCCAGTATCCTACCGTGATGGAGCAACGCTCCGAGGACCGCAGCAGGGACGTCAACAGCAAGTTCGACGAGCCCCAGGATATCGAGATCAATACCACCGTCCAGGGTGTCGCTGACCGCGAGGATGCCGATTACTACCGTGTGCACTGCAAGAAGGGAGAGCGCCTCTCCGTGGAGGTCGAGGGCATGCGGCTGGGGAGCACGCTCTTCGACCCCTACGTCGCGATCCTGAACAAGGAGCGCTTCGAGCTTGCCTCCAGCGATGATACCGCCCTGCTCTTTCGCGATTGCGCCGCTTCCATCGTCATTCCGGAAGACGGCCCCTATACCGTCCTCGTCCGGGAGTCCTCCTACCAGGGCACGGGAGCCTGCCAGTATCGTCTCCACGTCGGCACGTTCCCCCGGCCCACCGCGGTATTCCCCCCGGGGGCGCAACCCGGTGAAGCCCGCGAATTCACTTTCGTTGGCGACCCCACCGGAGAGCTCAAGACGCAGCTCAGCCTTCCGCAGGAGCCCCGGAGATTCCACGGCCTGATCAAGAACGGTGACTGGTATGCCCCCTCAGGCATCCCCCTGCGAGTGAGCACTCTCCCCTATGTCAACGAGACGGAACCGAACGAAGGAAGCAAGGAGGCCTCGCCCCCCGAGGCCCCACCCGTCCCGGTAGCCTTCCACGGGATCCTCTCCAAGAAAGAGGACAAGGACTGGTTCCGCTTCACGGCCAAGAAAGGCCAGCGCCTCCGCGCTCGGGTCTTTGCCCGCCAGCTCCGCTCCCCACTCGACCCCTACATCATCGTCCGCCGGGAGGGTGACTCCAAGCAGATCGGCAGCAACGATGATGCCGAAGGCGGGGACCCCGACAGCCGCCTCGACTTGGAGATTCCCGAGGACGGCATATACAACATCAACATCCGCGACCAGCTCTACAACAGCGGCCCGAACTACACCTACCGCATCGAGATTACCGAGCGCGGACCGGCTCTCTCGGCAACCCTCCCTTACGGTGACCGGAACAACAGCCAGAAGTGGAAGATGATCTCCGTCCCCCAGGGCAACCGGGTCGGACGCGTGGTGAACCTGAGCCGCAGCAACATTGGTTGCGACCTGGACCTGGAAGCCCCCGAGCTGCCTTCGGGAGTCTCTCTCGATCGCGATACTGCTTCGCGTAGTATCAATACCATGCCTGTCATTTTCGAAGCTACCCCCGGGGCCACGGTTGCCGGTGCCCTCTACAAACTCAATGTCCGGGACCCGGCAAGCGGCCTGGCGGGGCCTTTCGACGAAACCATTCACCACATCGAGGTAAACAATGCCGGTACATTCCACAGTTATCACGACGAACGCATCGCGATTGCGGTAATCGAGAAGGCGCCCTTTGAGCTCAAGCTCGAAGTCCCGCCCGTCCCCCTCGTCAAAAATGGCACAATGTCCCTGAAAATAACTGCCCTCAGGGACCCTGAATTCAAGGAAGCGATTCGTGTCACCCTGCCCTGGCGCCCCCCCGGGGTGTCAGCCCCTTCCAGCGTAACGATTCCCAAGGACAAGAACGAAGTGGTCATGGGCATTAATGCCAATGGTAGCGCAAGCGTTGCCAAGTGGCGCATTTTCGTATCCGGGGAAGCCACCTGCAGCAAGGGCCCCGTTCTCGTATCCTCGAAGCTCCAGCCCATCGAGATCGCCGATCCCTATGTGGGCGGCAAGATCGAACTGGCTGCCACTGAACTGGGAAAGGACACCGACCTCGTCTGCTCCTTGACCATTCACAAGGAATTCGAGGGCGAAGCCCAGATCCGGGTCAATGGATTGCCTCACGGAGTCACGGCCGAGGAGCTCTCCATTACCAAGGAATCCAAGGAGGTCATGTTCCCGCTTACCGTCAGCAAGGAGGCAAAGAAGGGGAAGACCTCGAACCTCTTCTGCACGGTCACCATCACGCGGGACGGACATTCGATCCGCGGCACCGCGATGGGTGGCGGCGTCCTTCGCATCGACCCTCCCCCACCGGCCCCCAAGAAACCTGCTGTCGTTAAGAAAGAGGAGCCCAAACCGGCCGAACAAAAACCCGTCAAGAAGCGCCTCTCACGCCTTGAGCAACTTCGCCTCCAAAGCAAGAACGCCAACTGAACAGGACGCCATGAAACTGCTCATCAAGAACGCCTCCCTTTTTGCTCTGGTACTGACCTGCTCTTCACTCTCTGCCGCAACCTTCGACGAGGTCCGCACGATCCTGGAGCAAAACTGCCTCGAGTGCCACAACGCGGAAAAGAACAAGGGCAAACTACGCCTCGACACCCACGAACTCACCCTCCAGGGGGGCGAGGGAGGAAAAGCCCTAGTAGCAGGCAATCTCGACGAATCCGAGCTCTTCCAGCGTGTGATTCTTGCCCCGGACGATGACGACCTGATGCCGCCTCTCAGTGAGAAATCCGACCGCGAGCCGCTCTCCGCACAGCAAGTAGCCATCCTGAAAACATGGATTGAAAGCGGTGCCGAGTGGCCCGAGGGAGTCACCCTCAGCACCAAGCCCCGGACCCCGGACGCCGAGGACCCCGACATCCCTGATCCCGAGCTTGCCCGAATCGAGGTCTACCCCAAGGACGTGACCCTCGAGACCGCAGCGGACTTTCATCGCGTGGTGGTAATCGCCAACTACAAGGATGCCACCTCGCGCAACGTTACCTCATGGGCCCGGCTCAGCCTGGCTAATCCCGAACTAGCCAGTCTAGAGGGCAGCCTCCTCACGCCAACCGCCGATGGCGAAACGACTCTGAAGATCGAGTTCCGGGGACAGAAAGCAGAAATCCCCGTGACCGTGAAGGACGCCTCCCGGGCCCGCCCCATCAGTTTTCAGCTCGACGTCATGCCGGTCCTCACCTCCGCCGGCTGCAACACCGGTTCCTGTCACGGGTCTGCCCGCGGTCAGGATGGCTTCATGCTCTCGCTCTTCGGCTACGATCCCAAGGGCGACCATCATCGCATTACCCGCCAGCTGTCCGGCCGCCGGGTCAATCTTGCCCTGCCCGAGGCCTCCCTGATGGTGACCAAGGCCACCGGAGAGGTCCCTCATACCGGAGGAAAGCTCTTCGAGCCGGACTCCCCCAATGCGAAGACCCTGATTGCGTGGGTCAAGTCCGGCGTTCCCTACGACAAGGATGACATCGCGCTGCCTGTCGGTATCGACGTGGAACCGAGGCAATATGTTCTCAAGGGGGAAAAGGTGAAGGTCCCCCTCACCGTGCGGGCGCGCTACTCAGATGGCACCGATCGGGACGTCACCAACCTTTCGAGCTTCAGCTCCTCCAATGACAACAGCGTTGAAATTGATGAACACACCGGAGTCGCCCGAACCAAGAACCGCGGGGAGGCCTTCCTCCTCGCCCGCTTCCACACCTATACCGAAGGAACACAGGCGATCGTCATTCCTGACAACCTCGTCTATGAAAAACCCGAACTGAAGGCGTTCAACTACGTGGACGACCACGTTCATGCCAAGTTGCACAAGCTCCGCATCTATCCCTCGGAGCTCTGCACCGATGAAGTCTTCGTTCGCCGCGTCTTCCTCGACATCGTGGGTGTTCTCCCCACGGAAAAGGAACGCAGCACATTTCTGGAGAGCCAGGATTCGCAAAAGCGGGAAACGCTCGTTGACCAACTGCTGGAGCGCAAGGAGTTCACTGAAATGTGGGTCATGAAATGGGCCGAACTTCTCCAGATTCGCTCCACTGGCAACAACGCCAACCAGGTCAGTTACAAGTCGGCCCTTCTCTGGTATGAGTGGCTGCGCGACAAAGTCGCCAACAACCAGCCCTTCAACCGCATCATCTACGACCTGCTTGCGGCCCGGGGCGGCACCTTCAGGAACCCAGCGACCAACTACTTCAAGCTTGAAAATGATGTCAAGCTGCGCACGGAGAACGTGGCCCAGGTCTTCATGGGAACGAGAATTCAATGTGCCCAGTGCCACAATCACCCTTTTGACCGCTGGACGATGGATGACTACTACGGCTTCGCCGCCCTGTTTGCACAGGTCCGCAAGAAGCCAGCCGAGGATCCACACGAACAGATCATCTTTGACGGGGGCGGTCAGATCCAGCACCCGGTCACCAAGGCCAATGCCGTCCCTCAGTATCTCGGGGCTGATGCCCCGGCCCAGCTCAAGAGCGGCCAGACCCGCCGCGAGGCCGTTGCGGAGTGGCTGACTTCCAAGGACAACCCATGGTTCGCGAAAAACGTAGTGAATATCGTATGGGCGCACTTCTTCGGGATCGGCATCACCGATCCGGTCGATGATGTCCGAATTTCCAATCCCGCGAGCAATCCCGAGCTCCTGGAGGCCCTCTCCTCGAGATTCCTCGCGTATGACTACGATTTCAAGAAGCTGGTCCGCGACATCTGCACCTCGCGTACCTATCAGCTTTCCAGTCGCACGAACGAGACCAACGAGACAGACCTGACCAACTTTTCGCACTCTCTCATCCGAAGGATGAGGGCGGAAGTTCTCCTCGACACCCTCGCTCAGGTTACCGGCACACCTAACAAATTCCGCGGACTGCCCATCGGGGCCCGGGCAGTCCAGATTGCCGACGGAAACACGACCAACTATTTCCTGACCACTTTCGGACGAGCCACCCGTCAGACCGTGTGCTCCTGTGAAGTCAAAATGGAACCGAATCTTTCCCAGGCTCTTCACCTCCTGAATGGTGATGCCGTGCACAATCGTATCCAGAGCGGTGGAGTAATCGGAAAACTCCTCAAGGAAAAGAAGACCCCTGGTGCAGTCATTGACTCCCTCTATTTCCGTTGCCTCAGCCGCCCCCCCACCGACACTGAGAAAACCAAGCTCCTCGAGGCCGTCGCCACCGCAGCAGACGACAAGGAGCGATCCAGCATCCTTGAAGACATTTTCTGGGCCATCCTCAACTCGAAGGAGTTTATCTTCAACCACTAGACGACCAGCGCCTCGGTGCCCATTGCGGCACCAAGTCCAACGTTCAGGTCATGAACACTAAGTTTCCACCAAGCGGACGGAAGTGGGTCACCTCCCTGCTGGCAACCGCTCCGCTCTCCCTATTCGCTCCTTTGCAGGCGGCAGAAAAGGTCACCTATGACGATCACATCTACCCGATCTTCGAGTCGGCCTGCCTGAACTGCCACAATCCGGACAAGAAGAAGGGAGATCTTGACCTGTCCAACTTCGCCGGCGTGATGACGGGCGGGTCGGGAGGTGCAGTTGCCTCTCCCGGTGACGGCGGCGGCTCCAAGCTCTACACCACCATAACCCATACCGCCGAGCCCTTCATGCCCCCCCGGGGTGACAAGCTTTCCAAAAAAGATGCCGATCTCGTGAGAGCGTGGATCGACGGCGGCCTCCTCGAGAACAAGAGCTCCAAGGCAAAAAAACCCAGCGGTCCAAGAATCGCCAAGCTCGACATCGATCCCTCCGCCAAGCCCGAGGGACCTCCTCCCATGCCGGAGCACCTCAACCTGGAGCCGGTGGTGACCTCCATCCGAAACACCACGGTGAAGGATATGGCCTGCAGTCCATGGGCCCCGCTGCTGGCGATTACCGCACAAAAGCAGATTCTCCTCTACAACACGGACACCCTCCAGTTGGCTGCAATCCTCCCTTTCCCCAAGGGATTCCCTGAAACGGTCTCGTTCCACCCAACCGGAAAATACCTCATGGCAGGCGGAGGAGTCGCAGGCAAGTCCGGCACGACCTATACTTGGGATGTCACCACCGGCAGGATGTTGATGGCCAACGGCCGGGAGTTTGACTCTGTCCTCGCCGCCAGCCTGCGACTCGACCTCGGCGGCGTGGCGCTCGGGGGCCCTTCGAGGCTCATCAAGCTCTGGGACACGCAGAACGGAGAGGAAATCAAGTCCATCAAGAAACACACCGACTGGGTCACCACCCTCTCCTACTCACCCGACGGAGTGCTTCTGGCCACGGGTGACCGTAATGGCGGGGTCTGGGTGTGGGAAGCCCACACCGGAAATGAATTCCATAACCTGCGCGGTCATGGTGGGGCGATCACCGCCATGGCCTGGCGCGCCGACTCCAACATCGTGGGCACCGCCTCTGAAGACGGGCAGGTCATCTTCTGGGAGATGAACAACGGTGGACAGGTCAAGAGGTTCAGCGCCCACTCCGGCGGGACACTTTCCCTCGACTATGCCCGGAATGGTGAATTTGTCACCTCCGGACGCAATCGTGAGGTCAAGATCTGGAAAGCCGACTTTACCCTCAAGAAATCCCTTCCCGCCTTCAGCGAAATGGTGGTCGAGACAGCTATCACGCACGACGGCAAACGCATCTTCACCGCCGACTGGAACGGAGTGATTGAAGCCTGGGATGCCACCACTTTCGAGAAACTGGGAACCCTGAGCGGCAACCCTCCCCGTATTGGCGATCGCATCCTCGCCCTCGAAAAGGACGTTGCTGCAGCCCCACAGAACACCGCCTCCGCCCGGGGAGCCTTTGAGGCCGCCCAGAAGGAGCTCGCTCAGTTTGAGGCTGCGCTGGCCAAGACTGAGGGAGCGGTCACGAGCGCGCAGAAGGAAATTGACCAGCTTACATCGGAGAAGGGCAACCTCGCAGGGACTCTGGCACGGACCAATGCCTCCATTGACGCCCTCGGGAAAAGCATCAGGGAGGAAAAGTCCGTGGCGTTCGCGCAGGCCCAGGAACGGTCTGCAGCACACGGGAAGGCACTCGCCAGCGCAGATGCCGAGGTGAGGCAATTCGCCACAGCTCCTCTGGAAGCCACTGAGAAAACCCTGTCCAGCGAGGCCGAGCGCCTGCGCAAGGATTCGGAGGAGAACCCGGGGAATGCCGCCCTGAAAAAACAGGCCGACGAAGCAGCGAGCAAACTGGCAGATCACCGAACGAGGCTGACCGAGACGCGCACCAAGCTCGCAAACGCTCAAAACAGGCTCCAGGACCTCACCCAGCAGAGCGAGGCCATCGCTTCTAACATGACCGAAGCCCGCAAGACCCTCGATACGGCAAACGGGGAACTGCAAACCCTCGACACCTCTCGCAAGGAGATCACCTCCCGGATCGCAACCATCGATGCAGCCCTGCAGGCCTCCGGCAAACAACTCTCCACTCACCAGGCTTCGCTGAAGTCCGCCCGGGAAAACCTGCCTGCCAAGCAGAAGGCCCTCGCTGCGCCCAAGGCAGCATTCGAAAAGGCTCAGGCGCACGAGGCCAACCTGAAGGGCGACCTCAAGTTCTGGCGTGCCGCGGAGGTGAACGCCAAGGCTCTTATCCTGACCGAGAAGCGTGACACCCTGAAGGCAGCGCACGATGAGGAGAGTGCCGCGGCCGAATCCATTTCCAAGCAGCTCAAGGAGTTTCGCTCGGAACTCAGTGAAATTGAGTCCCGCAGGGGAGAACTCACGACTCAGCTCGACAAGCTCAGTAAGGAAATCACCACCCTCCGCGAATCACTCGCCGCGCGCCAGCCTCACCTCGATCAGGCCGAACAGGAAAGCAAGGCACTCCGGGATCGTTACCAGGAGTTCCTCAAGTAAAACGCCGCGAGGATTCAACCCCTGAGCGGGCCCATGGCCTTGGGGGGACCCGGGACCACGCTTCAACGCTAGTGTGTGCCCCCGTCAGTGGCCTCGCCAGAGCTCAAATGAGTGGGCCGCAAATCCCGCTCCAAAGCTCGTCAGCCAGAGCCGGTTGTCCGTGTCAGGCTTCCTGATCCTCTCCTCAAGGGCGAAGAGGACAGATGGACTACTGCAATTCCCATATTCGCGCAGAACGTCCCGGGTCTCGCCCAGCTGGAACCCATCAAGCTGCGCCTCAAGCGCTTCCACAACATCTCTCCCTCCCGTATGAGCAATGACCTGGTCCGGATCAGCGATTCGGCTTTCAAAGAGCTCACCCACCGCCTCCGCAGCCAGCGCCGGAACACTCCGGTGCAGTTTGTTTTTCAACTTACCACCCGCATTCACGAAACGAATCCTTTCGCGATCCTCCGGGCGGTGCAAAGTGCGGAAGTTTCCGGCCTGGTAGCAATCCTCTGCCCCGGTTCCCTTCCAGATCATGGCACTGGCTCCATCCCCAAACAGGCACAGACTCACGAGAACACCCGGGTCATTGTCGATGTAAAAGGCCGCAGAACAGATTTCGACCGCCACCGTGGCCACGGAAGCCTCGGGATGGCTGGCTAGAAATCCCTTCGCCGCACGAAGGAGTGGAACCGCGGCTCCACACCCGAGCCCCACCACATCGTTGAGGTAGACGTTCCTACGCAAATCCAGCAACTCAGCCACATAGCTGCTCACCCCCGGGCAAAGGTATCCCGTGCAGGTACACACGAACAGCGCATCCAGTTCATCCGCCCTCACTCCAGCCTTGCTAAGAGCGACGCGCAGTGCCTCTCCAGCCAGACGCGGTGCCTCCCTTTCAAACTCCTGGTTCAGCTCTTCAGCGGACCGGTCGAAAAGCCGGGACGGGTCGCCAAGGGCAAAGTGACGCTTCGCGATGCCCGAATCGCCCCGCAGAACCTTGAAGAGAAGGTCCCGGGAGCGAGGCCTCAATTCGCCAACCACCGGCGAGCTCTCGGCCACAGCGAGACAGTCAGACTGGGAATACGATTGGTGCGGAAAGGCACTGGAGACAGAATGCAAAAACACGGGCTTGGAACTTCGGTTCCCCGAATCTGCGCCCTATCCTTCGACTGTAAAGAGCAGGAACTCCCAAACCTCAGTATTCCTCTCTGCTGCTTGAAAAACAGACCCCGCCGCCTAGTATCCACCGCAAACGGCATGGTGGAGACTGCGCGCAGCATGAGCACAAGCTCCGAAATCGTCATCATTGGTGGCGGTCCGGCCGGTCTGGCAGCGGCCACCATCCTCGGGCGGAAGGGAGTCAGGGTTATCGTTCTCGACCGGCAGTCCCTCCCTGCCGACAAGGTGTGCGGGGAAGGAATCATGCCTCCCGGTGTGAGCATCCTTTCCGAGATTGGAGCCCTTCCTCTCATCTCCTCACAGGACGCCCATCCCTTTGCGGGCATTTCCTACCGCACGACCCGCGGAGCGCAGGCGAAAGCCGACTTCGAGAGCGGCCCCGGACGTGGAATCCGCCGCACAGCCCTCTCCCGCGCGCTTCGCACGCTCTCCTCCACCCTTCCGTCGGTTACTCTCGAAGAAGGCGTTCGCGTCACCGGCGTGCGTCGAACAAGCGGCGGCATGGTCGTATCCTCCAGTCAACGACCTCCGATCACATGCCGTCTGGTTATCGGAGCAGACGGCCTTCGGTCTCGCGTCCGGCGTTGGGCAGGCCTCGAGGGTCGCCCGCCTCAACGCTCCCGCTTCGGCGTGCGTCAGCACTTCCACGTCGCCCCATGGAGTCGCTACGTGGAGATCTACTGCGGGCCATCCCTCGAGGCATATGTCACGCCCTGTGGCCCGACAAACGTCGGAGTCGCCATTCTCTGGGAGCCAAGCCGCTGCCCCCAGGCCAGACCGGGCGAAGAACTGTTTGCCTCTCTGCTCGCCTCTCTGCCTGAACTGCAGGAGCGTCTGGCCGGCGCACAAGCAGCCAACGCCCCACGCTCAACCGGCCCGTTCGAACAGCGTACCCGGCACCGCACTTCAGAAGGGCTTTGCCTGCTCGGTGATGCCTCGGGCTACCTGGACCCCTGCACCGGGGAGGGTCTGACCCTCGCCTTCAAGCAGGCACACGCCCTCGGGAACTGCCTCCCTGAAGCCCTCGGGCAATTCCGCAAGGGCTCTGTCCCCCGCTCTGCTCTCCTGCCCTACGAATCAGACTGGCGCAGGATCACACGCTCCTACTTCCTCTGTACCCGCTTCATGCTGGCCTGCCAACGTCACCCCGGAACTTTCGACCGCCTCCTCAATTTCGCAGCCGGGAGACCTGACGTCCTCCGGCACTTTACCTCGTACAACATGGGAACAGCGCCTCTACTTCCGGCGCCCCGCCGCATGGCCCGGTGGCTCTTCCAAACGGACATCGCTAATGCCGAAAACTCGTGACGCCCTTGGCGATCCGGATACCAAGCGCAAAATTAACCGTGATCTCTTCGACCGGATTGCCAGGCGCTACGACCTTATCACCCGGATCCTCTCCCTCGGCCGGGACTCCTCCTGGAAGCGCTCCCTTGTTGCTCAACTACCCGAGGAGGCCCCCCAGGTTTGCCTTGATCTCGCAACCGGCTCCGGCGACATCGCCGCCCTCCTCGCCGAACGCTACCAGTCCGCCACCATCCGGGCGCTTGATTTGAGCAGTGAAATGATCAGCGTCGCACAGCGGAGACTCCCCTCCGAGCGTTATGAATTTACCTGCGGCGATATTGACAGGCTACCTTACCCTGATGAAAGCGCTGACCTCGTCACCGGGGGGTATGCACTGCGCAACGTCCCGGATCTGGGGAGGGCCCTCGCCCAGATCCACCGCGTCCTGAAACCAGGAGGTTCCGCCTTCTTCCTCGATTTTGTGCAACCTCCCCGGGGGGTGAAACGCGTCGTGCAGCACATGCTCCTGAATATCTGGGGTTCTCTGGTGGGGCTCCTGATTCATTGTCGCCCCTCCACCTACCGCTATATTCCACAGAGTCTGGCAAACTATCCATCCCGGCGGGAACTTCAGGACCTCTTCGAAAAAGCCGGCTTCGAAATTCTCGGGCGCAAGAGCCACTTCTTCGGCATCATGGAACGGCAGGAGCTCCGGAAGCCTTCCGGCGCGCCACCAGGCGGTAAGCCCCTCGCAGCGTGATGTCCTCGGAAATATGCCAACTCCCTGGATCCAGACCCAGAAGCCTCGGAAGCTCACCCCGCTGGAAACCTGCCTCAATGCTGACCAACCCGTCATGGAGAGTCACCCGGTTGCATATGGGAGACAACAAACGCAGGCCCCAGCGAGCGCGCCGCGCCCTCAGAGGCTCGCAGGCAAGCACCCCGCCCGCCTCGGCAAGGACTTCACCAAGTTCAGCGAGCTCCTCGTCCTGGAACTGGTGAAGAAGGTGGTTGGCGATCACCATCTCTCCTCCTGCAAGCAACCTGCCCAGAGCTTCCCGGGCATCTCCCTGCACCCAGCCGATCCCCGTGGAAAGCCCTCCCGGGCGTGGCGTCAGGTCTACCCCGAGCACTTCCCTGCCCAGCCCATGCAGAATTGAGAGAAGCCTCCCATTACCCGATCCAATCTCGATGACCGGGGCATTACCCAGCCGCCCCAAGGCCCTGCGGAACCAGCGATGATTGCCCATCAGCCAGTTGATTCGGCCGATGTCGTCCCGGCTTCGGATCGCCTCCGGATCATCAAACGACAGCTCATCGAGAAGTTCCGGCCGCACCACCCGTTCCACGGCTCCAAGGGTCACCCAACAACCCCGGATCGGCAACCTGAATCTCATGGCCCGGCCCGGGCAACTTGACACTCCAGCCATCCGGCCCAAGACTCCATCCACCACAGGGGAGCCTTCCGATCGCAAGGCTGAGAGTTTCCGTCGCGGGGAATGCACCCTCCGAACCTGATGCGGATCATGCCGCCGAAGGGAGTCTGGGATCCTGCTGCCCGTCCTCCCTCGCCGAACCGGTCTGCGCGGGAGATCCCATTCACACGCAAGCTTAACGGTCATGACCACACCCGGAGAACAAGGCTCAAACCACGACGCCGAGACCCCTTTTCCAGCTTCCACACGCATCTACGCAAATGGCTCACTGCATCCGGATGTACGCGTTCCGCTCCGTGAAATCACACTGAACGAGACCAATCATCCCGATGGCCGGGTCGAGCAGAACGATCCGGTCCGGGTCTACGACTGTTCCGGTCCGTGGGGTGACCCCGGCTTTCAGGGCGAAGTGACAGAGGGGCTGCCCGCCCTGCGGAGGGAATGGATTCTCTCCCGGGCGGATGTGGAGGAGTACAAGGGCCGCTGTAACAGACCGGAGGACAACGGTTATCTCTCTGACGAGCACGCCCGGTCATTCAACGAGAACAAGGAAGCCCGGAACAAACTCAAGGAATATCCCGGACTGAGGAGAAAGCCTCTCCGAGCCACGAATCACCCGGTCACACAGCTCTGGTATGCCCAACAGGGGATTGTGACGCCTGAGATGGAGTTCATTTCCATTCGGGAGAACCTCGGCCGGGCCGAGGCTTTCCAGGCGCAACACGATAACTATCCAGAGGCTCCCGACTCCCTGAATACCACTCCCGAGGGCTACAACATGCCGCGTCCCTCCCAGATTGATCCTCTCAGGCAGGTAGCCAGAAATACCCTCGATCACCAGCACCCCGGCCAGAACTGGGGCTCAAAGGTCCCCGACTTCATTACCCCCGAGTTCGTTCGCGATGAAGTAGCCGCCGGCCGCGCGATCATACCCAGCAATATCAATCACCCGGAGGCTGAACCGATGATCATCGGAAGAAACTTCCTCGTGAAGATCAATGCCAATATTGGAAACTCGGCTGTCGCCTCAACCATCGACGAAGAGGTGGAAAAGATGCGCTGGGCCACAAAGTGGGGTGCCGACACCGTGATGGATCTTTCCACTGGGAAAAACATTCATGCCACACGCGAGTGGATCATTCGCAATTCGCCGGTCCCCATCGGCACCGTGCCGATCTACCAGGCCCTCGAAAAGGTCAACGGCCGCATCGAGGATCTCACTTGGGAACTCTTCCGGGACACACTTATCGAGCAGGCCGAGCAAGGAGTCGATTACTTTACCATTCATGCAGGTGTATTACTTCGCTTCGTACCCCACACCGCCCGCCGCATGACAGGCATCGTCTCCCGTGGTGGCTCCATCATGGCCAAGTGGTGTCTGCACCATCACGAGGAGAGCTTTCTCTACACTCACTGGGACGATATCTGCGACATCTGTGCAGCCTACGACGTCAGTTTCTCAATCGGAGACGGACTCCGCCCCGGCTCGATTGCAGACGCCAACGACTACGCCCAGCTTGCAGAACTGGAAGTTCAGGGGGAGTTGACTGCAAGAGCCTGGAAAAAGGGCTGCCAAGTCATGAATGAAGGTCCCGGGCACGTGCCGATGCACCTCATTCAGGAGAACATGCAGAAGCAGATCGAGTGGTGCCACGGAGCGCCTTTCTACACCCTCGGACCGCTCACCACCGACGTCGCACCCGGTTACGATCACATTACGAGCGGCATAGGAGCGGCCATGATTGGCTGGTATGGCTGTGCCATGCTCTGCTACGTCACGCCCAAGGAGCACCTTGGCCTCCCAAACCGGGATGACGTCCGCGAGGGCGTGATCACCTACAAGATTGCGGCTCATGCTGCCGACCTTGCCAAAGGGCACCCCGCAGCCCAGGAGCGTGACAATGCCCTTTCAAAGGCACGTTTCGAGTTCCGCTGGAATGATCAGTTCAACCTCTCTCTGGACCCCGACAAGGCACGAGGCTACCACGACGAAACGCTTCCCCAGGAAGGCGCAAAAACGGCGCACTTCTGCTCCATGTGCGGCCCGACCTTCTGCTCGATGAAAATCACTGAGGATGTCCGCAAATATGCTGAGGAACGTGGGATCACTGCCGAGGCAGCGGTGGAAAAAGGAATGGAAGAGAAAGCGAATGAGTTCGCCGAGGCGGGGGGCGAAATCTACCGCTGAACGGCATCCGAATAGGACCACGGAGTCTCCTTACGCCTGAATCAGACCGAGGGCTGCCACGGGGGTGATGATGCTCTTATGTGCGCTAGGCCATGATGTCCAAGGCAACCCGCCGGGCCACTGAATCACCCGCCAGCAGGGAAGCCAGGGCCAGGCCAAATTCGATCGCGGTGCCCGCCCCTCGCGACGTCACGATCTTCCCATCCACGATTACCCGCTCGTCTGGTTCCGCAGTTTTCAATTCTCCATGGGTGGAGAAGTGACTGGTGTAGCGCTTTCCCTCGAGCAACCCGGCATCTTGCAGAAGCAGGGGCGCAGCACAAATGGCGGCCACCACCTTGCCAGCATCCCCGAAGGCTCGAGCAAGAGACGTCATCTCCCCCTTCTCGCGAAGCTCCATGACCGCAGGTCCACCGGGAAGGAGCAGGGCATCAAAGTCATTGAGGTTGAGCTGGGAGAGTCCGGCGTCTGCTCCAATTCGAACGCCCATCTTGCCCCTCACCTCTCCACTCCCATCCGGAGTGGTCATTACAACTTCCACACCCACCCTGCGCAGGATATCCACCGGCGCAATCAGCTCCGTTTCCTCAATCCCGTCCGCCAGGATACACAACACCTTGCTCGTCATCGGACCTGCCGTGGATTACCCCTCGAGGAGGGCCCGCAGGTATTTCTCGAATTCGGTCAGATCCGCGTCCGTGGGCTGGTATCCCGGGGTTTCCGGGTCAAGACCCGGCCGTCCATACTCGTCGATCATCCAGATAGCCTTTTCCCCATCACTGAAGGTTACCGATCCACTCACGATCGCACCGGGTCGCGGAACCTCGTCCGCACTGACCTGCACAGATCCGGCGGACTCCCCTCCTTCCGCGGCTGGATCAAGAATCTCAACCTCCTTCTCCGCTTCAGGCTCGGCCTCAGCGACCTGCGCTTCGGCCTCCACCGGCTCCGCAGGAGGTTCCTCATCTTCCTCGCTCCCCTCCGCCTCAATATCGATCCCGAGGTCGAGAACGACAAAACGTGTGTCCATGTATGTCACGTTCAATCCAAACTGCCCCTTGAGACGCTTTTGGATGTCGGCAAGCTGCGAACCGTCTTCCGCCCATTGCCTGATCGCCGTAACTTGTTCCTCGGAAAGATTCTTCGCGCTGATCATCTGATGCCCCGACGTTCTATCGACCCCACGAGGAAAGCGGAAGAATCTTTTGCATACACCTTGGCCTCCGGCAGCACCCGTCACCCCAGCCGCCCAAACAGGCCAACTCTTTGCATGATGAGACCGGAGTCGTCGCCCGACCCCCTGTTGAAAGCCCCGGAGAGCACCGGTAGGGCCGACCTCTCCTTCCAAATCCTAGCGCCGACCCCGGGGTGGACCGCCGAATCCACGCCCCCCGACGTCCTCTCCAGCTGCAGCCCGTTCAGCCATTTGGGAAATCCGCTCCCGGGATTCCTCTCCAATCACGTCGGTAGTCTCGAGATATTGGATTACCGCAGCGGGATCTTCCCGGGCCCAGTCATAGGCTACCCGGGTAACAGCTCTCCGGCGCGACTCCTCACCTGAAATTGTCTCCGCCAGCTTGATGGTCTCGGCCGGAGCAGCACCCTGATTCCCGTAGACGTATCCCTGAACCGCATTGTCACGCATCTCTCCTTCGTCCTGGGAGTCAATATACTCAAGCACTCGCTCAGGATTCTCACGCGCAAGCGCACCTGCCACACGCCCGATCCCTTCTTCAACAGCCTCCTCGCTCCCGGAAGAGGTCAGCCAATCGAAAGCCGCACCGGCATCCTGGCGTGCCCACTCGCGGCTTACCTCCGCCACCAGGTCATCGCGCTCCTCGCCAGCGGGTAGCTTGCCCGTTTCCCGGGCAGCCTGCGCCGGGCTCACCTCGGCCAGGGAATCGATCGCCGCGAAGCGGGCTTCGAGCTGCTCCTCTCCGCTCAAGCCATTAATCCAGCTGTCCACTCCCGCGTAATCCGTAATGGCCCACGACTCCGCAATCGACTCAAAGGCCTCACCTCGCTCCTCATCGCTCAAGGCTTCGGCCATCTTCAGCGCCCCACGGGGGTCCTCCTGGGCGAGCTCGTTGAAGACACCGGAGATCGCATCCCCCGATTCCCGTCCTTCCAAGCTGCGCGCCCACTTCAGAGCGGCTTCAGGATTCTGTTTCGCCCACTCCCCGGCAATCATGGATACCGTGTCTCCGCTTCCCCGCCCACCGGGACCCATCCGGAAGTCTCCCGGGTTGCTCGTGTATTGCTGGGCGAGCCCCTCCGGATTCGAAGCTGCCCACCCGGAGACGACGCCCGCCCGGGCCATGAACATCTCAGGAAACCCCATCTGCCTGCTTTGCCCAAGCGCCGCCTCGGGATCGGTCTCCGCCCATCGGGAAAAAAGAAGATTCATCGCCAGCATGCGCTGCGACATGGGAAGTCCCTGCAACTTCTTGATCTCTGACTCGAACTGCGCAGGGTCGAGTGCTGCATAATACTGCAACAAACTCATCGTTCGATTGGTTTGTCCCGGCTCAGCCAGAATCTCCCGGAGGCCGCCGGAAGGCCTGCCACTCCGTGAGCCGGCAGATGCCGTCGATCCGTTCCCTCCGGTCGACCTGCCACTTGTAGACATCCGGACCGGACGTTCACTCCTGTCTTCTGGGGACTCCTCTTTCCCACCACCGGATCCGACCAGATAGCCACCCGCTGCACCAAAAAGAACGGCGCCCACCGCAATCAAAACTGTTGGTTTCATGTAGTATCCTTGTGACAGATGGAACTCAATGACGAACAAAAAGTTGCGGGTGGCACCCGTTTAAAGCGTCAGAAGCCTTACCGGCCTTGTCAGCCTCTTTCCCAGGGATCATCCTTTTGACGTGGCGAACGAACCTGTCCGGACCTTCCATGTCCTCTTTGTCTGCTGGGGAAACATCTGTCGCTCGCCCGCGGGAGAAAACGTGTTCCGTCACCTCCTCTCCCTGAATGAATCCAATGCCGGCATCCGCTGCGATTCCGCTGGCACGATCGATACCCACGCTGGCAATCCGCCGGACCAGCGTATGCGGGAAACTCTCGAACGACGGGGGATAAGGGTCGAGGGCGCAGCCCGGAAGATCGTGGCCGGGGATTTCGAACGCTTCGATCTCATCCTGACCATGGACGACTTCAACCGCAGGGAGGTCCTTGCCCTCGCTCCCAATCCCTCCGGCCGGGCAAAAGTCCGTCCCTTCACCGATTTCTGCCGGCACCATGAACATAACGAAGTCCCGGATCCCTACTACGGGGGCGCATCGAGCTTTGAACTGGTCGCCGACCTCATCGAGGACGGGTGCCATGGCGTCCTTGACCACATCGAGACTCTCCTGCCCTGAGATGGTCGATCTCGAGGAAATCCGGCAGACCATAGCGCGCGAAACCGGCACCTACCCGGAAGCCTCTCCGCTACCGGTCTCCGGCGGATGCATCAATGAGGCGTTTCTCCTGGGCGATTACTTTGTCAAAACCAACTCCCCGAAGCGGGCAGGCCTGTTCGAGGCAGAACTTCTGGGGCTTTCCGCCCTTCAGGCGACCGATACCATCCGCGTCCCCCGACCACTGTTCTCTGGAGCCACCACAAATCGAGCCTACCTCGTGCTGGAGCAACTGGCTCTCCGGCCCTCGACGGCCGACTCGCAGGAACGCCTCGGTCGCGAACTGGCTGGTCTTCACCGGTGCTCCGCCACCCATTTCGGATGGGATCGGGACAACTTCATCGGAACCACTCCTCAGCCGAACCCACGCCTGACATCCTGGATCAGTTTTCTCCGAGAGCACCGCCTCGGGCATATGCTGCATCTCGCCAGAGAGTGTGGCCATTGCTTCCAGGGTGCCGACTCGCTTCTCGATCATCTCGACCATTTTTTCGAAAACGAGCCTCCGGCATCCCTGCTGCACGGAGACCTCTGGGGTGGAAACGCCGGGGCACTCAGGGATGGTACTCCTGTCACTTTTGACCCCGCCGTCTATTTCGGAGACCGGGAGGCGGACCTTGCCATGACGATGCTCTTCGGAGGCTTTACCTCCTCATTCCATGCGTCCTACCGCGAAGCGTGGCCCCTCTCTCCTGGTCACGAGAACCGATTCAAGCTCTACAATCTTTACCACGTCCTCAATCACACCGTGCTCTTCGGTGACAGCTACGCACAACAAGCTCAGGAGATGATCAACTATCTCGTAGAGCGCCTTTGAATGCAGTCGGGAACCTCAACGACCCGTTCACACGAAGACTATTCCTTCGACATTTTACACAGCCTCTCAATCGCCCCGGGCGATTCTGCGGTCTGCAATCTCTTCAGTCTCCCCCCTGAGATGCACGCCCAGAAAAGCGCTCACCCGTGTGACGAGCTGATCGCTGCGAAAACCATGCCCCGCACCTTCCATGGTAATCAACGCGACCTGCACACCTTCCCTTCTGAGCTCCCTGCTGAACTCAACTGACTGAGGATAGGGCACAAGTTTGTCATCTGTCCCATGCACCAATATCATGGGAGCATCTCCCTTGCTTACGTGAGTGACTGGAGAGGCATTGGCTGCCAGTTCCCTCTTTTCGGTTATCGCACCACCCAACAGCCTTCCTTCCGGGGAATCGGGAGCATTATGCCTGATCGAACTAGGGTAATTATCCATGGTTTGCAGGTTGGCCGGCCCGAAGTAATTCACCACGCAAGCCACCCTTGAGTTCTCGTCCAGGTGTTTCCCCAGAGCTCCCTCCAGCGACGGGACATCACCAGAGACCCCAAGCATTCCTGCCAGGTGTCCACCTGCGCTCGTGCCCCACACGGCGATCTTCCCGGGATCGTATCCGTATTTCTCTGCATTCGCCTTGAGCCACCGGATCGCCGCCTTGCAGTCATGAATCTGTGCGGGCCAGCTGGCTTCATTACTGAGACGATAGTTGATGCATGCACCAGCCAGACCCTTCGCCTCCAGGAAGGGAAGCAGGCGCTTAAATCCATGCTCCTTGCTGCCCTGGCGCCATCCTCCACCGTGAATGTAGAGCAGCAGGGGCCGGGGCGAGTCGGACTTCGCTGTGGGCAGGAAAAGGTCAACACGCTGCCGGTCATTCCCCGAACCGACATAGTCGAGGTTACGCTCAATCCGATAATCGTCATGACCTGCGCCCCGGTCAGCACGACCCCGCTGTATGAAAGCGTTGTGCTCCTCCCGCGAAATCGTCCCGTCCTGGTCCGTATCGACGCGCTCGAAGTTCCGCCTGGCTCCGGGGGGCAGCTCCTCTTTCTGAAGTTTGCCGTCCCCGTTCCGGTCCCACTGCTCAAAGCGGTCCGCATGGAGAGGAAGAGCGAAAAGGAGGAAACCAGAGCACAAGAACAGCGCCTTCATGGAGGATGTAACCATCTCCAGGCCCTGGAGTAGCGAAGCAATTTTTTTTTCTGACTGTTCCCGCGGAGGACACCTCTTCCCGGAACTTCGAGGGTGTCCCGTTCCCAGGGCATCCCGGGCCGGCTCAGGGCGACAAGACGGAAACGTCACCCTTGCCTCGGCTGGTGAGTTGCCCCCTTGCCGGTGTGCGCGGGCCTGACCAGACGCACACGAAAAGGAACGAGCACTCCTAGGCCGCCTTACGCAGAAGAGCCACCATCACTCCCTGGACCACCAGTTCGCGGAGAGGGATGAGATCCGGATACGACTCGTTCTCGGCCTGCAGGTAGGGTGCCCCTCGCTCAAGCAGGTAACGCTTTAAAGTGGTCTCACCGTCAATGAGCGCCGCTACCACATCCCCATTGCGCGGCTCCCGCATCTCCAGCACAACAGTATCCCCGTCACAGATATGTGCATCGATCATGGAGTCCCCCCGGACCCTCAAGGCGAAAACCCTCGTCGAGGGCCTGACACCAACACTTGCCACATCGATCGAGACGCAACCATCCTTCTCCGGTTGCACATCCTGCGCCATACCTGCAGCAATGTTTCCATACAGGGGAATATCCATGATTTCCTCCCGCTCCAACTCCTCCGGAAACACCACCGCCCGTGCCTTCCCGGGCAGACGCTTGATCACTCCTTTCCGTTCCAGAGCGCGGAGGTGACTCATCGCAGCCGTCTGGCTCGCGAACCCGAAGTGGGCCTGAATCTCCCGCGTCGAGGGCATGACGCCCGTCTCACGGTGAGATTGGTGGAGAAAATCAAGGAGCTCCTGCTGTCTGTCTGTGAGTTTCTGACTCATTACTTTCCGATTCCTGTTAGGATGAACACTAATACGATCCGACGATGAGCAAGGCAAGCCTTTCTTCGCCGAAATATCCTAAGCAGCAAGGGAAATGGGCCTTGAGAATACTTTATGCAGTGAGATTATCAACACCGATGTCCATGAAAATTGGTGCTTCTGCGACCTGCCTGTTGCTGACCGGAGCCCTCCTTTCATGCAGCCCCCCGGCCGGAAAACCCATGGGGCGGCAACCCACAGGGCCCGTTCCAATCCCCTCCATGGTTACGCCTCAGGGGCCCCCTCCCACCGTGGTCGCCAAGCGCATGATCGTCGTTGACGCCGCGAGCGGTCAGGTTCTCACCGCAAAGAATGCAGATGAACGCTGCGCAGTGGCCAGCACGCAGAAACTGCTCACCGCCCTCCTCGTCACGGAGGCGGGTTCCCTCCGCGATCCCGTAATCGTGCAGTCCTCCGACATCGAGGTCGAACCCACCAAACTCTATCTCACACCCGGACATACCTACACGCGTGCACAGTTGCTCAAGGCAATCCTGGTACGTAGCGCCAACGACGCCTCCATGGCCCTCGCACGGGACGTGGCGGGCACCGTCGGGGAATTCGCGAACCGCATGAACCATCGTGCCCGTTCCCTCGGAATGTCCAGCAGCTCCTTCCGTAATCCTCACGGCCTCACCGAAGAAGGTCAGCACTCGACCGCTCGTGACATCGCCAGGCTGGCCGTTTACGTCTACCGGAATCCTGTGATCCGCGCACCCATGACCATTCCCGACTACGAATTCCTACATAACGACGGCAAGGTCACTAAACTCACCAACACCAACAGGCTTCTCCAGAAACTACCGTATGCTACCGGCATGAAAACCGGAACGACCCGGAAGTCAGGAAAGTGCCTCGTGGCCAGCGCCAGCCTGCATGGGCGCACCGCAATCGCAGTCGTTCTGGGCAGCACATCAAAAGCAGTGTGGACCGATTCGGAAGCACTTCTCCGCTGGGCGTTGGAGTCCCCGCAGGTCATCAAGCGCCCGGCGGCCCCGAACCTGATCAACTGAGCAGTATCTACCATGCGCCAGGCGAACGATGAACTCGCTTCCTTGCGGGAGTCAGGGCTGCTCCGGCACCTGCGGGTGCTGGATCCGGACCCGGCCCCTTTCCTTCTCCTCGAAGGCCGCCGGATCGTCAACTTTGCCTCCAACGACTACCTCGGCCTTTCCCGGAATGCGGAATTGATCGCCGCCGCCCAGGAAGCGACTGCCCGCTTCGGCGCTGGCTCAGGCTCTTCCCGCCTGATCTGCGGTTCGTTCTCTCCCCACCACGAACTGGAAGACACCGTTGCCGCTTGGAAAGGCACCGAGGCAGCGCTCACCTTCAGTAACGGCTACGCTACCGCGGTGGGTACCCTAACGAGTATCCTGCGGAAGGGGGACATGGTCATTCTCGACAAACTCAGTCATGCCAGCCTCATAGACGGTGCCCGTCTTTCCGAGGCCACCCTGCGGGTCTTCCCGCACAACAATCTCGACAAGCTCGCACGCCTCCTTTCCAAGGCACGAGACAGGCTTCCTGGCAGTGCCCGTATTCTCATTGTTACCGAATCCATATTCAGCATGGATGGCGACCGGGCACCGCTCGTTGAACTCGTGGATCTTGCAGATCGCCACGGAGCTCTGCTCCTCGTCGATGAGGCCCACGCCGTAGGAATCGTGGGCAGGAATGGGGAAGGCCTCGCCGCAGAACTTGGAATCCAGCAGGGAATCACCTTCCAGATGGGCACCCTCGGAAAGGCCGTGGGGTCGGCGGGAGGCTACGTGGCCGCCAAGCGCCAATGGATCGACCTCATCCTCAACAATGCGCGTTCCTTCATTTTTTCGACCGCGCCTCCTCCCGCCCAGACAGCGTCTTCGAGACGCGCCCTCGAGATCATCACCTCGGCATGCGGGCGGGAGTTGCGCAAACGCCTCTGGGCCAACATCGCAGTCTTTGCCGCACTCCGGAATCAGGAGATCCAAAGCGCGATCCTGCCCATTGTGATTGGAGAGAACGACCCGACTCTCCGTGCAGCTCAGAATCTACTGGAAGCTGGCTTTCTCGCCCCTGCTGTGCGCTTTCCCAGCGTGCCCCGTGGCTCTGCCCGACTCCGCATCACCCTCTCCGCGGCTCACGACGAGAATCAGGTCCGGGACCTGCATGCCGTTTTGACGGCTTTGCCCTGAAAGCTTTCTCCTCGCAACCAATTCATTCCTTTCCAACCATGCCAGGCATGAAGACCCTGAACCTTTCCACTGTCCTTCTCACCTTCTTGACTGCGGCCGGTCATGGGGAAACCGTGCCGCCAGCAGCCATTCCTCAAGCTCTTGAGAAGGCCGGCTATACGGCTCTCTTTGACGGAAAGACTCTCAACGGCTGGCGCAAGGCCGGCGGGACGGGACAATACAAGGTGGACGATGGTGCCATCGTGGGTTTCGGCAAGAACATCCGGGGCAACACCTTCCTGTGCACGAGGAAAAGCTACCGGGACTTTGTGTTCGTGTTTCAGTTCCAGTTCGGCGACCCGGGCGGCAACTCCGGCTGCCAGTTTCGATCCTCGCAACGCAACGGAAATGGACGCGTGTTCGGCTACCAGTGCGAACACGACAACAACAGGAACCGGTCCTACACGGCCGGCATTTACGATGAGGCCCGGCGCGGCTGGCTCTATCCCGGGAAGTTCACAAAGGCCCGGGGCAAGGCTGCCGACAGGGAATTCACTACCAGGGGGCAGGAGACCTTCAGGTGGGACGACTGGAATACGATCGTCATCAGATGCAAGGGGCGGCGTATCCAGACCTGGCTTAATGGAGTTCCGAGGGCGGACTTCGAGGATACCGATAAGGAAAATTTCACCGCAGAGGGATTCATCGGACTGCAGGTCCACGGCGGCAAGTCCGCCCACGTCCGATGGCGCCACCTCTATATCAAAGAGCTTTGAGAAGGGTCTCCCTCCTCACTCCCCTCTCGATCGTGGATCTGCCTCCTTGTCGCTAAAATTGGCTGAGCTTTATCCTTGCTGGACAGGACCTGAGTTTTGAATCTTCCGCGCACCCCCCTCGACCTTTTCCCTCATGAGCATGCGACCCAAATCCCCAGCCTCCCTCACTGCGCTTGCCACTCTTCTCCTCGCTTCCGCGGGACCAAGCACAGCGGATGACATCCTCAGCGCTTCCGACACCTTCTTCGGTGGGCAAATCATCGGGAACAGCTTCGAGGTCGGAGTGAGCGGGGACGCCGTGGGAGAAAACAACTGGCCGGATGCCGAAGGGCCGGAGCATGTGGTCGACGGAGTGGGCCAGAAGTATCTGAACTTTGGGGAATTCAATACCGGCATCGTAATCACCCCTGCGATCGGTGCCTCCGTGGCGACTTCGCTCAAGCTCTGGACTGCTAACGATGCAGAGGAACGTGATCCAAGCAGTTTCGAGCTTTACGGAACGAATGCCGCCCTTGGTGACGGTCCCTTCCCCGTTGACAGCTTTACCCTGATTGCTTCCGGCGATCTCGCTCTCCCCCCCAGTCGTAATGATGGCGATAATACTCTCCTCAATGACGACAACCTGCAGACAATCGAGTTCGACGGGAACCTAACAGCCTACGCCTCCTACATGATCGTCTTTCCTACCGTGAAGAATGAAGGCGATGCAAACAGCATGCAGATCGCCGAAATCCAGCTTGATGGGCTCGCCGGCCCCCTGGAGGATACAGACGGTGACGGCCTTTCTGACGTCTATGAGGACGCCAACGGGCTCGATGCCAGCGATGATGGTTCCTTCGGCGAATCCTCGCCTGGCGCCCAGGACGGCCCCAACGGCGCCCTCGGCGATCCCGATGGAGACGGTCTCGGTAACATTGAGGAACGGGATCTCGACACAGATCCCCAGGACGAAGACTCAGACCAGGATGGTCTCATCGATGGAGTGGAAACTGGAACCGGGGTATGGGTCAGCGAATCTGACACCGGGACAAACCCTCTCAACTCCGATTCCGACCAGGATACCCTGCTCGACGGCACCGAGAATCCATCCCTGCCCTTCGATCCCAACAATCCCACCACCCAGCCTGGAACCAATCCAAACCTCGATGATACTGATGGTGATACTTTCCCGGATGGCGAAGAGATTGCCGCCGGCCGGAATCCAACCTTCGCCGACCCGCTCCCCCCCACTCTCTTCAGGCCTGATGATGCCATTCTGGGGGGCAGGATTCTCAACGATCAGTTTGAGGTTGGCATCGCTGGCGGAGTGGAAGGCAACAACAACTGGCCCGCCGCCGAAGGCCCGGAGTTCGCCATCGACGGGGCGGGTCAGAAGTATCTCAATTTTGCTGAATTCAACAGTGGTGTGCTGGTGACACCCTCAGGCGGACTCTCTGTTGCGACATCCCTGACCCTCTGGACCGCCAACGACGCCATCCCCCGTGATCCCACGAGCTACGAACTCTACGGCACAACCGCTGACGTAGCTGGCGGAGGCCCCTTTGCTCTCAACCAGTTCACCCTCATTTCGTCCGGAGATCTTGCCCTTCCGGACTCGCGCAACGAAGGCGGAGTTACTGATCTCGATGACGCCAGCTCCCAGACTGTTCTCTTCAGTAATTCGAACGCCTATCTCTCCTATCTTATCGTCTTCCCCACCGTCAAGGACTCGGGCTCTGCCAACAGCATGCAGATTGCGGAGATCGAACTTACCGGGCAGTTTGGTGCAGGAACTCCCCTGCGCTTCGAGGTCGATGGGGCCGGGAATGATCTGGTCTTCACCTTCGACAGCCAGGCAGGGAAATCCTACGACATCCTGAGTTCAACCGACCCGGAGAGCGAACCCGACCCGACCTCCTGGGCGGTCTGGCAGGAAAACATCGCTGCCACGCCACCTGAGAATGTGGAGACCTCTCCTCGCCCGGCTGATTCGAAACGCTTTTTTGTCCTCGTGGAAAAGGCTGCTCCGGCGTTCTTTTCGGAGGATTTCGAAAGCGGTGCCGCCGGATGGACTCCTCTCGTCGATGACGACCTGGCCAATACAGTCTGGGAACTGGGAAGTCCCAACGCCAGCAGCGGGCCAACCACCGGAGCCGAGGGCTCTCTGAATGCCTTCACCACCAACCTTGGTGATTATGGGCTTGATTCTGATATCGCCCTGCTCTCTCCGGTCATCGACCTTAGTGGAGGCGGCCTCACTCAGGCGACTCTCAGCTTCCAGCAGTTTCGTGATGCCGACACCTTCGGCGACTTTGGCACAGTGCGCATCCTGCGATCCTCAGACCAGAGCGAGCTGGGCACCCTCGATCCTGATCTCACCATTGTTGACAATGAGTGGACCCAGTTTAGCGCTCTCCTCCCGGACACAGCGCTTGGAGAAAGCATTATCCTCGAGTTCAGATTCACCAGCGACAACTCACCCGATCTTTTCAGTGGCTGGTCGATCGACAACGTAGAGATTGCCGTTCAATAGCGGCCCCTGCCCTGCAGTTCTTCACAACCACAGTCGGCCGCGGTCCAACTCAGTCCCGTCCCGGGACACACCGCATTCCGGCAGCGGAGACAATCATCAGGATATGGATCGACTCTCCCGCCCGGCCACTCCCGGATTGCCGCAATGAAGACCATTACCTGCTCACTAAGCGCTCTCCTCCTCATTTCCCTGACCGCCCCGGCGGCCGCCCCCTTTATCGTCGCTCACCGCGGGGCCTCTGGGGAAGCCCCCGAGAATACACTGCCGGCTTTTGAAAGGGCCTGGAAGCAGGGCGCGGACGCAATCGAAGGCGACTTTCACCTCACCGCTGACGGAAAAATCGTGTGCTTCCACGATAAGGATACCGGAAAGATAACCGGTAAGAAGCGGGTGATCGCCCGGAGCACTTTCTCCGACCTGAGCAGGCTCGATGTTGGAACGTGGAAAGGTGCGCGGTTTACCGGCACGCGGATCCCCCTCCTCTCCCAGGTCCTCGCCACCGTCTCCCCGGGAAAGAAGATCTATATCGAAATCAAGTGCGGTCCCGAAATTGTTCCTCCCCTGCTCGCGGAGATAGCGAAGAGTCGTGTGACGGACGGGCAGGTCGTCATTATTTCGTTCAACGAAAAGGTGATTGCGGCCGTCAAGAGGGCACGACCCCAGTGGACTGCCAACTGGCTGTACGGCTTCAACACGAAGGACACCAACGACCCCGGAAAGGAACTCCCCCGCCTCCTTGAGATTCTACGGGACTGCGGAGCTGACGGACTCGGATCCAATGCCCACCCCGGGTTGCAGAAGAACCACCTTGCCTCTCTGTCGGCTGCCGGCTTTCAGCATCATGTCTGGACGGTTAACGATGCTTCGGACGCCCGGCGTTTCCTCGAGCTCGGGAGCCGTTCGGTCACTACCGATTATCCCGGCCGGCTCCGTGAGGAACTCTCCAGGGACTGAGTCATTCCCCTCCGGCCCGCCCGGGGTCAAATTCCTTGCCTAATACCGAAAAACAGGGAACCTCTGCGCGCCCCCCTTTTACCGACTTCCGAGCACTGCCCTCCAAAATGGCCGGCTTTTTCAAGAACCTCTACAACAAGGTCGCCAACCGGGCGGAAATCGAGTGGGACGAACTCGAGGCAGATCTCATCGCCGCCGACCTCGGGGTCAGGGTTTCCCTTGAAATCGTTGAGCATCTGCAGGGACTCGGTCGCAAGATCTCAGCTGATGACGTGGTGACGGCCGCCCGCGAACATATCGCTCAGGTCTTCCCCGATGACGATCACAACCTCGACCTGCGCGAGGATGGCAAGCCTCTTGTCATCCTCGTCGTTGGCGTCAACGGCACGGGCAAAACCACCTCGACAGCCAAGCTCGGCAACCTCTTCTGCAAGCACGGCATCTCCGTCATGCTGGCTGCGGCAGACACATTTCGCGCGGCAGCGGTGGAGCAACTGGAGCGCTGGGCAGAACGCCTCGCCCTCCCCCTCGTGAAGGGCGCTCCCAACGCGGACCCGGCCTCGGTCTGTTATACCGCTCACCAGAAGGCCATCGCAGATGGATCCCAGATCCTCATCTGCGACACGGCAGGCCGACTGCACACCCGCCACAACCTCATGGAGGAGCTGGGCAAGATCAAACGAACGATCGCCAAGCAGGATGAGACGGCCCCTCACCTCACTCTCCTGGTCGTCGATGCAACAACGGGAGGCAACGCGCTCAATCAGGCCCGCGAATTCCACAAGGCCGTCCCCCTCGATGGAGTCATTGTGACAAAGCTCGACGGGTCCGGCAAAGGGGGTGTTGCGGTAGCCATTCAGCAGGAGCTGGGAATCCCACCCCGCTTCATCGGAACCGGCGAGGAACCGGAACAATTCGACGCCTTCACCCGCAGGAAATTCGTTGAACAGGTGCTCTGACCGGACCGTTCTCCTGGCCCGGGACCCAGCGTCGCCCTTCATGAGCCTCACGACCCTGCCACTCAGGGCAGTGCAATTTCCAACCGGTAGAACCGCCGCACCTCAGCGCCAGGAACACCGGGAGTTTCCGGAGGACCAGCATCCCTCACGTGGTAGGCCTGCGGGAAGACATCGGCGCCCGTGTCGATAATTTCGCCGAGGCGCTGCCATTCCTTAAGATCGCTACTCCACAATACGGAGTAGAGCCGGTCCGGAATACTGATAAAGCGCAGATCGACACTTCCATCCGGCTGCGCCTCCACCCCCAGAGCAGGAAAATCCTCTCCATCCGCCCGTCTCGGATCGAGCCCGGTCAGAAACTCTATCAGATTCACAACCCCGTCACGATCCGGGTCCCCGTCGGATCCATTGCGGGGGGAGCCGGGGGGCACCCCATTGTCTGCAGGGCTCAGGCCGTGTGCGATTTCCCACCAGTCGGGCAAACCATCGTCATCCTCATCCTGCTCCCGGGGCACGGAAGGTCCCACGGTCACCGTAATCTCCCGCGTATTGGTTGCCACCACCGGCCCACCGGCATTCTCACGCACATCGACGCGGAGCCGGTAACGTCCGGGCGAGGCTCCGCTCCAGAGGTAATCCCAGAATTTCTGCGTCCCCACCGGTACCATCTCGACAAATGAAATCATTCCCCGTCCCCGCTCAAAGGTCAGCGTGAGATAACCTGCACTACTGTCTGTCTCGATCCTGATGGGGATCTCACGTTGTGAGGGAAGCGGAGCCGGAACATCCGGTAGAACCTCGACCCACGGCTGCCCGCCACCATCGAAGGCCGGGGGCTGCACTACGTTGACAAATGGTTCCACTACCTCGGCCGCCCGCACCAACCGGGTGGCAATCAGCCCGGTTCCTCCGCGCTCATGATTTACCTGCAGGTAGTGAAGAAAACGCGGATCACCATTCCACAGCCGTGGCATCTCGAATGCCAGTGCGTGATAATCGTCCGTCTCATTACGGAGGAGACGAAGGCCCCCCTTCTCCTGTGGAACGAGGCCGTCTGGAGAACCGCTGACCTGGCTGGCGATCGCGACAGAAAACTCGTCAAGCAACTGCTGGTCAGACACCCCCTCCCCGAGGGCCTTCGAAAAGTAGGCCTTGACCACATAGTCCTCGCCCAGAATTTCGCCATTCCGACCAGGGAAGGCTACAAAAAGGCGCCGCTCCGGCCCATCGGCGCTTACCGTGCGCATCAACGTGGTGTACCAGCCGCGCTCGTCGTCCGCGCTGCTCGTCTCAGTCGTCCATCTTGAAGGATCTTCCGAAGTGGCCTCCACCAGGCGGACACGTAGCAGCGCGCGCACATTCCCTGCCGGGATATTTTCATAGGTGAACCGGAACTCCTTGGGAAATTCGCTTGGGATCCCGGGATCGGCCGCAATCCGGGAAGCTTGAACCCACTTCCCGGCTCCGTTCCCGTTTCCCGCTCCGGTGGCCTCGTCATCGTTGGGTCCCAGTCCATCATCGATAAAGAACCATGCCTGCGTGACATTCTCATCCGTCCGGACCACTACCTCGTAGTTCTGCTCCTGCAAGGTCTCACTCTCGGCCGGGAAGACGATCTCTCCCTGTGGCCTGCTGGCGTCGTAGTAGAATGTTTGCTGGAACGTATTGTAGAGAGATGCCTTCCCTGTCCGCTCCAGGAACGCGCGGGCCCTCAGGATGTGAAATCCCTCGTCAAGTCCCCTCTCCATCACGAAGGACTCCTGATCAGGAGTCTTGGCGTAGTCATTATGAGGAAAAAAATCGACCGCCTCACCATCGAATGCATCGATTTCAAAGACCGTCATCCCGTGACGTTTATCGCCCACCTCTGTCGCACCTCCTGGAAAAAGGGGGTTCACATTGGCACGCCGCACTGCCGCAGCGTAGCAAAGAGGCCCCCGGGGCTTCGGGGAGATCGTCCCCTTCCACCAGCTCCCGCCATCCGCGTCTCCCACCCAGCTCATCGACACAACCCTTGTTGCCTCGTCCGCCCCGCGACCCCCGGAACCGCGGGGCGCATTCCGGCTCAAGGTGTAGTAGAGCGCACCCCGGTAGCCTGCCAGCCCGCTGTTCGTCTTCACGTATACATCGATCGAGTCCGCATTCTCCCTGTAATGCTGTCCCCTGCCAATCGGTCCCGGGAGGAGAGCTTCCGGGTCATGATAGGCGAACTGCACCGTATCCGGCAGGGTCTCGTTGTTCCCCCTGCCGTCCAACTGGGTGAATGCCCCAGATCCAATCACTGTTTTCCAGGTCTCCGCATTCTTCGCCCCCAGGCTGCAGCGCTCCGTATTTCTCGCTGCAAACTTTTCCGGGCCCATTCTCTCCACAAAGGTCGGCTGCTCGTACCCTAGGAAGACATCCGTGGTCAACGCGGGAGGATTATCTCGAAAGCCCGGATCCGAGTTTCCTCCTGGACGCGTTCCATTGAGATCCACACCTCCATCAAGCTTGCAGAGAATATTGGCCGCGGAACGATCAGCCCGGACCGTGAATCGGAGATTACTCGCGTCGGTGACCCGGGGAATCTCAACCGTGTATTCGAAATCCTCTCCTCCCGTCCCGGAAAGGTCTGAAGGGTGGGGATGAAACCCGGGGTTCGCGAAAGGGCCGCTGAACCCTCTGTCTCCGTCCGGGCCGTCCCGGCGCGTCACCGTCATTGTATCCGTGCGCTTCCCACCCTGAAAGATCTCGATTGGACGCCCTCCCAGCGCGCTCCAGGCCAGCGACTCCTCCGGAGTTCGATAGGAGAACAGCATGTAGCTTCCGGGATCAACCACCACCTCGCCCAATTGGGAGGCATATTTGTAAAATCCGGTCTGGCTCCCGTAACCCCGCGCATACTGGTAGAGGTAGGCGTCATCCACGAAAGGCGTGGACGGAAAGCTTGTGGAGACCTCGCGACCAGTACCGTTTGCGTAGTTGTCATTGATCAGGACGATCGCAACCACCCCTGCATCATCGCTCATCGCCCAGTTCTCCCGCTTGTCGATACGCTCATAGGCCACGAAATCGTTGTCCGACCACCACGGACGCTGGGATCCCCGCGCGAAGTGCTGATGCAGATACGCCAGGTTGGGCAGCCGATTGTCGCCAAACTGACCAAGGAAGGCCGTGTTCGCGTGCCGGGGAAAGGCTCCTCCACTCCCCTCCAGCCTCCCAGCATGATAGTTTCCGTCTGTATAAACCAGCGGCATTCCGTCCCGGGTGAAATAGAAGGCGTGCTGGAGTTCTCGCCTGGCGGCATAGTCGTTGTCGTGGCTCTGCGCATGCATCACCGTCACCGCTGCACTGAAGCCGCCCGCACCTGGCTGGTCATAGCCCCCCAGGGAAGCGGAAGGGTTGCCCATGATATTGTTGAAGTTGTTCCGAAGGTCGTTGTCGATCAGGCGCATCCCGGCATCGATGTAAGGACCATACGCAGGGGGTTGACCGAGGTGCTCTCCGAAAAACATGGCATCGTCACGGGGCGCGTCCGTGCTGAAAACAGAGTCCCGGTGATTGGTATCCAGATACCCCCGCGTGAGATTGAACTGCCGCTGTCCCTGTCCAAGAAAACCGTAGTCCGAACTATCACGGTCCCCTCCAAAGGTCGCTCCGAAGAAATCCGCGGGAGTATGCTTGACTGCATCGAGTCTCGCTCCGTCCGCCTTTGTCCGGTCAAGCTGCCAGCGCAGGGACCGGTGCAGCATGTCCTCCACGATCTCGCGGTAGAACTCCTCGTTGGCCTCCAGGAATGCGCGCGTGATTCCATTACTGCTTCCGAAGCCCACGTAGGCTCCCTCGTTGGCGGCGTGTGTCTGACCAGGGCCGTCCGGGATGTAGCAATAATACTCCGGGTTATCGGGATGACGGAGAAAGACCGGCTTGTCTGCGGAATCTCCCTCAAAGAGGCCGTGATTGCGATTGGTGGGACCTGGCTCGTTCGCTATGTCGGCCAAGCCGGAAAGCCCCAGGTTCTGCACCTGCCATTCACTGCCCCAGTCGCGGGTGTTATCCCACTTCCGGTAGAACCCGTCGACCGTTTCCCGCAGATGGAAATCCCGCGGGCGAAAGCCCGGATAGATCTCCTCTGAGACGAGCCCGTTAAAGAGCGGCACGTCGAACCCGTTATGGTTCATGATGCAGTCGAAGTAGACCCGGATTCCAAACCGGTGCGCGACCCGGATCAGGTCGAGAAACTCCTCTTCCGTTCCGTAGCGGGTGGCCACCCCGCCCTTCTGCTCCCTCGATCCGAGGTCAAAACGATCAAAGAGATCGTAGCCTACCGAAAAGCCTCCCCCGGCCTTGGTTGGCGGAGGAAGCCAGAGCGATTCGTAGCCCGCTTCCGCGATTTCCGGCATCTTCTGCTGAATCTCCCTCCAGCTTGTATTGAAATACTGCAACATCGCTTCACCCGGGACCGCGGATGAGGACAGAAAAAGCAGGGCTGCAGAACGCCAGAGGGTTTTCATGGGGGAAGGATGCGGGACTTGCGGGTGGACAACACTAATATACATCTCAGGTTCCCGCCTCGCAAAAAATGTCCGGCCCAAGAGGCCTCTGCCCCTTTGCGCTTCTCAAACGGGACCCTCTCTCTACTATGTCCTGGTGGCGGAAGGGGACCCGCAGATTCTCGATGATGTAAGACGGGCGATCGCAGCACGGGACGGCAGCGCGTTCCTTGCGGCCGCGGAGGAAGTCCACCATGCCGACCTCGCGATGGTCTACGAAGACCTTTCCCGCAAGGGTCAGGCATGGTTCACCCGCACTCTCCCTTCCGATGCGTTCTCCGAGGTTCTAGCCGAAATCCCTGATCCCCTCGTGGAAGAGGCCCTTGACTACCTCAAGCCAAGCCAACAGCGCCAAGTCCTCGAGGAACTCCCCGACGACGACCGGGTCGACGTCCTGCAGGATGTCGAAGACGCCGAGAAGCGAGAGAACCTGATCGGCCTCCTCGGGGAGCAGGATGAACGCGAACTGACCCGCATCCTCCTGAAATATGGAGAAGACACGGCGGGGGGGCGCATGACGACGCAGATCGGTAATATCCTCATCGACATGACAGTGAAGGAGGCTCTCGATCATCTCCGCCCGGACCTCGAGGATACAGAAACCCTTTCACGGATCTATGTCCTCGATGAAAAGAGCCGCCTCGTGGGAAAACTTCGCCTGCGCGACCTTACCTTCAATCCGTGGCAGACGCCCGTCCGGGACATTATGCAACCGGTTGAGCACACTGTGTTTGCGGAGACCGATCAGGAAGAAGCTGCCATCGCGGTTCTCAAGTATGACATGCTCGCCCTCCCCGTGGTGGACGAGGAGAAACGGCTTCTCGGCGTCATCACCTCGGATGATGCGATGGAAATTCTCAGCGAGGAATCCACCGAGGACATCGAAAAACAGGCCGGCCTGACCGGAGAAGGCTCGGAGGAAGGCTATCTCAACACCCGGGTCACCACCCACTTCAGCCGTCGTGTCCTCTGGTTGGTCGGGCTCGCCCTCCTCTCAATTGCAGCGGGTGCAATCATGTTCCGCTTCGAGGAAACCCTCGAAGGAATCCCTCTCCTCATGCTCTTCCTCCCCATGATCATCGCGGCGGGGGGTAACTCAGGTGGCCAGGCCTCGACCGTGGCCATTCGGGCCATGGCTCTCAACGAACTCGATGCCGGCGATGCCTTCCAGGTGGCATGGAAGGAACTCCGCCTCGGCGCAATGCTTGGCATCATCCTTGGACTGACCATCGCAGTCATCGCCATATTCGTGCTGCCCATTTTCCACCAGGAGGTCTCTCCCGGTATCAGCTTTCCCGAATTCGGCCTTGCGATTGCCGTTGCGCTGGGCGTGCAGGTGACTGCCTCCACCCTCATCGGCTCCCTTCTTCCCCTCGCAGCCCGCGCAATCCATCTCGATCCGGCCGTCATTGCCGCTCCCGCCGTCACAACCGTTGTGGATGTTTCGGGTATGCTCATTTATTTTGTGGTCGCCACCGCCATGCTCGGGCTTTGAGCATCCCCCCGGATGTACTCAAAATACCACCCCCGGTCGTCCTGCACGAATTCAGTCTTCCATTCCGGAAGAACCTCCCCAAGCTCCCGCAACCACGCATCGACTATGAAGAAACACCTCCCACTTGTAGCCCTCCTACTGGCCGCTCCCCTCGCCTCCGCCGGCAATCCCGCACTCGACATGGGCCGTGCCGCCCGCAATTTCCTGAAGGGACTCAACGCCGAGCAAAAAGCCAAGGCATCCTTCGAGTTTACCGACGAGGAACGTGAAAACTGGCATTTCATTCCCCTTGACCGCAAGGGACTCAAGCTCAGCGAGCTCACTCCGGCACAAACCCACTATGCCTACGCTCTCCTCGCCAGTGGACTGAGCCAGAGGGGCGTGCTCAATGCCACCACCATCATGAGTCTCGAGGCGATCCTCGCCGAGATGGAGAACGATCCCGTCAAGCGCGATACCCAGAAGTACTACATTGCCATCTTCGGTGAACCCAGCAGTAAGCGGGAAACCGGCGTGTGGGGATGGCGGTTTGAGGGACACCACCTCTCTCTCAACTACACGATCATCAACGGCAATGTGGTCAGCACCCCGGCCTTCTTCGGCACTAATCCGGCAATCGTGAAGAAAGGCCCGCGCAGGGGAACCCGCCCTCTCGGCCGGATGGAGGATCAGGCCCGCTCCCTCATGAACTCCCTGAAGGAGTCCGACAAACCTGTCGTCATTTCCGAGAAGGCACCCCGCGACATTCTATCCTCTCAGGATCGTGTCGCAGCCCAACCGGAATCCCAGGGCGTGAAAGCGGCGGATATGACCGCTGAACAGAAAAAGCTTCTCCTCGCCATTCTCCGTGAGTTCGCGGGCAATGCTCGCCAGGAAATCAGCGGTCCGGCAATGAAGGAAATCGCAGAGTCCGTGGACAATCTGCAGTTCGCGTGGGCTGGAGGCCTTGCCAAAGGCGACCCTCACTACTTCCGCGTCGTAGGCGGCGGTGCCTTCATGGTCGAATATGCCAACACCCAGAACGATGCTAATCACGCACATGCGGTCTGGCGGCTCTTCGACGGAGATTTCGGTCGTGACGTCCTGAAGGAGCACCTCGACAAGGAGCACGCACCCGGAAACTGATTCTTTAGCGCCGTTCCAGCCACTCCCGGCTGGAGAATTGCTCTTTTAATGCCGCGAGACCTCCTTCCGGGGGCTCGCGGCGTTTTTCTTTTACGTCCTTCGTCAGTCGAGCGGCCAATCCGGCGAAGAGGTCACACCCTTCAAGCGAGGCACTCATCATCACGCTCCCCTGGTGAAGCAGGCCACGTCGCGTGCGCCGTTGACCTGCACCTGCCACCTTGGCTCCGCAGGCATCCACAAGATCCCAGGCAACAGGTTTCTCGAAGCAGACGGGAGAGTCCTCCGGTTGCTCTTTCTCAACCAGCGCAGTCACCGCCCTCGCATCCTCGAGCGCCTCTCTCAGGGCGGAGTGAATCACACGGTAACTCTCGGCGCCCTTGTATCGCGCAAGGGCAAATCGCCTCGGAATAACAAGGGTATAGGTGTGGTCTTCCCGGTGATCAACCAGCCCACCTCCCGTCGCACGACGCACAAGGGAGACTCCCGGAAGCGTTGCCCGCGCAACTGACAGAGCCCCGAAGTAACCCACGCTACCCCAGTCACCTTTCCACTCGTAAACCCGCAGAACCGGCTCCTCCGCAGTTGCGAGGAGCCAGCTGTCAATCGCCATGTTGTCCGGCCCGGACCGCTTCACCGGGTCCTGCCAGTAGTGGACTACTGGGAGCTCATCCATGACAGATCACTCCGCGCCAGGAGCCGCAATTTCCGCCCGCACCGGATCGCTTGCCAACCCCTCTTCCAAGCGACGGAGCAGAAGATCTATGACCCGTGGGTGCGTCGCAAACAGATCACTCCGGAATGTTCGCAATTCCTCATGCCGAGCCTCCGCCGCCTCACAAATCCGGGCGATGTCTCCTCCCGGCCCGGCATGGCGCCCAGGCGAGCTGAAGAGCATGGCGAGGACAACTTCCCGATCGAATCCTGCCTGCCCCAGCAGGTTCTCCAGGAGAGGTTCATTGAAATCATATTCCGAGCCCTCCCGGCGTTCCATCGATGAGGGTTCGAGAACCGATACCTTCTCCTCAAGGACAACACGCATCTGCCGGGCCAGGTGATTACGGACCCGGTTGACCGCAACCCGGGGCGTCCCGTGGTCCACAAGGGTCACGGCAGGGTTCTCCAACCCGCGCTCTTCCACCGTCTTCATTACCAGCTCAGCAAGGATTTCGGCCACCTCCACATCCTCCGAATGGTCAAGTTGCACCATGGGAGGTGCAACTCTGACCTCAAGGTCCGGCCACCTCTCACGCATCTCCCTGACGCGCTGGGGAAGATATTCATAAATCGCGGCGCTGTGCCCGAAGAAAAACGGGACAATCAGAAATGAGAAGCCCCCCTCCTCCAGCCTCCTCTTGAGGAAGGGCTCGAAAATCTGCGCTGGCTCCCCGTCCAGTTCCGCGGAATCCACCTTGGTCGAGTGCAAAAGCGAGACCGGGTGCACCTGGGCATCCGCCTTCTTTGTCAGGGCCGAGGCAATACGACGCAGGCTCAACGTCGACTCCGCACGGTGGGAACCGTTATCAACCAGAAGGACACAGGAAGATCCGCTCACGGAGCATAGTCTATCCCCTCCTCCTCCAATGTCCAAAAGTCATTGGGGAATCGATCCCCGGCATCCCATGCCGTGCCAGCGACCTAACCGTCCCTCCCCGCCTTTTCTCTCACCTTGGCGATCAGGTCATCGTCGGTGGCGTCAATTCGCACCACGTTGCCGTCAACAACGACTTCTGCAACACATCCGAGGAGGCCATCAATCCGGCGACCGCCGGGCTTGCATGGGGCGCCGCCTCATCCCCCGCCCGATTCCTTGCGGGTGTAGCGCACGAGGCTGATCGGCTCCGTTCTAGAGACGTCATCCTTACCCGCAAACAGGGTGGAGATGTCAAAAGAACCCGTGGATTGGGCGATTGAATCCGGCCCGTTCTCGGCATCCTTACGGTGGAATACAGTGTAGCGAACCTCGATGTTCTCGATATTCTTCTTGGTCCAGTTGCGAACCTCGATCTCGTATCCCGCCGGAGTCGTTATTGTGCGCTCGGTTGCGGTGCGGTTCGTATTGGCCTTGCCCTTCCACAGATCGAAGTCGAGTCGAATCGCATTCGCCGCTGCCAGGGCATTGGCGTTCTCCTTCACGTAGGCGACGTCCTCCTTGCTGAGAAGGGACAGCTTGAACCTGATATTGCGCATGCCCTTGCGCACCGTAACCGTAGCCTGCCTCGCGTCGTAGTCCGTGAGCCGCCCCTCAAAGGTCTTCGCCCCATCCGCACTTGTGAAGATCCGCTTTTCCAGCGCCATCGCCGGAAGCCCCATCAGGGCGCAGCCAATCAGAAGTAAAAAGGTCTGTTTCACGACTATTTGTATTTCGATTTGGCGCCTAGTTTAGCGGGCTTCGCACCTCGATTGCAAGCTCGGTCATGCCAGATCCACCGGACCCAGCGCGGAGGACAGGACACTCATCTCCCTGCAAGACTCATCCCGCCGTCTTTGGCTGGCATATTGACAGGAATACCCGAATGGCAGCATGCTCCGTTCCCCGCAATTGGTCCTGAAACGGGATCTGAAGCGTCAGATGGCCGGAAACCCAGCGCTCAGTCCTCCGGCCAGGAGCGCGGATACTTGCCAGCTTCATAAGTGGCCTCGGCCGGCAGAAGACCCATTTCCTGAAACTCTTCCACCAGAGCCTTGGCTTCCAGCACGTTCAGGTCGACGGCGAGCTCCACTTCCACAACCTCGGGAGGGTCTCCGACCCCGGCCACTCCGCCGAGATAGCCCATTTTACGCTCCCGCAGGATCTCATCTATCTTCGTCCCCCCGAAGTCCGTGCCATTCATCGGGTAACCCGGCGGGAAGCCCACCCATATATACTCGGCGAAGGCGGCCTCATAACGAGGCTTGTCCCGCGTGACCCACATCCAGATCCCCAATCCCGCTCCCAGGACCACAAGGAGAACAAACCCGGTCCTCAGCATCTTTCGGTTCCGACCGTTCGCCATGGCGGCCAAGCCTAATAGGGCTGACGCCCCGGGCAATCCACAAAGTCGTCCCAAGTCCAGCAAAGTCCCGGACTGCGTGCTTTTCTCGGTTGGGCGAGAGCCGACCGCCGGCCTGCTGTCCAGGCTGCCCACCGACCGGAGATTATTCTCCCCCCCCAGGCCCTCACGCAATTCATGAACACGGTCCACGCTTGATCGGCCCCATGGAACCGTCACCCTGCACACTCATGCACGCGGTCATCTTCGATATCGACGGCACCCTCACCGAGACCAACGAGGTAGACACCACCTGCTACCTCCGCGCTACGCGTAACCTCCTCGAGCAGACCGGGATCGACCCTAACTGGAACAACTATCCGCATGCAACCGACCCGGGCGTGCTTGAGGAGCTCTACCTCCGGCACCGGGGCTCACCGCCAACGGACCGGGAACAGGCCACATTCGAGGAACACTTCCTGGCCCTTCTTGCAGCGCAACCGGACAAGGCTTACCGCGCTGTTCCCGGTGCCGGCGACTTTCTCCGCCACATGCGGGATACGGGGCACGCAGTCGGCATCGCTACCGGGTGCTGGCAATCTTCCGCCAGACTCAAACTGCAGAGGGCCGGTATCCCTTTCGAGGGCCTCCCACTCGCCAGTGCGTCAGAGGCCGTGAGCCGAAACGAAATCATGTGCATCGCTCACAGCCATCTTCTGGAGAAGTTCGCCCAAACTTCCTTCGAGCGCATCCTCTACTTCGGAGATGCTCCCTGGGACGTCCGGGCCACCAGCCAACTGGGTTGGGAACTGGTCGGCATCGGCAGTAACATCCGTGCCCTCCAGGAACTCAAGGTTGCCCACACCTTCGCAGACTACCTCGATGGAGACGCCATTCTCAATGCCACCAACCTGTAATCGGGCCTGAAATTCAACCCTGCGCAATAGCGCTAGCGCTCGCCAGCTTCAGGTTCAATTTCGAAGAGCGGGAGCGAATCAAGAACGAGTTGCAGGGCTTCTCTACGCTTGAGATCAGGCTTCTCGCTTCCGTTCAGCGCGTCCTCCGCGAGCTCCCGGATGTGCTGGTGGGCAAGCGTCCCCCCGAAGGGAGACTGCCGCAGCACCATTCCCCACGATCCGAGTGCTACCGCAGTCTGCAGGTTGTTACTCGCGAGGCTCCATTCACGCGCCGGGGTCGTCACCGGGACAACCAGCCCGTGTCCCGCCTCACCTATATGCAGTCCCACCTTCGCTACCACGTGGTGGGAGGCAGCTGTTTCCGGAGCCGCAGGCTGCAACTGGTAGAGAACATAATTCGACCGCCCTGGCGCAAGCCCTCCGGAAGCAGTTCCTCCTTCTTCCCGGAGTCCATGCCCCGCATACCCAACCAGACGGTAGCTCTTGATGAATTCCGGATCCATCTCGACCTGGAGATTCGCGTCCCGGGCAACCACGCGACTCGACTCATTGCGCAGGAGAATCCCCATCAGGATCAGGTCCCGATCCCAGGGGCAACGCACAACCTCGACACCCAGCTTTACTCCGTTCAGGTCGGCATCCCCCTCGTCCACATAGGACACCTGATTGATGAGCTCTTCGATCCGCACACTGTTTCGGGGCGGAAGTTGCCTTTCATTACGCACAAAGCGCTCGACCAGGTGGTAACTCGCCGAGCCCGACACGATCGGCACGACCGAGCGGACGACCTCCCGCGTGGCAACGAACGGATTATCAGGCAACAGCGGAATTCTGCTCAGCTCAGGAAGCCTGGCTTCCATGGCTGCGCTCTGCACCTCTGTCAGGAACGCCTCCGGATCTGACTGCCAGAGTTCACGCAGGGCAAGAAACTCCTCGTCCACGATCTCGGCAGGGATCTCCGGGAGCTTCGAATACAGATTCTCCTTCAACGTCTGCGGCAACGCTGTGTGCCCAGCAATGGACCGGGCCGGTTGCGGCCGCGGACTGAGGAGGATCTGCATCCGGGCAGCATTCCGGCCCTCGGTCCCCTCGTGCTCCCACACGGTCCCATTCTCAATCACCGGAACCTGCTGCAGGACCCACAGGGCGCAGGCCACAAGGATCGCTGCAGCCGCGGTCACGACCACGGGCCGCAACCAGTCC
>Ga0163179_10000038_pt1 | contig 108528 bp, 85 predicted proteins | sample AtlANTMetagenome_FD_109643 | JGI IMG/M metagenome (GOLD analysis project Ga0163179, IMG submission 109643) | Marine eukaryotic phytoplankton communities from the Atlantic Ocean - Atlantic ANT 2 Metagenome | ecosystem: Environmental > Aquatic > Marine > Oceanic | place: North Atlantic Ocean...
CCTGCCAGGCGCCCTGGAGCTCGGCACTGGCTCGGTGACCACCTCGCTCGCCATCCCGAACAGCCCGGCCCTCGCCGGCGCGCAGCTGACGGTGCAGGCCGCCTCGTCGTCGTCGCAGAACGCGTTCGGCGCGGGCACGTCGAACGGCCTCACGGCCACGGTCGGTCTCTAACCTTTCGAGACCAACCGCTCCACCGAGCGGCGAGCATGTGCTGAGCACGTGATCGTCGCGACGGATGGAAGGCAGCGGGCGCGCGGCTTCTAGCCGCGCGCCCGCTGTCATTTAAGCCAGGGTCGCGGCACCGACCGACCCGGCGCCGAAGAGGGGCCAAGAGGCGTGACCTAGAGCCGTGCGCCGATCTTCACTCGGCTTGAGGTGAGCAGCGCTCTCCCAGCATCCGCGCACACGCACAATCCCACAGGCGAGGGCAAACGGCGCTGGACGCGTCGCTCTGCTGCGACCTATCGTGGTCGGCTCATTTCTCACCGCCGACGCAGGATCCCCCAGTGCAGCTGTCCGATTTCCGAAACGAGCCGTTCACCGACTTCTCCACGCCCGAGAACAAGCAAGCCTTTGAGGCCGCGCTTAAGAAGGTCGAGCAGGATTACCTCGGCCGGACGTGGTCCTGCTGGATCGAAGGCGAAGAGGTCTCCGGCAAAAACACCTTCGAAGGCCATGACCCGGGCGACCTGAGCCGCCACATCGGGACCTATCAGGAGCTGGGCAAGGCTGAGGCCGACCTCGCTGTCGAGAAGGCTCACGCGGCGTTCCCCGAGTGGTCCCGCACCGAGGTGCAATACCGCGTGGACCTGTTCCTCAAGGCGGCGCAGATGCTTCGCGAGCGCAAGCACGAGTTCTCGGCGATGCTGTGCTACGAGGTCGGCAAGTCATGGGCTGAGGCTGACGGCGACACGGCCGAGGCGATCGACTTCCTCGAATACTACGCCGGCCTCATGCTCGAGACCGCCAAGCCGCAGATGGTCACGCCCGTCGAGGGTGAGCAGAACCAGATGACCTACATCCCGATCGGGGTCGGCGCGGTCATCCCGCCGTGGAACTTCCCGCTGGCCATCATGGCAGGCATGACCGCCGCCGCGCTGATCGCAGGGAACACCGTCGTACTCAAACCCGCGGAGCAATCTCCCGCCGTCGCCGCGATGTGGCTAGAGCTGATGCACGAGGCCGGCCTGCCCAAGCACGTGCTGAACTTTGTCACGGGCCCCGGCGAGGTCGTCGGCGCGGCGATGGTCCAGCACCCGCTGACCCGCTTCATCTCGTTCACCGGGAGCCGCCAGGTCGGTCTCTGGATCCACGAACAGTCCGCGAAGGTCCAGCCAGGCCAGAAGTGGATGAAGCGCCTCGTCGCCGAGATGGGCGGCAAAGACAGCATGCTGATCGACGCCGAGTGCGACCTCGACGCCGCCGTCGACGCGGTGATCTCGGCGGCCTACGGCTTCCAAGGGCAAAAGTGCTCGGCGTGCAGCCGCGCGATCGTGCACCAAGACGTCTACGAAGCCTTCCGGGACAAAATCGTGCCGAAGGTCGAGGCCATCGAGGCCGGGCACCCAGCGGGCTATGGCAACAACTTTGGCCCGGTGATCGACCCCGACGCGCTGAAGAAGTCGCGCGACTACATCAAGATCGGTAAGAAGGAAGGCAAGATGATCGTCGGCGGTGGCGAGGCGCCGAAGGGCGGCCACTACGTGATGCCGCACGTGTTCGACGACGTCGCGCCCGACGCCAAGCTCTCGCAAGACGAGGTGTTTGGCCCCGTGCTGGCGCTCATCAAGGTCAAGGACTTCGAAGAGGGCCTCCAGGTCGCCAACAACACCGATTACGGGCTGACCGGCGCGGTGTTCACCGATAACGACGAGCACAAGAAGCAGGCGATGGCCCGCTTCCACGTCGGCAACTTCTACATCAACCGGAAGTGCACCGGCGCGCTCGTCGGCGCCCACCCGTTCGGCGGCTTCAACATGTCCGGCACCGACAGCAAAGCGGGCGGCCCCGACTACATGCTGCAGTTCCTGCAAGCGAAGACGATCTCTGAGAAGATCAGCTGAGCGCGGAATCGGGCGATCAGCCTGGCTCCCTTGATGCCGCGACCGGCGGGCCACATCATCGCGACATGACCCGCTACCTCGGTCGCTGCTCGCTACTACCGGTGATCGCTTGGATCACCGCAACCAGCGCAGCTCAAGAGCCTGCGGGCGCGCCCCAGCTGAGGCCGCTCTATGGCCAAGTCATCGACGCGGACGGCGCGCCGATCGAAGGAGCGGCGGTCCACTGCGTCCTGCCTAACGAGGCCGCGCCAGGCAACCGCGGCGACTCCCACCTCGTCGTCACGACCGACGCACGCGGACGGTTCCGCGCCGACATCTGTCCGTGCACGCCGCACGTCGTGTGGGCGATCGGCCCCGACATAGCTGGGCGCGTCTGCAGCAGCGCCACCTGGGCTTCGAGCGGCAAGCTGATCGAGCTGCGCGCGGACCGCGCGCGACCCGCGTGCGAGCTGACCATCACGGGGCTTGAGCGGTGGCAAGAGCTCGCGCCGTTCTGCGTCCGAGTAGCCATACAGTCCGTCGAAATCCCGAGCCTCGAATACCAAGTACACGAAGACGGAACCTGCGCGATCGCGCCGCTGCCGGCAGGCCGCGTACAGCTCGACGTCATCGACAAAGACGGCCAGCCGCTGGGGAGCTACCGCCTAAATGACGTGGGCGCCGCGCCGATCATCCGCGTCGCGCCACCATTAGAGATCCCACTGCGAGCGATCGACGACGACGGCGAGCCCTTAGGCGGCGCGACGATCTCGTTAAGGATCTACGGCGGCTACTCGACGAACCGACGCCTAACGCCGCCGCTGCCGCGACGCTATATCTTGCGCGAGATCGGCCAGACAGACGCAGAGGGCTGCTTAGTCGCGCGGATCGCGAGCGAGAAGGACCCCTTCAAGGTCCATGAGGGGCCGGGATTACCGGTGCGGACTTCCTTGATGTTCTTCGCCGACAAAGACGGTCACAAGAGCTCTCACTCAGGCTTCGTAAGCTCAAAGCCCTACAAAGATGGCAGGGTCACAGGCGACCCTGGAGACGCCGATGAGGTCCTGTTCACCATGCCAAAGGCGGCGCCAGTCGCCGGCCAGCTGCGACTAGATCTGCAGCGTGGCGTCGCGGACCAGCCGCTGCTGATACGTCTCGGGATCCGCGTCGAGAGCGTCAGCGGCCAGGGCTGGTCCAATGAAGAGCGCCGGCTCTATCGCCGGACAGACGCGGCGGGGGCGTTCACCCTGCCGCAGATAAACGGCAAGGTCGAGAACGTCGACGTCATCCTCGGCGGCGCGACCTCGCGGACCAAGTTCATGGCGCCGCCGCTGCAGCGGCGCACGCCAAGGCGCGCGGCCAACTTTCACGGCGTCCGCGATTTCAAGGCGCAGCCGCTGCTCGTCACCGTCGGCGACCTACCGACGATCGACCTCCAAGTGCTGGACGCAAACAGCGGGCCCGCCAGCGACCTCGAGCTCATCTTCCTGAGCGTGGAGAGCGGCGACACCCGCTTAGACGATTGGACCACGCAAGCGACGACAGACAGCGCGGGGCGCGTCGCGCTGATGCTCGAACGCGGCAAGTGGTTCGTCTTCGGCAGGAACGACCGACATATGGTGCAGCTCGCCATCGATGTAAAGGGCGACCAGCAGCACACCCTGAGGCTGCAGCCGATGCCGACGATGCGCGGCAAGGTCGTCGACGCAGCCGGCGCCGCCGTAAGCGGCGCCAAGATGACTATCCATTCATCAAGCTTCGGCGGCGACCGGGCGGCTGGGCTCGCCAGGATCGCCTTGCGCATGAACTGGAGTTGGATCAACGCCGTCCGCAGCGACGCCAACGGCGAGTTTCGCTGCGTCTTCCTGGAGCTCCCGCGCCAGACGTATCGGGCGAGCGTCCACGCAGGGGGGCTCCAATCCGAGAGGTTCCCCGTCGAGTCCAACGAGGAGCTCGTTTTGATCACCGTCGCAGCCAAGAAGTAGCCACGATGGCCGACCGCCGCGAGTTCGCCGCCCACCATCGCCGCCTGCTGCAGCTTGAGCGCGCCGCCGAGGTAGCGGAAGCCGAGCAGGTACTGGCTGCGTGTACCGACCAGGAGCTCGTCGCGCGCGGCGCGACGCTGCTCCGTCTCGAGGTCGCGGACCTGGCGCCTGGGTTCGGTGGACGCCTGCACGCCACGCTGCGCCCATCCCGCGGCGGCGACCTCCCGCAGCATCGCTTCGGGCCAGGCGACCTAGTCGCGCTGCGCAGCGGTCGCGACGCAGCCAAGGCTGCAGCGCGCGCCGTCGTGGTGCGCGCGCGCCGGGCCGACGTCGTCGTCGCCTTGGATGGAGACGACGACCTGCCATCGATCCTGCGTCTCGACCGGATGACCTCCGACGTCACCTACCGGCGCCTCGACGACGCGCTAGGCGCGCTCGGGCAAGACGCCGCGCGCGACCGGGCACGCTTCTTGGACTTCGTGTTCGGAGAGCGCGACGACGAGCCCGTGGAGGCAGCCCAGATTGAAACGTGGTTCGACTCGGGCCTGGACCCGTCACAGCGTGACGCCGTCACCTTCGCCCTCGCAGCGCCGCGCGTCGCGTGCATCCACGGGCCGCCGGGCACGGGCAAGACGACGGCGCTGGTCGAGCTCTGCCGCCAAGCGGTGGCGGCAGGCGAGCGGCTGCTCGCGTGCGCGCCGTCGAACGTCGCCGTCGACAACTTGGCGACGCGACTCGCGGCCACGGGGCTGCGCGTCGTCCGCCTGGGCCACCCGGCCCGCATGCAGGCCGACGCGCGCGACGTCTCGCTAGCGCAGCAAGTCGCGGACTCACCCGACCAGCGCGTCTTGCGCGACAGCCGTCGCGACCTCGACCAAGCACTGCGGAGCATGCAGAAATCCGACGGACGGCGCGAGCGCGCGGCGGCCAGGAGCGCGCTCCGGCGCCTCCGAGACGAACGCCGGCAGCTCGAACGCGCGATTACCCGCGGGATCGTCGACGGCGCCGACGTCGTCCTCGCGACGACCACGGGCGCGTCTGAAGCGGGCATCGGCGAGCGCGCGTTCGACCGCGTCGTGATCGACGAGGCGGCGCAGGCGCTCGAGGCCGCGTGCTGGATCCCGCTGCGCCACGCAAACCGCGCGGTGCTCGCGGGCGATCACCACCAGCTGCCCCCCACGATCCTGTCCGTGGAAGCCGAACGTCAGGGGCTGTCGCGGACGATGTTCGAGCGCTTAGCAGAGCAGCCAGCCACCGCCGCGAACCGGCGCATGCTGACCACGCAATATCGCATGCACGAGCGCGTCATGGCGTGGTCAGCCGCGACCTTCTACGGGGACCAGTTAACAGCCGCCCCGGCAGTCGCGAACCACCGCCTCGTCGACCTCGACGGCGTGTCAGCCAACGAATGGACCGAAGAGCCCCTCTGCTTCATCGACACCGCGGGCTGCGGCTACGAGGAGACCGCTGAGCAAGACGAGGCCTCTCGACACAACCCAGGCGAGGCCGACATCGTCGCGCGGATCGCGCAAGCGCTTTTCGAAGCGGGGCTCGAGCCGAGCGACCTCGCGGTGATCACCCCCTACAACGCTCAGGTGCAACAGTTGCGCGCTCGGCTACCCGACCCGACGCTCGAGATCGGCACCGTAGACGGGTTGCAGGGCCGAGAAAAAGAGGCCGTCATCGTCTCGCTCGTGCGGAGCAACGACCGCGGCGAGGTCGGCTTCCTCGCCGAGCTGCGGCGCCTGAACGTCGCGCTGACTCGCGCTCGCCGCCACCTAACGGTGATCGGCGACAGCGCGACGATCGCGAATGACGCCGGCTTGTGCATGCTCGTCGATCACCTGCAGGCGAGCGCCTGCTACCGCAGCGCGTTCGAGCTCGGGTGAGCCAGCGACGGCTCAGGCCAGTCGCGGCGCACGCTTACATAACGGAGACCGCTAGAACAGCAGGATGCGACCGCTCCGCGTCGCCGAGGCGCCGTTGGGCGCGCCTGCGTCCCAGATGAACCACTGGGCATACAAGGCGAGGCCAGCGAGCACCGGCTCATTCGGCACCGCGACGTTGAGGGTGCCGTAGCCATCACCTGCGACGCCCGAAGTCCCCTCGAGCACTCCAGGGATGAACAACGGGGAGGCCGTCAGGTCGACGTTGATGCTGACGCCGTTGATGTTGCCGAACCCGTAGTTCGTGCTCATCACCAAGGTCACCGGCGCGCCGCCCACAGCGTTATAGACGCCGAGCTTGAAGTCCGGGTTGCCGAGGTTCGCAGGCGTACCAGCCAGGATCAGCGGGAACGCACTGCCGCTACCCGCCGTCGGGATGCCGATCTGCTGACCAGCGCTCGGAGTCGTCTCACTGTATAGCGTCGGGCGATCAAACGGCGGCAGGCCCTGGGCGACGCGCGGGTCCGTCAGCGCGCCATCCATGAAGGCGACCAGGTCGTTTCGCTGTTGCGGGTTCAGGTTGAGCGGGATCAGCAGCGGCGATCGGTTTTGCGGGAAGGGCCCGCCGCCGTTGGCGTAGAAGTCCACCACGTCCGCCAGCGTCGTCAGCTGGCCGTTGTGCATGTAGCTGTTACGCAGCCCGGTGTTGCGGAGCGAAGGCGTCTTAAACCGTCCAGCATCCGCCGGGTTGTTGGTGACCGCTTGGCGCCCGGTGTCCTCGCTGATCGGACGGATGCCGAGGTTGTGAAACTCATCGTCGGCGAACAAACCGTCGCTGTGGCAGATCACGCAGCGGCCGGGGCCGGTGAAGATCTGCAGGCCGTTGTGCTGCTGAGGCGTCATCGCGGCGGGGTTGCCGGCCGCAAACTGATCGTATGGACTTTGATCGGGAACCAGCGTCCGCTGATACGTCGCCAACGCGAAGCCAATGCGCGCCGCGGTGATGTCTGAGGTCCCAAAAGCCGCCTGGAACAGGTCCGGGTAGGTCGTTCCGCCGGCGATCGCCGCGGCCATGTCGCTCGGCAGGTTGCTGGCTAACGCCATCGGCTGCGCCGTCTCAAGCTTGTCCGTGACCTGCTGCCACTGACGGGAGTCATGAGCCATCTCCACGCCCGACACCACGGGACCGACCGCTTGGCTCTCGAGCCCGCCTCCCTGCGGGATCAACACGTTGCCAGCGACCGGATCGACGAACGTGGACGACGCCCGCCCATCCCAGAACAACTCCGTAAACCACGCCGCGGTTAAGAAGCCTTGTGACTGGCGCCCCGTGACCTGGTTGTTGAAGCCAAAGGATGGGTCAGGGATGAACCCGTTCGCGCTGTCACTCCGACGCAAACCCGGCGACGCGAAGATGTCGTCCGCGGTCCCAGAAACGCCGTCCGGGCCCGGGTGGGAGTTGCGCCTGCTGTCGCCGCCGCCGTTGCTGAACTTGTGGCAGGTGCCACAAGCGACGCGGTTGTTCGAGGACATCTGCTCGTCCCAGAACAGCAGCTTGCCGAGGATCGACTTTTCAGGCGTGATCGGATTCTGCGCGGGCACCGGCACCGGCGCGAGCGCAGGTGGCAAGCCAGGGCCGCCGCCGCCAGGGCCGCCGCCGCCAGGGCCGCCGCCGCCAGGGCCACCGCCGCCAGGGCCACCGCCGCCAGGGCCACCGCCGCCAGGGCCACCGCCGCCAGGGCCTTGAGCCGCGAGCGAAACGGAGAGAGCAAGGATCGTGATTAGGCGCATGGTAGGCAAACGGGGCTACTACAATCTTATCAGGCCGACGACCACCGTGTCGCCGTTGTCACGTGAACGTCCGCGGACGCTGTGACCACACTAGCACGGGGACATTATTTCCCCTCCTTATCCCGCGGATCGCGCCTTGTTACCGGACTTACGGTCAAGCGACTCAGGAGATTGGATCGCGGGCCCAGCACCCGGCGAAACCGCGCCCCGCCGACGACCCTCGCGGGCCAGCAGTCTCACGCGCTGCGAGAGGAGGTCGGGGAACCCGCCCCCGACGTCAGCGGCCTTTGCCCGCCGATAGCACCGCGCAGCCCGAGACCGGTCACCTTTACGGCGCCACGCGTCGCCGAGGCCGATCCATGCGGCGACATCCCAACCATCTGCCCATACTAGCTTTCGATACGCGTCTACCGCCGCCGCATGATCGCCCGCGAGCTGCTGCACGACACCTTCGCGGTGCCTAGAAGTCCGCGTTTTCCGCCCCCGGATGCGTCGGAGCTGAGACCAGCAAAAGCTACCAACGACCATCAGAGATGTGCTTTGCAGAATCGCGACGGGGACGACCTGCTGCTCGGGTGTAAGGCCCAGCAAATATCGGCCGACCAACCACCAGTCGATCGCACCCCAGATCAAGACTGTGACCGCGGCGCCAAACCAGAAGCGGCCGCGACGTGCGTACCACCAGGCCAGCGCCTGCCCCACCGCGAACACCACGAAGTGGCCCCATACCGCGTCTACGAACACGCCGCAAAGACTACGCCGCGACGCTAGCTGCGGCTAGCTTTGCGAGCATCCCTGATGCCATTGATCGGTCACATCTATTTGTTGTTCACCCCGGAGCTCTGCCGGGACGCCCCCCTCGCGACGCTTGAGGCGTCGCTCAGCGCTGGCGTGGATCTCGTACAATGGCGGTGCAATCAACCTGATCGCGCGCTCTTCGAGCGCGCAAGAAATCTCTGTAACCAGCACGGAGTGCCGCTGATCGTCAACGACGACGTGATGCTCGCGCTGCGCAGCGAGTCCGCAGGAGCGCACGTCGGCCAAGAAGACATGCCCGCCGACGCAGCGCGCAAGCTCATGTTCGGCAAGTTGCTCGGAGTGAGCACTCACGACCTCGACCAAGTCCGAGCCGCGCATCTCGCGCGCGCAGACTACGTCGGCTTCGGACCTTGCCAGCCGACCGCGACCAAGGGATACGACCAGGGCCTCGGCGATCAAGCCATCGCAGCGGCGGCGGCGCTCTGCGACGAGCTCATGCTGCCAATGTTCGCGATCGGCGGGATAAAACCTGAGAGTCTGCCGCGCCTCGCGCTGCTCGGCGTCCGCAGAATCGCGGTCAGCAGCTACGTGCTGCAGCATGAAGACCCCGCGATCGCCGTTCGCGAGCTACGTCGCGCGTGTCGATGAGTCAGAGCACCAACATCGCGTCTCCAAAGGAATAGAAGCGATATCGCTCTGCGACCGCCTCCCGGTAAAGATCCATCGTCTCGCGATGCCCTGCGAAGGCGGCGACGAGCATCACCAACGTTGATTCAGGCAGGTGGAAGTTCGTCAACAACGCGTCGACGCAACGGAAGCGAACGCCAGGATAGAAGAACGCGTCTGAGGCGCCGCGCTGCGCCCGCACCGCGCCGCCCTCGATCGCGCACGTCTCGAGAGTGCGGCAGCTGGTCGTCCCGACCGCGACGACGCGCCCGCCGCGCGCCTTCGTTCGGGCGACGGCCGCCGCGGTCGCAGCGGGCAGCTCGTAGAGCTCTTCGTGCATCTTGTGGTCCTCGACCACGTTCGTCCGCATCGGCGCGAAGGTCCCTTCGCCGACGTGCAGCGTGACGAACGCCAGCTCTACGCCGCGCGCGGCGAGACGGTCGAGCAAGCTCGGCGTGAAGTGTAGGCCCGCTGTCGGCGCCGCGACCGCGCCAGGCTTGCTCGCGAACACGGTCTGATAGCGCGCGCGGTCATCCTCCACGTCTTCATCTTCTGGACGCTCGACGTAAGGGGGTAGCGGCGCGCGCCCAAATCGCTCGAGGGCCTCGAGGAGCTCGCCGCGACGCGCGCGCACGCGTAACCGCCACCGGCCGCCGCCCATCGCCTCCAACAGCTCCAGCTCCACCTCACCGCCTTCCATCGGCAAACGATCGCCTACCTTCAGCTTCTTGGACGGCTTTACGAACGCCTCGCCGACGTCTCCATCGAGGCGCAGCAACAGACACTCGGCGCCCCCGCCGGTCGAACGACGGCCGCGCAGGCGCCACGGCCGCACCCGCGTATCGTTCAGCACCAACAAGTCACCGGGCTCAAGCAGATCAGGGAGCTCCGCGACGACACGATGCTGACGCGCCCGCGCGGCGCGATCGTAAACGAGCATCCGCGCGCGATCGCGTGGCTCAACCGACCGAGCAGCGATCAGCTCAGCGGGCAGGTCAAACGAGAACTCCGAGACTCGCACCGGCGCGTCATAACCCCTCCCACCTCACGACGCCATGACCAGCCTCGGCGCTTAACAAGCGCGAGGCCCGACAGCAGGGCCTGCCACCGCCTCGCTCGCGGAGTTCTAACCTCGCGATCCAGCAGCGCCCGCGCACCAGACAGGCTGCGCGGGTCGGCGCGTTAACGAGACCAACGCGCGAGGTCGAAAACCAAGCCGAGGCCTGCCCCGATCAGCGCGCCCTCATCACGACGGCCCGATTGATGGCCAAGGATCGCGCCGACGCCAGCGCCGAACGTCGTATTGACCGGAAATGGGCTCGGGTCGCGACGTCTAGCAGCGCGACGCCGCGCGAGGTAATCGTCGTAGGCGTCATACCGCTGTGATGCTGGAGCGACCTCAACCACGCGCTCGACCGGCACCTCCACCCGCTCGACGAACGAGCGATGGGCAGGGGCTGCCGGGCGCGCCGGATTCGGCGCCGGCGAGGCCCACTCGCCTGCGCGCGGCGCGACAACGGGCGCTGCACGCTCGGAGGCCTCGGCGCGGACCCCGTTGGGGATGATGACGGGTGCAGCGGATATCGACGACGGCGCCGGCGCCAGCGCACGCCGCGGCAAGGGCTGCGGCGCTGCGCAGGCAGGGAGCGCAAACGCCACGAGGAGCGAATACAGATGTCGCGGTCGAGAGTTCATCAGTTGTTGGGGGAGATCCGCATGGTCCAGTCGCGCGCCGCGTTCGTGGCGGAGATCACCGTGTGCGTCACGGTCATACCTGGGCTAAGGATCTGGACTTGCTGGTTGGTCTCGTCGCCGATCGGGCGCCGCTCCAAGTCGAGGAAGCTGGTCTGCACGCGAACCTGCACCACCTCGTCAGAGATGTTACGGATTGGCACGCGGACGCCGAGTTGGTCGCTGGCGGTGACGCGAGAGACGCTCGCGCGGCCGACGCGGATCACGTCGAACAGATCGTCGTCAGTGACCACGACGTTCGACACCAGCTCAGCGTCGTCTTCGATGGGCAGCGCGGCGTAGGGACGGGTGCCGCCGCACGCGGCCACGAAGACCAGGAACAGAGGGAGGAGCAGCTTAGTTCTTGCGGACATCATGATTCAGAGAATGTGGGTCACGGAACGGGACGGACCTCGGTGACGCCGACCTCAACGCGGGCTGCGTCGACGAGATCATCGAGACGGAACGTGCAGGTCGCGGCAGTGCCGCCGACCAGCGTAGCGCCGGCGAGACGCTCCCAATCTGGCGACGCCAGCGTCCCTGCGTTGCCGAGCGCGAACGCTCGAAAGCCAGCGGCAGCGCGCCTGGACATCCGCACCTCTGCGTGCCAGGCGCCGCCGTCACCAACCCACTTGCGCAACACCACCGGCGGGCGCAGGGCGAAGAAGATCGTGCGGGCGACGGTCGCCTTCGCCGCGTCGACGAGATCCGTGACATACGCGTCGAGGCGGTCGACAGACCATGGCTCGGAGCGACCGCTTGGCACGGACAACTTCTCATCAAGCAGCGTCGCGCGGGTCTCCAAGTTCTCAATCCTCAGCGCGACCTCGACGTTGCCGCCGCTGATTATTTCAGGGCGCGGCCCCTTAGTCGGGCGCGCGCGGTTTGGCTTCTCGACCATCGACCGCACAACCACCGGCTGCCAGTCGACCACGACGCGATACGCCGGGGCGACCTGCCCCTTCGACGTTGGAACAGACTCCTTCGCGGAGTTAACGAGCTTGAGCCCGCCGCCGCGGCGCAGATACGTAGCGATCCGAGGCCCCTCGAAGCGCCCCTCTCTGCGGTCAAACGCGCGGCCAGGACCGCCCTCCTCAAACCTCTCCAAGCTCCAGTTGCTTAGGCCGTTATCGATGAGTTCGACCACCAACTCGGAGCCCCCGGCAGCCTGACCGGCGACCATCGCGCGCACGACCACCACCCAGGAACGATCATCGGCCTGCCGCTTCGAGGCGACCTCATAGTCGCTGACGTAGCCGGCGAGCTGCGTGAGGACCCAGCCGCGCTCAAGCCCTGCGCCTGGATCGCGGACGTCACGATCCGCGATCCTCGCCAAGCGGCTTTGCAACGGCGAAGATTGGAGGTAAGCGGCTCCCTTGACCTGCGATACCGCGTCGCCGAGCGCCCCTGCCAGGGCGGCTCCGAAGGTCGTCGCGGAGCCGCGCCCCAACGTCCAAGCCACCTCGCCGGCGGCGCGTTCGAGCTGGTCAGCCGGCGCCTTGGGGGGAGCCTCCTGAGCAACAAGGTTGCCGACCAGGATCATCGCGAAGGCGACTGGATGCGTCAGGTTCATCGTGAGGCGGGTGCGTAGGTTCATCGAAGGGGCTCGGCCCCGCTGAGCGCAGGCCGGACGCCGGCGTTGCAAAATCACTGCCCAGGCGAGGCCATCGCGGGCAGAGACGGCACGAGCAGCCAGGTCTCCCCGACCTCTGGCACGTCGATCTGCAGGCGCCTCCGCAGCCGCGGCAATGGCGCGCCCCTGCCGTCTAAAAAGTCCACCACGAGCTCGTGCTGACCAGGCGAGACCTCGGCGACCAGGGCTTGGACCGAAGAGGGCAAGGTCGGCCAGTGCCGAACGTCCGCGGCCGCCGCAGTCATCGCGCTGAGCGCCAGCAGCGCCCCGCCGACGACGGCCTGCGCCTGCGCCTTGTCCTTATCACGGCGGCGATTGCGGAGCGCCTCGTCGAGCAAGATCGCGCCAGCGAGGCGCGTCGAGCTCTTGAACACGGCCTTGCCCTCTCGGATGCCCTCCATCGCGGTCCCGCCGAGCGTCTGCGCCTGATAGACCACGTCGCTTAAAATTGACGACTCGCCGATCGGCTCGCCGTCGAGCGACGCGACCGCCGCGACCGCCGGATGCGGCTGTGGCCGAAAGCGTGCCAGCGCTGCCTCGCCGCCGGCCCCATATTTCAAAGGACCGAGCCCAACCGGCAGCAACAACACCAGGTTGCCAGCCTCAGGCGACTCGAGGATCTGGTCCGACGGCGCCCCGCGTGAGCCATGCTCGACCGCGAACTGCTGCGCTAGGCGCGCCTCCTCGAACAGCTGCTGAGCGCCGCTGCCGCCGTAAAGACGGGTCATCCGACCAGCCATCCAGAACAGCAGCGCGTTGTCGGCCTGATACTCCTCATCGCCGACCTCCGCGTCCATCAAGATGCCGCGCTTCAGCGCGGCGCGCGCGTTGTCAGGCTCGCCTTTGGCAAGATACGCGTACGCCAAAAAGAAGGCGTTCATCGCCTTCTCATAGGGGTCACCCTTGTAGGTCTTGCTGCTCTCGCTGCCAACGACCGCCGCGGTGACCTCGCCACCGCTGGTCGCCCAGGTCCCCATGATCTGGGCGGCCCTGAGCAGCGTCTGCCGCGCCGCGTCATCGTCGCCGTCATAGAGCTCACACTGCCCCTGCACGTTGAGCACCAGCGCGAGGTTTTCGGCGGCGCCGTCAACAGTCTGCTGTTCGGCGAACGCGCGCACCGCGGCGAGGTCGCCTGCCAGATACTGCCCGACAGGGACCGCTGGCTGCGACACGGCGCAGCCGGCCAGCGGCGTCAGCGCGAGGATCAGCGAGGTGATGCGCACGCGCGGCCTCAGCGGTTGATGACCGACTTCTCCGACTCGGTCTTCATCTCGTAGTTGTCGAGGAACACGAGCTCCTGCGTCACGAGGTCGACCAGCTGGATCGTGACCACGATGTAAGACGAGCGCAGGCGCCCGGCCTGACGATCACGGCTCTTGATCGTGCCCTTGAGCGCGTAGTCTCCGCCGGCGACCTTGCGATCATTCGCCCCGGAGACCTGGCCGCGCTCCTTCATCCGCCGCTCGGCGTCGACGAGCTCGCTGGCCTCGGGAGAACGATCCAGGAAGCGTACGCGCCGACCGTAAGATCGGAACAGCTCTGTCTGGAGGTTCGACAAGATGAGCTCCTTGTCGATCACGTCCGAGCTGTCGTTGCGCAGCTCTGTGACGTAGAAGGACACGCGGTCCCCCTCTTTGCCCGGGGATAAAATACCGTCAGCCTGCAACTTCGCGGAGAAACGCTGGGCCATCGTGCGGATATCCATGCTCTGCAGGCCCGTACCAGTCACCGAATCAGCGGCGTCCGGATCAACGCGCGTATCTCGCGTACTGCCACAAGCGGTCAGGAGGAGGGCGAAGAGGCCAACAGCTAAGGAACGGTGGAACATGGTCTTGGATCTAGTCGTCAATGCGAGGCCGCAGTTGGCCCGCCAGCATTCGAAGGATCACCGCCAGCGCAAGCGCTAGAGGAGCGTTGCATCATCGCAGAGCATTCTCCCACAAGCATTGGCGACGACGCGCCGGCGCTCATAAACTTTGCAAAACCCGCCGTGCGCCCAACAACCGTCCTCGTCATCCCTGCCTTCTGCGAATCCGGACGCATCGGAGATGTCGTTCGCGCAGTCCGGCAAAATGACCCGACGCTCGACATCCTCGTGATCGACGACGGCAGCACCGACGGCACCGCCGCAGAGGCGCGTGATGCAGGCGCGCGAGTCCTGCGTCATCCGTTCAACATGGGCTACGGTACGGCGCTGCACTCGGGTTACTGCGCGGCGCTGCGGCACGGCTACCAGCGCGTGCTGCAGATGGACGCAGACGGGCAACATGACCCGAGCATGCTCAGCAAGCTCGTAGATGAGCTCGATCGAGGCGCCGACATCGTGCTCGGGTCCCGCTACATCGGCGAGAACGCGCCGCGCAGCAGCTTCGCACGACGGGCCGGGACCCGGCTGTTCTCCTGGATCACGAGTCAGTGGATCGGCAAGCGGATCACCGACCCAACTAGCGGTTTCCAGGGCCTCTCACGACGCGCCCTCGAGTCCGTCGCCAACGACGGCTTCCCCGAAGACTACCCCGACGCGGACATGATCGTGCAGCATCACCGCAGCGGGCTCACCGTGCGCGAGGTTTCGGTCGTCATGCACGAGCGGGTCGGCGGCCGATCCATGCACCGCGGCGCGCGGATCGCGTACTACGGCTATAAAATGCTGCTCTCTTTGGCGATGCTTCCCATCCGTCGACCGACGCCGCTGCGTATGGCTGACTCCGTATCGAGGGCATCATGATCGTCGAAGCTGCGACTATGTTAGCGGTGACTGCAGACGCGACGTCATGCTCGACGGAGAGCATCACGGCCGCAGAGCTCAGCCCGATGCATCAGCGTCAACGCATCGTCGCGTTGTTAGGCGCTGCGACGGTGGTGCTCGTCGTCTTCGAGCTCGTTCGGCGACGCAAACTCCGCGAAGAGTTCTCATGGGTCTGGATCGCGACGGCTGGCGTAGTGAGCCTCCTGACGCTCAACCAGGGCCTGCTGCTGACGATCACTGGCTGGCTCGGCGCAGCCAGCTCGGCATCGACGCTGTTCTTCGGGGCGATCATCTTCCTGCTCGCGCTCTGCATCCAATTCTCGATCCGCCTAAGCCGCCTGACACACCGACAGCGCACGCTCGCGCAGCGGATGGCGCTCCTCGAAGAAGAGCTCACGGAGCTGCGCAAAAAGACGCCGCAGAAGATACCCGGCGCAGAGGTCAAGAAGGACGAGGTAGCTTGACCGCCGAGCACAGCCGACTCGCAGAGATCGTCCGCAAGGAGTTCCGCAGGAGGCTGATAGAAGAACAGCTACCGCGCATCACTCGATGCGCCGAGTTGCTCGGCGACGAGCGTGTCTGGCAGCGACCTTCGCCGCACTCCAACTCAGTCGGCAACCTGATCCTGCACCTGTGCGGGAACACCACGCAGTGGATCCTCGCGGAGTTCACGGAGCTCCACGACCTGCGCGACCGTGACGCCGAGTTCGCGGCCGACGCCGACAGATCCGTCGCGGCGCTCTCGACGGCGCTGGACGAGGTCTATCACGCCGCTTGTGACACCGTCGACGCGCTCAGCGAAGAAGAGCTGCTCGCGCCGCGCACCATCCAGGACTACGCGGAGACCGGCCTCTCGGCGGTCCTCCACGTGCTCGAGCACACCTCAGGGCACGCGGGACAGATCTACGCCTGGACCAAGCAGTCGCTCGGCGTCGACCTCAAGTTCTACGGCCTCTGATCGAACGGCCGCGCGAGGCGCGCTGTGCGTGCGGCGGTCGCGCGACCCAGCGATCACTTGTGGTATGGGTGGCCATCAATCAAGGTCGACGCGCGGTAGAGCTGCTCGACGAACATCACCCGCACCAAGCCATGCGGCATCACCATCGATGATAGCGCGAGGCGATGATCCGCAGCCTGACGCAGTTCAGGGTCGAAGCCGTCAGCGCCGCCGATCACGAACGCGAGGTCGCGGCCGACCTGCTGCCACTGCTCGAGGCGGTCAGCGAACGTCTCGGTTGACCAGGGCTCGCCGCGCTCGTCGAGCGCGACGACGATCGCGTTCTTGGGCAGCGCCTGGCGAATACGAGCGGCCTCGCCGAGCAAGACCTTACGAGCGTCCGCGCCGCTGGTACGCGCCTGAGGCTTGATCTCTACGAGTTGGAACTGCCACGAACGGGGGAGCCGCTTCTCGTATGTTGCGACGCCTTCCAGGACCCACGGGGGCTGCCGGTTAGAGACGGTCAAGAGGCGGACTTTCACGTGGGCTCCCCTCAGACGAACCCGCTCAGGCGGAGCGGTCGATGACCTCAGGCTGCGGCTGCCGCAGCGCGTCGACGACCCCGTCCCAGAGCCCAAGGCGCGCCGTCAGCGCGTCGCTCGCGGCCTGCTCGGCCTTGAGCCACTGGCTGTCATCATCGCCGCAGACGTTGGCCAGCAGCTGCGCGGCCATCGGGCCGTGCTCGTCGCCGTCGACCTCGATGTGTCGCTCTAAATAGGCGATCAAGAGCGAGGTGTCGGCGTGCCCTTGGCGATGCAGGTCACGGACTAACTCCGTGAACATCGTCGGGATCACGTCTTCCCGGCCGATCGTGAAAGAGGCCGCGATCGCTGGCAGCGAGCCGCTGCGCACGATCTCGAAGGTGTTCGTCGAGAACCGCCGCGCCGGCGCGGGCGCCTGCAACAACGCCCGGAGCACGTCCTCTCCGTCCTCGACGGCCTGGATCACCGCGTCGATGCCTGCCGTGCTGCCACCGCACTGACGGATCGCCTCGACATACATCTCAAAGTGGCTCGTGTGCTGACCGTCGATGGTGTCGCTCTCTTCGCCGAAGACGATCTCGTTGATGAGCGCTCGAGAGGTCGAATCCCCGACCGGCCGCCAGACCTCGTCAACGCAGGTGAGCTGCCGCTGCAGGGCCTTCAGCAGAGACATGAAGTCCCATACGGCGAAGACATGCAGAGACATGAACTTATGCAGCCCGTGCAGGTCATGGAGCGACCCGTAAACCGGGTGAGCCATCAACCGGTCGCGGAGCGGCTGGAGGCGGCGTTGGAGCTCTAAGAAGCGGGGGGGATACATGGCGTCTATCAAGTAGATCAAGATAGCGCATCTACCAAAAATTCTCTGATCAGCAATATCTCCTCCATGCAGACCGCGTGCTCCATCGGGAACGTGTGGAAGGCCACGCCGTAGCCGCGCTGCTCCAGCGCCGCGCGCGCGGCCTCACCGCGCGCCAACGGGACCATCGGATCGAGGCTTCCGTGCACCTGCAGGATCGGGGTCCCGGCGTTCGCCGCAGCGCGCTCATCATCGAGCGACTCCTCAACGACGAGATACGTAGACAGCGCGATGACGCCAGCCAACCGTTCGCTAAGGCGCAAAGCGCTGAATAAAGCGACCGCGCCGCCCTGGGAGAACCCAGCCAGCACGATCCGATCCCAAGGCACGCCGCGCTCGTGTTCGCGCTCCATCAGCGCCCGGACCTGCGCATCCGAGCGCCGTACTCCCGCCTCATCATGCCGCCGCTGCAGGTCGATCTCGGTGATGTCATACCAGGCCGGCATCATCATGCCGCCGTTCAACGTGACCGGTATCGACGGCGCGTGCGGGAACACGAAGCGCACGGCCAACTCCTCGGGCAGCCTCAGCTCGGGGACGATCGCCGCGAAGTCGTGACCATCCGCGCCCAAGCCGTGTAACCAGATCACCGAGGCGCGCGCGCCGTCCTTTGGTCCGAGCTCTACCGTTGGCAACAGGTCTACCATCGGGTGCATGGTGCCACGTAGCCCCACCGCTACAAGCCGCAACGCCCTGACGACGCATCCGCTGGCCAAAGTTTGCCGAAACCACGGCCCGCGGACGCTTTCGAGCATAGCCGCCGCAGCAGCAGCCGTAAGCTGCCGCGCATGACCCCGACCCCACTCGCGGCGCGGAGCGCCGCTGGATGAGCAAAGACTTCGAATCCCTCGGCGTGCGCGCCGAGATCCTCAGCGCGCTAAAGGACCGCGGCTACGAGACGCCGACCCCGATCCAGGCCGGCTCGATCCCGCACCTCCTCGACGGCGCCGACCTGCTGGGCATCGCGCAGACCGGCACCGGCAAGACCGCGGCGTTCGCGATCCCGATGCTGCAGATCCTGCACGAAGAAGACGAACGGCCCTGCACGTTCCGACCGCGCGCCTTGGTGCTCGCCCCGACCCGCGAGCTTGCGCTGCAGATCAAGGACGCGTGCGTCGCGTATGGCAGCGACCTCGGCCTCACGACGGCGCTCGTGTTCGGCGGCGTGGGCCAGTCTCCGCAGGTCAAGGCGCTCAAAGACGGCGTCGACATCCTGATCGCGACCCCAGGACGGCTCCTCGACTTGATGAGTCAGGGCTACTGCAAGCTCTCCGACGTCGACATCCTGGTGCTCGACGAGGCGGACCGCATGCTCGACATGGGATTCCTGCCAGACGTCCGGCGCATCCTGCAGAAGTGCCCCAAAGAGCGCCAGTCGCTGCTGTTCTCGGCGACCATGCCCGAAGACATCACCAAGCTGGCCCACAAGTTCCTCTACGAGCCGGTGCGCGTCGAGGTGACCCCGCCAGCCGCCACGGCCGACCGCGTGGAGCAGAGCATCTACCACGTGCAGAAGTCGAAGAAGCGGGATGTGCTAGCGAAGCTGCTCGCGGACCCGGCGTTCGTGCGCACGCTCGTCTTTACCCGCACCAAGCACGGCGCAGACCGGGTCGCGCGACACCTGCTGCGCGCCGGCATCCCGTCGCATGCGATCCACGGCAACAAGTCGCAGGGCGCGCGCGAGCGGGCGCTCGGCGAGTTCCGCGAGGGCAAAGCGATCGTCTTGGTCGCGACCGACATCGCGGCGCGCGGCATCGACGTGCCGGAGATCTCACACGTCGTCAACTTCGACCTCCCCAACATCCCCGAGAGCTACGTGCACCGTATCGGCCGCACCGCCCGGGCGGGCCGCGCCGGCATCGCCATCTCCTTCTGCGATGAAGGCGAGAACGACTACCTGCGGAGCATCCAAAAGCTGATCAAGCAGCGCATCCCGGTCAAGCGCTTGCAAGACCTCGGCGGCAAGGACAAGGCCGAGCCGGCCACCGAGCGACCAAAGCGTCACCGCGCCCCTGAGGAGCCGATCGAGCGCCGACCCTTCGCCGAAGAGGAGCCGCGGCGGCCGCGGCCGCAGGCCAAGGGGCCCGGCAAGGGCAAGCCCCAAGAAGAACCGCGCCGCCGGCGCGGCGAGACCCGACCGGGCGGCCGAAGGACCACCGGGAAAACCGCGAAGAAAGCCGGCAAGGGGCCGTCCCAGCCCAAGCAGGGCGCGGCCAAGCCGCGCGGCGGCACGAAGCGCCCGAGCAAGGCCCGCAAGAAGCCTGGCGCGCGCCCGCGGCGCTAGCGGCGCCCTAGCTCGGGGCTTCGTCGCTGACGAGGCCCTCGCTGCTGGCGACGATCGTCGCCACCGTGGCGTCGCCGGTGACGTTGAGCACCGTGCGGCACATGTCGAGCGGGCGGTCGACGGCCAAGATCAGGCCGATGCCAGCCTCAGGCAGGCCGACCTGCTTGAGCACGATCACCAGCATCACGATGCCGACACCGGGCACCGCAGCCGTGCCGATCGAGGCCAGCGCCGCGGTCAACACGATCATCAGCTGCTGGCCGAGGTCCAGCGGCATACCGAGCGCGTTGGCGATGAAGACCGCGGCGACGCCCTGGTAGAGGCCGGTGCCGTCCATGTTGATCGTCGCGCCGAGCGGCAGCACGAAGCTGGAGACCTCTTCGTCGACGCCGACGCCTTCTTCGACCGACTTGATCGTGACCGGCAACGTCGCCGCGCTGGAGCTCGAGCTGAACGCGAGCAGCTGGGCTGGCACCATCGCCTTGGCGAACTTCTTCCAAGGGACGTTGGTCAGTAGCTTTAGCAGCGCGGTGTAGACCAGCAGGTAGTGCACGAACAGCGCGATGACGACGGTCCCCATGTAGCCGCCGAGGCTGGCGAGCAGGTCGCCGAGCTGGGCCGGGTCCTTGCCGAGGTCCGCCACCACCGCCGCCAGCATCGCGAAGACGCCGACCGGCGCGATCTTCATGATCACCTGCACCATCTCGATGATGGCGTCGCTGAGCAGCTGAAAGACCTTGATCACGTGCGTCGTGCCCTCGACCCGACGCGACAACCGCGTCAGCGCGATGCCGAGCATTAGCGCGAAGAACACGACCTGCAGCATCGCGCCGTCGGCCAAGGCGCCGAACGGATTGGTCGGCACGATGTTGACCAGCTGCTCGACGATGCTGACTTGGGACGCAGCCGCGGCCTTCTGGTTGGCCGTCTCGCCGTACGCGTTCATCAGCTTCTCGCGCGTCCCCTCCGAGAGGCCTTGGCCCGGGGCGAAGAAGTTGACCACGACGAGGCCGATCGTGATCGCGATCGCCGTCGTGCCTAAATAGAGCGCGATCGATTTCCCGCCGATTCGACCCAACTTGCTGGAGTCGTTGAGGCTCGCGACGCCCGCGACCAATGAGAACAGCACCAACGGCACCGCGATCATCTTGAGCAGGTTCAGGAACAACGTCCCGAACGGCTTGATGTAGGCGATGACGTGGCCCGTCGACCCGGTGAGGGCCGCCACGTAGCCGTAGGCGACGCCGAGGACGAGGCCGATCAGGATCCACCAGTGCATCGCGAGCTTGGGCATGCGAGCACGGTAGCTGCTGGTGGCGCGGGATTGCCAGCGCCTCTTGATCGCGCGCGGCGGCGCGGACCGTATGCTGGCGCACGGACCCGCCTATGAACGTCGCGCTCGCCCTCTTCCGCTACTTCCCGCACGGCGGGATGCAGCGTGACCTGATGGCGTCCGCACGCCTACTCGGCGAGCGCGACCACAACGTCACCGTGTTCTGCCACACGTTCGAGGGGCAACCACCTGCCGACGTCTCCGTCGAGGTGCTCCCAGCCGCAGGGCGCAGCAACCACATGCGCGCCCGCTCGTTCGCGCACGCCCTTGAACAGCGCCTCACAACGGCGCGCCCAGACGTCGTCGTCGGCTTCGACAAGATGCCCGGTCTCGACCTCTACTTTGCGGCCGACCCATGCTTCGTCGCGCGGACCGCGAGCAGGCCGTGGCCCTACCGGCTGACGGCGCGCTACCGCTGCTTCGCCGCGCTCGAGCGCAGCGTGTTCGGCGACGACGGCGCCCACATCTTGATGCTCGACGAGCGCGAGCGCGAAAACTACCAGCGCGTCTACGGAACCACAGACGACCGCTTCACCTCGCTGCCGCCCGGCGTCGCGCGCGACCGACGGCGCGGCGATGACGCCGACCATCGGCGCGCGCAGTGCCGTGCGGCACTCGGCATCGATGAGCGCGCGTTCGTGCTGCTGCTGCTCGCCTCGAACTTCCACCTGAAAGGGCTCGACCGCGCGCTGCAGGCCATGCGCGCGCTGCCAGAGGAGCTGCGCGAGCGCACCCACCTCATCGCCGTCGGCGAGGGGTCGACCGACGCTTGGGCGCGAGCCACCAAGCGGCTCGGCCTCGACGACCGCTGCGCGCTGCTGGCGGCGAGAGACGACGTCCCCGACCTGCTGCAAGCAGCAGATCTGCTCATACACCCTGCGCGACGCGACACCACGGGCACGGTGTTGATGGAGGCCGTGGTCGCTGGCCTCCCGGTGCTCTGCACCAAAGCGTGCGGCTATGCCGCGCGCGTCACCGAGGCTGGCGCTGGCCTCGCCATCGACGAACCATTTGACCAAGCAGCGCTCGACCAAGCGCTACACGCGCTGCGCACCGCCTCGCTTGAGCCGCTTCGTCGCGCGGCGCTGCGTTACGCCGACGAGGTCGAGTTGCACAGCATGCACGCCCGCATCGTCGAGCAGATCGAGCACGCCGCTACTCGACCGTGACGTCCTTCCAAAAGGCGATCCGCCCCTTGATCTGCGCGGCGTCGGGCTTTGGGTCGGCGTAATACCACGCGGCGTCCTTACAGGTGTGGCCATCCACCACCACGTGGTGGTAGCTAGCGGTGCCCTTCCACCCGCAAAAGGAGGTCGTGCCGCTAGCCTCAAGGCACTCGCTCTTAACCGCCTCCGGCGGGAAGTAATGGTTGCCCTCGACCACGACGGTGTCCTCGCTCTCGGCGATCACGACACCACGACACAGCGCTCGCTTCATGACAGGGGTGTAGTTCGTCACAGCGACGACGACAACCCCGCCGACGGGCCTGCCGACGATCTCGGCGCGAGGTGCCCACCCCCCTACCGAGCCCCGCCCCCGGCCTCGCGATCGAGCGCCTCAGCGCCGCGTGGTCTGCCCGTCAAGGAGCTGCGAGTTAGGCACCGAGTTCCCGAAGGTTTCGAAGTGATCAAAGGTCCAGACGACCTCCTTGGTCTCAGGGTCAACCTCGACGAGGAGCGGCTGGCCTGGACCGGCGTGGCAGTTGCCGATCACGTAGTTGCCGTTTCGCAGCACCTCGAGCGTAGTCACCCACGCCAGGCGGATGCCCGGCAGCTCGTCCTGACGCAGGTGCCAGACGACCTCCTTTGTGGGCGTCACCTCGATCACGCTGTGGCCGTTGCCCGTCGCGATCAGGGTGTTGCCGCTCGCAAGCCGCAGCGCGCCGAAGCACTTGTCGCCGAACGAATCGGGCCCGTGCCCACCCTTGCGCTCGCGCCCAAAGCGCGGGACGTCGTACTCCCACACGACCTCGCCCGACTCCTGCTCATATTCACGCACGAAGCCGTCGCCCTCGTGACAGACGAGGTAACGATCCGCCGCGATCTTGCGGACGAGGCGCGTGTCCGTGTGCGGGTTCGGCCGGTCCACCTTGAGTTTCGTCACCGACAGCAACGCTCCCTCACGGTCGACCTCGATGATCCGAGCAGGCCCGCTCTCGGCGATCATCACCCGGCCGTTCTCAAGCGGCTGAAAGGCGTGGACCTCGACCCGCTTGCCTCGGTTCCCGTTCGCCTGACTCGAATCGTAGCGCCAGACAACCTCCTTGGTCGCGCGGTCGATCTCGACCACGCTCGCGGCCCCTTGCTGGACCATGATGTTGCCCGAAGGGAGGGTGTGGATGTCGTGGATCCCACCCCAGCGCATCTGCCACTCAATCGCGCCGTCGGGGTCCACGATGGCGAGCCGCCCGTTGCCCTGAGTCAGGACCCGGTGCCCCTGCGCCGCACATGAAGCGAACGCGAGCAGAAAGAAGGAGAGGGCGATCAATCGAGGTCGCTGCATAAGAACACCTAGCTAACGGATGTGGCTTCGGCCCAGGCTGCTGGGCCACGCGCCGTTATAGCACCGTGGGCGCCCAGCGCTTGCGCAGCTAGGCCCGCGCGTAGGACATTCGAAGGCCGCGCCGCTTGCACACCGCTAGCTGAGGCCGGGCCGCTGCGCGCCTGGCACGACCGCCCCGGCGACGAGCTGCTTGAGCCGCTCGGGCTCGGTCGCGTCGGTCTTGCAGACAAATCCGCTGGCGTGCGCGAACCGCACGTCGGCCTCGGCCTCCACGCGCGTGAAGTCGAGCCGGGGGTCGTCTTCGTAGCGCTGGATGCCGTAGCCGTCACCCCGGCGGTCGGGGTAGACCATCGCGCCGACGACGTCCTCGAGCCCCTCAGCCCGGATGTAGCGCGCAGCGCTGCCAGAGGGGTCTTCCAGCGCGCCGGACGCGCGCGGCACGAACACCGTCTCGATCACCTGACCGTGCGCCTCGACCTGCCAGCGCGCCGCGACCGCGCGGACCCGCTCGATGCCCGCGCGCACGTCGCCGAGGTAGTCGAGCAGGTCTCGGCCGACGAGCCGCATATAGTCGTAGACGACCTCACCCTGGCGGTGCGCCGCGCCCGCAGCAAAGCCTCGCATCAACGTGCCGTCGATCGGCGAGTGCAGCTGCGAGATCGCCTGTCGGGGCACCCCCAGCCACTCGGCGGTCTTCTTGGGCCCGCGCGAATCAAACCACTCGGCGGGCTCCAGCCAGTCGCAGAACATCCGCGCGTCGTCGTACACCTCGAGCGCGCGCAGCACCAAGCTCAGCGCGCAGGTCGGCGGGTGCTCGCGCGGGAAGTGGTGGTGGTCAAAGTTGTTCTTTGACGCGTCGTGGACGCCGCCGACGTCGACGACCGCGACCGCGGCGTCCGCGAGGTCTTCTGGGGCCGGGTCACGCCGCTCGATCGGGCAGCCGTGGCGCGCGATCAGCAAGCTGCACGCGAGCAGGTCGTCCTTATGAGCGCCGCCTGGGTGCGTCACGACGAGTCGGAGAGGGTCCATCGACCGCATGCTAGCCGCGTTTGCTGACGCGCCGCAGCGACTTCCTCACAATGAGTCCCGCCGAGCGCGTCGAAAGCCGAGTCGACGTTAGCTATGACCGCGGCCGCGTCAGCTTCGCCGCGAGCAGGCCGGCTCCGACCGTCCAAACGCACGCCCAGAAGCCAAGCTGAGCCAAGGCGGCCACCCCGATCTTGACCCCGCTCGACGCATCGGCAAGCTCGCCAGGCAGCTTCTCGTAGTGCGTCCCCCAGTCGAAGATTACAGCTGGGATCGTTAGCAAGAAGACCGGCAACCGCGCCCAAAATCCGTAGACCAGCAACGTCTTCAGCAACGACGCCTTAACGGGCTCACCGGCAGCTGCGGCGGCGCGCAGGCGCCGGTCGAACCACGGCCCCATGATCAACGGAAGCCAAGCGATGCCGATGATCGCGAGGGGGCCGCCGACTTTATCGCTGCTTAACCAAGCAGGGGCGCCGACAAGCTCCAGGGTTAACCGCGTCATGGTCACTGCGAGGGTGACCAGCGCCGGCATGAAGACGAGCGAACAAACGGAATGGTAGGAGTGCGGCTTCATGGAGTTTCGATGTGGATGGACATGGTTAAGGGACGAGCAGCGCCGCGCAAGCACGTGAGGATGACGCAAACCCCTGCCCACCGGAGACCGACGCGGTCGATCACCGAATCACGGACGCCCAGCGGCTCCTTCATGTAGTCTTCCGCCGCGTAAACCCCAGTCGATTTATGGCCGCGACCGCGTGACGGACGCGACGCAGCTCGCTGCCCACACCTCATGAACCATCACCACTGCATCGACCTGGAGCACATGGGCCTCGAAGGCGCGATCGCGTGCTACCTCGTCGCCAGCGACGAGCCAGCGATCATCGACCCTGGCCCGACGACCACGATGCACCGGCTGATCGGCGAGCTCGAGCAACGCGGGGTTGGCCCGGCCGACCTCAAGCACGTGCTGCTGACGCACGTGCACCTAGACCACGCCGGCGCCGCGGGCTTCTTGATGGATCACTTTGTGAACGCGCGCCTCTACGTGCACGAGGAAGGCGCGCCGCACATGATCGCCCCAGAGCGGCTGGTCGCGAGCACGCGGCGCACCTTCGGCGCGCTCCACGACCAATTGTGGGGCGAGGTGAAGCCGGTGGCGGCAGATCGCGTCCACGCATGGAGCGCGCAGCAAGACGCGCCCGTCGCCGCGCTGCGGCCCGTCGCGACGCCAGGCCACATCGGCCACCACCTCGCCTACCTCGACGAGAGCGACGGCACGATGTTCTGCGGCGACGCGATGGGGATCGCGCTGGCAGGCGGACCGCAGCACCCGCCGACGCCGCCGCCGGCCGTCAACCTCCGCGACTGGTATCGCACCTTGGAGATGATCGGCGAAATCGGCCCAGCGCGATTCGCGGCGACGCACTTCGGATTCTACGAAGACGTCGAGGCTCGCCGCGTTCAACTTTTGGAGCGGCTCCAAGCCCTCGAGGCCAGGGTGCGCGCCGCCGTTGCCGCCGGCACAGAACAGGAGGACGCCGCGGCGTTCGAGCGCCAAGTGCGCGACGAGCTGGCCCCGTTCATGGGCGAAGAGCAGGTTCACCGCTATTTCGACGTGTTCCCGGCCACGACCGACTGGGCCGGCGTTCGGCACTACGTCAAGAAGCACCCTTGAGCTGAACGCCCAGGGCGAGGCCCGTAACGCAGCCTTGTTCGTCTAAGTCCGCGTCGACCCCAGGTCGCGCGCGCGGGGTCTTGCGCCGCCATCAAGCGCGCGCGGCGGTGCGACTGCTCCACAGCGTCCCCAGGACGGCGCCGACGACCCCAGCGACGAGCCCCCACATGACCGGCAGGAAGCCAAACCACGCAGGATCTTTGGCGCTGCCGATGCCGCCGGCACGAGCCAGGGCGAGGAAGTAGACCGCGTTGGCCACGAGGATCGAGGTGATCGCGCCGCGCGCGTTGAAGCGCGGCCAACGCATGCCGAACAATAGCGTCGGCGTCAGGGTCACGTAGCCGGAGAAGGCGATCGAAGCGAGCGAGAAGATCGACTGCCCGCCGACCTGCCAGAGCAAGAAGACCGCGACCGCGATGACGACGCTGAAGATGCGCCCCCGCTGGATGTCCCTGCGCTCGTCGGACGAGGGCTTCATGACGTCGCGCGAGAGCATCGATCCCAACGTCAGGATCTGCGCGTCGAGGGTCGACATGACCGCTGCGAGGACCGCGAGGAAGCCGAGCGCCGACAGCGCCGGCGGCAGATACTCGGCCACCATCAACGAAAAGATCTGATCCGAATCCCGGCCCTCTAGTCCCGGGAAGGCGACCGCGCCCCAGACGCCGATCATCACCGCCGGGACCCACAGGGCGATGATCGCGACGGGGTACAGCCTGCAGACGTTCTTGAGCGCGCGGTCAGAGTCCGCGGCCATCAAGCGGACCAGCATGTGCGGGAACGCGATCACGGTTAGCGTGATCGCGAGGCCCCAAGAGGTCCAAGCAGTAGGGACGTATAGCCCAGCATCCTTAACACCCAAGAGGCGCTCGTCGTGCTCGCGGACCGCCTGCATGGCGCCGCTGACGCCGGCGCCGTCGCTGACGCCGTCCGCGAAGACGAAGAAGACCGCGACCATAAAGCCCAGGAAGATGGCGCCCTGGAGGACGTTGGTCCACGCGGTCGCGCGCATGCCGCCGAGCGAGGTGTAGATCACCGCGACCACCAGCACCGCAGCGCCGCCGACCCACTCGGGCACGCCGCCCTCGGTGACGACGTTGAGCGTGACCGCCGCGCCGCGGATGGCGGTCACCATATAGAGCAGCGTATAGAGCGTATAGAAGGCGAACAGCAGCACGCCGACGGCGCGCGAGCCGAACCGCCGGGAATACAGCTCTGCAGGCGTCATCGCGCCGTACTGCGCGGCGAGGCGACGCGCCGGAGCGCCGATCGCCCAGAAGGTCAACGGGATCCCAAGCGCGATGATCGGCGCGTTCACGCTGAAGACGCCGAGCCCGTCGTGATATGCCTGCCCGGGGATGCCGACGAGCACGAACGCCGTGCAGTTCGTCCCGAATAACGCCATGAACAGCACCAACGTGCCGAGCCCGCGTCCCGCGAGGAAATACTCCTCGGACGACGAACTCGCGCGGCGCGTCGCGAGCCAGCCGACGGAGAGGACCAACAGGACGTAGGCCGCGAGCGCGACCGCGAATGAGGTGGCGGGATCCATCAAGCGGCCTCGTCTTCCACCCAGACCGCCGCGCAGAACCAAATGAGGTAGCCGAGCGTCAGGAGCATCCACGCCAGACGCCACGCCAGCTCCTCGGGGACCCACCCGAACCACAGCTCGACGCCGCGCTCACGCCAAAAGTCATGATGCAACACCAGCAACACGGCGGCTCCGAACCAAGCGAGGCGTTGTCGATTCGTCGTGCTCATGAACGTTCGCTTAAGGAGCATACTCTCCAACGGCTGGGTCACGCGATCATCATGCGGGCGTATCTCTGGACGCTATGAGGCCGTTACGAGGCGAAGCCTGCAGCGCTTGTGCCGACCACCCCTCGCCTCAACGGCTGAGCGGGGCTGCATCGAACCTCCACCCGAGTCATACGCCCGGGCGCTCAGGCGAGGGATCGCGCTCACAGCAACTACCAGCACATGACGCCAACACCTGCTTGAACTTCCTATGCCCTTGCGTGATCGTTGTCCGCCCCACAGTCCGACCTGCGACCAAGCCAACTGCAGCGCTGTGTAAGGTTTGCGATGACATCCCGCGATTACGACGACGTCCCAGGGACCTACGTTCTAGACAGCCGCACCTACCGCAAAGGCTACCAGCTGAACATGTTCTTGATGTCGCTCAACAAGGCCGACAAGCGCGCCGAGTTCGCAGCCGACGAGGACGCCTACCTGCGCCGGTTCGACCTCACCAACGCCCAACGCGACGCCGTCAAAGGCCGCGAATACCTCACGATGCTCAAGCTAGGCGCCAACGTCTACTACGCGTTCAAGCTGGTCTCGCACGACCGCCAGCCGCCGCAGGTGATGTATGGGAAGATGTCGCAGCCCGAGATGAGCTTCGACGAGTTCCAACAGATGATGTTGTCGGGAGGCCGGCCAATCGACGGCAACCGCAGCAAGAAGGAGCGAGCGGATGGCTAAAATCGTGGCTGGGATGGGAACGTCGCACGTCCCTGGAGTCGGTGCGGCCATGGACAACGGCAAGACCGGCGAGGACTACTGGAAGCCCCTGTTCGCGGGGCTCACCCCGCTCCGCGAGTGGCACGCCAAGAACGTCCCCGACGTCAACATCATCGTCTTCAACGACCACGCGACGTCGTACTCGCTCAACAACTACTCGACCTTCACGGTCGGCGTCGGCGAGCGCTTCAAGCCCGCAGACGAAGGCTGGGGTGCGCGTCAAGTGCCAGACATGAAGGGCAGCCCGGAGCTCGCCTGGCACATGGTCGAGAGCCTGATGGCCGAAGAGTTCGACATGGCGGTCGTCGCCGACGTCGACCTCGACCACGGCTTAACGGTGCCGCTGTCTATCGCGTACGACCAACCCGAAGAATGGCCGACGGAGATCGTGCCCGTCTGCGTCAACGTCATCCAGCATCCGCTGCCCACCGCGATGCGCTGCTACAAGCTCGGTCAAGCGATCGGCAGAGCGGTCGCCAGCTTCCCGAAAGACATCTCCGTCGGCATCTGGGGCACCGGCGGCCTCTCGCACCAGCTCGGCGGCGAGCGCGTCGGCGTGGTCAACCCAGAGTTCGACACCGCGTTCCTCGACAACCTGACCGCAGATCCGATCGCCAACGCGCGGCTCTCACATACGGACTTCATCCGCGACGCTGGCTGTGAAGGCGTCGAGATGATCATGTGGAACGTGATGCGCGGCGCGCTGAACGACCACGTCAAAGAGGTCTACCGTTTCTACCACGTGCCCGTATCGGCGACCGCTTACGGCGCCGTCATCCTGGAGAACGTCCAGGGGAGTGATTCTTAGATGACAAAAGTTCGAATCGGCGTCGCCGGCGCAAACGGCGCGTTCGGCGCCAAGCACCTGCAGGCGCTGCAAGCAGTCCCAGACGCAACGGTCACCGCGGTGGCGGACACGTCGATGGAGCGCGCCAACGCAGCCGGCGACGGCTTCGACGTAAAGCATCGGTTCGACGACTACGACGCCTTGCTCGCGTGCGACGAAATCGACGCGGTGGTCTTGGCGACGCCGACTCCGATGCACGCCGACCAAGCGCAGCGGGCGATGGACGCCAACCGCCACGTGCTCGTCGAGATCCCGATGGCCGAGAACCTCGCCGACTCCGAAGCGCTCGTCGCGAAGCAAGCTGCGACAGGGCTGGTCGCGATGGCCGGACACGTCAGGCGATACAACCCGTCGCACCAATGGGTCCACAACAAGATCACCGCCGGCGAGCTCACCATCCAACAGATGGACGTGCAGACGTTCTTCTTCCGGCGCAAGAACATCAACGCGAAGGGCGAGCCCCGGACGTGGACCGACCACCTGCTCTGGCACCACGCCTGCCACACGATCGACCTGTTTATGTATCAAACGGGCGAAGCGGTCACAGAAGTGCACAGCGTCCAAGGGCCGAAGCACCCCGAGCTCGGCATCGCGATGGACATGGCGATCGTGATGAAGACGGCGACTGGCAAGCTCTGCACGCTGTCGCTCTCGTTCAACAACGACGGGCCGCTCGGCACGTACTTCCGCTACATCTGCGACAACGGGACCTACATCGCCCGCTATGACGACCTGTTCAACGGGAAGGAGGAGCAGATCGACGTGTCTAAGGTCGACGTCTCGATGAATGGCATCGAGCTGATCAACAGAGAGTTCGTGGCGTCTATCCTCGAGGATCGCGAGCCGAACGGCTCGCTGCGCCAGTGCCTCCCTGCGATGCAGGTGATGCACGAGATCGAGAAGAACATGACCGAATGACCATGCCGCAGACCGCCATCCCATTCATGCAGATCCGGGGCGGCAGCTCGAAGGGCGTCTACCTGTTGCGGTCGGATCTCCCGCGCGGGGAGACGCAAAGACACGAAGTCTTGAAGTGGATCATCGGCGCGCACGGTGACCCCCGTCAGATCGACGGGCTCGGCGGAGCGAACCCGTTGACCTCGAAGCTCGCGATCGTGAGCCGCTCGGAGCGAGATGACTGCGACGTCGACTTCCAGTTCGTCCAGGCGCTCGTCGGCGAAGACGGGCTCGACGACTCACCCAACTGCGGCAACCTGCTCGCCGGCGTCGGCGCGTTCGCGTTGGAGTCAGGGCTGATCGAGCGCGACGAGCCGCAAGCCGAGGTGCGGGTCTTCATGACGAACAGCGGCAAGCGATGCGACCTGGTCTTCGCGATCAAGGGCGGCCGCCCGGTATACGACGGCGACGCCGCGATCGACGGCGTGCTCGGCACCTCGGCCCCCATCATCTGCCGCTATCACGACCTCGCCGGGGCGCTTTGCGGCGCGTTGCTGCCAACGGGGAGCGCGCGCGACGAGTTCGACGGCGTCGCGGTCACCTGCATCGACAACGGCATGCCGGTCGTCTGCATGCGCGCCGAAGACTTCGGCTTAACCGGTCAAGAGTCACCCCAAGACCTGAACGCAGACGAAGAGCTCAAGCGTCGGATCGAGTCGATCCGCCTGCAAGCTGGCGCCGCGATGGGCCTCGACGACGTCTCTGAGAAGGCCGTGCCGAAGATGTGCCTGGTGTCGCCCGCGAACAACGGCGGCCACCTCAACACGCGGACCTTCATCCCCAAGGTCTGCCACCAAGCGATCGGCGTGCTCGGCGCCGTCTCAGCTGCGACCGCGACCTTGTTCGAAGGCGGCGCAGTCAGCGACCTCGCGCGACCCGCGGACGGAGCGGTCAAGGAGATGAGGATCGAGCACCCGTCGGGCCACTTCGACGTGCAGCTCGAAGTGGACCCAGACGGAGACAGCGTGGCGGTCAAGCGCGCGGGGCTGCTGCGCACGGCGCGCTTGATCAGCCGCGGCGAGGTCTACATACCAGCTTCCGTATGGGATGGACGCGACGATGACTGAATACACCCACCCTGTGACCGGCATGAAGAGCTGCATGCCGCCCGACTCGGACACGCGCCGCCCCCAGTTCAAGGCCCCGCCCGGCGCGTGCGACAGCCACTGCCACGTGTTCGGGCCGCACGAGGCCTTCCCCTATCACCCAAAGTCGACCTACCACCCGCCTGACGGGCCAAAAGAGCAGCTGGCATCGCTGCATGAACAGCTCGGCATCCAACGCGCCGTCATCGTGCAAGCTAGCTGCCATGGTCCGGATAACCGGGCGATGCTCGACGCGATCGCCACGCGCGCGGCCGACTACCGCGGCGTCTGCATCGCGGACGACAGCTTCTCTGCCGACGACTTCGCCGAGCTCGACGCGGGCGGCGTGCGCGGGGTCCGCTTTAACTTCGTCACCCACCTCGGCGGCACGCCCGATCTGGCGATGATGGAGCGCGTGCTCGAGCGCGTGAAGCCGCTCGGCTGGCACCTCGTGATCCACGTCGGCGCAGCCGACCTCTTAACGTTCCAGGACTTCTTCGCGAAGTTCGACATGGACATCATCGTTGATCACATGGGGCGCGTCCCGACGCAAGATGGCGTGCACCAGCCGGCCTTCCAGGTCTTGAAGTCCTTCCTGGAGCGGGAGAACTGGTGGGTCAAGATCTGCGGCTCTGAGCGGATCTCAGCGGCTGGTCCGCCGTTCTACGACGCGGTCCCGTTCGCCCAAGAGCTCGTCGAGGTCGCGCCAGACCGCGTCCTCTGGGGGACCGACTGGCCCCACCCTAATATCAAGCGTCACATGCCCAACGACGGGGACCTGCTCGACCTAGTACCCCTCTTGGCGCGCGACGAAGCGTTGCAGAAGAAGATCTTGGTCGACAATCCAGCCCGCCTCTACGGGTTCGATCCGGCAGAATGAAGCGATAGGAGCGTTGCCATGAAGACCGTTGCAGTTCGAAACATTACGCGCACTGACCTTGAGCTGGTCGACGGCCTCGGCGTCCACGGGGCGTCCACCGTACACGAAGCGCAGGGGAGGACCGGCATCATGAGGCCGTACATGCGGCCTATCTATCCAGGCGCGAAGGTCGCCGGCAACGCCGTGACGATCCTCGCCCAGCCCGGCGACAACTGGATGATCCACGTCGCGCTCGAGCTGTGCCGGCCGGGTGATGTTCTGGTCGTTGCCTGCACCACGGAGAACACCGACGGCTTCTTCGGGGACCTGCTCGCGACCTCCGCCCAGGCCCGAGGCGTGCGTGGCCTGATCATCGACGCGGGCGTCCGCGACATCGCAGACCTGCAGCAGATGAGTTTCCCGGTCTGGTCACGCGCAGTTTCGTCGCGCGGCACGGTCAAGAATACGCCAGGCGCGGTCAACGTCCCCGTCGTCTGCGCCGGCCAGATCGTGTTCCCAGGCGACGTCGTCGTCGCGGATGACGACGGGGTCTGCGTCGTCGCGCGGCGGGCCGCTGGCGAAGTGCTCGCTGCGTCTGCAGCGAGGACCGAGAACGAGGAGTCCAAGCGCAAGCTGCTGGCAGCAGGTCAGCTTGGCCTCGACATCTACGGGATGCGCCCGCGCCTCGAAGAGGCGGGCTTCCGCTACGTCGAGGACCTCGAGGAGCTCGGCGAGTTCAATGGCATCGACTGCAGAGGCCGGGACGAATGATCATCGACTGCCACGGTCACTACACGACCACGCCGCCCGGGGTCGCGGCCTACCGCGAAGCGCAGAAAGAGCTCCTGAAGCGCGACCCCGACCACGTCTTTGACAAGGGCGAGGTCATGGTCACCGATGACGAGATCCGCGAGAGCATCGTGACCAACCAGCTGCGGCTACAGCGTGAGCGCGGCACAGACCTGACCATCTTCTCGCCGCGCGCGAGCTGGATGGGCCACCACGTCGGCAACGCCAGCACCTCACAGGCGTGGACCGAGCAGCAGAACGACCTCATCAAGCGGGTCTGCGCGTTGTTCCCCAAGAACTTCGCCCCGGTGTGCCAGCTGCCGCAGAGCCCGCAGACCAAAATCGAGGCCAGCGTCAACGAGCTCACGCGCTGCGTCGAAGGTATGGGGTTCATCGGCTGCAACCTCAACCCCGACCCGTCAGGCGGCTTCTGGAAAGACGCGCGGCTAGGCGACCGGTACTGGTACCCCCTCTATGAGAAGATGGTCGAGCTAGACGTGCCAGCCATGATCCACGTCTCAGGCGCGTGCCAGCACTCGCTCGACACGACGTCGAGCTACTACCTCGGTGCAGACACGACGGCCTTCGTGCACCTGATGTTCTCCGAGGTGTTCGTCGACTTCCCCGAGCTCAAGATCATCATCCCCCACGGCGGCGGCGCGGTCCCGTATCACTGGGGCCGGTTCCGCGGCATCGCGCAAGACAAAGGCCTTGGCGACCTCGACGAGCGGGTGCTCGACAACATCTACTTCGACACCTGCGTCTACCACCAAAAGGGCATCGACCTGCTGCTAGACGTGATCCCGATCAAGAACATCTTGTTCGCGTCGGAGATGATCGGCGCCGTACGAGGCGTGGACCCGCACAGCGGACACTACTACGACGACACCAAGCGCTACATTGACGGCAACCAGAAGATCAATGAGCGCGAACGCGAGATGATCTTCGCTGGCAACGCCCTGGAGGTGTTCTCGCGACTCAACCCTCAGTCCGCAGAAGGACCGCCGGCGTGAGCACGACCTCAACACAGGTAGCGATCATCGGCGCAGGCCCGGCGGGGCTCGCGCTGGGATGCAAGCTCGACAAGCTCGGCGTCGACAACGTCATCATCGAGCGCCGCAGCCAGGACTACGTCCTCGCCCGCATCCGCGCGGGCATCCTCGAGCAGACGACGGTTGACCTCCTCAAGGACATCGGCGCTGCAGAACGCCTCGAAGCAGAGGGCATCCCGCACCACGGCGTCCGGCTCGCCTACAACAACCAGATCATCCCGGTCGGCCTCGGCGCGAACACGGGCGGCAAGGTCGTGACCGCCTACGGACAGACTGAGGTCACCAAGGACCTGTGCGACCTGCGGGCGAAGTCGCCGAACCCGACCATCTACGAGGCCGAGAACGTCGCGCTGCACGACTTCGACGGCGACCGCCCCTACGTCCTGTACGACGAGGCCGGCGTCACGAAGCGGCTCAACTGCCAGCTCATTGCCGGCTGCGACGGCTACCACGGCGTCAGCCGTGTCTCCGTTCCAAAGTCCGCGATCACCACCTACGAGAAGGTCTATCCTTTCGGTTGGCTCGGGATGCTCGCTGACGTAAGGCCGGTGTCTCCGGAGGTGCTCTACGCCAACGCGAGGCAAGGCTTCGCGCTCTGCTCGATGCGCTCGTGGTCGCGCTCTCGCTACTACATCCAGTGCGACCCCGACGACAAGGTCGAGAACTGGACCGACGACATGTTCTGGGACGAGCTGAAGCGACGCTTACCAGACGAAGTCTCGGACAACATCGAGACAGGGCCTTCGCTCGAGAAGTCCATCGCGCCGCTGCGCAGCTTCATCGCCGAGCCGCTCCGCTTCGGCCGCCTGATGCTCGCGGGCGACGCCGCCCACGTCGTGCCTCCGACGGGGGCCAAGGGGCTCAACCTCGCGTTCTCGGACGTCCATTACATGAGCGAAGCGATCGCGACCTTTACCAGCGACGGCGATGAGGCCGCCCTTAGCCGCTACTCAGAGCGCGCGCTCGCCCGCGTTTGGAAGACCCAACGCTTCAGCTGGTACTTGACCAACCTCACCCACCGCTTCAGCGACGACCCATTCGACCAGCGCGTCAAGGAAGCTGAGTTGGCCTATGTCACGACGTCTAAAGCAGGTCTTCAGATGATCGCTGAGAACTATGTAGGCATGCCGCTGTAGGCGTCAGGTCGCACCGATGAGCGTGCGCGCCGGACTCCCGGTGCGACGCCCTCTTTAGGCGCGACGGGAAGGATCGGAGGCGAAGCGTGGGGCTTCAGGAGCCCGCGGCCGCAGGAGCCATTTAGCGAAGTTGCGCCCGAACAGGCCGACCACCCCGACACTCGGGGCCGCTTACGCTAGCATCTGCGCCCCGATGTCGTCCCCATGCAGCACCCCTGAACCGGCAGCGTTCCTGCCGACGACCCGCGCCGAGATGCTCGCGCGGGGCTGGGACGAGGTCGACGTCGTGTTCGTATCGGGCGACGCCTACATCGATCACCCGTCGTTCGCGGCGGCGCTGCTCGGCCGCGTGCTCGAGAGCCACGGCTTCCGCGTCGCGATCCTGCCGCAGCCGGCGTGGAAGAGCGCTGACGCGTTCCGCGAGTTTGGCCGACCACGGCTCTGCTTCGCGGTCAGCGCCGGGAACATGGACTCGATGATCAACCACTACACGGCGAACAAGAAGCGGCGCAACGACGACGCATACTCGCCAGGTGGCCGCATCGAGCTGCGTCCCGACCGCGCGACCAACGTCTACGCGCAGCGCTGCCGCGAGGCCTACCGCGACGTGCCGGTCGTCGCCGGCGGCGTCGAGGCGTCGCTGCGACGAGTCGCGCACTTCGACTACTGGTCGGAGACCGTGCGGCCTTCGATCCTGGTGACGTCCAAAGCAGACCTCGTAGGCTTCGGCATGGGCGAGGCGGTCATCGTCGAGGTCATGGAGCGCCTGCGCCAGGGCCAACCGATCTCTGCGTGCCGAGACATGCGCGGCGTCGCGTACCTGCTCGGGTCTAAAGAAGAGCTGCCGGCCCACGAATGGCACGACTCAGCCTCTGACAACAAGACCGTCGAGCTGCCGAGCTTCGAGACCATTAAATCTGATAAGCGCGCGTTCGCGGACGCGACGCGCCTGCTCCACCACGAGACCAACCCTCTGAACGGTCGCCGCCTGACGCAGCGTCACGGCGACCGCGTGCTCGTGGTCAACCCGCCTGCGCTCGCGCTCGACGAGCGCGGCATGGACTCGATCTACGACCACGCCTACACGCGGCGCCCGCACCCACGCTATGCAGGCGAGGAGATCCCGGCGCACACGATGATCAAGGACAGCGTGACGACGATGCGCGGCTGCTTCGGCGGCTGCACGTTCTGCTCGATCACGATGCACCAAGGCCGCGCGATCCAGAGCCGCAGTCAGGGCTCGGTGCTCAAAGAGGTCCGCCAAATGGCGCAGGACCCGGAGTTCAAGGGACACATCAGCGACGTCGGCGGACCGACCGCGAACATGTATCAGATGCGCTGCACGCGGCCCGACATCGAGGCCAAGTGCCGGCGGCTCTCTTGCGTGCACCCGACCAAGTGCAAGCTGCTCGGCGCGGACCACGGGCCGACGCGGGAGCTGCTGAAGAAGGTCCGCGAGACGCCAGGCGTCAAGTCGGTGCGGGTCGCGTCAGGTATCCGCATGGACCTCGCGCGCTTCGACGATGACTACCTCGAAGAGATGGCGCGGCACCACGTCGGCGGCCAGCTCAAGGTCGCGCCCGAGCACACCAGCGACAAGGTGCTCCGCCTCATGAAGAAGCCCGCGACCTCGTCGTTCGACGAGTTCGCGGAGAAGTTCCAAGACGCCAGCAAGCGCGCCGGCAAAGAGCAATACCTGATCCCGTACTTCATCGCCTCGCACCCGGGCTCCGGCGTCGAAGAGATGATCGAGCTAGCGGTGTTCTTGAAGCAGCGCGGGTATCGGCCGCGTCAGGTGCAGGACTTCATCCCCGCCCCGATGGACATCGCCACGTGCATGTACTACACGGGCCTGCACCCGACGACGATGAAGCCCGTCGAGACGGTCAAGAAGCTTAAGGACCGCGAGGTCCAGCGCGCCTTGATGCAGTACTTCAAACCAGAGAACTACTTCGCAGTCCGCAAGGCCCTCATCGACGCAGGCAAAGAAGAGCTGATCGGCGACGGTCCGATGGCGCTGATCTCGAACAGCGCGCCAAAGGAAGCTCTAGCCGCGCGACGCAAAGCAGCCAACGCACGCCGGGGTGATCCGACCTACGTACACGCCAAGGACGCCGGCGTACGATCGCACGGCGGCAAGCGGCCCAGCCGCGGCCGCCCCGCTGATCGCCGTCCACGTTAGCAGCGAGTTAGCAGCAGCACTCGGTCTTGCAGCAGTCGCAGGACTTCTGCTGGCAGCAGGCCTGATCTGTGCAGTCACAATTACATTGGTTGTCAGACATAGGGTCTCCTTTTCTCGCGCCCGCTTGGCGGGCGATTGGTGTGGAAGATGGTCGTTAGCCTTCGATCTGATCCGCGAGCGACCGGAGCCGCGCGGCGACCTCAGCTCGGTTGAGGGAATACATGCGCTCGCGCCCCTTACGCTCCATCTTGACCACGCCCTCGTGGGCGAGGACCTTCAAGTGGCGCGAGGCGACGGATGAGTCGACGCTGCAGCAATCACAGAGGCACATAGCATTTCTGGGCTTGGCGCAATCGCAGAGTTCGTAGACCAACCCGAGTCGGTTGAACTCACCCAAGGCCTTAAAGAGATCGGCCATCTCTTGCTGCGAAGTCGCGTCCACGACCTTAATAGTTGCATATTTGTGCAACTATGTCAAATCATTCCGCTGGCGAGGCAAGCCAAGCTGTCCGCCCGGTCAAAGCGCAAAGCCCCTTAGCAACGACCACCTACCCCATGACTATGCTGTGAGGATGAAGGCCTCGACGCTGCTCGCTCCGTTGCTGCTCACGCTCACGGTCACGGCACAGGCCGACGCCCTGCTGGGGGCCGTCACCGCCCCGCCCGCGACCGAGGTGGAGCGGCTACAGCTCGACCCATTCTACGAGCAATACGTGACCGCTAGCGGCGTCCCGATCGTGGCGTCATCGAAGGTGTCGCCTTATGCGATGCTGGAGGCCCGCCACCTGATCAACCGCATGCTCGACGGCCGTGATGACATCCGGGCCAAGCTCGTCGAGAACAAGGTCCGCTTCGCGATCATGGCCGTCACCGAGATGACGACCGCAGTCCCCGAGCACGCGACGCTTGAGCCGGGCAAGTACTGGGACCGCCGTGCGCGCGGCCTCGGCGCGACGAAGCATCGCCCCTGCGTCAGCTGCGGCGAGGAGAACCTGCTGCGCTATCCTGGAGACCCCTACTACGAGGAGTCGATCCTGCTGCACGAGTTCGCGCACGCGATCCACCACATGGCGCTGGTCGACCTCGACGAGACGTTCGACGAGCGACTCAAGGAGGCCTACCAAGCGGCGATGAAGGCTGGCCTATGGAAGGACAAATACGCCGCCAGCAACCGCGCGGAGTACTGGGCCGAGGGCGCGCAGTCGTGGTTTGACGACAACCGCGAGGACGACCACGACCACAACCACGTCAACACGCGCGAGGAGCTGCGTGCATACGACCCCGAGCTCGCGTCGCTGTGCGAAGAAGTCTTCGGCGATCGCGCGTGGCGCTACCAGAAGCCAAAGGACCGCGACCCCAAAGACCGCGCGCACCTTAAGGGGTACGACGTCGAACGCGCGCCGCGGTTCCGCTGGCCCGCGGGCCTTGAGGCGTGGTACCGCGACTACAAGCGCAAAAAGATACGGCGGGACTGAGCCAGCCTCGACGACGCCACGCCATCCGCGGGCGCAGGGCGCGCGCTTTTGCACAGTCACGCGTGCGCTTCCAAGGCGACGGCCAACGCGACTGTCAGCCGCATGCGACGCTCGAGGCTGTCGCCGTCCAGGTCGACAGCCTACCTGCAGCGTCTCGATCCAGCCTTCCTTGACGTTGAGCGTCAGCTTCGGCGCGTCGAGGTGCTCCTTGCGCCTGGCTGGTCACCGAGGGCGAGAGCGCGAGTCCAGCTACGAGCCCAAGCGACACACGGAGGTCGAAGTGATTCCGATCACAGTTCGGCTCAACGTCAGGTGAAAGTTCCCGTGAAGAGGCTAGCGGACCGCCACCACGGGAGCGCTAATAGGCGAGTGTTCAAGTCGATGCTTGAGAGGAGACGGCAAGCAGCCTTGACGGCCCGTGGCTGGTACGACGCTGCCGTGCGCATGGAAGACCCGGCGATCTTCATCGGAGGTTGTGACCGCTCTGGGACGACCTTGTTTAAGTCCGTGATCGACCGTCACCCCGACCTCGCTTGCGGGCCTGAGACGAACATCTGGGGGCGTCCATTTCGCATCGGAAGCCTGGGGTCGCTCTGGGAGATACCCAAGGCAGACCTCGAACGTCGCAGCAGAGCGGCGCCGCACCTGCCGAGCTTCGCGGTCGACTTTTATCGCGACTACCTGCTAGCGCCGGACGGCAAGCGCCGTTGGGTTGACAAGACGCCGAATAACGTCTTGGTGATCCCACAGCTCCTCGAATGGTTCCCCCAAGGGCGATTTATTCAGATGATACGTGATGGCCGCAACGTCTGCTGTTCGCTGCGAAATCACCGAAAGGAGCGAATTCGCCGCGGGAGGATCACTCCCCTACGAAGCAACAATCCGATCCCGGAGTGCGCCGAGAAATGGGTTCGTGAAACCGCTCGCGGGCTCGAATCCAAAGACCATCCGCGTTACCTGCAGGTCCGATACGAGTCTTTCCTCGATAACCCCGAGGCTGAGCTCCGTCGCGTGTGTGATTTTTTGGATGAAGACTACAGCGAACAGATGCTCCAACCTGCCGTGAAGACTAAGTCCTCGCAACTGATCGGCTCTAAGCTGAACAACCCCAACGCTGACCGTCCGATCGAACGCAAGCCTCAAACGCCTTGGCGAACAGACCTGAACCCCGAAGAGCAGCAAGTCGTTGAGGACATCGCCGGCCCGCTACTGAGAGAGCTTGGCTATACCAACGACGACAGTTGGATCACTCCTCGGCGCATCAACTCTTAAGGAGGCGTCGCAGCAGTTGCGCTTCATCCCTGCCCGATCGTCAACTAGACACTGCACGCCGACAATACGCATAGCGAGGCCGCCTCAAACGCGGGCATAAAGAGACGACGGGATTGCGGCCTACGCCAAGGGTCCTCGTCGACCACTTCGTTGGGTTGGTCGCGACACCACCATCGTCGTAACTTCACGCCAGCTGTTGCGGCGCGTAGGCGATTCAAGCTGCCGTCACGACCAGCCGCACCTCACTACCGCGCCGCGTCACTTATCGTCCTTGTCCTGCTCGGCGTAGGGCGCCGCGCCAGGCATACCGGCGGTGTCGTACATCGCGACCTCGTAGGTGAAGAGGTTGTTGTCGCCGATGATCACCGAGAATGAGCAGCATCGCTCGTCGATCTCACCCGACTTATACTTCGCGCCGAACTTGATCCATGAGTTCACCTTCTTCGTGCCGTCCTTGGTCGTAACGCACTCGAAGTTGGCGTTCATGATCTGGACCCCGTCGACCGCTTCGTGGAACCGGCGATGGATGTCGGCAAGCTCGTCGATCGGGCGGTTCGCGCCCCATTCGTTGTGCGTCCACTCTGCGTCCTCGGCGTAGCACGCGCGCCACGCGTCGATGTTGCCCCTGACATACATACGCACCGAGTGCATGACGGCGTCGATTTCCTTGCAGTCATTGGAGTAGCCGCTCTTGTCTGCCGGCTCTGCCGCCATCTCGGCGGAGACCCTGTTGGTCTGGACGCCTTCGGCGCCCGCTAGTTTGGACCAGTGCTCGGTCTTGCAGTGCCAAAGACCGAACTCCTTGACGAACGTCTGCGTGACCCGGGTGCGGTAGTTGGGGACCAGCGAGCCGCCTTTCACCTGTAGGCTGCCCTCGGCGTAGTAAACGGCTACGGCGGCCTCACCGTCGACCAGCGGGATGATGTGGATGTCGCGCGGCCGGACTGTCGACACCGGGAACTCGACGACCTGGATCGGCGAGTTGTGCGCGAGCATCCCCCCGTTGGAATTGAACACGTGCGTGCCGTTGGCGCCGGCGAAGCCACGGTTTTTCTCACGCCAATAACCAAAGACGAAGTCGACGCGTTTCTTCAGCTGCTGCGCCATCTCGGAGTCGGGCAGCGCGTCGCGCGTGCTGTAGATGATGGGTGAGACCTTGGCGTCACCGTCGCTCTTGCTCATCGAAGCCTGCGGGAACACCTTGACGCCCTCACCGCCGGTCATCGGCGAGTAGTGCGCCGTCTTCATCATCCACCCGTCCTCGCCCTTGGTCCAAGTCTGCGAAACGCGCGTGCGGTAACCGCGCACCATAGGACCGCCGCGGAACTGGATGTCGCCTTCGGAGTAGAACATCGCAACAGCGGCCTTGCCCTCGACCAACGTGGTCACGTGGATGTTGCTCGGCACCAAATCGAAGTGCTCAAAGTACACCGTAGTGGCGCTCTCGCGCGGCACGTACTTCAGCAACGAACCGTTCGAGTTCAGCTGAAACTCCGCTGCGTGGGCGGCGTCCAGCTTGAGCGTCTGACGCGAGTGGTTGTAGCTCTCAAGGATGCGCTGGCGCACCTCGGTGGCCGTGTCAGACTGGCTAGAAGCAAAGTTGACGACGCACGTTGCGGCGAGCAACGCGCTCACGAGGCTCGGTGTGCGAGCGTGGCGGTTCATAGTTCTTCTCGTTGGAGGCTTACAGATATGAGGGCCTTCGACCACCTATGGCCGAGACCGCATATATGAAGAAACAAATCCTGACTTCAGACAAGCAACTTCACGGCGTCGCGTTCATCGGACCGCAGACATGCTCGCCGTTGTCTCTGCACGATCCGTCCATCGGGCTGGATCGATCCCAACGCACGCTACTTCATGCGCAAAAAGAACGGTTGGACTTAGAAGCGCACACGAAGAGTCGCGCAATATCTGACGCAATTACTCGGGATCTTGTGCATTAGCGCTTCATCATCAGAGGATCACTGACGGCGACGCCTTCGTGAACGTCTACGCATGATGACCCCGCGCTGTGTCACACTGATGCCATAGATAGCGCGAGGTCGAGCCACGCCGCAAGAACGCTAGAAAGGACGCTGACATGAAAGAGAGCTACAAGCGCACGTTGCTGAAGACATTCGTCTGGAGAGTCATCGCCACGTCGATCACGGTCCTATCGGGCTGGTGGGTCGCGAAAGACTGGGAGGTCGGCCTTGCCGTAGGCGGCATCGACACCGTCCTAAAGACGGTGTGCTACTTCATGTTTGAGCGAGCCTGGGCCAAGAAGACCGCTGATTGACGCGCGCTGACGCGCCCAAACCGCGCCGCGTAGGCTCGCGCTGCCATCAGGTAATCGCCCAACGCTCTGCCCATGAGGCTGGTCTTTCACCCCGACGGCAACAAGCAGTCACTAGCGCACTGCTCGAAGAGATCAGGGCAACTTGACGCGCAAGACCGGGCGCGCGCCGCCCTTTATGGGCGCGGTGACCTCGAAAGGCACCACCACACCACGGCGGCAAGGCTGCCCCATGATGACGCGGTAGGTCTTGGGCTTCAGGCCGCGTACGACCGCGCGACCGCTCCCACCCAAGTCCATCTGCTGATCATCAAACGTCGCGGCCGCGAACAGGCTCGGGTCGTTCGACGGGAGCCCCGCGGCGGCGACGTCGATCACGACCTCGCCAGCATGCATGCGGAAGACCGCAGGCGCCTGATCCCCGATCACGAACCGAGACGGCAGGTCGCAGACCTCGAGATGGTCGCGATCCCATCCTTCGAGCCCCGCCGCCGACGGAAGCTCCGAACGCACCACCACCGCGTCGCCTGGCGCCAAGTCCGGCAACCAGACGTCCCCGTCATCATCCGGCTCAAACGCCCAAACCAAAGACGACGTCGGCCTAGTGTTCGTCCAGCCGGCGCGCTGCACCTCTACAGACCCTTCGATCAACGGGGTCCCGTCGCATCGCTCAAACCGGTGCCGCGGCGCTGCAGAGACGACGACATCTCCGACGTCGACGGACACGTCATCACCACGCCGAGGGAGATTGACGGGCACGATCCGTAGGCCTTTCGACCCTGCGTCCTGCACATACAGCCATTGCGAGCCGACCAGCGCCGTCGACACCGCAAAGCCGCCCTGGACTTGGTGCCACTCCTCAGGCTCGTCGTCACCCAGCGGCATGTCGCTAGGCTTCACGAACGCGATCCGCGCGCGCAGCGCGGCGCCATCGTCACCGAGCACGCGCCCCCTGACCTGCGTTGGTGCGTACCAGCGCAGCTCTACCGAGCCCGCAGCCACAGAGGCCCGAAGGTCACCTGGAACGACGCGGAGGCAGCCTTTGGCTTCGAGCCAAAACACGAACTCCTCGTCTGGCAGCGCCACCGGCGCCCCCTTACCAACCTGCTCGGTGATATCGACGGCGCCGCGTCGGGTGCGTAACGTCACCGTGCCTCCCTCAGGCAAGCCTTCCGCGCGGACCACGACCTTTGGCCAAGCCGCTGCTCGATCAGCCTGCTCTTGATCACGGCGCCGGCGCTCGACCTGTCGCTGCGCGCGACGCTCGGGGGACAGCTCCACGAGCTGCACGCCGTTGCCGTCATCCTCGCTGCGCGGCGGCAGCTGCAGCCGCAGCCCGTCGACGCCGTCTTCGGGGAAGCCCACGCGTCGCCCATCGACACAGACCCAGAGCCCTTCGGGCTGCCTCAACCCACACAAGCAAAACGCGCCGCCCTCGCCCGTGCGCGTCCAGGGGCCGCGATGACACTTCGAGGCGCCGACGGCCGCGCCGACGACCGGCCGCCCCGCTTCATCGACGACGACGCCTCGGTGCGCGACGGCAGGGTCCGCGCGCAACACCAAGGACCCCTGCCCCGGATACCACTCTGGACTGAAGTAGCCGTAATGAAGCGCTGGGTGCACCAGATAGAAATCCGCGATCGTGCTGTGCATGTCGACGCCCGTAAACGTCAGCCTGCCGCTGCGATCCGTGCGACCAAACTCGAGGTCCGGCGTGAAGCCGTTACCCCCGCAGAAGCTGACCAAGACATCTGCGACCGGCTGGTCTCTCCAATCGCGCACCTCCACCGGCAACTCGAACTCCGGAGGCAGTCGGATGATCCCGTTGCCCAAGGAGCGGAACTCCATTTGGTGGCCGTAGCCTGGAGCGCGGACGCACACCCACGTGAACGGTAAGAACCCCGGGGCCATCTCGTCGACGCGCGCCATCACGAGGCCGTCTTCATCGGCGACGAAGCTCATCGACGCCGGCTGCTCCCCAGCGACCTGCGGGTCGTGCTCGGCGAGCATGAGGACCTTAGCCCCAGTAATTGGGCGACCAGTGATATCGTCGACTACGCGACACGACAGCCACGACTCCCCCCGATCATTGGACAGGATGTCGCTGTTCATTGGCGCAGACCCGACCAAGCGCTGCAGCTCAGGCTCCTGCGCTGAGGCATCCGCCGCTACGGGCGCGTCCTGACGGACCGGCTGCGGCGGCGCGGCAGCGACCTGCCGGTCGCGCGCGACGGATGTCGCCGCGATCGCGCGGCTCGGTGTTGGCGGCGCGGGAGCGCCACGCGACGAGATCGCGACGCAAGCTGTCGTGACCACCAACGCGCCGGCGACCGCCGTCCATGCGGACCGACAAACCAGCGACCCGTCCCCGGATTTTCGCAGAACCTTGCGCGCGCGCCGAGTCATCGCGGCGCCTTGCCAGCGCTCTTCCTAAGACGCCTCGCGATCTTGGGGCGGTTAGCCCGGATCGCCTCCAGGTCATATTCAATCCCGAGCACTTGTCCGACGAACCCGATGATACCGGCGATCTCAGGGCTCCAGGGGAGCCCAGCGCCCATCATCGACGTCACGCCCTTTTGGTTCTTAACGCTCGGGTCCGCGCCAGCCTCTAAGAGCGCCTCCACGACCTCGACTTGCCCGAAGAACGCCGCCTTATGCAGCGCGGTGTCACCGTCCTCGTCCGTGTCATCGACGCGAGCGCCTTGCTGCAGCAGGTAGCGCACCGCGTCCGCGCGGCCAGCCATGGCGGCCAGCGACAGCGGGTGGGAGCCGTCGTCTTCGCTGACGCTGTTCACATCCGCGCCTGCCCTCACGTGGAACTTGAGCGCCTCTACGTCGCCGGTCTTCGCGGCGTTCCAGATCGAAGGCGCCCATTCGCCCCCCATCACGGGCATCGCGAACGGCGGCTCAGGCTCCTTGGTCCAGATCGGCATACCGTCCTCGATCTCCTCGAGGATGTCTGATCGACGCTCCTCCACGAACTCGCGCACGACGTCCATGGCGTCCACCGCGCGCCGCTGATATCGACCGAGATGTGGCTCGAGCAGCTCTTCCAACCGATCGATCTCCGCGTCGATGGCGTCCTCATCCCAGTGACGCTTCAGCAAGCGCATGAGCGCCTTGGCGTAGCGAGCGCGGCCAGCCTCGAGTTGGTATAGCCGATGCGCGACGCGACCCGTCGTCTTGACCGACAGCGGGATGCTGCGGTCGTCGTCGACGAGGCTGTACTTCATGAAGAGCGCGTCCGCGCCCCACGGGATGAAGTGGAACTTGTCGGTCTTGGGGTGCAGGTAGCAAAAGAAGTTGTTCTTGTTCCCGCTGTATCCATCCCAGAACCCGAGCAAGCTCTCGAGCGCCCAGAAGCGGTAGAAGGCGTCGAGGTCCACCAGGGCCCCGATCCGGTCCTCCAGGTCTTCGTCGCCCGGATGCTCTAAGACCTCAATCAGCTGCTGGATCCGCTTCAAGCCGCGCTTGCGCTTGCCTGTCTTGCGCTCGAACCCCTGCTCCCAACCAGGGAAGAAGTCGACGACCGTGCCCTCGTACAACACGCCCTTCGCGCTGCCAAAGCCGCGCTTTAAGAGACCGTCGCGGACGCGCTCGACGTGGGAGTAGACGCCGAGGTAGCGGCCGTTGACCGTGACCCGGGCGAAGCCACAGCGGGGCGCCGGCGACCCGGCGTCGTTGAAGATCTTGTAGCCCAAGAACTGGCTGACGAGGCTCACGTCCTGCTTGTTGTTGTTAAACGTGAGGTTCGTGAGACCTTGCAGCGACGCGTCAGGGTCGGCGTGGTTGAGCTTGATCTTCAGCGACGGGCGCGTCCCGCTCTGCGAGCCCAAGAAGCCCTTCTTGCGCACGCCGACGCCCGGCAGCTCGACGCCGTCGATGACCACGTCCGCGTCAAAGTACGTGTAGGGCTTATCAAACTCGCCCTGCTTGCGCGCCGCGGACAGGGCCTTCTCAAAGGACCGCGACTGCATCCGCAGCGCGTTCCAGTCACGCTTCTCCATCATGATGCGGACGTCGATGACGCGATCCGGGGCGAACAAGTCCGCATCGCCACCGCTCTGAGCACTCGCGCTCACGGAGATTGCGACGACGGCCAAGATCATGCGCGCTCTCATCAGCATAGCCGAGAGCTTACGTCACCCGGCGTGGCCGCGCCACGCGCAGACGATGGAGGCGGCGACATCGACGGCCTCTCCGCGTCGGCGCGAAGCGCTCGAGCGTAGCCGAATCGCGAGCAGCGCGGTCGACGAGAGCTTCGCGGCGCCAAAACAGGCTCGACCGTTGGCATGAGCTGCACGACCCCTTCTCATCAGCGCAGTGGTCGCGACGTTGTTTCATGTAACCACTCTCCGCCGCCGCGCACGCAGACCCGCGACGAGCGCTATATGGGAGCAGCCCTCGACGTGACCGATACGGAACAAACAAATAGCGACGAAGGTCAAGGGTGCCACGCTCGCGCCGACGGAGCATCACAGAGGAGCTGCGATTGGGGCTTCTATATCTTGTTCATACGCAAGCGAGACAAAGACACGATATGGGCGCATGTGCACTGGGTCACCAAGTTGGCTTGTCGGCTATGCATCATCAGCTCATGGCTGACGATCTCAGCCGTATGCATCGCCGCATACATGTTCTTCGATGGTTCCGACGGCACGTTAAAGGTTCTGGTGGTGGCGATGATTTCAACCATGTGGTTGGGCATCGCGAACGCCCCCGGCTTCTTATGTGGTGCGATGAGGGCGTTGTGGCAACCAGACGATCGACTCGCGAGGAAGATCGCGTGGCAGTCCCTACTCAACGCGTCCATCGGGCCGCTGATGCTGATGGTGACAGCAAAGGGATCCCTGGCGCTGCTTGTAAAGGGGCCCTGGAGCCCAGTGGTGGTGTTGGTCGTGCTCCTATGGTTCGGGTGGTTCGGGTTTGTTCGGATAGGTCGCGAGCTCGACGACACAATCAGGTGACGCCGCGTGCACGTGAGACGCAGAGAAGCTCGGAGACCTTGTTTGAATAGAGCCCAACGAACATCACGATGCGCCTCTTTGGTCTGCGCCGTCAGCTTCGGGGGAACCATGCTCGTGGCCGTCGTGTGGGTCAGCATGATCACCTCGATCAGCGGTGTTGGCTCTGTCGGAATAGCGCTCATGTATCCGCTGATGGCATGGGTGACCCTGCTGCTCATGAACCTCGCGACCCTGTTGTTCGGGTGGATCCGATCAATCGTAGACCGGCAAGATCTGCTCGCACGACGGACCGCTTGGCGATCCCTGCGAAACTCTATGGTGCCACCGCTGATGATCTTAGGCGCAGGCCTCGAGCACTCGCCCCTGGTCGTATGGTCCTTCGCGCTGCTAGCGATCATCGCGACCTTGGCAGGCCTGCTCTGGCTGACGTTGCGGCAGTCAGATCCTCGAGACGCCTGACGGCGCTGGCAACCATGCTACCTCGCGTCAGCTTCGCACGAGCCAACACCAAGACGCATCTGACAGCTAGCTGTAGAGGCCTGAAGCAGAAGCGTTAACCTGCGAGCTGTGATTGGCCGACGCTCGCCCCCCATCATCACCAGGACGTTGGCGCTTAGCTGCGCGCTCTGGCTCCCTGCAGCGGCCCAAGACGCGACGGCTCAAAACCTCCTGCGCAACCCATCGTTTGAGGCGCCCGCGACGAAGGCCGCGAGCGCATGGCGCCCGCGCTCCTGGAACGGGCGAGACCAAGCCCGCTGGACGATCGGCTCGCCCGGCCGCACCGGCGAGCGATGCGCCTGCATCGAATCGACAGCGGGCGCGGACGCCGCGTGGACGACGACGGTGACGGTACGGCGCGGCGCTTGGTATCGCCTCTCAGGATGGATCAAGACGCGGGACGTGCGCGGCGCCGTCGGCGCGCTCTTGAACATCCAGAACATGCAGAGCGTCAAGACGCAGGCCGTCACCGGCAGCAGCGACTGGACGCAGGTATCGACGATCTTCCAGGCCACGGCCCCGGAGCTAGAGATCAACTGCCTGTTCGGCGGCTGGGGCGCGTCAACCGGCCGCGCCTACTACGACGACGTGGCGCTTGAGCCAGCGGATAAAGACGACATCCCCGCGGACGCGACCTCCGCCAAGATCTCCATCGACGCCGACGCCCCGTCCAAGCCTTACAGCCGAATGATCTTCGGCGGCTTCCTGGAGCACTTCGGCCGGCAAGTCTACGGCGGCGTCTTCGAGCCCGGCTCGCCGCTGGCTGACGACGACGGCTTCCGCGAAGACGTCGTCGCCGCGCTGAGAGAGCTCAAGTGCCCCATCGTGCGCTGGCCCGGCGGCTGCTACGTGAGCGGCTACCACTGGGAAGCCGGCGTCGGCCCGACGCGCGCGCCGACGCACGACATGGCGTGGGGCGTCCTTGAGCCCAACAGCTTCGGCACCGATGAGTTCGTCGCGCTCTGTCGACGGGTCGGCTGGCAACCGTACGTCTGCAACAACGCGGGCAACGGCACCATCCGGGAGATGCGAGACTGGGTCGAATACTGCAACGGGGAGACGGGCAAATACGCGCAGCTGCGGGCCGCCAACGGCAACGCGGCGCCGCTCAATGTCCGGATCTGGAGCATCGGCAACGAGAACTGGGGCAGCCATGAGATCGGCTACAAGCCCATCGAGACGTGGGCGCCGTTCGTGCTCGAAGCGGCCAAGGCGATGAAGGCCGTTGACCCCGCGATCAAGCTCTCAGCCGCCGCGCTCCCGTCACGGGAGTGGTCGCTGCCGCTGCTCGAGAAGGCTGGCGCTTACCTCGACTACATCTCGATCCACTCGTATTGGCTGCCGCTCTGGCAGAAGCAAGAGACCCCCGACTACCTGACTTGCATCAGCTACTCCGAGCGACCCGAAGAGCAGATCGCGAGCTTCGTCGACGTGCTCGAGGAGTCCGGCTATCGGGGCCAGATCAAGATCGCGTTCGACGAGTGGTGCCTGCGCGGTTGGCACCACCCAGGCTTCCCGCGCAAAGAGGCGCAAGACTATGAAGACCCAGAGGTCCGAGCGCTGATCAAGGCGCGAGAGAAGAACGACATCGCGTCCCAATACACGATGGCCGACGCGCTGTTCTCCGCCTCGTTCCTCAACGCCTGCCTGCGCCACGGCGACGACGTCGCGATGGCCAACATCGCGCCGATCGTCAACACGCGAGGCCCGCTCTTCGTGCACCCGGCGGGCGTCGTCAGGCGCACCCACTTCCACACCATGGCGATGTACGCCAATGAGCTGCAGCCGCGCGTCGCCCAGCTGCAGCGCGCTGCGCCGCGGCTGCGCCACGGCGAACGCCAAATACCAGTCGTCGACGCAGTGGCCACCGTGGACGACTCCGGGGAGCGGTGGGCCATCGCGCTGATTAATCGCCACCCGTCTGAGCGGGTCGCGTGCACCGTCGAGCTGGGCGGCGCGGCCCTAGAAGGCGCGCATGACGCCTCGCTGCTGACCGCAGACTCCCCGGACGCCTACAACGACATCGACGCGCCAGACCGAGTAGCCCCAGAGCAGGTCGAGGTGATGTTCAAGGACGGCGTCACGATGTTGCCGCCGCACTCGCTGACGATCGTCAAGGTCACGCAGCAAGGGTAGCGGCGCGCCGACCGGCGCAGACGACGCGGACCGAGTGCGCCTTCGTGCCGCCGTCGCCTACTCGGAGGAGCGCCGAGCAAGCGACGACAACTCAGACCACGGCACCGTGTACCGGATCGTGCCAGCAGAGAAGGGCGCGATCTCATACGGATCGAAGACGAACAGCAGCCCCTCTTCGACGACCGCGACGTTTCGGAACCGTGCGACGGTGTCCAGCAGCGCTTGGTCATCACTGCGCCACACACCTTCGCCCGCCGCGACGAGGCCGTCGACGACGACCTGCGCCAGCGCCCGCTGCTCACCCGGCCCGATCACGTCCGCGACCGTGAGCGTGCGACCGGAGCGCACGTCGAAGCTCGCCTGCTTCGAGCAATAGTTGCAGTGGGCCCCGCCCGAGTACCAGGCCTCTGAGACCTGCACGGACAAGACCTCGCCGTCGTTCAACAACACCTTCGCCTCGCGCCGCGTCCAAGATCGCGCCGAGCTAGCGCCAGTGGGGTCTTCGTCACGGCACTCACGCCAACCGCGCAGCAGACGCGCTGCCTGCTGATCCATAGTACGATGCGTGAGGCCCTCATAGCGCATCTCGGCGAGCTCAAGCAGCGCGCGGTTCATCGCCGCCATCGCTTGCTCGCTGCAGCCGCCGACGACCTGCGGGATCTCAGCGGCGAACATCGCGCCCTCACCCCGCTTTTCGGAGATCCACTTCGATGTGGCGCGTTCGAAGCGCTCGATCCGCAGCTCGACCGGTCGCGCGATCGTCGACAGCCAGTAACCGCCGGCGGCCGACGCCGCCATGCTCCAGGCCAACACCGGCCACGTCCTGAACCCCCTCAACCTTGACACCGAGTGCAGGCTAGGCGCTTTGGGGTGCTAAGCCAGCCAGGACGCGGCGATCCCTACTGGTATTTCTTGTTGGGCCCAGCCTTCCAGGGCGCCTTGTGCTTAAGGCCAGTCTCAAGAACGAGCTGCAGCAAGCCGTCGTAGCCCAGGCCGTGCTTCTTAGCGGCCTCGGAGAAGTCTTCGATCTCGGTCAGGTCCGGGTTCACGTTGGCCTCGATGACGTAGACACCGCCGTCTTTGTCCATGCGCAGGTCCATGCGCGCGTAGCCCGAAAGACCGAGCGCTTGGTAGGCCTTCTTCGCGATGGCCTGGCACTCCTTGCGCTTCTTCTCAGGCAGCCGACGCGCTGGGCCGGTCTTGATGCCGATGCTCTGCGCGTAATCGATGTCCCACTTGACCTGCTCGGTGCAGATCGCGTGCTTGGTCTCGGGCAGCTTGGAGTACCAGACCTCCCACACCGGCAGCACGGTCAGGCGGCTGCCGTTGCCGACGATGCTGACGGTCAGCTCTCGCCCCTCGACGAACTGCTCAGCGATCACCTCGCCGCCGACCCGGTCGAACATGTAGGCGACGCGCTTCTCGAGTTGCTTGTCGGTCTTGACCACCGACGCCTGCGAGATGCCCGTGCTGCCGTGCTCGATCGCCGACTTGACGATCACCGGATATTCGACGCCCTTGGGCAACCGCGGCTTCTTCTTACCAGGATGGAACGACGTGAACGCCGGACACGGGATGCCGTGCCACATCAGGATCTGCTTACAGAGCGCCTTGTCGTTGCCGAGCGTGATGCCGCGCGGGTTGCACCCCGTGTACGGCAGCTTGAGCAGCTCGAGGTAGCTGACGACGTGGGACTCGTACGACGTGATGTCGTGAAAATCCGTGATGACGTTGAAGGCGATGTCTGGCTGAAACGCGAGCTGACGCTCACGAATGACCTCCAGGTCGGCGCCGACGCCGAGCGTCTCCACCTCGTGACCGAGCGCGCGCATGGTGGTCTGCACGTCGAGCTCCATCTGGTAGGGATAGGTCTCTTCCCAGTCGAGATCTTCGGCACCTGGCGGCGGCTTCAACTCTTCGAGGACCAGCAGCAGGACGCGGAGCTTCTTCATGCCTACCCGGCACCATAACGATCCTCGCCAATAAGAACCAATTCGCGCTCGCCGGCGATCGCGATCAATTGCCGAGCTTCCAACGCATCCCGTTAGAGGTCGCCAGCGAGAGGGCGTTGCCGCTGTTGGGCGCGACGGCTTGCGAGGTGAAGGTGGCGCCGAGCAGCGCAGGCGATGACGGCACGGCGAGCGGGACGCTCCCCGCGCCTGCCGGCTGAATCACAGAGACCACGAGGCTGCCTACGACGTTGGTGTACGCGCGGCAACCAGGCGCGCCGAGGAAGCCTAGGTCGACGCCGCCCGAGATCGGGCTGTCGCCCAGCATCACGAAGGCGACCGCCGACGCCTCGACGTTGCGCACCTCGAAGGTCATCGCCGCGCCGAGCGACGGCGGCGTGCAGCCGTGCTCGAGCGGAAAGCGGTCGGGGCCGTTGGTCGCGAACGGCAGGCTCTGGTCTAGGTCACGAGACCCGGGGTCGGGGGCATCACCGCCCGGGCCAAAGCCCACCACGGCGCGCCCAGTGCCGGGGCCCGCCTGAAGGTCGCCGTAGCGGAACGCAAAGCTGCCGTCGCTGCGCATGACGCACTGCGCCGTGATCGAGGTCACGCCCGCTTGCGGCGGCCCGCCACGCCCATCGGCGAGGTCTAGCCAGGTGATGTACGCCTCCGACCCGCTCGCTGAGACGTCAAAATAAACGCCGCTGGCAGAGTTGGTGGGGACGTTCGCCAGCGGCTCGAGGTCGCACCACAGCGGCGCCAGCCGCGGCTGCTGGGTCGTCAACTCCGCCCCCGTCGGGGTGACGTCCGCCGTCAGAGCGCTCGACGCGCCCAAGTAGACCTCGCCGTTGGCTGTCGCGTGCACCACGCTGGTCGAGCCGCCTGGAAACGAGAAGACGAAGGGGAGCGTCAGCGGCTGGCTGACGTCGTCGTCTCCCAACAAGCCGCCTAAGTTGTCTGACAAAGGTGCGCCTTGAGGCGTGAACCACTGCGGCGCGGCGGGAGCCACGACGTAACCCAGCGGGCCAACGCTCGTCGCCGCCAACACCACCGGCGCGGTCACGCTGCCGGCTAAGTCGACGACTCCGAGGCTCGAGAAGTCCTCATAAAAGGTCGTCGCGCCCGCATAGCAGCCCGCGCCGATCCGTTCGGTCCACGCGCAAGCTCCGACGCCGCCCGCGCCCAACAAGTAGTGCACCGCGCCGTTCCAGATCCGCGGCGCGTACTGCGCGCCGCCGAACGGCTGGTTCGACGCCGCGCCAGCCGTGAGCTGCAACTCGGCGTTCGCGAACGTCTGGGACGATTGACCGTTCGTGTAGCGATGGACAGCGCCGTCGCCGCGCACCGCGATCCCGTGGAGCCCCTGCGGCAGATAAAACCCTGGGCCGAGGCACACGACCGATGGCTGATCGACGCTCGCGAGCTCCACCGGGCCGCGCGCAGCGAGCGACCACGCTGTCGGGTCCGCCGCGCTGCCGACGTAACCGCCCGCGGTGACATAGACCTCCAGGTCCGCGCCAGCAGAGGCGAGGTTGAGGTCCAGCTGCGTCACGGTCACCCCGGAGGCAGCCTGCACGTCTAGGTCGAAGTAGACCATCCCCCCGGTCGCGCCCTGGTTATTGCTCGCGAAGAGCGTCGTCAGGGGCGCCTGCGCGCCCAGCGCCGCCGGGAGCAGCGCCAACATCACGAAGGAGAATCGCTTCATCGGGCCCCACAACATACGGTGATTGCATGAATGACGCGAACGTCGCGAAACGCGCCGCTGCCTACGCTGCGGCGGATCTGATCCAGCACGACACGACGATCGGGCTCGGCAGCGGCTCGACGTTCTTATTCGTATTGGACCGCCTCGCAGAGCGAATCCGCGACGAGCAGCTCCAGGTGCGAGGGGCGCCGACGAGCGAGGGCACCCGAGCAGCGGCTGCGGAGAGAGAGATCCCGCTCATCTCCCTCGACGACGTCGACCGACTCGACCTCGCTATCGACGGGGCCGACGAGGTCGACCCCGACAAGCACCTGATCAAAGGCGGCGGCGCGGCGCACACGCGCGAGCGGCTGGTCGCAGCGACCGCCGACGAGCTCGTCGTGATCGTCGGCGAGAACAAGATGGTCCCGATGCTGGGCGCGAGCTTCCCGTTGCCGGTCGAAGTGATCCCGTTCGGATGGACGCACGCTCGACGGCGCGTGGAAGCGACAGGATGCACGACGACGCTCCGGATGCGCGACGCGGAGCCGCTCGTGACCGACAACGGCAACTGGATCCTCGACTGCCGCTACGACGGCATCCTAGAGCCAGCGGCGCTCGCTGCGGTCCTCGACGCGACGGTCGGCGTGGTCGACCACGGCCTGTTCGTCGGCATGACTGGCCGCGTCGTGGTCGCGAACGAACAAGGCGACGTCCGCATCATCGACTGACGGCCTAACCATGTCCGAGCAAGTCCTCCGCGATCTTGAGGCGTTCGACGCCGCGCTGACGCAGCCACGCGTGCTGCTGTTCAAGCACAGCCCAATCTGCCCGATCAGCGCGACCGCCCGCGCTGAATACGAGCTGTTCCGGCTCGATCACCCAGGCGTCCCGACGCTGTTCGTCGATGTCATCTCTTCACCGTCGGTCGCGCGCGGCGTCGCCGCGCGCAGCCTCGTCCAACACGAATCGCCTCAAGCGATCCTGTTCGAGCAGGGCGAAGCGGTCTGGCACGCCTCGCACGCGGCGATCACCAACGCCGCGCTGACCGCGGCGTGGGCTCCGAGGTGCTAGTCGCGCGCGTCCCCGCTTAGACTAGGCGCTGTGATCATCGCCGCGCTAAGCCTCACGGCCACCCTGACGCCTCAGCAGCCGGCTCCCGGCATCGACCGCGAGCTCGCGCGGGAGCGATACGCCACGATCTGTGACGTAGAGTATGACCTCCGCTTCCAATTCCGCGACCGAATGGACGCCGTCGCAGGCTCATTGTCTATGCGGTTCCAGTTCCGGGAAGAAGGCGAGCGTGCGCCGCTCGTGCTCGACTTCGACGGCGAGTCGATCACCGACGTGCTGGTGAATAACCGACCCGTCGAGCTCGAGCGCGAGTTCAACCACTTAGTGATCCCCGCAGAGCTCTTGGGCGACGGCGTCAACGGCCTGCGCGCGAACTTCACCTCAAAGGTCGCCCCGACGGGCACGCCGCTGACGGTCTATCGCGACCAAGCGGACGGCAAGGACTACTACTACACCCTGCTCGTCCCCGCGGACGCGCACAGGCTCTTCCCCTGCTTCGACCAGCCAGACCTGCGCGCCAAATACCGGCTCGAGCTCGACGTCCCGGACACCTGGACAGCCGTCGCGAACACAGCGATGACCGACCCCGACGACCCCGAGCCTGCGGTCACGCCGACCGGCGCCTTGCTCCGGTTCGGACAGAGCAAGCCGCTGCCGACCTACCTCTTCGCGTTCGCGTGCGGGCCGTTCGGCGAGGTGCGCCCGCCTCATCCGCGGGTGCCAGGCGTAACGACCGCTGAGCCGATGCGCATCCTGCTGCGCGACTCCAAGCTCAAGGACCTCGACCGCGACAAGGTCATCGGTCTACACCATGACGGCCTCAGCTGGCTCGCGCGCACCTTCGACGTGCCCTACCCCTTCGACAAGCTCGACCTCGTGCTGCTGCCGGGCTTCCCCTACGGGGGTATGGAGCACGCGGGCGCGATCTTCTACCGCGAAGCCTCGCTGGTGTTTGACCACGAACCCACCGTCGATGAGCAAGTCCGCCGCAGCACCCTGATCTACCACGAGCTCAGCCACCAATGGTTCGGCAACCTCGTGACGATGAAGTGGTTCGACGACCTATGGCTCAAGGAGGGCTTCGCGACGTTCTTCGGATATCGCGCGATGGCCGCGCTTGAGCCAGGCCAGCGCGCCTGGCTGCGGTTCTTACAGCGCGTCAAACCGCGCGCATATGAGGTAGACGCGACGCCTGGGACGACGCCGATCTTCCAGGAGTTGCAGAACCTGGCCGACGCGAAGTCCGCGTACGGCGCCATCGTCTACAACAAGGCGCCTGCGGTGCTGCGCGCGCTGTTCTCACGGCTCGGCCCAGAGGTCTTTCAGACCGGCGTCAAACGATTCCTGGAGCAGCACGCTTACGGCAGCGCGACCTGGCAAGACCTCGCGGCCGCACTCGAGGGCGCCGCGCGGCGAGACCTCGATCGCTGGTCCGAGCGCTGGCTACTCGCGCCGTCGATGCCGCAGGTGCGCGTCGAATGGGCAGTCGATGACGCGGGCAAGGTCGTCACAGCGGAGGTGACGCAGCGGGCGCTCGGCGGAGCAGGCTCTTGGCCCCTGGACCTGGAGCTGATGATCTTCGATCACGACGGCGAGCGCGCCACGCTGTCCGTATCCACCGACGCCGCGAGCGTGCCCGTGCCGGCGCTGATCGGGCGGCGCGCGCCTGCGGCGATCCTCGCGAACCCTCAGGACGTCGCCTACGGGCAGTTCTTACCCGGCGCTGCCAGCGTAGATTGGCTGCTCGGACACCTGCCCGATGAGGCGGACCCCCTGGTCCGCGCGTCGGGGACGACGGCGCTCTACGAGGCTGTACGCGAAGCCGAGCTCGATCCCGCACGCTTCGCCGAGGCGCTGCTCTCGATGCTCGCTGTGGAAACCGACGCCGACACGCACCGATGGCTGCTCTCACGCCTGGGAACCTGTCTCTCGAGATACCTAAGCCCAGCGCGCAGCGCTGAGCTATGGCAGCGCTGCGTCGCGCTGCTGCTCGAGCAGCTCACCGACGGTGAGGCCAGCGGGCGGGAGCTGTCGACCTTCCGCTTCCTCGCGTGGCGCAGCGACGCCCCGCGCGTGCTAGACCTCTGTAAGCTCGTCGCGCGCGGCCAGGCCAACATCACGGGCCTGCGAGCCGGTCGACGCGACCGCTTTCTGGCAGCGGCCGCGCTGCTCGCCGCCGACAAAGACGACGGCAGCTACCAAGCGCTGCGTGACGCGTACTCCAACCAAGACGTCGGCAAAGACGCGTTCCTTACAGAAGCGGCTACGCCCACAGCCGAGAACAAAGCGCGCTACTGGCGGCAATACCTCGAGCTCGGCGCGCCGCCAGAGCAATGGACCCAAGACAGCCTCGGCTACTTTCACTGGCCAGGGCAAGACGAGCTGACGCTCCCCTACCTACGCAAAGCGCTCGACCAAGTCGATTGGGTCAAGCAGAACCGACGCATCTTCTTTATGCCTGCGTGGCTCAACGCCTTCATCAACGGCCACAGCTCCGCGGCGGCGCTGACGATCGTCGACGAGTTCCTCGCCGAAACGAAGCTCAGCGCCGACGTCCGCAAGAAGCTGCTGCAGTCACGCGACGGCCTCGCTCGCGCCGTCAGGATCCGTGAAGCGTTCGCGAAGTAGCCGCGATAGGCCTACGCTCGCGGGCATGAAGTTCACGTTCGTCGCAGATTCGAAGCCGCTGCTTGCAGCGGACCACCTGCTGGTCATCGCGCCCGCCGCCACCTTCGCACCCCGCAGCCGATCCCTGTCGGCCTTAACGAAGCTGCTGGACAAGCCGACCGCCGAGCTGGTCATGCGGCTCGGACGCGGAGCCTCAGTGGGCCTGCTCGGCGGCAACGCGACCTCGCTGCACGGCGAGCAGCGCGTCACCGTGGGCGTCGTGCCGGACGTCGTGTCTCGGCACGCGTCCAAGACGCGCGCCGAGTCGCTGCGGAAGCTGACCGCCGGCGCAGGCGTCACCAGCGGTAAGAACGCCGTGCTGCTCTGCCTCGACGACGCCGACCACCAGCTCGCCGCGTGCAACGCGATCGGCCGCGCGCTGCCCGACTTCACGCTGAAGAGCCGAAAGCGAGCTGCGGCCTCCATCGCGATCGCGTGCGCGCTGTCGAAGGGCGCCTTCGTCAAGGTTACGGCGTTGACCAAGGACGTGGTGCAGCGCGCGCGTGAGGCGGCGCGGTTCGTGGACACGCCCCCCACCGACCTCAACCCAGGCGCGTTCGCGACCGCGGCTAAGAAGCTGCTGCGCGCGGTCCCCGGCGTAAAGATCACAGAGTTCGTTGGCGACGCGCTGCTGAAGAAGAAGCTCGGCGGCATCCACGCTGTCGGCCGCACAGCGCTCTCGGCGCCGCGTATGCTGGTCGCGACGGTCAACCCGACGAAGAAGAAGCACGTCGCGCTCGTCGGCAAGGGCGTGACCTACGACACCGGCGGCCTGCACATCAAAGGCCGCGGCGGCATGGAGACGATGAAGGCGGACATGGGCGGATCAGCGGCCGTCCTCGGCGCCTTCTTAGCCCTGGCGAGGCACCATAAGAAGACCAAGGTCACGCTGATCATGTGCCTCGCGGAGAACGCCATCGGCCCGAACGCATATAAACCCGACGACGTCGTCACCATGCACTCAGGCAAGACCGTCGAGATCAACAACACCGACGCCGAGGGCCGCCTGCTGCTCGCCGACGGCTGCAGCTACGCAGCGCGTGTGCTCAAAGCCGACACCGTGATCGACGCAGCGACGCTGACCGGCGCGCAGGGCGTCGCGACCGGAGCGCACTTCGCCTCCATCGTCAGCAACGACGAAGACGTAGAGCGCGCGCTCTGCGACGCAGGCCATACGAGCGGGGATCAGTGCTGGGCGCTGCCGTTCGGCCCCGAGTTCTTCCGCTCGGAGTTCGCGAGCCCGATCGCCGACATGCGCAACTCCGTCAAGAACCGCAGCAACGCGCAGGTGAGCTGCGCTGCAGAATTCGTGCACTGGAACGTCGACGGCAGCGGCGCGCGCTGGGGACACATCGACCTCGCGTATCCAGCGTTTCGGATGAACCGCGGCACCGGCTACGGCGTCGCGCTGCTGGTGGACGCTGTGCAGCGCCTGAGCTGAAGCGCTAACGACGCCTACTCGGGCGCGCGGTTGCGCGTGTAGTAACCGACGCCGTGCAGCAGCTCAGCGCCGCCGTCCGACGTTCGCACACCGCCGCAGTCGAGCTCATAAACCCTGCAAAGCTCAAGCTCGGCGACCTTCACCTCCACAGACAGACCGTCGGCGGCGACCGCGAACGCGGTGACCGCGTGCGGCCGCGTGTCGCGAGGCGGACAGCCGTATGAGCTGTGGTGGTCGTAGGTCCAGCTCTTCACCGCGAAGCTCTCGGTCGTCACCGCGCCGGCGTCGACCGGCGCCGTGAACGCGACGCGGAAGCCGTCCTTGGTCGCTGTGATCTCCTTCAGTTCGAACGGCATCGCGCCCTTCCAGACCAGCCGCTGCAGGCCCTCGCTGCTGTCGCCGCGGGAGCCCCAGCCGCGGTTGGTGAGCCCGCACCAGAGCGTACCCTTTTCCCCCCACAGCACGCGGGTGATGCCGCTCTTGAGGCCGCGACGGAACGGGTAGCACGCGCCCTGCCAGCGGCCGCCGACGACCTCGAGCGACATGCGGAACACCTCGGACGAGAACTGGTCGCCGCAGAACACCTGCCCCTGGAACGGGCCGAAGTTTCCGGCCGTGTCCCATACAAAGCCGCCCGGCGAGCGGCCGCACTTGTCGTATGGGATCCAGACCGCAGGCAACGTGAAGTTCGGGATCTTGGCGGCCGCCTCGGCCATGCGCAGGCCGCTCGGCACCTTGCCCGGGTGCTCGACCTTAGACTCAGGCAGGTTGCACGACTCGATGCCGTGCGGATGGCCGTGAAACTCGCCGGGCTGCAGCGGAGTGAACTTACTGTTCGCGCACCACTCGCCCTGATTATCGGTGTACCAGACGACGCCGTCGGGCGCCGTACCGACCCCCGCAGGCGAGCGTAGCCCGGCGCACACAGGCTCGAACGAGCCGCCCTTCGCGGGGATCCTGATCGCCCACCCGCGCCACGGCGCCTTGCCGAACGGCTCGCCGCCGAACGGCTTGTTCAGCGTTAGCCAGAACGAGCCGTCGCCCGCGACGGTCGGCCCGAAGCAGTATTCGTGGTAGTTACCGGAGATCGGCCAACCGTCGGCGACCGTCTCGAGCTCGTCCATGCGGCCGTCGCCGTCGCTGTCACGCATGCGCGACAGCTCGGCGCGCTGTGCGCAATAGAGCCACCCATCACGCTCGACCAAGCCGAGCGGCTCCATCAGCCCCTCCGCCCACAACCTCACGGTTGGCTGGTCACCGTTGACGCCGTCAATGCGCCAGACCTCTCCGCGTCGCGTCGCGACGTACATGGTGTCACCCTGCAACACGAGGCCGCCGACCTCGAGCACGCAGCCATCAGGCAGCGGCACGTCGATGATCTCGACATACGTCGCCTCGTCAGGCTTGGGCTGCTTCTGCACGGGACCCGGAGAGGCTGGCTCTTGAGGCAACAAGAGCGCGAACAGCGCGAGTGTGCTCACCATTGGTAGACGACCTCCAGCTCCTCTCCCGCGACCAACTCGTGACGGCCGACGGGCGCATCACCCACGGTCACCTGATACGAATCCAGCTCGGGAAACTGCACGATCAACGCCCCCTCGACACACCGTATGGTCCGAATCAACACGCTCCCGCCCGCCGCGAGGCGCGGGCGAGCCACGTCCTCATAGCGTGCGTCGCCGGCGGCGACGCGCAAGACCGGATAACCGTCCTTCGTGCGCCGCTGACCGATGATCCGGCGCTCACCCTCCACAGAGAAGTCGTCCACCACGCGCCAGTCCTCGCCCAGCGGCTTGATTAGCTGACCGGCGCGCCCGACCCATGTGCCGGTCGCGTCGACGAACCCGCCGCGCCACAGCCACACCAACCGCGGCTCCACGAGGTCATATGCGAAGTGCGTCCGCTGCGGCGTGCCGACCATCAAGGTCCGCGCGGAGACCCCCTGCAAGAACGCGCCGTGCAGGATCGGTCGCTCAACAGGGTCCAACGTCATCGACTTGCTGTCGACGACGATGCCAGTCGGCAGCGGCGCAGCTGTGCCGAGCGAGAGCCACGTTCGGATCGATTCGATCTCTTTTAACGAGCGCTCGTCGCCGCGCAGCCACAACGTCGGCATGCGCGTGTTGGGCCGCAGCTTCGTCGGGTGCAACAACCACTCACGGAACCAGCCAGGGCGCAGGCGCTCATATTGCGCCGTCAAGTCCATGCCCTGCGGCCCGAGCGAAGGGCGCCCAGCTACGCGGTGACATGAGATGCAATTGCGGCCGCCGGTGCCAGCGAGCGTGCGCCCGAGCTCGGCAGCCTCTTCAGAAAACTGCGGCTCCGCGTCGTCGACGCCGTCGGCGTCGACGGCGGCGAACAACTGCGCGTATTGCCGCGCCTTGTCAGGGCCAAACGCGGGCATGCGCATGAGCACGTAGTCACGCGCCTTGTGCCCGTCGCGCACGACGCGCTCGAGCCACTCGGGCCGCAGCCTGCGGCCGACCTGCGAGAGGTCCGGCGGCAAGACCCCTTCTTGGCCGATGTCTTCCACCTCAGCTAGCTGGGCCTGGACGTCGGCGGAGAGCCCGCCCACGCCGTCGCGAACGTGGCAGGACAGACAGCCGTCAGCGACGAGCGCGGCATGCAGCTTGGTGGCAGCGTCTACCTCGGCAGGGAGCTGGACGCCGGCAGCGTGTTTCGCGACATCCGCTACGGTGCAGGTGCCCGACAGCGCGGCCCACGGCTTAGTGGCCGATGGCGCCGGCAGAGCGTGGAAGGCCGCTTCGGCGACAGGGTGGCACGCGTCGCAGCGCGCCGCACGAGCGGCCTCTCGACCGCGCGCGACCACCGCGTCCGAGGCGACCTCCAGCTGACGTGGGGCGTGCACCAACTTGGTGACCGCTGTCGTCGCCGCGGCCGCAGGGATCGGCTGCTCGTCAACGCCCGGACCTGCCCAGAAGACCTCAAGCACGTCACCGCCGCCGCCTTGCGTAAACCCGACCCGCAGCTCGTGCGGACCCGCGGTCAGCCTCAGCTTGCCCTGCTTGCGGGTAGCGCCGTGCATCCCGGGGTTCTCGGCCACCGGTTTGCTGTCGACCCAGATCCAACCGCCGTCGTCGCTGCGGATCGCGAACGTCCACTCGCCCGTCGCTGGGACCTCGATCGTCGCCGTAAACTCAAGCAGGTAGTTCGTGCCACGAGTCGCGACGTGCTTACCGACGCGGTCCGTCACGCCCTTGGCCTGCGGCGTCCACGTAGAGATGTCCGGCCACTCGCCGTGTCCGCGCTTCGTCTCAAAGCAGCGCCAGGCGAAGCCCTGGCCGCGCTCACCCTCGCGCACCTGAGCGCGGAGGAGATAAGCTGCGACCGCGGCCGCCTCAGCGCGGCTCAGGGGGACATGTGGGAAGCCAGGCTCTGCGAGCGAGGCCGTCAAGCGCTCGTGGGTGGTGACTTGGCTCAGGTCGAAGGCCGCTGCGTCGTGGCAAGCCGCGCAGCCGAGCTCAGCGACCAGCCGCTCGCCTGCCGCGATCAGGCCACCCGAGATATCTGATTCGCCGAAGTGAATCGCGGACATGCCGAGCGAGGCCATCCACGCCGCGACGTCGTCCGCAGCGTCTCCGGCGAAGTGCACGGAACTCGTCCGCCCGCTGCGCCGCCCCATGGACTCTATCGAGGCGGCCATCGCCGGCCGCAACGCCGCGTCTGCGTCGCCGCCGAGTCCGTGGCAAGCGCCGCAACGCCCTTCCTGGATCGACAGCAGCTCCCTGGACGCTAACGCGAGCTGCGACGCAGACTGACCGTCGCTGGGGTCAGCTGCAGAACGCTCAAGCTCAGAGCCACCGCAACCAGCGACCGCCAGCGCAGCAAAGATAGCAGCAACGCGCATGACGTTAGCGTGACATGTGTAGGTCCGCGACGCAACTTGCCCGGCAACCCTTTACGTCGCATCAGAACAACAATCGCGTCACTTTCGCGCCGGACTTAACCACCACGCGCCGCTCTTGGCCCTGCTTGCCAGCGAGCTTGACCGAGTACGACCCCGCGCTGCGATTTGAGAACCACGCGTAGCCGCGATCGTCGAGCACGGTACTCATGACGAGCCGGCCATCACGGCGCAAGAAGATCAGGCCGTTGTCCGGGATCTCGCTGATCGGCACCACGACCTCGATCGTGTTGCCGCGCTCCAAGACGACCGGCAGAGGCTTGAGCCCGAGCACGTCCCGCGGCAGCTGAAGCCCGAGGGTACGCGTAGCGAACGCTGGGTGGTTGACGACCAACTGCCGAGAGCCGCTCGTCACGCCGTCGATCACAAAGGAGCCATCAGCGGCGCTGCGCACTGCAGGGTCAAACAGGTCAAAGTCCGACTCCCTGCCGAGCAACACCAACGCGTCAGCGACTGGCTCACCAGCCTCATCTAACACCAAGCCGCGCAATCGAGAGCCGCGCTCCAGCACAAGGTCGCCTAGCTGGTTGACCTGATTGGCGAGCAAATCTCGCTCAAGCACAAGCGGGGCGTAGCCGTCGCACCAAAACTCAAGCCGCACCCGTCCACTCGGGACCTGGGAGCGGTTGAGCTCACCGTCAGGGGTCGGGACCCATCGTGACAGAGAGTCGGCGCCCGTCGCTGCGCCGACCGCCGTCGTCCGCATCAAGACACCTGGTAGGAGACGACGATCCGGCACCCCGAGCACGACCCCAGCGATCGCGCAGGTCGGCGGAGCGTCCAGGCGCACCTCGAGCTCCTGCTCGTCACGCTCAACCCCGACGACACGCTCAAGACTCCGATCGCCCAGGGAGACAATCAACTCGGCGCGGCGCCGGGGCAACTCCACAACAAACGCGCCGTCGCTACGGGACCGCGAGACCTCACCGGGTCGACCTCGAACGCTCACGAGCGCGTCGACGAGCGGCTGACCGAGCTCGTTCTTGACGAAGCCGCGCAGCACGCGGCCTGCTTGAATCGTGATGTCCGCGTCCTGGACAGGTCGAGCTGCGCTGACCGTGACGACGCGCGCGGCGCCTCGCGCGTTCCGTCCAGGGTTGCGCGCCCTGACCTCATAGCTCCCCGCCTCCAGCCCGTCGATCACGTAGGCGCCGTCGGCGCCAGACACCGACAAGCTCGTAGCGGAGCGGCCTCCGTCACCTCGACGTAACTCAAGAGGTGCGGCGTCTCCAGCGAGCGCCCGCCACTCGGAGCCGAGCGGCTTCACGCTCACGGTCGCGCCGACGAACGAGCGGCCGCCGCGCAAGACGACCCCGGAGATCTGGCAACCTGGCTGCAAGACCACCTCACCGAGATCGCGAACCGCGCCAAACGCCGGGATCTGGAGCCGCAGCAAGCGGCTGCCATGACCTGCACCTTCGGCGCGCACCAACATGCGACCAGCCTTGGACCCGCGCAGCGCAAAGGCGCCGTCAGCGCCGGAGACCGCCAAGAGCTCGTCTCGATCTGTTAGGTGCACCAAGCTGTTGCCAACGCGGAGCAGGTCCAAAGACATCGCCGCGTCACCCAGGGTGCGGACGTTGTCGCCGAGCGACTGGGTGCGGAACAAGTTCACGCCAGACACGGGGGCGCCGGCAGAGTCGACGACGCGACCGCTCACCACAGGCGCCGCCAGGACCTCGACCCGGACGAAGTTCTGGTCACCCTCATTCAGACGAACGCTGTACGCGGCTCCGTTCACGGTCCGAAACGAGAGCGCGCCGCCGACGCATGAGATGTCGACGAACCCGGGCGAGACCGGCCGGTCAAACTCGAAGCCCCCCTCGCTGTCGACGGCGGCGTAGGCGACCTCACCGCCGCTGTCGCGCAGCTGCAGCACCTCACCGCCGAGGACGACGCCCGCGGTCCGCGAATAAACCTCACCGACCGCCCTGGTCCGGTTAGGTAGCTCCACGCTGATCTCCGACGCGGCAGCGCCGATCGCTTGGGTACGGCTGACCGTCCCATAATCGGGATGACGGACCCACATCTGCATGCTCAGGCGCGGCAGCCCTTCCAGCAGAAATACACCGTCCGCAGCGCTAGTGGTCGCGATCGGGTCCACCAATCCGAGGTTCTGGTTGATCGGTACCAGCTCGATGCTCGCGCCGGCCACAGGCGCGCCGTCCTCCGCACGCAACACCACCCCGCGCAGCGGAGCCATCGTCGGTCGCTCAAAGCGGAACTCGACGTCCCTGCGGTCACCGATCAAGATGGAGTTCGCAGCGACCGGCTGCCAAGACTCGTGCCGCGCGACCATCCTCGCGACCCCAGCGGCGACGTTCTTAAATCGATAGGAGCCGTCCGCCGCCGTGTAGACAGACGCTGCGCGGCGGTTGCCGCGCTGCACCGACTCGATCGAGACCCGCGCGTTCGGAACGGGCGCGCCGACGTCGTTCAGGACGTTACCGAAGACCGAGTAGCCAGGGCGAAGACGCAACTCGAGCTCCTGGTCGACCGCGCCAACCTGCCGCAGGCCGCCTGCATGCGCGGGGCTCTCGAACTCCAGGAGGTAGCCATAGCGGTGCGGCACGCCGAACTGGAAGCCGCCTGCTTCATCCGTGATCGCCGTCTCGACTGCGTTCATCCGCCACTCCGGCCAAGTCGTGAGCAAGCGCTGCAGCGTCACCGTCGCGCCAGGGGCGGGGTCACCGCTCGGCAGCCGCACCACCCCGCGGATCGCCACCTGCTCCCGCGGGTCAGCCGACGTGGACGCCTGATCCGGCGCAGCCGCGAGCTCGACGACCGTCGGCGCAACAGTTTTGCTGCGAGTTATGGACGCGCCGTTAGCCGAGAAGTCATCGATGCTGAAAACCATCCAGGTGACCGCTGCTGACAAACCCGTCAACACCAACGCGCCGACAGCCCACGCCGACGCGCCATAGCGTGATCGCGGTGGGATCGTCATCGACCACCTCCAAACTGGGGCAGCCCCTTTTGGAGCAAGTCGCGGAACGTGTTGGCCATCGATCGCGCTCCGTCCGCTGCGCTGAAGTCAGGGCGGTCCGCGTAACCCTCTACCAACTTTAAGACGTTGCGCAGGGCCCGCTCTGGCTCAATCGCCGCCTGGACCGCGACGATCGCGTCGTCCTGCGCTTGGGGGACCTCGCCCGATAGTAATCGGACCTGCATGCGACAGATTCGCGCAGCAGGGTCTCCCCCAGCCGCGGCGACCCAACGATCTGACCACGCGCGCGCCTCCGACGAACCAGCCATCAAGTGCATCCTCGCAGCGACCTCAAGGACCCCGTTAAGCCCAGAGTTATCCCGCTGAAAGTCATCAAAGCGCGGCAACCACAGCTCGACCAACTCCGCCTTTGGCTTGAGTGAGAGCAAACAGCGCCAGGTCGCGAGCTGCAGCTCAGGTGACAACGGCTGCTTCGCTTCATCGAGCAATGGACCGCGCTGACGAGGCCGGGACAACAGCTGCAGCAAGTGGCTCCACCCATACACCGACGCGCCGGGCCGCACGGCGCGCTGCACGCTGTTTTGCAGCTGCTTTTGGACGACGCGCAGCTCAGACGGGTCAGCGCGGCTCGCCAGCGCTCGCTCACAGCGCTCCGCGAAGTACGCAGACAGCCCGGTCGGCTCACCGCTTTGCACACAATCTTGCGGCGGCTCATCTAGCAGCTCGACGGCGAACGCGTGAACGACGCGCTGCTGATTGTGCGATAGATGAAACTCCATGAGGTTGCTCGACTTGACCTTCTGGTAGTCAGCGGCGGCCCAAAGCAGCATCCCTAAGGTCCGGGCGCGATCCGGGGCGGCGCTCGCATACCTGCCGCGCAGCTGCTGCACGGCGGCAGTGACGTCATCGCCCTGCACGACATCGAGCATGTCTAACAGCGTCAGCGGGAACACCGCACCAGGCCTAAGGAAGGACGCGAGCGCCAGGTCCGTGCGCGCGTCATCGGGGAGCGCAACAGATGCTGTCAGCCGGGCGACGCCGCGGCCGAGGTAAAGTCGATAGAGCTTTAAGTCGACGGCCGGGTCGCTACCCGTCCGCCGCACCACAGCGTCACTGATGGCCGCGTCGTAGAGCATGCTCGCCTCGTAGCCGCGGCCATCGACGAGGTAGAGGCTGGCTTCCGGACATGAGTCCTGCACGTAAGCTTCACGCATCGCGGGCACGCGCTCGTCATCCGGCATCGCCTCCTGAGCAGCCTCGAGCGAGGCGAGGATCTCCAAGCTAGCCTTCGCGCCTGGAACAGCAGCGCCGGTGAGCGAGGCGAACAACGGCTGCGGCCCCCACGGCGCGCCGCGCTCACCGCTGATCCCTTGCTGGATCGTCGCCAGCTGGTTCTCGTGACGGGACTCTCGACCACGGCCTTGCTCACGGCTCAAGACGCCGAGCAAGACCAGCGTAATGAGCACGAAGAGGCCTACGGCGAGCAGCGCGCTGGCCAACACCGGGTTCTTACGCGCGCGACGCCAGACGCGAACGTGAACTGGGACTCGCCGGATCTGCACCAGCTCACCATCGGCGATCCGCATCAGGTCGCGCGCCAGCGCCTCGCCGTCCTGGTAGCGATCGCCAGCCTCACGCGAGAGCAGCTTGTCGACCACTGCTTCAAGATCACGCGGCGGCTTTGGGATGAAGTCGCGCAGTCGCTGCCGCGGACCATGCAAGATCGACTGCAGCAACGCCTCGGTGGTCTTGCCAGCGATCGGCAAATGGCCAGTCACCGACTCAAAAATCGTCACCCCAAGCGAGTAAAGGTCGCTCGCCGGCGTCAAGTCGCGGCCTAGCGCTTGCTCAGGCGGAGCGTAATGCAGCGTGCCGAGGAAGCCGGCGTCATCTGACGTGAGTTGAGCCGAGGCTTGATCGAGCGCCTTGGCGAGGCCGAAATCCGTCAGCGCCAACGTGCCGTCTACAGCCACCAGGATGTTGCCAGGCTTCACGTCCCGATGCAGCAGCCGGCGGCGGTGAGCCAAGCCAAGCGCGTCCGCGACACCAGCGAAGCGCCGCGCCGCCTCAAGCGGCTCCATCGACGCCACCCCTAAGCGCCTAGACGCGTTGAGGTGCTTATCGAGGCTCATGCCTTCCACGCGCTCCATGGCGAAGAACAGCATGCCCTGCGCCTCGCCGTAGTCGTAGATCGGCACGATGTGCCGGTGGTGCATCGCGGCGGTGGCGCGCGCCTCCGCTCGGAAGCGCTTGCGCATCGTCGGGTCCGCAGCAAAGTCGCGCGACAACACCTTCAAGGCGACCTCGCGCTCAAGCTCCTCTTGCCAGCACAGGTAGACCGTGCCCATACCGCCGCGACCGAGCAGCCCCTTGACCTCGTAGGCGCCGATACGATCGGGGACGTCCACGTCGCCGCCGACGACCTGCTCTACAAACTCCAACGCGTTCATGCGACTCATGACATCCGCCGCCTCCTCGCCGCCTTCGTCTTCGAGCACGCGGCGCGCGTCGGCGGCGCCGCTGGCGCCGCTCAGCACATCAGCCATTCGACGATCCGCCCTGCTGTCGGGGGCGACGTCATCCGGGTGGCTCTTTGGCTCTTCTTCGCTCACAATTTGAGTTCTTCTGCGAGCCGCTTGAGCGCCCGACTCATTAACAGGTGCACGGCGTTCTCACTGCGATCCATCTTGGCCCCCACCTCGCGCGCGGCGAGGCCCTCGATCTTCATCAACATGATGACTTCGCGATGTTGCGCCGAGAGCCGCTTCATCGCGTCCTCAAGCAGCGCGAGTCGGTCCTTACGGTCCGCGCTAGTGACCGGTCCAGTGCGGCGATCTGCCAGCGGAAGATCCGTCTTGATCGAGTGTTCGCGGCGCGGGTCACGGGCCGCGACACCCAATTGATCACGCAGGATGCGCGCGACCTTGCGGCGCGCCAAGGTCACCAACCACGCCCCGGCGCTCTCTTCATCAGACAGCGTAGACCAAGAGTTCACCGCTTCGATCGCGACCTCCTGGAGCACATCCTCAGGGTCCATTCGCGCCCTAAGATTTGGACCCATCCTAAGATAAATCACCGAGAGCAGCCGCTCGCGGTGCCGCTCGAAGGCTACTTCAGGAGTGAGGGTCATCGGGATCCAGGTGACCAGAGATGCGGAGAGGATTCCGTCCCCGCCTGGATCTCTAATCTAAGCGATCTCGTCAAGGCCTGCGAGCGCCGGAAGCCAACACCGAAGGTCGACCAGCCACCTGCTTAGCCAGCGCGGACCGGGCCGTTAACGGGCCTCGACGCGAAGGCCCCGCCAAACTCCGGCGCTGCCGAACTCCTCGCCTGGACCGCCGCTCGCTGCAGCCACACCCCAACGAACCTCGCGCGGCAATGGCTGCGGCAGCTCAAGCTGCCAGGAGTCACCTGCCAGCCGCAACGACAGCGCGCGCCCGACGACCGAGAGCTCGAACGAACAGAACGCCCCGGCGCGCAGCGCCTCGCAGCGGCCCTCGCGCAGCACTCGCCTGACGCTGCCGTCGCTCGCGACGGCGAGCAGCGCGAAGCCTGCGTCCGCCTCAAACGCCATCGCGAAGCCGCCTCCGCTCGTCCAGCCAAACAAGAGCTGTAACTGCCGCGCCCCGCATGGCTGAATCTTGACCTCACCACGCGCGTCAAACTGCGCGCCGCGCACGGGCTCACCACGAATCGCGATCGCGCTCGCCTCTGCGAACGCTTGCTGCTGCCAGTCGCCACCAAGACACCACAGCGAACGCACCTGCTCGTCCCAAGCCGGCCTCGCGACGCTAGCGAAGGCGTGGAACGCTCGCTCAAGGGCGCCGAGCTCTTCGCGCGCCGCGTCAGCGACCGCGCCTGCATAGCCCGTACCCGCCGAGGTATTGCGCACCTTCACCGCGACGCGGCGCAGCGCCTGTGGATCCCGCCGCTCAGCGAACTCGAAGAACGCAACCCGAGCAGCGTAGCGATCACGCATCTCCAACCCTTGGGTCGCGTCCGTGCACAGCTGCCGTACGCCAGGGAGGTCTCCAGACGCCGCGAGGCGCCGCGAACGCACCCATCTTTGCGCAAAGAACGGCTGCGGCCCCAAGCTCGCATACCGCCCCTGCAACACCCGCTGCGCGACGATCGCCGCGAGGCCGTCATAGAACCAGCCAGGGTGCACGCGAAAGTTCGGGCACAGGGCGTAACGCGAAATATGGCAAGCCTCCCACGCGAGCATCGCCATGGTCTGCATGGGCAATCCCTGCGCCGCGATCACCGCGTCAGAGCACGGTGGCTGCACCGCGACGTGAGCGCTCTTCGAGCTCCAGTGTGACATCGCCTGATTAGGCCCAAAACGACCACCGGTTAAGCGACGGTCTGCGCGGCGATAATCGTCGACCTCGCGGTAGAGGTGCACACGCAGCAGCTCAGCAGGCGGCGATGTAGGCTCGCCGAAAAACGCGCAGACCTCGGGCCAAACCGGCTCCACCGTCGCCAGGGCCTGCGTCGCAACCCGCTCGTCAACGCCGCTGCAGTGAAGCTCGAAGAAGCGTCCTTCGACCACTACATCGGCCTGCGCGCTCAGCCCGAGCGCGAGCACAAGCGCTGGTGACAGCGCGAGCAGCCTCGACCTCATCCCTTGAGCTCCGCGGGCAGACGCCGCAGCTTGCCATCGCGGCCGACGCAGGCGAGCCGGGTCGAGCCCGTCGCGCAGACTGCGCCGTCGGACTCGCGGCGCGCCTCATACGCGAGCGTCACGGCTGCCCGGCCAGCTTCTTGGACGCGCACCCGGATCGCCACCACTTCGTCGTAGTCGACGGGCCTGTGGTAGCGGCACTGGAAGTCGACGACCTGCAACAAATCACCGCCGTCCTCGATCTGTCGATACGAGCGCCCGCGGAGTCGCATCCACTCAGTGCGCGCCTCCTCGAACCACGCGACGTAGCTGCCGTGATGGGCGACGGACATCCGGTCGGTCTCGCAATAACGAACGCGGACGTGATGCGGCGGGTCAGGGAAGTCAGCCATCTGCGCCCAAGCTACGACGATCGGCTCGCTCGCTCCACCCGCTCTCGCGCGAGTTCCATCGCGAGCTCGACCGGCGGGCGACCGTCTGCCGCTGCGCGGGCCAGCACGAGGCGAGCGGTCTCACCAACGCGCTCAAGCCGCTGCGCGTCCACACGCTGACGCTGAAGGTTCCAGATCGCGCCCTGGATCAGCGCGCCAGCGTTCGCGACGAAGTCGGGGACGACGAGCAAGCCTCGCTCGTGCGCAGCGACGACCGCGGCCTCATCCGCGAAGACGTTGTTAGCCGCGCCGCACACGCCACGGACGGGGATGGACCGCGCGACATCGACCGTCAGCCCGCCGCCGAGCGCGCACGGCGCGAACACGTCGGCGGCGGTCGCGAAGACTTGATCCACCGCGACGGCTCGAGCGCCGAGCCGAGCGACTGCGGCCTCGACGCGCGCAGGCACCACATCAGCGACGATCAAGGCCGCGCCGCGAGCAGCGAGCCGTTCACAGAGGCCAAAGCCGACCGCGCCGAGGCCCTGCACGACGCAGCGCAGCTGGTCCATCGGTTGGCCGAGCCGCTCCGCCAACGCCGTCAAAGCCGAGAGGACGCCGTCTGCGGTGGCCGCAGCGAGATCACCTGGGCCGTCATCTCTGGCCGTCGCGACGAACCGAGTCTCCTGGGCCACGGCGTTCAAATCTGCCGCGGTCGTGTTGACGTCTGGGCCGGTGTAGAACGAGCCGCCGAGCTCCTCAACGACGCGGCCGACGACGCGATACGCAGCCTCGCGATCGAGGTCCGGACGATCCAAGATCACCGCCTTCCCGCCGCCAGCAGGGACCTCCGCGAGCGCGCACTTCCAGGTCATCGCCCGGGCGAGCGCGACGACGTCTCGCTGAGCCGCCCAGAGGTCGTCGTAGGCCCAGCGGCGGATCCCCCCATGAGCCGGCCCGAGCCTCGTGTCATGCACCGCGACCAGGACCTGCGCGCGGCTCTCGCGGTCCCAGACGGCGCGCAGTTGCTCACAGTCTTGGCCTATCCGCTCGTCCATTACGCTGAGATTGTGGCATCTGCGGTCGCGAGCGGGAAGGATGGAAGCTGTGAGCCGTCCAATGCACGCCATGACCCGCCTGTCCATCCTCCTGACCCTGCTAGTCTTGCCATTGACGTCCTGCGTGGGCGGGATGAGCCTGCGCACCGAATCAGACCCTGAGCGCGTCAAACAAGAGCAAGCGCGCATCTCCAAGGACAAGGAGCGGAGGCGCTTCGAGCAAGTTCTGATCAAGCTGGATCAAGGGATGGAGAGCTACGCCATGGCGCTTGCAAACCAAGGCGACCCACGCGCGGACAAGCAGGCAGAGAAGCTCAAGACGTACCTGCGGGGCTTAGCGCTCGGCGACGAAGCGATGCCCGCGGGCGCCGAACGCAGCGCCTACGCCATTGGCGACAATCTACGTCTGCTCCGCGGACTCGCGGCCGACAGCTCCGAGCCTCGGCAGCAAGGCATCGCGCTTGCTGCCCTCGGCTTCTCGGAGCAGCGCGAAGTCACCGACGTGATCCTGCAAGGCACGATGTCCGAAGACCCTGAGATCGTCGACAAGGCGGTCTTCGGCCTCGCGGTCCTGCGGTCCCCGACCACGCTCCCCGGCCCGCTCGCGGCCGTGATTGAGAACGTGCGACACCCCGAAGACGGCCGAGTGCAAGCCGCCTGGGCGCTCTACCGCGTGCAAACCGTGAGCGCCAAGCCCGCAGAGATCATGAACTACTGGCGGCGCTATCTGACGACCGAGAAGGAGCTCGTGCCATCGGGCGTACTGGTCACCGCGGTTCGCGGCCTCGGCCTGTCCGGCGGGCCTGAGGACGCTGATTTGGTCGCGCCGATGCTGCAGCACCCGGTGCCGCGCCTCCGCATGGCCGCGGCGATCGCGCTAGGCCGCATGAACGCTCAGCGTCACTGGCGTGACCTGATCGCGCTAATCGAGCCCTCAGAGACCGTGCAAAACGTGCGGCTGCACGCGCGCAAGGCGCTGGCGGCGCTTGCCGGCAACAAGGACTACGGCTACGACCTTGCAGCGTGGCGCAAGGTCTTCGATCGCGGCGAGAACAAGTAGCGGCAAGGATCCGCCAGCGGCGGCGCGCCGCTGGGATGATTCTGCTAGGGCTATTCAGTGGGTGCAGCCCCGACGCGGGTGACCGCGCCGGAGGTCGCCGCGGCGCCGCGAAGACCCCGGCCGGGGCGCGCGCGGTGGCGCGAGGCTCGGTCCTGCCGACAGAGCTGCAACGGGCGATCCTTGAGGAGTGCCATCGACCGCTGCTGCGACGCATGCAGCGCGTCAAGGCGACGGCGACGACCTCCGCAGGGGAGCAGGTCCTCGTTCAGGCCAACCTCCCCGAGCTCGGGAGGGTCCGCGAAGGCCGCAGTGAGTGGCTGCTGAGAGACGGCCGCGTCCAGTCGCTCGACGGCGACCTAGCCGCCCCCGATCAATCTAAGCGAGTTCGCGACATCATCACTGTCGTCGACGCCGCGGCGTTCGGTCCGCTGCATCGCGCGCAGAGCTGCGTCCAGGACGGAGAGGCCTACACGCTGCGCGACGGCGACCAGTCCGTCACGATGGCCCTCTATGCAGACACCCTGCTGCCGGCTTCGTTCACGATCGAGGGCGTCACCATCACGATCGAGGACTACCTGCATACGCCGACCTCCTGGGTCGCGCGCGGGCTACGCCACCCGCGGCTAGGCTTATGCCGCGTCGTGTTTGAAGACGGCGGTATCCAGTTCCCACCCGACTACTTCACCACGACGCGCGACCGCGACGGGACGAGAGCCGCCATCCGCGCGCCGATCCCGGGGGCCGTCATCGAGACCCAATCGCCGACGCCGATCGTCGTCGAAGGCAAGGCGACGCAGCTGGTGCTGATGCCCGACCCTGGAGAATGGTCGACGCGCCATGAGCCGTACCGAGAGGTCATCGAGGCGCTGCAGGCTCAAGGACAACGGGTCGCGGGGTTTCCGTGCATCTTCGTAGGCGATCAACACCGCGGCATGCTCGCCGCGCCGTTCCGGCGCCGTGAGGGGGGACCAGCGTTCACGCCGCCTGCCGACTACGTGCTCGGCGATATCCCCGCTGGTCGTTTGCTGGTGGTCTACCCGACAGGAGGCGACCTCGACGCACGCGTCTTAGCGGGTAAACGACTCCTCGCGCGCGCGCTGGCTAATCGCAAGCTCACCGCGCAGGGGCCCATGATCGCGCAGCCGTTTATGCACCTGCACGAAGCTCCGCCAACGGCAGCGAAGCTCGCCGAAGCCAAGGTCCGCGTCTGGGTCCGGATCGAGTGACCATGCAGAAACCCACGCCATCGCCGCTCGCTCGGCACTGGGACCTCGACCCGGAGGTCATCTTCCTCAACCACGGCAGCTTCGGGGCTTGTCCGCGCGTCGTGATGCAACGCCAGCAAGAGCTGCGCGCGCAGATGGAGGCGCAGCCTCTCAAGTTCCTCTATCGAGATCTGGAAGGCATGCTCGACGAGGCGCGCGCGCCGCTAGCTGCGCTGATCGGCTGTGACTCTGACGACCTCGCCTTCGTGCCGAACGCGACGACCGGCGTGAACACGGTCTTGCGCTCGCTGACGTTCCGCCCGGGCGACGAGCTGTTGGTGACCGACCACGAATACAACGCGTGCCGCAACGCGCTCGACTTCGTCGCCGAGCGTAGCGGTGCGAAGGTCGTCGTCGCGAAGGTGCCGTTCCCGATCGACCACCCCGACACCGTCGTCGCGCGCGTGCTTGAGCAGGTCACAGCGCGAACCCGGCTGCTGCTGATCGACCACGTCACGAGCCCGACCGGCGTCGTGAACCCTGTCGAGCAGCTCGTCGCCGCGATGCGAGATCGGGGCGTCGACACGCTCATCGACGGCGCGCACGCGCCTGGGATGCTGCCGCTCAACCTCGATGCGCTCGGCGCGGCCTACTACACCGGCAACTGCCACAAGTGGCTCTGCACGCCAAAGGGGTCCGCGCTGCTGCACGTCCGCCGCGACCGCCAAGAGCAGATCCGCCCGCTAAACATCAGCCACGGCGCCAACTCCCAGCGCGCGGACCGGTCTCGCTTTCGGCTTGAGTTCGACTTCTGCGGCACGGCCGACTACACGCCGTTCCTGTGCGTGCCGGCGGCGCTCTCGTTCCTGCAGGGCCTCTGGCCAGGCGGCATCCCCGAGCTCCAACGCCGCAACCGCGCGCTCGCCCTCGCTGGGCGCGCGCTGCTTTGCGAAGCGCTCGGCGCACCCGCTCCCAACCCTGAATCCATGATCGGCTCGCTGGCCTCGGTGATCCTGCCGTGGTCCGACGAACCAGTGGAGATGCCGCAAGAGATTGACAAGGATCAGGTTAGGATGTGGGAAGACCACCGGATTGAGGTCCCGATCATGCGCTGGCCTGCGCTCGGCCTGCGCCTTTTACGCATCTCACCGCAAGCCTACAACGACTTAGGGCAGTACGCCCACTTGGCGGAGGTAGTCAAAACAATCGTTTGAAACTACCGTTTGACGGCCTAGATCTCGCTGATCATGCCGACGACGGACACCAAGGAAACGATCCTCGACGCCGCGGAGACCCTCTTCGCGGAGCAAGGCTTCGCCGCGACCTCGCTGCGCCAGCTCACCCAGCGCGCCGAAGTGAACCTCGCCGCTGTCAACTATCACTTCGGCTCCAAAGACGAGCTGGTGAAGGCGGTCCTGCTCCGCCGCATCGAGCCGATCAACGCCGAGCGTCGGCGGCGCCTCGACGCGCTTTCCTCCCCCTCGCTCGAAGACATCGTGCGGGCGTTCCTCGAGCCAGCGCTGCGCGCGATCGACCAGTGCGGACCAACGAGCGACGGCCGCTCAAACGGCCTCGCGCGGATCTTCGGCAGGGTGACCGTCGAACAACCGTCGTTCTTGCGCGCCTTCTTCACGGAGCAGTTCGGTGAGCTCGCGCACAGGTTCGTCACCGCGCTGCAAGCGACGGCGACGAACATCGACGCCCAAGACGCCTGGCTGCGCATGCACTTCACCGTCGGCGCGATGGCTCACACCCTGCAGAGCGCGCACATGTTGACCGAGATCAGCGGCGGCGCGTGCGGCGCCAATGACGCCGAAGCGCTGGTAGAACAGCTCGTCGCATACGCCGTCGGAGGATTTGACGCCAAAGGGGTCAGCCAGTGAGGGTGCTCTCATCCGTTACGATGGCCTGCGCGCTGTTCTCGGCGTGCGCCGTCGCGCCCCCGCCATCGGTCGCAGGCGAGCTCGAGGTCGAAGTCCCGACGAGCTGGAGCAGCGCGTCGGCGCGAACCGAGGAAGACGCCGCCGCCCTGTCTACAGAGTGGTGGCGTGAGTTCGGCGACGAACGCCTAGACGCGCTGATCTCGCTAGGCCTCACGAATAACCTCGACCTGCGGGCCTCGATCGCGCGCTTCGAGGCGGCTGCCGCGGCGCACGCCATCGCCGGCGCGCCGCTCATGCCCGCCGTCGACGCGAGCTTCAACGCCGACCGCACCAAACGCCTCTTCCTCGGCTTCCCGTTCGGCGGCGCCACCGGAGCGCCGTCCGCGAACTTCACCCAGTACGGGCTCTCGCTCGGGGTTCGCTGGGAGCTGGACGTGTGGGGCCGACTACGGAGCGCCGACGCAGCGGCGCTCGCCGACCAGCAAGCTGCGGTCCACGACTTACGCGGCGCGCAGCTGAGCCTGACCGCGCAGATCTGCCGCGCGTGGTTCACCGCGATCGAGGCGCGACAGCAGCTCGAGCTCGCCGAAGCAACGGCTGCTGCGTTCGAGCAGACGCTCTCGGACGTGCGCGACCGCTTCCGCCGGGGCCTGCGACCGGCGCTCGAAGTCCACCAAGCCGCGAACAACCTCTCCGCGGCCCACGCCAACATCGCGCAACGAGCAGACCTCCTCCAACGCGCCGGGCGCCAGCTCGACACGCTGGTCGGCCGGTATCCAGCCGGAGATTTCACGGTCACCGAGGCGCTCCCCGCGGTCATCCCAGAGGTGCCAGCTGGCCTACCGAGCCAGCTCCTGCAGCGGCGGCCCGACCTACGCGCGGCCGAGCGGCGGGTCGCCGCGGCTGGTTGTCGCGTAGATGCAGCCGAGGCGGCGCTCTACCCAAAGATCGCCTTGACGGCTTCGGGCGGCACTCAGAGCCTCGACCTCGAGGGGCTCACGGATGATGACCTGCGCGTCTGGGGTATCGGCACCAACCTGCTACAGCCCCTGTTCCAAGGCGGCGCGCTCCGCGCCGAGGTCAAGCGCCAGCAAGCCGCGCGCGCCGAGGCGCTCGCGAACTACGGCGCGACGGTGCTGCGCGCGTTCAACGAAGTAGAGGACATCCTCGCCGCAGAGAACCACCTCAAGCAGCAGCTCTCCGCTCTGGGAGAGGCTGCGTCGCACGCCGCACGAGCGCGAGACCTCGCGCGCGAGCGATGGGCGATGGGGCTGGCTGACTTTTTGACCGTCGCAGATGGGCAACGCCAAGCGTTCCAGACGGAGTCGACGCGCCTGACCATCGCTCGACAACGCGTCGACAACCGAATCGACCTGCTGCTCGCGCTCGGCGGCGGTTTCGCAAACGAGAGCGACTCAGAGGTGCGATGAGCATGCTTCGCCTAACCCTTCAGATCCTGCTGCCGATCGCCGTACTCGGCGGCGGCGCTGGCGCCGCCTACCTGATCGTCAGCAACACCAAAGACCCAGTAGTCATGGCGCCGGCGAATCCCTGGCCGCTGGTCCGCACCGTTGCCGCGCTGCCTGCGACCGAGCGCCTGACCGTCACGGCCAGCGGGACCGTCGAGCCGCTGCGCACGGTCGAGCTCGCCGCCGAGGTGTCGGGTCGCGTCGTCGCGACCCACGCGTCGCTGCGCGCAGGCGGCGTGTTCGCAGCGGGCGACGTGTTAGCGAAGATCGACCCGACAGATTTCCAGCTCGCGATCGCTCAGCACGAGTCCGCGCTCGCGCGCGCGGAGCTGCGCCTCATGCGAGAGGAGGCTGAGGCCGAAGCTGCCGTACGCGCGTGGCGTAAGCTCGAAGGCGACCGCCCAGCTGACGCGCTGGTGCGACGCGAACCTCAGATCAAGGACGCGAGGCTCGCTGTAAAGGCTGCGAAAGCCATGCTCGAGCGAGCTCGCCTAGACCTCGCGCGCTGCGCCGTGCAGCTGCCGTTCGCCGGGCGCGTGCGCAGCGTTCACGCTGACATCGGTCAGATCGTCCAGCGCGGCCAGCGGCTCGCGGTCACCATCGACACCAGCGAGCTAGAAGTGCGCTTGCCGATCTCGCTACGAGACGCTGGCTGCGTGGACCTACCGCTGAGCGCGAGCGACGAAGACGGGCCCGAGGTGACGCTGACCAGCGACTTCGCCGGCGAAGCGCGCGCTTGGCCCGGCCGGATCGTTCGGATCGAGGGCGAGATCGATCGGAGCACGCGGCAGCTCACGGCGATCGCGCGCGTCAGCGACGCCGGCGAGCCGCCGCTGTTAGTCGGGATGTTCGTCCAAGCCAAGATCAAGGGGCGGGAGGCGCAAGGCGTCTTCGCGGTGCCGCGCGCGGCGTTCGTGACACGCGACGAGCTGTGGGTCGTGGAAGACCGCGTCGACAAAGCCGGTGAAGTCTCACAGCGCCTGACGCGACGACGCGTCGACGTGCTACGAACCGAGCGAGACCGGGTGCTGGTCCGCGCCGGACTGCGAGCTGGCGAGCGCGTCTGCCTCACAAGCCTGCAAGCGCCTGTTGAGGGCATGCGGGTGCGCGCTAAAGGCGACGTCGCCGCCGCGGAGGAGCGCGCGCGATGACGGACGAGTCGAACCCGAGCAACGCCGCGGAGGAGGTCACCGTTCCAGCGGCCGAGGGCCGTGGCTTCTTCGCGCGATTCGCCCAAAATCATGTCGCCGCGACGCTGCTCGCGCTCGCCTTCGTCGTCGCCGGCGCTTCTACGCTGATCACGGGGCAAGTCCGCCGCGAGGTCTTCCCTGAGATCAAGCCGAACGTCGTAAGCGTGACCGTCGCCTACCCAGGCGCGAGTCCAACCGAGGTCGAGCACGGCGTCTGTCAGATCATCGAAGAGGCCGTCGCGAGCGTGACCGGCGTCGAGAAGATCACCTCGGTCGCGAGCGAAGGCGCCGGCACGGTCATGGTAGAGGCGCTCCAAGACGCCGACGTCGGCCGCGTCCTGAATGACATCAAGAACCAGGTCGACGCGGTCACCAACTTCCCGACCGAGGTCGAAGAGCCGATCATCTCGCAGCTCGTCGTGCGCAAACACGTGATCTACGTCTCGATCTCGGGGGACGTCGGTGAGCGGCCGCTGCGGCGCCTCGCCGAGCAGGTCCGCGACGCGCTCACGGACCTCCCCGAGGTGACGCAAGTCGAGCTCGAGGCGGTCCGACCGTATGAGCTAGCGGTCGAGATCAGCAGCGCTGCGATGCGTGAATATGGGCTAACCATCGACCAGGTCGCGGCTGCGATCCGGGCCAGCAGCCTCGATCTGCCCGCCGGCGCGATCAAGAGTACGGATGGTCAGACGCTGCTGCGGATCCAGGCCCAGGCTTATCGAGGCAGCGAGTTCGAGGACATCTCCGTGCTCACTCGGCCAGACGGCTCCGAGCTAAAGCTCCGGGAGGTCGCGCGCGTCACCGACGGCTTCGAGGACCAGGACCTGTCCGCTCGCTTCGACAGCGAGCCGGCGGCGCTGGTGAAGGTGTTCCGCGTCGGCGACCAAGACGCCATCGTGATCACCGACGCGGTGCGGCGCTGGGTAGCAGAAGAGGGGCGTGCGCTCATGCCAGCGGGCGTCGAGATCACGACCTGGAAGGACGAGTCGGTGATCTTGAAGAGCCGCATCGAGCTGCTGCTGCGCAACGCCGGCCAAGGCCTGGTCTTGGTGTTCATCATCCTGGCGCTGTTCCTGCAGTTGCGCTTAGCCGTCTGGGTCGCGGTCGGCATCCCCGTCGCGTTCCTCGGCGCGATCGCGTTCATGCCGGTGGTCGACGTCTCGATCAACATGGTCTCGCTGTTCGCCTTCTTGCTGGTGCTCGGCATCGTCGTCGACGACGCGATCGTGGTCGGCGAGAACATCGCGCGCCACCGCCGCCTGGGCACCAACCCGATGCTCGCCTCGATCCGCGGCAGCCGCGAAGTTCGCAAGCCCGTGTTCGCGTCGGTCTTGACCACGATGGTCGCGTTTCTACCGATGCTGTTCTCGGTGCCAGGATCCGATGCCCAGATCTGGCGCGTGATCCCGTGCATCGTCTTGCCGGTGTTGGCCCTGAGCCTCATCGAGTCCCAGCTATGCCTGCCATCACACCTCACCTTAATGGGCGATGACGACGCACGCCGTCCGTGGCTCGGCGCCCGCGCGCTCGGCTGGGCGCAAGGCCTCGTTCAAAGCGCGCTGAACTGGATCATCATCTGGGTCTATCAGCCGTCGCTCAAGCTCTGCATGCGCTGGCGTTACACCACGATCGCGGCCGCGATCGCGACCGCGGTGGTCATCGTCGCAATGGTCGCGGCCGGGTCGCCGCGGTTCGTTTTCTTCCCGACGGTGGAGGGCGACAACATCGTCGTCTCCTTGACGCTGCCGCAAGGGACACCGATCACGCAAACGACGAAGACGCTGGCGAAGATCGAGCGAACGGCGCGAGAGCTGTGCTCAGAGTTCGATGAAGCGCAGCCAAGCGACGGCGAGCTGCTCGACCACATGCTGGCGACGGTCGGCGCGCAGCCCTACGGCAAAGAGCAGGCGATGAACATCGGCAACCTCAGCGCCCCGACCCAGTCGGGGTCGCACCTCGCCGAGCTAAACCTACAGCTGCTCCGCTCTGAGCGACGCGCCCCCTCCTCCGACGAGGTGATGGCCGCGCTCCGCCAGCGGATCGGGACCATCCCGGAGGCCGTTGAGCTGACCTACACGACCTCCTTCATCAGCACCGGCAAAGACATCGACCTCGAGCTCTATCACGAGGACATGGACACGCTCCGCGCGGCGGTCACCGACCTGCAGCGCGAGCTGAAGACCATGCCCGAGGTCAAAGACGTCGCCAGCACGTTCCGGCTAGGAAAGCGCGAGCTGGGGCTGCGCATCAAGCCATCGGCAGAGCCCCTCGGTCTGAGCCAGAGCGCGCTCGCGAGGCAAGTTCGCCAGGCGTTCTACGGCGAAGAGGCGCAGCGTATCCAGCGCGGCCGCGACGACGTCAAGGTCATGGTGCGCTACCCCAGCGACGAGCGCCGGTCCCTGCAGGACCTCGACCAAATGCACATCCGCACAGCGTCAGGAGACGAGGTGCCGTTGCACGTCGTCGCCGACATTGAGCATGGACGCACGCTCTCGTCGATCACGCGCGTGAACCAGAAGCGCGCGCTGCGCGTCAGCGGCGACATCGACGAGAACGACCCGAACGCCAGCGCTGCCGCCGTCAACACGCGCCTAGAACAGACCGTCATGCCGCAGCTCGTCGCCCGCTATGGCGGGCTCAGCTGGGGCTTCGAAGGCGATCAAAAGAAGAAAGCCGACATCCTCTATGCGCTCGCAGGCGGCTTCATCATCGCGCTGTTCGTGATGTATGCGCTCATGGCGATCCCGCTGCACTCATTCCTGCAGCCAGCGTTGATCATCACCGCGATCCCCTTTGGAGCCGTCGGCGCGGTGCTTGGGCACCTCTTAACAGGCTACGACCTGAGCCTGCTCTCCACGCTCGGGGTGATCGCGCTGTCCGGCGTCGTCGTCAACGACAACATCGTGCTCGTCGACTGGATCAACCAGCAGCGCGCGCGATCCGGCTCGCTCCTTGAGGCAGTCAGCACAGCCGGCGCCGCGCGCTTTCGCCCGATCCTGCTGACTTCGCTGACGACCTTCTTCGGGTTGCTGCCGCTGCTGCTGGAGCGGAGCGTGCAAGCGCGCTTCATGATTCCAATGGGGGTCTCGCTCGCGTTCGGGGTGCTCTTCGCGACGCTCGTCACCCTGGTCCTGGTGCCCTGCCTATACCTGATCCTGGAAGACGTGCAGCGCGCGGCCGCGGCCGCTTGGCGCTGGCTCTATGGGGCGCCCGCGGGAGACCCGAACGCCAGCCCGCGGTAACCCGCCATGTCACGGCAAAGTCACGCGTAATTCTGCATGCTCAAATGCATTACGGTCTTCGGCGCGACGGGATCCGGGCCGGCACTACCCTGCCAACCAACCCAAAAGACGCGCCGCCTCGGGTTGATACTGAGACTGCGTCTCAGTATCGTAACCGTCGTCTTTCACCGAACCTCCAACAATGCGAATCATCAAGACATCCCTGTTCCTCATTGCGGCATGCCTGCCCGCCACCGCGCAGCAGGTCCACTACCCCGATAACCAGCACTCGAACCCGCCTGGGATAGGCTTCCCGTTGTACACGCCGGGCGGCGGCCTCGCAGGCCTCACCGTTCGCACGCAGTTCCTGTGCCCGGACAGCTTCCTGCAAACTCAGAACCTGTCCGCTGGGTTCGTGACCAGCATCGGCCTCTCGATCGGCGGCGCCGGCTTCTATGACCAGTTCGTGATCCGCGCAGGCACTGCCGGTGTCGCCAACCTCGGCGCCTCGTGGTCCGCGAACCTGCCCGACCAGCGGATCCAACGCGACCTCTCCAACACCTTGATCACTGGCGGCGGGACGCCTGCCAACCCGGTGAACATCTGGGTCGACTTCCCCCTCGCCCACCCGTTCTACTACGAGCCGGGCGACAGCGTCGTCGTCGACCTGACGACGAACATCTTCGCCCCACCGGGACCGCCGCCCTCTTACTGCACGACCACCGTCGGCGGCGGCGTAGTCGAGCGCGCCTACAACTTTAGCTACTTCCCTGGCTCGCCGGCGACCAGCTTCAACACCAACGGCCTGAAGTTCCGCTTCAACGTCGCGCCGCTGGAGATGGTCGAGTTTGGCGCTGGCTGCAGCAGCGCCGGGAGCACGACGCCGGACCTCGGCGCGACTGGCTCGCCGCAGCTCGGCACCACGACCGTAGTCACCGCGTCCAACGTCGTACCGAACGGCCTGGGCATCTTCGTCGTCGGCTGGTCCAACGTCAGCAACGCTGGCGTCGCGCTGCCCCTAAACATCGGCGGCAGCTGTGACCTGCTGGTCTCGGCGGACGTGCTGATGCCGATGGTGAACCCCGCAGCGGGCCCAGCCGGGTTCGCGCTGTCGATCCCCAACAACGCGGCGCTGCAAGGCGAACACGTCTACACGCAGTTCGCGCAGTATGACGCGAACTCACCAGCCACCATCCCTTACGTTCTCAGCGAAGGCGGCATCCTGCCGATTTACTGATCTCGACGCTCGATGGACAACGCAGTAGCCACCGCGCCTAGCGCGGTCACCAAGACGACCCTCCGCCCTTTGACAAAGCGGGCGGGGCGGTCGAACCAGCGCCGAAACGCGCTGATGCGATGGCTGCGTAAGATCCATCTCTACAGCGGGCTCGCGCTGCTGCCTTGGGTGTTCATCTACGGCATCAGCGGGTTCCTGTTCAACCACGGCGGCTCCTCAGCTGAAGGGCGCGACCTACCCATCGCAGCCGAGCACGCCGCGTCGCTCGCCTTATCCAGCGACGATCTCGGCGCCCGCTTGCTCGCGGCGACCGACAAGCAAGCGCCGGAGGCCGAGGCCTCCATCTCAGGCTCATGGACGTTTGACTTCCGCGATCCAAATGCTGAGCAGAACTTCCGCCTGTCGGTGCCGACCGACGGCGCTGACGCGCGGCTGACCAAGCGCAGCGCGCGCGCATCCCAGTCCACCGCTTACGCGAGCGACACCTTCGCCAAGGAGCGCGCCGCCGCAGAGGCGGCGGCGATCGCCACGCTCGCGGGGATCGGGATGCCGCATGAGGGGCTCCGCGCAGTGGCCGGCCCATCGCTCCGCGTCAAGTCAGCAGACAAGCGCTGGTTTACGACGCTAACGCGTGATCGCGTCAGCGAGAGCCCGATCAGCGCGTTCGACTTGGACCTCTTGATGCGACGGCTGCACGTCACCCACGGCTACAACCGCGCTGAATGGTCGCGCGTCATCTGGGCGGTGTTCGTCGACATCATGTCGTTCGCGATGGTGATGTGGGCCATCACCGGCATCGCGATGTGGTGGCAAAAGAAGAACCTTCGCTTGGCGGGTAGCATCGTCATCGCCGTCGCGTTCGGCGGCGGGGTCGCGCTGATCCTCGCGCTGCAGGCGGTGTTCAACCGCTGACATCCATCACCGGTCACCGCAACCAGCGGACATTGCCTAGGCCTGCCGGAAGGCGACGTCCACCCAGCGACCTCACCGAAACACTCCAAACCCTTAATGATGTGCACCTCAACCAACCTCAGCTCGATCGGCCCATTCCAGGTCGACCTCTGCGACTGCGGCGCGGTGCAAGTCCACCTCGGGCCCGCTACGTTCCGCTTGACGCCCGAGTCGCTGCCGCAACTCGCCGCGACGCTGGAGCTCGCCACCCAACGATTACCGGCGGTGCAACGCGCCATCGCGCCGCACGCCGCCCCTGAAGACCATGCGCGCAACTAACCCGCGTGACACGCTCTGATACACCGCTACCCGCCTACGTAAATCCGATGAATTGCCACCTCCTGATAAGCGCCGCGCTGTTGCTGCCGGTGATCGCCGTCTCACAGGACACCACCGAAGCCGCAGCGCGAACGGAAAAGACGATGCTGAGCACTGTGCACCCAGCGGTGATGCCGCACGCGATCACCAGCTTCGGCGCGTGCCGCGTCGGCTCGTGGCTCTACGTCTACGGCGGCCACATCGGTCGCGCCCACGACCACAACAAGCACAACGTGCTCGGCGCGTTCCGGCGCTTGAACATGGTCGACGGCCAATCTTGGCAAGAGCTACCGACCGGGCCTGCGCTGCAGGGGACCTCGCTCGTGGCCGCGCCGGACGGCTCCGTCTACCGGGTCGGCGGGACCGACGCACGCAACGAACCTGGCGAGGACGACGACATGCACTCGACCTCGTCCGTTCACCGCTTCGACCCTGCCGTGGGTAAGTGGGAAGTGATGACGCCGCTCCCTGAGCCACGCTCGTCTCACGACGCGATCGTCTGCGAAAACAAACTCTATGTGGTCGGCGGCTGGGAGCTCGACGGCGAAGACGGCCAATGGCACGAGACCTGCTGGGTCGCAGACCTCGCGCAGCGCCCGCTCGAGTGGAAGGCGCTGCCCGAGCTTGATGACGTCCGCCGCGCGTGCGCCGTCGCGACCCTCGCCGGCAAAGTCGCGGTCTTGGGCGGCCTCAACGGCCGCAAGATGGTCTCTTCGGTCCGTGTGCTTGACCCAGCTACCAACACCTGGAGCGAGGGGCCTGACCTGCCCGGTATGGCCTTCGGCACCGCGGCCCTCGGCGTCGACGGCTGGCTCTACGCCACCATCATGGACGGCCGGATGATGAAGTGGGACGGCAGCAAAGAGAGCGACTGGCAGCCAGTCGCGCAGCTCGAGATGCCGCGCTTCTTCCACCGCATGGTGCCGGCGCTCGAAGCGGGCCGCATCCTGACGTTCGGCGGCGCCAACATGGGCGGCCACATGCGCACCATGGAGCACGTCTCGATTGACGGTGAAGGCCGCAACGAGCTGCGCGAGTACGTGATCCCCGCGCCGTCGCAGGTCGCCTACCGCCAAGCGCTGATGCTGCACAACGACACGCTCTGGGCGATCGGCGGCAACCGCGGCAACCCTGGCGAGCGCTTCGCGCCAGAGCAGTTCGCCACCGACGTATGGAAGATCGACCTCACCACGATGACCGCGGCGAAGGTCGGCGACCTACCAGAAGGCTGCCAGTCCATGGCGAGCGTCACCTGGGGGCGCCGCGGCGACAACCTGATCGTAGGCGGCCTCGGCGTGGTTGACGGCAAGGCTCAGAGCCGCAGCAGCGCGTTCCGCTGGGACATGCGGAAACGGCAAGCCAGCCCGGAAGACGCAGCGCTCGACGCGCCGCGCACGCAGTGCCAAGCCGTCGAATACGACGGCAAGGTCTACGTCATCGGCGGCGTCGACTTCATGCCAGACAACACGGGCGGCTCGACCAAGGGGGACACTCGGGAGGTGCTCGTCTACGACCCTGCGGCTGACGAACCAGAGTTCGTGGAGGCGGGGATTCGCCTGCCGCGGCCGCGGCGCTCCTTCGGCGCGACCATGCTCGGCAGCAAGCTCTACCTGATCGGCGGCCTCGGTGAAGGCTTCGAACACGCTGGCCCCTGTGACGTCTACGACTTCAAGTCCGGCGTTTGGAGTGAACTGGAGGCACCCTCCGCTTGGGTCTCACCGCAGGTGGCCACCATCGGTGAGAGGCTTTACGTCGCCTGCGGCGGAACGATGCGCGGCATGCGGTTCAATCAAGATCGCTCGATCGTGGCCTACGAGCCTGGGCGAGGCTGGCGAACCGTCGTCGGCGAGCTGCCCTTCGAGACGCGGCACGTCCGCATGCTGACCAGCCGCAACCGCTTGATGTTCTACTCGGCAAACGATGAGCGACGCGACCGGATCATGATCCGCACGTTCGAACCTGATCACGCCGTGATGATCCCCGATGCGCCCTTCCACCGATAAGTGAACGCTGGCCTCAGCGGGCCAGCGCCCGCTTTTTCGGTATAGCGTAATCATGGCTGGGCGGTGAATCGGCACTGCTGCGTGACCAAGAGGTGACACACACAACGCGCCACTGACACATAGTCAAGCGCAGTGAGTTTCGTGCTTTATGGAGCGTGCCAGACGCACGTGTCGCTGTCAGCGATGCAGCCGCTGCACCGGGAACGGGAGACGATCGCGAGGACTCTGCTCGGAGCGCGAAAAGCTGGCCGCTGTAACGGGGCTATGATCCTCGCGACGTGCAACCGCTTTGAGATCATCGTCGACACGCACCTGACCGCTAGCGAGGTCCATGATGAAGTGCTCGGCGACTTTGACGTCCCGCTACACCTGCACGAAGACGCGGCTGCGATCGCGCACCTCGTCCGCGTCGCGACCGGCCTCGAATCCCTCGTGCTCGGCGAGGACCAGATCCTGGGTCAAGTCGGGCAGGCATTCCGTGACTCTGAGGCGCAAGGGCTGCTCGGCAAAGGTCTGCACATGGTGTACTCCCGGGTCATGCACGCCGCCCGGAAGGCGCGTCAATCCCGCCCAGTCGTCTCTGGCCCCCGCTCCGTCGCCGAGCTAGCAGCGCGGACCTGCCGCGAGGCGGGCGGTCGCGTCGCCATCATCGGCGCCGGCGCCACCGCGCAGACTACCGCCGAGAGCCTCCGCGATCTCGGCGCCCAGCACCTGCACTTCGCAAACCGCACGGTGCCCCACGCCGAACGCCTGGCGTCTCACTTCAACGGGACCGCCGGCTCCATCGACGACATGCTCGCGACGCCGCCTGACGTCGAAGCGGTGATCGTCGCGATCGAAGGCCGACAGCTCAAGCTGCCGATCGCCAAGATGCCATCGCTCCAGCTCGTCGTCGACATCTCGCAGCCGGCAGTCGTCACCGGCCTCGAAGAACACCCGGGCGTCCGCCACCTTGATCTGGACAAACTCGCGCTCCAACAACAAGAGCACGAACAATCCCTCCAGCAATGGCGCGACCGAGCGGTCAGCTTCGCGGCCGACGAGGCCGACCGAATCTGGCGAGAACTTGAGCAAGGTAACGTAGACCTCGGCCAACTGCTCGGCCTGCATGTTGAGAACGCCAGCGCAGAGGTCGACCGGGCGCTGCGGGGCAAACTCCGCGCCCTCGCGCCCGAATTAGCCGAAGAGGTCCGCCGGCTCGCAGAGCGAGTCGCACGACGCAACGCTCACTTACACCTCAGCGACGTCAAGCACTTCGCGAATCCATGATCGTGTTCGGAAGTCGCGGTAGCGACCTCGCGCTCACCCAGACTCGGTGGGTTGCCGAAGGCGTCAAAGCCGCGACGGGCGAGGACTATCGGATCGAGGTGATGGTCACGACCGGGGACCGCATTCAAGATCGACCGCTCTCAGGGATCGGCGTCAAAGGCCTGTTCACCAAGGAGCTCGAAGACGCCCTCCGCAGCGGCGCGATCGACGCGGCAGTCCACAGCCTCAAGGACCTGCCCGTAGACGATCCAGACGGACTAACGCTAGGGGCCATCCCAGCGCGCGAAGACGCGCACGACGTCTTGGTGACGCGCGAAGACGCGCTCGAAGCAGCAGGACAACCGCTCGATTGCCTGCGCGCTGGCGCATCACTCGGAACGTCGTCGCCGCGCCGCGCGCGCGCGGCGCTCTCCGCGCGCGCAGACCTGAAGACCGAGGACATCCGCGGCAACGTGCCGACGCGGGTCGAGAAAGCGCGGCGCGCCGATTACGACGCCGTCGTGCTCGCCGCGGCTGGGCTGAACCGGCTTGGCCAGGATCTCAGCGGCCTGGTTTCGCAGCCCCTCCCTCTTGGGACCTTCACTCCAGCGCCTGGGCAAGGCGCGCTCGGCGTACAATGCCGCGCCAAAGACGAGCGCACCCTCAACGCGCTCGCGGCGATGCACGATCCGGTCACGGCGCGCTGCGTGAAGGCGGAGCGCGACGTGTTGCAGGGGCTCGGCGGCGGCTGCTCGATGCCCCTGGGCGTCCTGATCGAACCAATCGCCGATCGCTTCCGCGTCCGAGCAGCGCTCTTCGGCGGAGAGCCCAATGCAGCGCTACACGAAGCGCTAATCGGCGACGCCCCAGACGCGATGGCAGCGGCGATCGTGGAGAAGTGGCGACCGCTCATCGGCGCTCCGCTGCGCGGCCGCCGCGTCGCGACCATCCGCCCAGACGGCGAGCGCAGCGGCTTGACCGCGGCGCTCGCGATCGCTGGCGCCGAGGTCACTGCGCTCGGTTGGACGAGGACCGAGGCGCTAAAGGTGGAGCGGCAGCAACTAGAAGCTGTGATCTCACGCGAGGCGCTCGCGTTCACCTCCACACGCGCGGTTCGGCACTTCGTCGCCGCCTGCCAAGAGCACGACCTGATGCCATACGAGCGCCCCGCCCTGGCCGTCGGAGCCGCGACCGCGACCGAATTGGTGCGCTGCGGCTTCGTCGAGGTCCACCCAGCAGCAGGGCGCGGCGGCGAGGCGCTGGCCGCGCTCTGCGCCGCCTCTGGCCACACGGACGTCGCGATGCCATGCGCCGAAGCGCGCCATGAAGGCTTCGAACAGCGGGCTGCCAAAGAAGGCGTTGCGGTGTTGGCGTTGCCGGTCTATCGACTGCTTGACACAGAACCCGACGCGGCTGAAATCCCCCCAGACCTGGACGCGTTCGTGTTCACGTCGCCGTCATCCGTCGCTGCGTGGCACGCAGCGACCGACGGCGGCACCGACCTTCGAGCCGTCGCCATCGGCACCACCACCAGCGACTCACTCCATCAATACGGCTTCGAACAGGTCACGTGCCTACCTGAACCGACGCCAGCCGCCCTCATCGACGCCTTGTCTCACGGACCGACCTCATGATGCACGACAGACCCCGACGCTTGCGTAAGTCGAGCGCTGTCCGCGAGCTCATCGCCGAGACGCGGGTGCACGCCAAGGACCTAATCCAACCGCACTTCGTCGTCGCCCAAGACGGCGCAGAGGAGGCTATCGACGCGCTCCCCGGGATCTCCAGGCAGGGCATCGAGCGGCTGCTGCACACCGTAGAGCAAGACCTCAAGCTCGGGATCACCTCCGCGCTGCTGTTCGGGGTCGTCGACACGAAAGACGAGCTCGGCTCGGCCGGACATGACCCGAACGGGCCCGTCCAAAACGCCGTCAAGGCGCTCAAAGAGCGCTTCGGCGATGACCTGCAGGTCATCGCCGACGTGTGCCTCTGCACCTACACCGACCATGGACACTGCGGCGTCGTCGAAGGAGACCGCGTCAAGAACGACGAGAGCCTGCCGCTGCTAGCGCGTCAGGCGGTCTCGCTCGCCGAGGCAGGCGCCGACATGGTCGCCCCGAGCGACATGATGGACGGCAGGATCTTCGCGATGCGGGAGGCCCTCGATGACGCTGGACTGACGGACTGCTCCATCATGAGCTACGCGGCCAAGTACGCGTCCAACTTCTACGGTCCGTTCCGCGAAGCGGCCGCGTCTGCGCCAAAAGCCGGCAGCGGCCCGCGAGACCGAAAGACGTATCAGATGGACTATCGCAACCGCGGCGAAGCGGTCCGCGAAGCCTTACTAGATGTCGAGGAGGGCGCGGATGTGATCATGGTGAAACCCGCGCTCGCCTACCTCGACGTGATCCAATCCGTGCGCGCCGCAGTCGATCGACCCGTCGCGGCCTACCTCGTCAGCGGCGAATACGCCGCCGTCGAGGCGCTCGCTGAGCGCGGCCTCGCCGACCGCGCGGCGCTCGTCCACGAACACCTGACGGCCGTCCGCCGAGCAGGCGCTGACATCCTCATCACCTACCACGCGCGCCGCGCGCTGCGTGAAGGCTGGCTCGACTAGCGAATGACTCAAGACACCACACGTTCATCCGAGCTGTTCGAACGCGCGCTGCGGGCGATGCCTGGCGGGGTCTCGTCACCGGTCCGCGCGTTCCGCGCCGTAGGAGGCACCCCGCTGTTCGTCGATCACGCGCAAGGCGCATACCTGACAGACGCCGACGGCAACTCCTACCTCGACTTCGTCATGTCTTGGGGGCCGCTGATCCTTGGACACGCTCACCCTAAGGTGACCGGCGCGATCGCTGAGCAGGTCTTACGCGGGACGACCTACGGCGCTCCTCACGTCGCAGAGCTTGAGCTAGCAGAGTTAGTACGCGAGTGCTACCCGACCGCTGAGCGCGTGCGCTTCACTTCATCGGGCACCGAGGCGGCGCAGTCCGCGCTTCGCCTCGCCCGCGCGGCGACCGGCCGCTCACGCATCGTCAAATTCGACGGGTGCTACCACGGCCACTGCGACGCGATGCTCGTCGCCGCTGGATCCGGCGCGATCACGTTCGGCGAGCCGTCCTCAGCCGGCGTCCCCGAGGAAGTCGCCAACCTGACCAGCGTGGTGCCGCTAGATGACGAGGGCGCGATCCGCGAGCTGATGAAGGAGTGCGGTCACGAAGTCGCGGTGATCGCGATCGAGCCGATCCCGGCGAACAACGGCCTGCTGCTGCAGCGGCGTGAGTTCCTCCAGCTGCTGCGTGAGCTTTGCGACGAGTACGGCGCGCTGCTGCTCTTCGACGAAGTGATCAGCGGCTTCCGGGTCGGGCCCGGCGGCGCGGCAGCGCACTATGGAGTGAAACCCGACATGGTCGCGTTCGGCAAGATCCTCGGAGGCGGGCTCCCGTGCGCAGCCTTCGGCGGGCCCGCAGACGTCATGTCGCATCTAGCCCCGTTAGGCAAGGCGTACCACGCAGGCACGCTGTCAGGCAACCCGCTCGCGATGGCCGCCGGCATCGCCCAGATCTCCGAGCTCGCGGACGGCAAGGTTCACGCTCGGCTAGAGGCGCTGGGGCAGCGCTTGCAAGAAGGCGTCGAACAAGCGCTCCGCGGCGAAAACCTCCCGATCAGCATGGTGCGGGTGGGCTCGCTCTTCTGGTTCAGCTTCGACCAGGGCGACCCGCCGCGACGCGCCGATCGCATCCCGTCGTCGTGCGCCGAACCATACGCGAAGTTCTTCCACGCGTGCCTCCGACGCGGCGTGCACCTCGCGCCATCAGCCTACGAGGTCGGGTTCATCTCGACGGCGCACAGCGAAGACGACATCGACCGCGCTGTGCACGTCTTCGCCGAGTCCCTGCGGGAGGCGCTCACGTGACCGTTCAGGCCTACCCAGAGACCGGCTGGTGCCGGGCCAACAGCGACGCGCCGTTTATGGCTGCAGCGCGCGGCGAGGAGCCGTCGCGGCGACCAGCGTGGATCATGCGGCAAGCCGGACGATACCTACCCGAGTACCGCGAGCTGCGCAGCAAGATGTCCTTCCTTGAGCTGTGCAACACGCCAGACGCGGCCTGCGAGGTGACGCTGCAGCCGCTGCAGCGCTACGACCTGGACGTCGCCATCCTGTTCACGGACCTGCTGGTGCCGGTGCCTCCGATGGGCATCGACCTCGACTATCAACCAGGCCCAGTGCTGCAACGGACGGTCGCGACAGACGAAGACATCGACCGCCTCCAAATCCCTAAGCCGTCGATCGACCTCGCGCCGATGCTGAGCACGGCGCGGAAGGTCCGGACGGCGCTGCCGCCAGAGAAGGCCGTGCTAGGCTTTGTCGGGGCGCCGTTCACGATGGCGTGCTACTTAACCGAAGGTCGCGGCAGCAAAGATTGGAGCAAGACGCGGCGCATGATGCACCAGCACCCGGCTCGCTTTGAGCGGCTGCTAACGCGCGTCACGGACTGCCTCGCCCCGCTCGCGCAGGCGCTGATCGACAACGGCTGCGACGGAATCCAAGTGTTCGACAGCTGGGCCTCGGTGCTGGACCAAGACAGCTACCGGCGCTTCGCGGCGCCGGCGACCGAGCGCTTACTCAGGGCGACCAAAGAACGAGACGCCGTCGCCGTCAACTATGTCAACGGAGCGTTTCAGCATCTTGAGTTGATGCAGCGCTCATGCGCCGACGTCCTCGCCGTCGACTGGCGCCACAAGCTCGGGGCGTTCCGCGAACGCGTCGGCGAAAACCGCGCCCTACAGGGCAACCTAGACCCGACCGCGCTATTCTGCGAGCCCGACGAACTACGCCAACGAGTGCGTCACATCTGCGCGGGCGCAGGCCGCGCCGCACACATCTTCAACCTCGGCCACGGCGTGCTGCCGCCAACCGACCCGGACAGCCTACACACGGCGCTCGAAGCGGCCCGGTCGTAGCTCACCCACATGTATACCCTCGATCGAGAGCTGCTAGAGCGCTATGACCGGCCGGGTCCGCGCTACACCTCGTACCCCACCGCGCCAGTGTGGACGGACAACTTCGGCCCCAGCGATTACGGCTCGCGCCTAGCGGCGGCAGGACAAAAAGGCGACGAGCCGTTCTCGCTTTACGTGCACATCCCCTACTGCGAGAGCATGTGCTGGTATTGCGCGTGCAGCGTCGTCGTCAACAAAGACCCGAGCCGCGTCGCGAGCTATGTCGACACCGTCTTGCAGGAAGCTGATCTGGTCGCAAGCCAGCTGGGGAAGACACAGCGCAGAGTGCTGCAACACCACTGGGGCGGCGGCACGCCGACGTTCCTCCCGCCCCACGAGTGCAGGCGGCTCTTCGAAGGCCTTTGTGAACGCTTCCCGCTGCAAGACGGCGCCGAAGTCAGCATCGAGGTTGACCCCCGCGTCACCACGCAAGAGCACCTCGAGGTCCTCGCCGACGTCGGCTTCCACAGGATCAGCATGGGGCTGCAAGACTTCGACGCAGAGGTCCAGGAGGCGGTCAACCGCGTCCAGCCTTTCGAGATGACGCGCGACATGGTCCATCAAGCGCGCGCGCTCGGCTTCGACTCGATCAACCTCGACCTCATCTACGGCCTCCCACATCAGCGCCTGGAGTCGTTCGCGCGCACGCTCGACTTGGTCGGAGAGCTCGAGCCCGACCGCGTCGCCTGCTACAGCTACGCGCACGTCCCGTGGCTAAAGAAGCACCAGAAGCTGATCCCCGAGTCCAAACTCCCGAACGGATCCGAGAAGCAGGCGTTGTTCCGGCTCGCGCTAGACGCGCTCAGCGACATCGGCATGGAGCCCATCGGCATGGACCACTTCGCGCGTTCCACCGATGAGCTCAACATCGCCGCGCGAGAGGGGCGGCTGCACCGCAACTTCATGGGCTATACGACGCGGGTCGCCGAAGACATGCTCAGCTTCGGCGTCACCTCTATCGGTGAGGTGGACGGCGCGTTTACGCAGAACCTCAAGATCATAAAGACTTGGCGTGAGGCGATCGAACGAGGTGAATTACCGACCCAACGAGGCCACCGTCGCAGCCCGGAAGACGACCGCCGGCGCCGGATCATCTTGGATCTAATGTGCCGCTTTCGACTCGACTACGACGACCACGGCGGACGCGAAACCTTCACGAAGGACTACGCCAGAGAACTGGAGCGGCTGGCGCCGATGGCAGAAGACGGCCTGCTGACGATCTCCTCCGACGGTCTAACCGTCACGACCGCGGGCAAGTTGCTCATCCGCAACTTAGCGATGGCCTTCGACGCCTACCTGCCCGGCCAACAAGCTGACAACGACGGCCCTCAGTTCTCACAAACGGTCTGATGACGGACTGTGACCTGATCGTCGTCGGGGGCGGGCCAGCCGGCCTCGCGCACGCATTCTGGAGCAGAGCAGAGCAGCCAGGCCTGCGCGTCCACGTGCTGGAAGCCGACCGCCGTCCGGGCGGCTGGCTGCACACGACGACCATCGACGGCTACCAGCTAGAGCACGGCCCGCAAGGCTTTCGGCCAGATCACACGGTGGACGCGTTCCTCGACGCCGCTGGACTAAGAGACGAGGTCGTCCCTTGCGCTGCGAGCGCGCGCCGGCGCTTCATCGTGAAGCGCGGAAGTCTCCACGAACTACCCGCGCAGCCGGGCGCGGTGCTCCGCTCAAGGATGCTCTCGACCATCTCCAAGGCTCGGCTCGTCTTGGAGCCCTTCATCCGCTCGCGCAGCGAAGATGACGAATCCGTAGCCGGCTTCGTTCGCCGACGTTTTGGGCGAGCGACGGTCCCCGTGGCCGAGGCGATGATGCATGGGATCTTCGGCGGCGACGCGCACGAGCTCGAGGTGGCAGCGGCTCTACCGGGGGCCACGGAGATGGAGCGCGCGCACGGCAGCCTGCTCCGAGGCATGCGCGCGCGCGCGAAGACGCGCCGCCAAAATGGTGAGGTGATGCGCCCGCAGGTGTGCACGTTCGCTCAAGGAATGCAGCGAGGCGTCACGGCCTTGAGTGACCGACTAAGTGATGCCGTGACCACCGGCGCGCGCGTCCATGAGGTCATCCGCGCTGGCGATGACTACTTAGTCCGCGGAGATCACCTGGAGCTGCGGGCGCCAAACGTCTGCGTCACCACCCCGCCGCAGCAGGCCGCCCACATCCTGCGGACGCTAGACAGCGAGCTCAGCGATCGCCTCGCGGAGATCCCAGCGGTCTCGGTTGTCAGCTGCTACGTCGGGTTTGATCGTGCAGCCGTGCCGCCAGACGTCGACGGGTTCGGCTTTCTGGCGCCGAGCGGAGAGCTAGGCAGCGTGCTCGGCGCAATCTACACCTCGTCGGTGTTCCCACACCAAGCTCCGCCGGGGCGCGCGTTGTTCCGAGTGATGTCAGGCGGTCACGCCTACCCGCATGAGCTTGAGCGTACCGATGAGGACCTGCTGAAGCAGGCCGCCGAGGTGCTACGAGACCTGCTCGGGATCTCACAGCCGCCGTCTTTCGCCTACGTTTCGCGCGCGCGCGCTGCCATACCACAGTACGTGCGCGGCCACAGCGCACGTATGCGCGCCCTCGCCAAGCAACTGACACGTCACCAGGGGCTCACGCTGCGCGGGGCCGGCTATCGTAAAATCTCGATCGTTGGGCAATGGGCTCCGCAAGGCAGCGCGCCGTGATCAACGGAGCGCGGGTCTTGATAGCTGGCTGCGGCTACATCGGGTGCCGCGCCGCGACCATGCTGCGGGATCAGGGCTGCGAAGTCTTCGGCGTCAGGCGATCGAGCGCCAGCGTCCCCGACGGCGTCGCAGCGATCACCAAGGACCTCTGCGTAGACAAACTTGACGACCTGCCAGAGGGCCTCGACGCCGTCGTCTGGTCCGTGGCGCCGACGAGAGACGAAGCGGGTTATCGCCGGGCCTACGTCGACGGCCCCGACCGCTTACTGCGACACCTAGAGCGCCGCGGCGACCCGCTCAAGCGCGCGGTGTTGGTGAGCAGCACCAGCGTGTGGCACCGGCTCGACGCCGCGGAGATCGACGAACAAACGCCGCCGACCCCGGCGGACTTCCGCGGCGCGACCGTGCTCGACGGCGAGCGCGCCTTCGCCGATCGCGCAGCCAGCACCGTCGCGCTGAGGTTCGCGGGGATCTACGGCCCGGAGCGGACTGGGTTACTAGACAAGATCGCCGCGAGCGCAGCCGCGCCTCCCGTCGACGCCATCTACGGCAACCGTATCTGGCGCGATGACGGCGCCCGCGCCGTCGTGCACGCGCTGAGCCTCGATGACCCTCATCCAACCTATATCGTGGCCGACGATGAGCCTGCCGACCTGCGCGATGTCTACGCCTGGATCGCGCAGCGACTAGACGTCGCGCTCCCACCGCCGATAGCGTCCTTCACGAGCCGCGGCGGCAACAAGCGCTGCTCTAACGCGCGTCTTCGAGAGAGCGGCTTACGCCTCGAGGTCCCTGACTATCGCGCCGGATACTCACGGCTGATGACAGGACGCTGACCAGATCGCGGAGTCGCCAGCGTCTCACTCAGCGCGACAGCAGCTCGCGAAGACCGGAGACACCGTCGACGAACCGCAGCGCTCCAGCACCTAGCAGCCGCTCTCGGTGCACCGCGGCGCCGTCGCCGCTCGGTGACACCGCGAACGGGACCACCTGGGCGCCTCGCGCTGCGACGACATCGCTCGGGTTGTCGCCGAGCATCCATGCGCGCTCCCGACCGAGCCGCTCAAGCGCGAAACGGACGGGGCGCGGATCCGGCTTACACGGCCCGTCCTCGCTCCCGACGACCACGCTGACGTACGGCGAGAAACCATGCCGCTCGAGCACCGACTCCGCGAGCCGCCTCGGGCAAGTTGTGACGACGCCGATCGCGTACGAATCTGCCAGCGCCGCAAGGTCTGAGACCTCTGCGATGCGAGCGCGAGCGGCGATGTCCGCCAAGACACCGTCGAGGTCGAAGATCAACGCCTCAGGCGAGAGCGCCGCGCCTGCGACCCGCTCGATCACGGCCGCGTCGGTGGTCCCGACGCGCAGGTGCGCTCCATGCGCCTCCGCTCGCAGCGAAAAGCCGCGAAACACCGCCAACAGCCAGTCCCGATCCCTCGAACGCAGCTCGTAACCGCCGCCTTGGACAGGCGCGACATCGACGCCGAGCGCCGACAAGTCGCGGCTCACCTGCGCGCCCTGTCGCCGAGATACTGCCAGATCGACTCAAACTGACCCGCCGCGTCACCCCCGAGGACATCGGTGAACGCGGTCTTCCCCTTATCATCAGCATACTTCGGCATCCGCGCGTCCGGGTCCAACCGCGTCGGGTCCGCGAGCCAGCGGGTGTAGTACTCATGACGAAGGCGGCCGCGCGCGACCAACAGGTCGATGCCCTCGCGCTCGAACACTTGGGTCGCCTTCTGGCTACCAATCGCGTGGCATTGCACGCAGCCAAAGCCTGAGCCCTGCGCTAACAAACGCTGACCGTGCATCGCTAGGTTCGCTTTACCAGCGAGGATCGGCTCGTCCTTCGCGCCGTAGCCCTGCTCGCGGACCAGCCCGTCTGTGATCGCCGCGCCGTGACGTTCAAACTTAGGCATCCGCGCCGTCAGCCACGGCCGCGGCGAGGGGAGCTTGCCGGTCACGAAGTCACGGATCCAGCTCGGCTGCAGCTTGCTACCTACCCAAGTCAAAGACGGCAGGCCCTGCGCGCCCGGATCCTGCTCAGGTGGCAACGGCGCGTCCTCCGACCACCGCTCCGCGAGCTGCGCCCACGTCGACTGCTGCCCGTCGACAGCGTGACACGCGACGCAGCGCTCAGCGGTCATGTGCCGCGCGATGTAATCCATCGGAGATGTGCGGAACGGTGCGTCAGCCGCGTGCGGCAGGAACGCGCGAAGCGCGGCTCGATCGTCGGCGGTGAGATTGAGCTGCGGCGCCGCGCCAGCAGGCTCTTCCGCGAGGCAGCCGCGCGCTGGCTGCAGCTGGCTATATGGCGTCGCAGTGCTCGATGCCGCAGGGACGTCGTCGTCGAAGGCGTGGCAGACTACGCAGCCGTTCTTCTGCACGAGGCTCCTGCCGCTCGCCGCGTCTCCACTAGGCACAGGCAAGTCGCGCTGCTCCGCCAACAGATACGCCGCGAGGTTCTCCGCGTCCTCGGCAGAGACGTTGAGGTTGGGCATCCGTACGTCGGAGTAGTGCGCTCGCGGCTCTTGCAGGTAGGACATCAGCGCTGAGCCGTGCCACTTCTCTGCGACGAAGGCCAACCGGATCCGGTCGCCCAGCGCCGCGTCTTCGGGCTGCTCGTCTGTGCGCGTGTGACAAGCGACGCAACCGAGCTCGCGGAACCGCACAGCGCCCGCCTCTCGCTGCTCATCGACGAACGTCATCTTCGCCGGCGACTCGCCCAGCTGGCCGAGGTAGACCGCGACGTCGTTCGCCTCGGCGTCGGACAGCGAGATCTTCGGCATCGTGGCCTCGGGACGGACCGCGTGCGGGTCGCGCATCCACTTCGCGAGCCAGCCGACCTTCGCGCGACTTGCCACCTGTCGAAGGTCAGGGCCAGCGCGGTCCAACTCCTCATACGCGGACTTGGCGAGGAGCTGCCCCTCATACGCGTGGCACCGCGCGCAGCGGCGCTCGACGAACAGCGCGTGGCCGCGCCGCTGTTCCTCTCCTGCGACCACCGCCGCGTCAGCCGCGTCGTAGCTCAACAACTCTGGCGCGATCGGCTCGAAGCCGAAATCGTACCCGCTCCAAAACACGCGGAGCTCACCGTCACCGCGCGCCGCGCTCTCGAACTCAAGCTGCACTTCGTTCGCGCCTTTCTTGAGCCTCATGGCCTTCTCCGTCTCGATCGGCCCGCGACCACGCAGGCGGCCCTCCAGCGCTAACTTGCCGTTTACGACGAGCTTGACCTTGCCGCGGCCGTCGATGCGAAAGTTCATCCGATCACGAGCCGGGAGCGTGACCGTCGCCTCAAACTTGGCCCGGAACGCGCCCACCGGGAGGTAGGGCGTCGGCGTCTCGCCTCGCTCAACGGCCAGCGACAACAAGCGCGCCCGCTGGGAGTGCACGACCTTCTCGCCGCGCACGGTCGAAAAGGTCACCTTAGCGCCGCGCGCCATCTCGACGCGCGCAGGCGCCGTAGCAGCCTCGCCGTCGGCCTGCTCAAAGCCGGCGGCGGTCAACAACGTGACCGCCGACAACCAACCCAGCGCTAACGAACCACGGACCCGCATCTACTTCTTTGGAAATCCTGGGTCCTTCTGCAACGCGTGGATCGTGTTATGAAGCGCCCCGCGCAGCGCGCGGCCGTCAGCCGTGTCCAGATCCCATGTGATCTTCATCTGATGCACCGGGCGCATCCCCTCGACCTCGAGGAACACCGTGCAGCCGTCCTTAGACAGCTTCGCCGCCTTGACGTTCAACGGATCGCGGTTCTCCTTGCCGCGCTCGCGCTTGCGATCGGGCTCCAACGCCGACAGCTCAGGCGAGCCGTAGTTCTGCGAGTAGAGATAGTTCCAGACTTCGACGCTGTAGCTCTCGGGATCTGCTCCGTACTCCGCGTCGACCGGCGAAGAGAACGTCAAGTAGACGCCGCGATCGCAGGTGCTGAGCGCGACCGGTAGATCAAGCGGCTTGTCGGTCCGGCGCACCCTATGGAAGCCGCCTTCGCGCGCCGCCGAGGTTTGCCAGCCCTTGAGGCCGATGGTGTAGAGCTGCCCGTCGACCGGGGAGAAGCGGCCGCGCATGGCGCTCGACGTGTAGTTCGCAGGCAGGCGCACGACGCCGCCCTGCATCTGCCCGTTGACCCGCTCGGGCAGCACGAGATAAGTCGAACACGTACCATACGAATTGTGCAGCAAACGGCCCTGCAGGTCTTTCCAACCAGCGCCTGTCACCCACACCTGGCCGCCGCTCGAGTTGTCGACATCCATCGGCATCCAGCACAGCGGCAGGTCCGGCTGGTCGGGAACCGTCGCCCGGTGTGCGGTGTCCTTGACGCCAGCGTAGAAGCCGTCTGCTTCGATCCAGTTGAGCCGGCAGCGCGGCATGTAGGTGCCCTCGTTGTCGCCGCTCGTCAGCACACCAGCATCAGAGACCGCGATCCCGTTCGGCGCGCGCATCCCCGTCGCGACCGCCTCGATGTTCGAGCCGTCCTTGCTGACCTTCAGGATCGTGCCGTGGTGCGGGACGATCTTCATGAAGCCGCGACCGCCTGGGTTCACCGGCGCGCCCTTACTGAAGTAGAAGTTGCCGGCGCTGTCGGTCTGCAGATCGAACGCGAACTCGTGGAACGCGGGCGTGATGTAGACTTGGTTGTTGAAGTTCTCGTAGCGGTCGGCTTCGCCGTCGTCGTTCGTGTCGATCAAGCGGCTGATGCCATCGCGGCCGTGCACATATACGACGTCGTCGACGATGCGCACGCCGAGCGGGTCAAATAGCCCGGTCGCGAAACGCCGCCACTCGATGTCGTCGAGGTCGGCGTCAATGCCTGAGACCAGCCAAACGTCGCCGTTCCACGTCGACACCGCGGCGCGGCCGTCGGAGAAGAAGTCGAAGGCGCCCGTGCGCATGCGCGAGCCATAAGGGTTATCGAACGGGATCGTGATCGTATCGACGGCGAACGGGCCGTCGTCGTCACCCCGCGAACCCTTGGTCACGATGGGCTCACCCCATCGCTTGGCACCGGGCCCCTCGGGAAGCGCCGCGACCGCGCGCTTCTGCTTCGCCTCCGTCAGCAGCCCGGCAGCGGCCCCGTCGAAGCTGCCGTCGCCCGCCTCGCCGGCGGCGAGCGCCAAGCAGACGGAGATCGTGCTGCGGTGCGGCGGCACGTGCATGACGACGCGCTCACCCTGAATCTTCAACTTGGCTTTCGTAACGCCGTTCAGGAACGCCACCATCCGCGCGGCGCCGGCCTGCAACGTCGCCATGCGGCCTGACCTCAGCGCGGAGCCTTTGCACCCGTCGGGGCCGTCGAGCACAACCATGACCTGCGCTTTGGTCGACGCACCGAGTTGCAGCGTACGACGAACCACCGGGGTCGACCGCTGGTCGATCTCATAGTGCTCCTGCACGTCCATGTCCCCGACGCGGTAGTCGATGATGATCTGATCACCGACGCGGCGATGGCCGCCGTATCGGCCCCAGTCCGTCGGGAGCGGGCCATGCGGGATCGGGCGCGGGTCGTTCGCGTCTTTGCCGCGATACCAACCGGGTCCAGGGCGCGTCTCGGCGATCGCGTCGCCGTCGCGCGACGGGAACGGACCGTGCGAGCCGTCGTATGCCGTGCCGCGCAGCTTCAGCTTACCGTTCCACGCCACCGCCATCCGCAGTAGCTCAGTGTCAAACGCCACCGCGCTCTGGTCGCCGAAGCGAACGACGAGCCCTTTGTCGACGTCTGCACACAGGCCCCCACCTGAGAAGGTGGTCATCAGCGCCGGCCCGAAGTCCATCGAGTACGGCCACGAGGGCTTCTGGGCGACGAGCGCAGCAGCGCTCAGGGAGAGAACAACGACGGCTTTCAGGGTCTGCATGGTCGGAGGAACGATCTTACGGACAAACGCCCGCAGACGCTCCCCCGGTCAGACTTCCTCTGTCCTAGAGACACCTGCGGTCACGCAAAAGCGTAGGGCCTCCTCGACCGTCATCGACAGCTCGCGGACGCGGTCGGCTGGCACGACGACCGTAAAGCCCCCTATCTGGTAGCTCATAGGAAGGTAAACGGCAACCTTGCCATCGCCGATGTCCGGGTGGTCCTCGAAGCCATCGCGGGTCAAAAAGCCAATTTGCTCGATCCCCTCGGGAAGCTTGATCATAACGACCTTCCGAAACGGCTTCTCGTCGCCGCTCGCCACGAGGCGGGCGACATCGACGAACATGCCGTAGATCGTCTTGACGATCGGGATGCGCTCGATCATCGACGTAAACGCCCGATACAGCCGCCGCGCGATGAACGAATACATCAGCAGGCCGATCAGGAACACGAAGCCGATCGCCAAGCCAATGCCGAGGCCGTTCCAGTAGTCCGCTGGCGCGAGCCAACCGAGCCAATCTACGATGACCCACCGGAGCCCCGACTCCACCTGAGTAACCGCCCACCAGATCATGAATACGGTCAGCACGAGCGGCAAAACCGCTGCCAGACCTCGGAAGAACGTGCGAAGCGGAGGGCCAAACAAGCTCTGCTTCGCCTTCGAGGACTTCGGGTTGGAGTCGGAGGCGCTTGCCATTCTTGAAACGGAGCCGGCTAACTGACGCTAATGACCTGCAGGAGCGAATCCCTGTGTAGTGGCCGCGAGACAGCCTCACCAGGATCGCGGTCTAATAATACGCCTGGCAGTACAAGGTCGCCACAAACCCTTCCAAACCAAGGGCCCGAACGACTCAACGGAACGGTATCCTTGTTGCTGTAGGAACGAGCAACCTCACCACGAGGAACCATGACGATCCGACCTTCCATCCTTTTTGTGCTGCTGGGACTGCTGGTCAGCATTCCGTTAAGCGCCCAGCGAAAAGGCTCTTCATCCCGGTCTAGCTCGCGCCCGTCGACATCCCGGCCCGCGCCGCGCTCCACGCCGCGCGTGACCAGGCCGACGCCGCGGGCGACGCGGCCCGCGCCGAGTCGGCCAGCCCCGCGCGTCACGCGTCAAACTCCGAGCCGGCCGACCGCGCGACCAGCGCCCCGGACCTCGAACAGGACCGCGCCGAGACCCTCGACCAGGGACACCCAACGGTCGCGATCCACCGCCCCGAGCACGCGACCGAGCTACCGGCCGCCGACCAGGACGGTCACGCCGAGCCGCACAGCCAATCGATCTAGCGCGACCAGGCCAAGCACGAGCCGGGCACCGACGAGATCTACCCCGTCCACCTCGAGAGACGCGAACTCGAGGGCCTCGCGCAGCTATACGCCGCGGACAAACAACCGCTCGACGAGTAGCCGCCCGTCGACCTCGAGTCGCCGCGCGGCAGACGCTGCATCAGGTCGTTCGATCACGCGAAGCGTGCGCACGCCGAGCACGACCTCGCGGGCGCCGACGACAAGCTCTGACCGAAGCCGTGCGACGATCAAGCGCCCGTCGTCCCGGTCAGGCTCAAGCGACGTCGCTCGATACCGCAGCCAAACCAGTAAGCCGCGCGTCACTCGCAGCGCTGCCGACGTTCGAGCAGCGACGCCGCGCCCGGCACAACGTCCGATCAGCCAACGATACCGGCCAAACGACGTCGCGCGCTCTTCGACGCGCAAACCGCGAGAGACCTCGAGCCGATCCGACCGCCTCAAGCCGCGTTCGGTCACGCCGACGCGGAACTCCGTCGGCGTCGCGACGCGCACGCCGGGGCTCTCTCCCAGCCGGACCTCACCACGGCTCGGCTCCCGTGCGCGCGTCGCGCGCACGTCGAGCCGCCGCACCGGCACCTTCGTGGGCTACGCCTCACCGCACAACACCTACCGCTATGGCCGCTGTTGGAGCTATGGCTGGGGCTGGAACAACAACTGGTGTTGCAACAGCTGGGGGCTCGGCTTCGGCTGGGGCAACCACCCGTTTGGCCGCGGCTGGGCGACCCGATGGAGCCTATGCAGCTGGGGTTGGGGCGGCTTCAGCCCGTGGACGTGGAACGTAGGCGTGCTGGCGCCCTACTACGCTTGGCATACGAACTACTGGAACGACTGCTACCAAAACACGTACTGGAACAACTGGAGCACGGCGACAGCGCTGCCGGCCAATTATTGGTGGTACCCGACCTCGACCTACTGCCCGACCTACCTATACGTGCCGAGCAGCGTCGCCGTCTCAGAGACTGCACCTCTTGATAACTCGAGCCAAACAGCCGTCATCGCGGCTGGCGTGGGAACAAACCCCGCCCCTGTCGCAGACAGCGTCGAGAGCGCGGCGATGGAGCTCGCGGAGAAGTACGTGGAGCTCGGAGACTTCTACTTCCAGGCGAAGCGATACGAAGACGCGGCCGAGGCCTACGCCAAGGCCAGAAATTACATGCCGGAAGACGCCTCGGTGCACCTGGTCCTCGCCGACGCGGTCTTCGCCAACGGCGACTACCACTACGCGGCGTTCTTGATCGCCGAGGCCGTCCGCTTCGAGCCCGGGATCGTTACGGCCGACACCGACAAGCGTACGTTCTATGACGACCCCGCCGAGTTCGAAGCGCAGCTCGATGCGCTGCAGCGCTACTGCGCGGACAAGCCGTACGACGCTTGGGCGCAGCTGCTGCTCGGCTACAACCTGCGGTTCTCGGCGCGCGCCTCCCGCGCGATCGCGTCGTTCCGACGCGTGCTCGAGTTGGACCGCGACAACCCAACCGCTCGCGCGTTCTTGGACGACCTCGAAGGGGTCGCCGGGGCTGACGCGGCCGGCAGGTAGGCGACGACGCACGCGCGGCTCCGGCGCTGGTTTCAGCGCCGATGACGGCCTACTGTGTTTGCCCAATGGCACGCAGAATTGACACCTATCTCGCCGACCTGATCGACGAGGATAAGTTCGCCTTCTACGAGGCGGTCCGAGATTTTAGCGACGAGCATGTCGCCCCGCACCTGCTGGAGTGGGAGCGGAACCACCAGCTCGTGCCCGACTCATGCATCAAGGCCATGGGCGAGATGGGACTTTTCGGCCTGCCGATCGCCGAAGAATACGGCGGTCAGGGCGGCGACCACCTGGACCTGTGCCTGATGGGTATCGCGCTCGGCTACCACAGCCAAAGCGTCGCCATCACACCCGGCGCGGCGATCTCGCTGGGCGCCAAGCCGCTGCAGCTGTGCGGCACCGACGAGCAAAAGCAGGCACACCTGCCAGCGCTGGCCGCCGGCGAGCGCATGATCGTGTTCGGCCTCTCAGAACCCGGTCGCGGCAGCGACGCCGCGAACCCCGAGGTGACCGCCGTCAAGCGAGGCGATAAGTGGATCATCAACGGCGAGAAGTGCTGGTCGACCAACGCCCGCTGGGCCAGCCACGTCGTCGTGCATGCGCTGACCGCCGCCGAAGCGCCCAACGGCAAGCGCTCCACCTGCTTCATCGTCCCCATGGACAAACAAGGCGTCTTCTACCAGGAGATGCAGGGCAAGAAGGTCTGGGAGCAATCTTCGACCGGCTCGATCATGTTCGACGGCGTCGAGGTGTCGGACGACGAGATCCTCGGCGAGGTCAACAACGGCTTTAAGGTCATGGTGACGACGCTCAACGGCGGCCGCCTGTTCATCGCGTCGTTGGCGCTAGGCTCGCTCGCCTTCGCGCTCGACAAGTGTCGCATCTACGCTGAGGAGCGGAACCAGTTCGACGACAAGCCGATCGGGCGCTTCCAGCGCGTGCAAGACGTGATCGTCGACATGGACATCGCGCTGGAGAGCGGCCTCACGTGGCTAACGCACTGCTGCGACCTCTACGAAAAGGGCACGCTCGGGCGCGAGCAAGCCGCGAAGATCAAGGTCGAATGCAGCCGCCGCGCCAGCGACCTGGTCGCGCTCGGGATGGAGATCTGTGGCGGCGTCTCATGCTTCGACGAGTTCGGCCTGATCCGCCACCACAACGACCTGTTCGTGACGCGCGTCGGCGAGGGCAGCAACTTCGCCCTCAAGGACCTGATCGTGCGCCCTCTTCGCAAAGCGTGACTCGCAGTGGAGATGCGCGCGTTGGCGTGACGGCCAGCTCGTTGCCCGGCGACGACCCCGCGTGAGCTAAGCCGCTCCGGAATATTATGAGGCCGCCGCAATAGACGTAAGTATCTTCAATTAAAAGTCTAAGGTGTCTAGCGCAGCAGGCATCCGCGGCGCTTGATGCCGTCATGGAGACTTGACACACAGATCCCTGCCCCCCTAAAGCCTCGGTGCCTAACCAACACCGCATGGCCAGCAAAAAGCAAAAGGGCACCCCAGTCGTCATCGTCGAGTCCCCCGCTAAGGCGCGGACGATCAGCAAATATCTCGGATCGGATTACCGGATCGAGGCCAGCATCGGCCACATCCGCGACCTCCCGAGCACAGCTAGTGAAGTCCCCGCAAAGCTCAAGGGTGAGAAGTGGGCGAAGCTCGGCATCGATGTCCAGGAGGACTTCAAGGCGCTCTACGTGGTGCCTGCGGAGAAGAAAGAGCACCTCCGGAAACTTCGGGCGATGGTTAAGGATGCGCCGACGCTCTACCTCGCGACCGATGAAGACCGCGAGGGAGAGTCGATCTCGTGGCACTTGCTCGAGGAGCTGAAGCCTAAGTGCGAGACCAAGCGCCTCGTCTTCCACGAGATCACCAAGTCCGCCATCTTGAAGGCGTTGGAGTCGCCGCGAGAGATCGACATGGACCTCGTCGAGGCGCAGGAGACCCGCCGACTCGTCGACCGCCTGTATGGCTACACGGTGTCTCCGCTGCTGTGGAAGAAGGTCAAGCCGAAGCTCTCCGCGGGACGCGTGCAGTCCGTCGCGGTTCGCCTGATCGTCGAGCGAGAGCGCGAGCGAATGCGGTTCGTGCCGGCCGACTACTGGACGCTCGAGGCGACCCTCAGCGGCGGCGACGGCATCATCTTCCCCGCGAACCTGCAGTCGATCGGCGGTAAGCGCGTCGCAAACGGCAGCCACTTCGACCCAGACACTGGCAAGCTCAAGGACAGCGGCGACGTCGCGGTGCTGCCTGAGGCCGTCGCCCGCGCGCTCGCCGAGGAGTTAGCCCAGGGCCAAGCCCAGGTCGTGAAGGTCGAGCAGAAGCCATACACCGAGCGCCCCAAGCCACCGTTCACGACGTCGACGCTGCAGCAGGAGTCCGCGCGCAAGCTGCGCTTCGCGGCGCAGCGCACCATGCGCGCAGCCCAGCGGCTCTACGAGAACGGCTTCATCACCTACATGCGCACCGACTCGACGACGCTGTCGTCGCAGGCCGTCGCCGCCGCGCGCGCGCTGATCGAGGCGGAGTTCGGCCCCCAGTACGTGCCAGACGAGCCGCGAAGCTACTCGACCAAGGTCAAGAACGCGCAAGAGGCGCACGAGGCGATCCGACCCGCCGGCGAGTCGTTCACGCACCCGAGCGACCTGAGCGCCGACATGGGCGACGACGAGCGCAAGCTCTACGACCTGATCTGGCGCCGCACGGTCGCGTGCCAGATGAAGGACGCCCGCGGCCAGCGCACCACGATGGCGCTGACCATGGCCTCGTCAGAGCACGGCGAGGCCCGCTTCGGCGCCACCGGCAAGACCGTCGACTTCGCGGGCTATCGCCTCGCTTACGTCGAAGACCTCGAGGACGCCGACGCCGAGAACGCGAAGGCCGACGCCGAGCGAGTCCTGCCCAACCTCAAGGAGGGCGAGACCGCAGACCCCAGGGAGCTATCGCCGTCCGGCCACACCACACAGCCGCCTGGCCGCGTCACCGAAGCAGGCCTCATCAAAGAGCTCGAGGCTCGCGGCATCGGCCGTCCGTCGACCTACGCAGCGATCATCGAGACCATCGTCCGCAGGCAGTACGTCTGGAAGAAGGGCTCCGCGCTGGTGCCGACCTTCACGGCATTCGCGGTCGTCGATCTGCTCGCGCAATACCTCGGGTGGCTCGTGGACTACACGTTCACCGCCAAGATGGAGAGCGACCTCGACGAGATCAGCAACGGCAAGGCGAAGCGCACCGAATACCTCAAGCACTTCTACCTCGGGAACGGCTCGCCTGGACTACACGACCGCATCGGCGCCGTGCAAGACGACATCGACCCGCGCAAGATCTGCTCGATCCCGCTCGGCGACGACGAGGCAGGGGACTTGGTCGAGGTGCGCGTCGGCCGCTATGGGCCGTTCCTGTCCTGCGGCGACAAGACCGCGCCAGTGCCAGACGAGACCCCGCCAGACGAGCTCACGCTGGCCCGGGCGATCGAGCTGATCAAGAAGGGCGGCGAAGGCCCGAAGGAGCTCGGCGACGATCCCGATACCGGCCATAAGGTGTACCTCAAGGTCGGCCGCTTCGGCCCCTACTTCCAGCTCGGAGAGATGCCCGAGGTGCCAAAGGGCAAGAAGCTCAAGAAAGAGGACAAGCCGAAGATGGCGTCCCTGCTCAAGGGCATGGACCCAGAGACGGTGTCGCTCGAAGAGGCCCTGGCGACGCTCGCGCTCCCGCGCACCGTCGGCGTCGGCAAGCCGCCGCTCGCAGAGGAACCTGACGAGCTGCCGCTGCTGGCAGCCAACGGCCGCTTCGGCCCCTACCTCAAGTGGGGCACAGACACGCGCAGCATCCCTGCAGAGGGGTCGCCTCTGACCTTCACGATGGAGGAGGCGCTCAAGCTGTTCTCGGAGCCCAAGCAACGCGGCCGCCGCGGTGCAGCCCAGCCCAAAAAGGAGGTCGGCGAGCACCCTGAGTCCAAGGCAATGATCAAGCTCTTTGACGGTCGCTACGGCCCATACGTCTCCGACGGCACGACAAACGCGTCGCTGCCTAAGGATGAAAATCCGGACGAGCTGTCGCTGGCACGCGCCGTCGAGCTGATCGACGCGCGCGCCGCCAAGGGCCCGGCGAAGAAGAAGAAGGCCAAGAAGAAGGCCAAGAAGAAGGCC